>VFSW01001296.1_pt1 | contig 38035 bp, 39 predicted proteins | sample 5358111 | NCBI WGS metagenome assembly VFSW01 (sample SAMN11554181, study PRJNA540505) | mine drainage metagenome | isolation source: sediment from site ElyBrook_90M | place: USA: Ely Copper Mine, Vershire, VT | collected 2017 | reverse complement strand
GTTCCCAGCGACTCCAGAATTCCGCGCCGCCGGGTCGGCTTCAACGAAGGAATCGCTAAGTATATTTGCTGCACGCCTTTCGATTGCAGCCGTTCAACCAACTTCGCATCGCCTGGTGCCAGCACCGGCAGACCTTCCACCATCCGGCCACGAAGACCCGGAGCATCGTCCAGGAAGACTACCGGGTGATATTCCGCCGCCCTGCGCAACATGGCCGCCAGTTGTTGCCCTGCGGCGCCAGCGCCATAAACCGCCACTACCGTGCCTTGCCTGTGACTGCCGCTGCGGTTCAACAAAAATCGGGCGAAAGCCCGGCTCAGCACGAACTCCGAAAACAGCACCAGCGCAAACACAGCGCCTAAGCCCAGTGCGCTCATCAGGGTAGTACCACCATAGCGCCCGATGCCACCCAGGATCAACCCGGCAATTCCGCTCACCAAGGCCGATCGCGCGACCAAGGTCGGCGTACCGAAGCGCAACACCAACCGGTAATAGCCGCAAACGATCGCAACCGTCGGCACCAGCAACATGACCAGCACGGTAACAATCGCGATATACAGCCCGGGCATTATAGGCATGCCCCCCGCGCGCAGCAGCACAGCGAGCCATACTGCGACAGCCGCCATCAAGGAATCGCTGACCGCCAGAATGGCCAGCTTGGCCGAGCGGGGCAGGGTTTCAAGTCTTGAAAATGACGACATCCACCCCACCCCTTAGTCCTTCTTACCCGTCACATCAACTTTCGAACCTGGCCCGGCGAATAGCACTCGACAAAACCCTCCTTGGGAGCGGTCGGGGCCCGGCGTTCGCTTTCCCGGCAGACGGCAAGCGCAACATTGGGATTTGCGCTCCTAAACGTTACGACGCCATCCGGCAAGCGAGCCGATGGGACATCCAGTGGCGTAGATGCCAGCATCCGCGTTTGGCCAGGTCCAAGTCTGTCAAGACAGTTCTGTTCGACGATTTTGCAGGCGGCACACTTCGCTTGAATGACAGCCACGAACTTGGCCACATCCGCTTCGCATTGGGCGGCTTTCGGCCGGCCGCGATGCAGAAAGGTCGCGCGCAACCCGTCCGGGGCCGCGATGATGATATAGGGATAACGCGACGCGTCGCGCAAGGGAATGACGGCAATGACCGCGACCCCGGTCAGCAAGGCCGGAATCAACACGTACTGCAACTTCGGCCAACGCGGCGACGCCTTGCCAGCCTGTTGCTGAGCTTGCAACCAACGACGATCAACGAGAATCGCCACGGCTACGAACACACCGGCCGCCGCCACCAAACCAGCATACTGGGCCGAGACCGACCAAGTCAGCATGGCCGTCGCCAAACTTGCCGATGCCGCCATGAGCACGTATTCGCGCACCGCCGTCCGGGGATGACTCCATCCCGAGCGAATCAGGCGTTGATAGTAGTGCTCGGCGTGCGCTTGCCAGAACGGTTCGCCGTTTATCATCCGCCGCAACAGAGTTACAGTAGCGTCGAGAAAGAAAGAGGCAAAAACCAGAAACGGAAACCAGGATGGCCAAGCCCCACCCGACCAGCCCCACAACCCGAGCGCCCCCACAAAGAAGCCGAGCGGCACCGAACCGCAGTCGCCTAGAAACACTAGCGCCGAAGAAAAGTTAAACAGCAGAAACCCTGCCGACCCTCCCGCCAACGCCAGCGACCAAAGCGTCAGCGGAACCATGTCGTGGGACGCCGCCGCGACCGCGTAGGCCAGGAAACCAATAAGTCCCATCCCTCCGGCCAGCCCGTTCGCCCCGTCCATGAAGTTATACAAATTGATCCACCACATTATCGCAATCACAGCAATTCCAGCCAGGAGCAACGGCGGGCTCGCGGGTCCAAATATCAGCCAAGCAACAGAGACCGCCGCGTGCGTGGTCAAGCGGACAAATATTGGAAGACCAATACGATCGTCCAGATAGGAAACGACGAACAGCAGCGTCGCCAATCCAGCCAAGGACCACTCCGTCGCACCGAAAAAGAACGCCGCCGCGATGGCCGCAGGAATCACGCCCCATCCACCGATTCGCGGGATCGGCCGGCTGTGTAACGAGCGGTCATTAGGTACATCTACCGCAATGCTCCATGCGAGCTTGGAGATTAGCAATAGCCCTATGATCGCGATTGAAGCAGCGCAACTGAAAAGAAAAACACCCATCAAATACTCCGATCAGACTACCTGCCAAACAGCACGTCTAGACATTCATTTCTTGCCGCTCCCCAAAGGTACTATTCTTTGCTTGCGAGCACGAATTCAAATTTCAGGCGAAACTCTGATTAGCGAATTGTGAGAGCGAGTCACCTTCTCCGAAAATCAGATCAAACACTCATTATGTCGAGAATCCAGCCTCGCAATGAATAGCGAGCAATGAATTCCTCTGATAATGCCGGTGTAGGTATTCTCAGAAATTCCTCATCTACAACCGGATTATTCCGATCTATCACACAAATCCGTGCTCGATCAAAAAACTCATGCTCAACTATTGTTTTGTTTGTCGTTATCAGCTTCTTTCCCGCAGCGAGAACCTCGAATGTCCTCATAGTCAAGCCGGATTGGTTTGGATGCTCCACATCGAGAACGGCTATACATTCATTGTAATGTTGAGAAATGGTATGTGCAGACATCGGTTTATAGATTAAATGTGCCCCATCTATGTGGCTTAATGAATTGTCGATTATTTTCCTTAGCGCAAGTTCCAATCTGCTACGGACGAACAGAAAATAATTTAGGTCGGAACCAACTTTCCATGATTTTAAGAGACGATGAATGATCTTTGGACGGTCTCCACTCAACGTACCAACGAAGAAAACGCCTTGCCCCGTGCTTTTCTGTTCGCGATTGAGATATTTCTCCAAAAAGAATAAAGGACGGTACCTCAACTGAGGTGTTGTCTTGCAATCGTATGGATCAAAGCTAGATAGACTGTCAAAGTACGGGAATTTTAGTTGGATGTACTTACAGTTCCTGAGGCTGTCCCAAATATGGAGAACCAAACGAGATTCGGGATAGCGACGCTTTAAGTGTTGAAGGAATTTTGGAGACAATCCCTCACCCTTAACTACAACTACTAGGTCGCATGCTGCGGGACCACACTGTTTGAGCCAAGAAATAAAATACCGATCTGCATATCGCCAAGCTAACTTAGGAAAGAGCCTGAAAATCGCCTTAACCCACGGATGTTCTGAAGGCAATTGACCATGAAATGTTACTTCCGCTCCCAGCAGTTCCATTTCACGAATAATCGCATTTTCGTAACCAAATGTTTTTGGCGAAAAAAAAAGAACCCTTTTTCCCATTAAGGACACGCCGGTCATTCGCGCGCCCTCACAATCGCCGGAACACCGATTGCAAATTGATTTGCTGGAAGCGATTCTGTTAGCAATGAGTTGGCGGCAACGACCGCTTTGCAACCGATACGGATTCCGCCCAGCACCTTTGCACCTGCGCCAATTACTACATCATTTTCAAGGACAGGCCGTGTTTCAGGCCTGAAATCCAAGTCGGCAAATTTCGCCCCCAGCGTAACACCCTGAAATATAGTTACGTTACTGCCCAGCTCGGCTGCTCCAATGACCGTCCCGGATGAATGGGGAATCAGTAGTCCTGGGCCAATCTTGCAGCGCGGTGTTACCTCCAGGCCAAATAATATGATATTTGCAAGGGAAAAGACCGTGCTAAGAGGGCGCACTATGGTGTGTGAATAGCACCATTGAGACAGGCGAATCAGCAAGACTGGCAGAAACCGAGGATGAAGGAGCTTGGCCCATAATCTGAGCCCCGAGGCTTGACCTAGCCGCAGCAGATCCGCTTTAATCAGAGACAATAATGTTGCTGACACTGCTAGGCACCCACTCCTCGCCCCATAAGACCGCGTTCTTGGAGTTCTGAAACTGACCTCTGATACCCAGCGTTGTCCTCGATCGGTTGCGTTTCCGCCCACGCAAGAAATTTTTGCAGGCCTTCTTCGAATGATATTGAAGGTCTAAAGTTCAAGATCTTCTCCAACCTGCGGATTGCAGCTCTATTATGTCTGATGTCACCCAGTCGGAAGGCGCCCGAGACTCTGACCTCGGATCTATTGCCAAAATACTTGTTAATCTCTTGGGCAACGGCAATAACCGGTACAGCCTTACCACTACCAATATTCAGAGCGCCCACAAAGTGGCTATCGTGCATTACTGCCCGCGTGGTTGCTTCAATGACATCACCGATATACACAAAGTCCCGCGATTCCAAGCCATCTTCATAGACATCAATTCGTTGACCTTGCCGCGCCAAATTCGAAAACACTGCCAGAATTCCCGTGTAGGGATTCTTCAGTGATTGTTCCGGCCCAAAGACATTTTGATAGCGCAAACCAAACGCATTTAAACCATTGGTGCGCGCATGCATAAGAACAGCTTGCTCCTGCACCTGCTTTGTCAGTCCATATATTGACATCGGCCGAAACGGAGCACTTTCGTCTGTATCAGCCAACGAAAGCCGGCCCCCACACACGGGACAATAGAGTTCGAAATCTCCCGACGACATTTGCGCGTTAGTGCGTGAATCGGGGAAAACGAGACCATGTTCTAGGCAATTGTAACCACCCTCACCATAAATGGCACGGCTGGAAGCAACGATCAAAGAACGAACAGCAGTTCCGGCTCTATTATTTTGCAAAATATCAAGTAAGTTAGCGGTGCCTTGAACATTCACGTCAAAATAACGGGCTATTTCATACATGGATTGACCTGTGCCCGTTTCCGCGGCGAGATGCACCACAACATCAACTCTGGTAATCGCGCGAGCAACCGCATCTGGGTTTCGAATATCGCCCCGCACGAGCTCCACATATGGCTTCAAGTCGGGCGCTAGGCATTCGCTCTTACCATGCACCTGCGCACTAAAGCAGTCCAGCACGCGGACAAATTGCCCCTTGGCTAGGAGAGCGCGACAAAGATGCTGTCCAATAAAACCCGCGCCGCCAGTAATTAATATCTTAAGCCCCATTCAACCTCCTGCCCAATGCCAGCGTTTTTTACCCATTTCTCCTATTGCAATTTTAGTCCAAGTAATGGGGTAGCCTTTGAAACAACTGCATTTGTTGATACCTTCAAAATACAGTGAGCATCCATTGCCCCACAATAATCGCGACAAGGCAATAACGCATCTTCCGGTTGGCAAACAACTGCATTAATACCTAACGGTCCGAAACGTATTGGTGAATTTGGATGCGCCTTATCGCCGGAAAAGGGATGACACGATATCTCGACACAAGGAATACCCACCGCAGCAGCTAGATGTAAGAGACCAGAGTCGTTGCCAACAAATAGTTGGCTCTTTGCAAGTAAAGCGGCGCTTTCTCGGATGGTTGTCTTGCCTGCATAGTTGATACAGTTACCGCCAACTCCCGTACGAATATCGTCGCATAACTTATGATCATCACGACCGCCGAGTAGGATAATGGTGTGGCGATCGCTTCTTAGACGTTTTGCTAATTCTATAAACCGTTCCTTTGGCCATCTCCTCTTCGCCGAAGCCGCGCCCGGACCCAATGCAATTGTTTCTGTAGAACTCCAATTGAATTGCTGCGTTTCAGCGAATTCCCGATCCTCGCGCGTTAGCCATAGCTCCGGCCTGATAACCTCTGAAGTCAGAGGAACCCTCGTCTCGTGGGATAATAAAAGCCAACTTCTTTCCGCTTCATGTCGCAGGCACGGGTCAACAATACTCTCCGTCATTAGAGCATCGAGACCAAACTCCATCCATTTCTTGTCTAATGTAACTTTTCTGGAATAAGCAATCCTCTTTGTCCCACCGGTAAAGTACGCAATGAACTTTGCGTGGTGATCCACGTCCCATCTTGGCACATATACCACGTCAAAGAGATCATTCTCAAAGTAGTCTTTAACGAATCTACGGATTCGTGATATTCGGGTTGCGAGGCTAAGATGAAGAGAGTAGCCCCAATCAAATATAGTTATCCGATCGACGTATGGACAGTATTCATATAACTGAGATGCTGATGCGTGAATAACTAGGTCAATGCGGGCGTTGGGGTTGGCTTTACGAAGTTCCCTGAAGAAGCCTGAGCAAATGACCATATCTCCGATTTTATGATCGATACGAATTACCAAAATTCGTCGGCTTTCGCCATTCCGATTTGGTGACTTTGCAGGTTTCCTTGAAAAGGAATTGGCCGCGATTGCAATACACACATCCGTTATTGCAAGGATGGCTAAGATCACTCTTCTTATACCCATTTCTCAATTTTCTGGGAAGGCGGAATTAACTGGCAGGCCGTCATAACTCGGGCAACTAGTTGGATTATGGGAACGCTCGAGCGTGCGGGGATGACCCGCTAACCCGAGGTAATACGTGCGAATTAAAGCTGGATAGCGATTCCGGCGCGCCTGTCAGCGCGCTAAAAGCCAGGAAAGCGACGCCGAAGCCGCGGTACGAGCCTCCAGCCACCCGTTGTGTATAGCATGTAGCGAAGCGAGTGGCGCATGTCCTTGGAAGGCCATCGCGGCTGTGACAGATCGACCAACGCATGATTTCCGCTCAGAGCGCGCGCGCTCAAGGAAAGCTCAGAGAGAATCGCCCGAGCTTTTAGGTGAAAGGCGGCCAGATTGGTCGCAGTGAAGGGCTGTGCCGAGTGCCAACGCCACATGGTCGGATTGGGGCGTCCTTGCAAAAAACCGCAAAGAAGTTCCCGGTAAGGGCGATCTAAATCATCGCGGTCACGAAAGAACACTGCAGGATCGTCCACGAACAAGTCAGAGTCGGCCAATGGCAACGTCAATGGTGATAGCTCCCGCAGGACGCGCGCGCTCATCAGAACCAGATCGCTCCTTATCCAATGCCGCATCCATGTGCCGAACACACACACGTCCTGCGCCAGCCCATCGACGTGGCCGATCAGGCCACCGCGGGCAAGCTGCTCCTGCGTACGTGCGGGATCCATCGTGTAGTAGTCTGCCGCCTCTGGGTCGGCCATAAACGTCTCATTGCACAGGCACACCACATCGTCGTTGGAGGGAGGGAGATGTTTCTCCAGCCAGTTCCAGCCATGGTCCCAGCCACTGAACTCGCGGTAGGTGTTGTTTCCCTCCACCAAGCTCGCATCTGCCGCCAACTCGGCCAGGGTAGGCGTAGTTAGCGCGTTATCGACCACCAGAATCCGAAGGGCCATCGTCGGAAACGTACGTGCGTGGATGCGGCGCAATGCCGTCAGCGCCGCCCACTGCCGGCGGTCAGTGTGTTGAAGATAGAGCGCGTGAAATGTGGCTGGCATGGGGAGTCAGCCGTCAAGAAGGAAGCGAGAAATTGTGTCCTGTCGAAAACACTAAGTCGCGACCGACTGCATGCTGAGGTAACGGCGTAGCCCATCGCTCCAATGCGGCATTATGTTCTTCCCAATACTCTTGAGATTGGAATTTTCCAACACTGAGTACTTCGGCCGCGGAGTCTTGGCTGGAAACTCGCCTGGGTCGGCCACCTCGAGGGTTGCACCTACGCCACCTAGCTCTAAAATCTTCTGCGCGAAACCATACCAAGAGCACTGCCCTTCCGCGGTCGCGTGGTAAATCCCATATTGGCTCGTAACCGACAACATTACGATTTGCGCCGCCGCATCCGCCGTAAATGTCGGCGATACGAATTCGTCGTCCACCACGCGCATTTTTCCACGAGTTTTTGCAAGATGCAGCATCAGCTGGACAAAATTCATACCCCCTTTCGCCCGGCAGGGCGCGCCCCCGAAGAGCGCGGAAACACGGACCACAAAGTGCCGCTGCGCAATCGTGCGAACGAATATCTCGCCCGCAAGTTTGGTATTTCCGTACACATTTAACGGAAACGGGCAATCTGATTCTATATATGGAGCTTGCTTTTTGCCGTCAAATACATAGTCGGTACTCACGTGAACCAGAACGCAATCCAGTTCGTTTGAGATCAAGGCGAGATTTCTGGCCCCAACGCCATTTACGGCAAAGGACTCATCGGGCCGCAGTTCGCACTGGTCTACCTGATGCATTGCGGTCGTATTGACGATGACGTTCGGCTTGACCTCGGCAAGACAAACTCGCGCGGCGTCGATGTCGCGCACGTCGAAATTGTCATGCGTTAAAGCCAACACGTCGTCGCCGCGTTGCGCGTACGCGGCGGAAACATCTGTTCCGAGCTGACCATTGGCGCCTAAAACTACTACTCTCATGCTGCTACCCTCATCTGGCGATCCCTATAGTTCCCTATTTTCCGGGATAGAGTGCCTTAAACGTACGGATGTTGTAATACCGATCATTGTCAAAATCGCGAAAGCTATCGAGATTGGCCGCCAGCTCTTTGACAATTGCTTGAACATCGTACTGGGGCTTGAAACTAAGGACATTGCGCGCCTTGTCAAAGCTTACTTTATAGTTGCGAAAATCCTGAATGTGTTTGATGTGAATCTTCGCATCCACGTTCAGATACTCCTTGACCCCTGCTTTCACATAGTCCGCCACTTCGCCCACGGTATAGTTACCAGATGCAGTGTTGAATATTCCCGAAATCTCGTAAGGCGCCTCCACGGCCCGGATATAAGCCGAAACACCGTCCTGTATCGCCAGAATGGGTCGCCAAATCGACGGGTTGTTTACAGTGATTACACCTTCGGTGAGGGCGGACTTGAACATCGTATTGACGATTAGATCGAGCCTCATGCGGGGACTGTACCCGGATACTGTCCCCTGCCTAAAGCAAATCACCGAAAAATTCTTATCCTGGAGTTGCATTGCCCCAAACTCGCCTTGCAGCTTCGAGATCCCATATGGATAGTTGGAAACCGTCGGTCTTGTCTCATCGTAGAGGTCGTTTACTGTATACCCATAAACCGAACATGATCCCCCATAAATATAGCGCTTTGTCCCAGCCAACTTGGCAACGTAAGCGAGATACGCCGGCAATGCGCCGTTCTCAATGAAATTGCGCGCTGGCGAATATTCAGCCATAGGATCATTGGACAGTCCAGCCAAGTATATGACTTGCTCATAGTGAGCAAGATCTACCTCCTTCAATTCGGTTAGATCCTTTTGCATGACCCTTGCCCCATCGGGCAATCGATTTCCAAACCAAAGCAGGTCGACAACATCTACCTCGTAACCGCGCTCCAATAGCCGCGGCACTAGCACCGACCCAATGTAGCCTGCTCCGCCCGCAATAAGTATTTTCATTCTTCTTGATTTCCTAATATTTGAAATTATTCGATTCCGGCTTACTTAGCCATTCGGACAGCGTTTGTGCCTTAGCATCCTTACCCGACAGTATCGGGACTTTGACAGGCCACTCAATCCCCACCGCTGGGTCGTTCCACAAGATGCCGGATTCCGCTTTACTATTGTAAACGCCGGAGCAGAGATACTGCAGTTCAGCAAATTCCGATAAAACACAAAAGCCCCTAGCGAACCCGGCGGGCGCCCACACTTGAATATTATTCTCCGCTGAAACTTCCTTCCCGAACCATTTTCCCAGTGTCGGCGAATTTTTCCGGATATCCACCGCAACCAGATAGGCCACTCCGCGAGTAACGCGCATCAGCTTGCCCATTGGTGGTTCCCACTGGAAGTGAAGCCCTCGAAGTACGTTCTTGACCGAACCCGAATGGTTCAGCTGAACAAACTGCGTTACACCGAGTTCTTCACACTGATCCTTTCTATAAATCTCCGAAAAAAATCCGCGATCGTCCTTGAATCGCTCCGGAACTACAATGAATGCGCCGGGAAGACTTGCTCGCTCAATTTTTATTTGCATCCAATTTCCCCCATTATTGACAATTATCCAGGAGCGCAAGAACCGGATCGGTAAACGCCACTGCAATGGTCATCGGCATTGCGTGAACCACTAGCACTCACCGAGACAAATACAAGGCGCCCGCACCATTCCCTCTGGGCGCACGCTCAACCACAATTCCAATTCGGCCAATGCTCTTGCTCCCTATGTTCACCGCCCTCGCCGAAAATTCATCACATACCACATCGGTAACGTACTTGCGAGGACCAACAGCCATCGTGCACCCTGGCGATTCAAACGATTAGCCGGTCAAATGCTTAGACGGTCACTTCCAGCGCTGCGCCTCGTTTGCCTGCCGTCACGAGCAGTCTCACACCGAAATATATGGCCACGTAAACGATAATCGTACCAGCCAGAACGGACATGGAATAGTCGAAATCAGAACTCAATGAAACCAGGCAAAAGTACAAAAGAGAGCGTCTTAGAACTCGATCAAAACCCTTGCCTTTTCCAAAATAAAACCTGCTCTGAATTCTTGCCATTACGTATCCAACGGCAAATGAAAAAATGAAACCAAAGACGCCAAAATAATGGTACCCAACGATGTTGTGACGCGGATTGGGGCCGGCGATATACCCCAGATCACCAAACAATATATTCGTAAATTGAGAGCCGATACTTTGATACAGATAGCCAGTTGGGAACAATTTAAAGGTACTTAGAAATCCACCAAATAGCCCTATAAAGGGATTCGACCCCTGTATTTGCTCAATCACTTGGTTGGGGTATGCCATTATAAAAATATCCCCGAAGCTAACTAATCTGAAGGCAAACCCACCTACAGCCTCAAGCAATGAGTTATCGCCAAGCTCTAGAAAAATCATCAAGAATGCAAAAGTACTACTGAGCCCCAGAAACAAGGCACCTTTACGACCGCCCCAAAATGATATTTCTTTGGATGGATCGCGCCAATAAATGAACCAAAATGCGAAAAACAACTGACCCATTAGCAAAAGAGCGGACCTTGTTCCAGATAGGCTGATATTGAGAAGGAGCCAGCCGAAGAAAAGGTACACGAGGCCGCGCATCAATCGAGAGGAGTGAAAAGTAAAGACATAGAGCGCGGCGAAAACAGCGATGCCGCCACTCACATTGGCGAATCGTTCGATGATGCCGAACCCGCCTGCACCACTAAATGTTCCCAAACGCGATTCCCTAAATATGGGTATTCCGGCGTATATCCAGATGACCACATTTGAAACAAAATGAATAGCTCCAGATAGGCAAAACGTCACAACTGGTATTGCGCCGTGTTTGCCGTTAGGGTCGGCGGCGGCAGGATGCTTTTTCCATCTCTTGCCGGCGATCAATCCGAAATAAAGCGCCAGCTGTGAGAAAGCGAAGCTATAAAGGTACTTCAATTGAATGTCGTTCATGCAAAACATGAAGACAACAATTGTCCACGAAAATATGTCTGCGACTAAGACAAGAAAAAGCGGGTCAAGTACAGATAGGACCAAGTACCGGATTAGATACACATGGAAAAGCAAAACGACCAACAATATAATTACATACAATTGCCATTGGCTAAGAATTACAGGCCAATATTCAAGCGGTATCATGCAAATAACCTTTTGATTGCCGCAAACCCATTTCGCGCTGATTTCGTTAGGGCAAATAGAATCCCGAAATTATCTTTGATCAAAGCAAGTTGCTTCGACTTAAATCTCGGCTCTTTGTGGCTCGATGCGCCGTAGTCATTAAAGCGCGACACCGTCAATGGGATAAAATTAAATCTATGGCCACGTCCCCATAGCTCGATGTTGTACTTGTAGTCCGCAAGCATGCCGAACGCAATATCATATTGGTGCGATTTGTATATCGTTCTGGGGTAAAAAATTGTCTGATGGCAAATGTTTTGCTGCATAAGCTTATAGCGGTTGTACTTCCCTGCATATATTGTCTTGGACGACAATAATTCGACATTACCGTAATAAATATCGTGCGGTCTCACAAGTTTCGTCGCAACCTCCTCCAAGCAATTGTGGAGCACATCATCGGCACCGATAAATATCAACCAGTCCCCCGTCGCGATATTAAGGCTTTTGTTCATCGCGTCATAAATTCCGGCATCTCGTTCACTCACCCAATAATCGATCCTTTGGTCGTATTTTTTTATGATGTCGATAGTTCCATCTAATGAACCTCCATCAATGATCAAGTACTCGATATTTTCGTAAGTCTGATTTGTAACGCTCTCTATTGCCTCTTCAAGGTGCTTTCTACCATTAAGCACCACAGTTACCACGGTGATCAGCGGCGTATCCGGCAGGCTCCGCTTGAAACGCCCCTTTGTACGCAAGCCGCCCTCTCTCGTGTGCCGTTCGCGTGCGGCAGCTGTTTGCAGCCGCTGAAGTCCAGCCTGTGGTACGGGGCTAGCAAGCGGTTGATTCCGCGTTACCATGCGTGTGGTGGTGGAATAATGGCTTGGATCAAGGGAATAGACGGACAATTGATCGAGGCTTGCTAGTCTCTGGTCAATAGCGAATTTCGATTGTCGCGCGCGCCGTAACTTTAACGGGCTCGACGACGGAATTCGAAATCACTTGCGACGAGAGGCCCAAATAACGGTCTCGAACCCATAGAGCGCCCAAGTTGATCCGACCGGCATGACACGCCTCCAGATAAGGCTAAATGGCTCCAGGATCAGCCCCAGCAAAAATGGGACTAATGGACGATATCGTTTTGCCACAAAATCAATCGTCAGGCCCTCGGCCTTGATTAGATTGAGTATCGCGCTAAAATCCGGAATCTTCAAATGGGTGGGATCGTCATAGAAGTTCAGACTACCGTGACGTTTCGGAAAATACGCACTATCTTCACACGGGAACGCGAGATATATGCGTCCTCCGCTTCTTAACGCCTTGAGCATGGCCCTCAATACCTCGTCGGGCGCCAAGCAATGTTCTAGGTTGTGTGCGCTGATGACCCCATCAAACGTATTCCCGAATTTACGAATTGCCTCGGCGAAGTTTTCCGGCGATGTGATGATGTACTGATCTGCAAACAGTGCCGGGGATTGTTGCTGATTGTAGTCACCGATATCCAGCCCCACGTAATACAAGTCAGGTCTCAGCGCCTTGAACTGAAACGGAGAGTTATTGCCCGCTCCGACATCTAACACCTTGCCGTCGAGTGGAATTGCGCTTAAGAAGGCGCTCTTTCCGCGTCTACTCAAATATCGTTTCGCAATCTGTTTTAACTTTGATTTGATAATTTGCTTCTTAAGGGTGCTAATAGTCATGCGATCACATCTCCTGAGGCGTGCAGAAGGTATTAACACAAAGCTATTTATGGCTTGCATTCCTCAACAAATCATCAAATAAAGTCAAATATTTTCGCGCCATTAATTCGATTGAGAATGCTTTCTCCGCTTTGGCACGTGCACGCTGCGCAAGCGATTCGCTCTCATCCGCATCACGGGACAACACCCATGAGATCCCGTTTGCAAGGTCATCAGGCTCATAAGGAGTGGCCAAATACCCGCTTTGCTTATGCTCCACTATGTCCAACAAGCCCGTTGCACTAAACGCCACCACCGGTGTCCCACAGGCCATCGCTTCAGACGCTGTTTGCCCGAATGACTCTCGAATCGACGGTACGACCATGACGTCAGCCGCAGAATATAGAAGGGCCAAGCCAATATCGTCATAAAGTCTTCCCATGTAATGAGACTTCATTCCTAAGTCAATCGGAATACTTGGCGCAGACGCGCCAAATATCACTAAATCGGCTCCCGCTCCCCAACTTGTCTTTGCTAGGAACTGAATTGCGGGTTGCAGGAATTGAAAACCCTTGTTCGTATCACTTGTGCTATGCATAGCCCCAAACAGAATCATTTTCTTATCCACCGGCAGCCGCAACAACGATCGCGCGGTTCTTCTATCAATCGGCTTATAACAGGCCAGAGAAAGTCCTGGATTAATTGATTCCACTCTATAGTTCTTGAAAAGAGAACTCTTCTTCACGCATCCCGCCAACCATGTGCTATCGGTCACGATGGTCATGCTTAAGTCGCCCCAAGCATTCAATTTTCTTCGCCAAATCCAATAGGAAAGGTCATGGCCATTGACCGAACCAAGCATCGGGCAAGCTCCGCATGATTGCTCATAGCGCCTGCAATCGCCAGGCAAATGACAACCGCCCGTAAATGGCCACGAATCATGCAGCGTCCATACAATTGGCCTTTTCAACCGCCTTAATGATCCAATAGGAACGAAGCCTTCCGCGACATAGTGCAGATTGACGATGTCCGGAGACACTTTTTCGATGGTAGATGTATTAAATCTTGTCATTAGACCAGTGGAAAAGTGCCCCTTCCTGCGATTGCGATAGAACCTGATTGGGGCTTTGTCTAACTCTGGACGCACAACCGCCGACAAGGTGCTTAGCCTTGGTTGATTAGTCAAAACATCTTCATCCGTACTTATTTTCTTTTGCACAATATAAGTAGAATCCGCGCCTGCGCGTTGTAGGCCCTTGTGAAGGCGATAGGCGCAGCGTCCTGCCCCTCCTTCGATGTCAGCCGTACTTAGAATCGCGATTTTCATTCGATCATCGAAGATGCTCTCAGACCGGCCGCGCGACTACGAAGCACTTGGACAGCGTGGAGTTGGATTCATCCAATACGCGAACAGAATAGCCATGCTTGAGCAGAAATGCATGCACGTAGTACATCATTAGAATATTGTGTACTTCCATAACAATGGTCGGCTTGTGCTGTTGAAAAAACGCTTTGCCCCCCTTCAAGACGAGCAGCTCCGCGCCCTCAACATCAATTTTCATAATGTCTGGAATCCTTACCCTAGGGTCCTTTATAAAGCTATCAATTGAGCGCGCCATTACTGTTTGGCACTTGAAGTTGCGATAAGTACCCTCGTCAAGTGGGGCGTTGGCCTTTTGCAGGTGGCTCCCACTACTGCTGCTGTTATCCACGTCGTCGCTAAACACAAAAGGTATTTCGCCATCGGCGTCCGATAGGGCAAATGTATTAAGCGTCATGCGCTTCGCCTGTGTTTCGTTCTTTGCCAAATGCATTTGATACCTGGCCACATTGAAAGGGTTGGGTTCAAAAGAATACACATGCCCGGTTTCACCGACGAGCGATGCAAACGATAGCGAGTGGTAACCAAAATGCGCTCCAATATCCCAGAACACGGCGCCATCAATATTTCCGCTGGCGCCAAGTTCGTCATATATGAACGAATCGAAGCGTCCGTTGATCATATCGTTCCAGCCTGCGAACGAATCTACATCTATGTATAGTTGCCCGCCTATTAGCGGCCCTGCCTTCACTTGAGTCCATTGGGGATTAACGCGGGGAGGGGCGATTTTACCTCTTATTGCCTGCCAGACAGCTTTGGGCGAGTTATTCCAGAGTCCATATAGTGAAGACATAAGCGAAGCTTCCTCTCGATATTTTAACTATCCAACGTTGGGTGGAGTTGTGGAGACCCGTCAAACGTTATATCCGCCACAATTGTTGCGGGTCGTCATCACGGACGTTGGCCACGGCCAAAAACGCTCGCGGGTATGCTTCGAACCAAGCTGGTCTTACTATTCGACCAGCTTCAGCCATCGGATTGTGGATACCATAATTGATATGGCACGGGATGCTCGGCAAATTACCTTGCAATCAAGGCTACCGTACTTCTAATGCCCGCAATTGTCCGATTATTTCAACTTATTGACTATCTGACTAAGCCTGTTCCGGATGAGCCGATGCAACGGAACGGCAGAAAAGTTTTTGAAGAACCGATTATCCAACTTGCGGCATTGAAAAACACCTTTGGGATGCTGAAGAGGGAATGGCATGGCTTCGGTTTTTAGATCTGATAGCGTATTGCTCTCGGTAGTGTGCGTTGCACCAGAACCAAACCCAATATTTGATACCAAGTTGGCATTTGGCAGTATGGTTAAACGTCCCTGCAACATGCAGGCGAATGACCATTGATAATCCCACGTGTCTATCTTGCCTTGAAACACCTGCTCAAAAATATTGGTCCAGTATTTCTCCTCCGCCGAAGAGCTTACCAAGTCCGCAACTCGATCTTCGTCTCTGATTCGAGGCCAATGCTTCATCTCGACATCGTAGCTTTCATTCCACCGATCTCTCCACGACGCCCAACCCCAAATGTGGCTATATTTGGAAAAATAATAACTATCCTCATTGACTCGGTAACCCGACTGGAAATTTACGCCATTAATTTGGGAGATGCGCTGGTCGTCGCGGTAACGCTCCAGCAATTCCTGACAAAATCGGAAAAATGAAGGATGCGGTAAGCAGTCGTCTTCGAGGATTATGGCATCCTCCACGAGATCGAATACCCAATCGATACCGGTAGACATACGTCGCTTACATCCGAGATTGCTTTCTGCGAAATTTGTCAGCACTTCGCAATCCCAATCCACACGCTGGATGATAGTGCGCGTGGCTATCACCTTCGCGTCCTCACCTGGACGGTCCGCCCTCGGCCCATCACCTATCACCAGCAGTTTGTGCGGCTTGGCCCTGGCAATTTCCGCGAAAACGCGTTCGGTCGTCTCCGGCCGGTTAAAGATCATGAAAGCAACCGGCGTAGTAAGCTGGAAATCAGGCACTAATCAGATTCCTGAAGTAAGCGATGGTCTCCTTGAGCCCGTCCTCAAGCGCAACTTTTGGTCTCCATCCAAGCCTGTCTCGCGCCAACGAAATGTCGGGCTGGCGCTGTTTCGGGTCGTCGGAAGGAAGCGGCGCAAATACCAGCCGGGACTTGCTTGCGGCGAGCTTGAGTACCCGCTCAGCAAGTTCCAACATGGTGAATTCGCCAGGATTGCCGATGTTGACTGGACCGGTGAAGTCCGTTGAACTATCCATCATGCGAAGCATTACCTCGATCAAATCATCCACGTAACAGAAGCTTCGCGATTGCTGTCCATCGCCATAGATGGTGATGTCTTCTCCCTTCAATGCTTGGACGATGAAGTTACTGACCACCCGGCCATCATTGGGGTGCATCCTCGGGCCGTAGGTGTTAAATATGCGGACCACCTTGATCTCAAGCCTGTGCTGGCGGTAGTAGTCAAAGAACAAAGTTTCGGCGCAGCGCTTGCCTTCGTCGTAACAACTGCGAATGCCGATCGGATTGACTTTACCCCAGTAGCCTTCCGGTTGAGGATGAACTTCCGGGTCACCATAAACCTCGCTGGTGGACGCCTGCAGGATGCGCGCCTTTACTCGCTTCGCTAGACCAAGCATGTTGATTGCACCATGCACGCTAGTCTTCGTGGTTTGCACCGGATCGAATTGATAATGGATGGGGCTTGCGGGACACGCCAAATTAAATATCCGGTTGACCTCTACGTAAAGTGGAAAAGTTACATCGTGACGCATTAACTCGAAGCGCGGATTACCGGAGAGTTGAACGACGTTACGCTTATCGCCCGTAAAGAAATTGTCGACGCAAAGCACGTCATCGCCGCCTGCGATCAGACGATCACAGAGATGGGAGCCGAGGAAGCCAGCGCCGCCTGTAACTAACACGCGATTGATCATGACGGGTTCTTAGATTTGCGACAGGACATGTAGAGACTTTCATAGTCTCTAGCAGCCATATCAAGATGCGGGTCGAAAACGCGAGGCGCACAATCGGTAAAACCCGCAGCCTCACAATGAAAGGCGAGGTTTTCCAGATCGAACATAAATTTGTGATGCCCGTCCATATAGAACATGTACTTTAGGATTTCCATGGGCTTCCGTGAATCTACGGCTGGCTCGTACCTGAGCAGATCCGTTGGGACCGGTCCCCCATAAGCGCCGCCACCTGGTAGTAGCCAGCCGCAAGAACCGCGTAGTCAGATCCACTCCATTCATTCAACTTACCCAATATTCGCATAGTCGCGCACATAAGGGACAAGGCGCCGTTATACAAGGATTTCCTTCTTAGTCCTGTTTATGCCCACCAGCGACGCCACATATCTTATGTCTGACACATGGAGTGCTCTTGTTATAAGGAGTGCTAAAGTGTAGACGCATGCTGCCAGTGGAACGATCAAATATACATTTGCGTCGATAATGTAATGTATAAAAAGCATCATTATTAAGCTGGCGGGAGCTACCCTCAGTATCGATTCGTGATACCAGATTGTAATTGCCCTTGTCTCTTTGATCATTAAAGCTGGCAGCATTCCCGCACCACTATACGAAACGGTTGTAGCGATCGCCGCTCCTGTGGTCCCGTATTTTGGTATAAGCCAAACATATAAGATGCAGGAAAGGCAAGCCCCGAAAAATGTAAAAAGCGCCAGATACTTCTGCAGACGGCTTGCAAGTACTATCGTTGAATGCACGCTCCCGAGGAAGACGAAGATCATGCTAAATGACAAAATCGCGAGCGGCACCGCTGCACCTTCGAATTGCGGCCCGTAAATCACCCCTACCAACTTACCGGACAGCATCGCCGTCCCACACGCGAGCGGAAGACTGACAATACTCATCCATTTGTATGTCAACTTGCAAAGCGCGTCAAATTCCGCTCTCGAATGAACATAACTTGCACTCAAAACGGGAAGAACTAGGCTGAGAAATGCGCCGGGCACGAAATTGGGAATTTCGACGATTTTAACTGCCGCAGCATATAGCCCGAGCGCCTTTCCATTCACGACGCTGAATAGCATAATCTGATCTAGCCGAAACGCCAGCGAGAGGAATACCGCCGAAACAAATAATAGCGCGGAGTCCAATATTAGGAGGCGCACATACGATCTGTCGATGTCGGTGGATAATCTGGTGCCTAGATATCTATAGGCGCTAAAGATATAGGCGCCTGAAAGCGGTACGACTCCGAGTGTCTGTATCGCGACAATAGCCGCCAACGGCATGTTCACAAATACAGCCACGAAAGTAAACGCCGAAGTACAAAGGCTCACAACCATTTCCGGCGCAACATAGTAAATGGTCTTTAGTTGCGCCTGAAACATTCCTGGAATTAACGTACTGAAACTGAATAGCAAGTTCAGCGACGCGATCACAATCAGCAGCTTGATTTCGGGTGAATATGATAAAAAGAAAAGTGCACCCCAGCACAATGCCAGTGCGATGATTGCGAAAAACAGCTTGCAGGCAATAGCGTTTGTAAGCCACTTGTCCCCATTGCCAGGGTCCGCGGCTATCTGCCTCACGAAAATTGAATCCATGCCGAAATGCGCAATGGACTGAAACACGAAGAGGTAAGCGATGGCAACGCTAAGTTTCCCGTAATTCTCTGCCCCAAATCTTCGCGCGACATAGATCATCGTAACGGCCGAGATGAGACCGGTTACGATTTTCCCAAGCGTAATTACCGTACCATTTGCGATTATTCTCTTAGCGTTTGTCATTTCCGGACCAATTTCGGATGAGTGAAACTATGGTCCGTACGATGCCTGACATCCTTGCTTTCCAATATCGGTCCTTCAGAATCATTCCGATGGTAATTGATGGCATTGCCAGCTTAAAGTCACGAGGAAGTGCACCTTGCGACACAGCTTCTTTTATGGCGCGTAATTCTAATCGGAGACTGTCTGTGATTTCTGATAGCCGCATTTGCCGAGAAATCTCATTTGCCGATTGCGCAGTAGACGTTAAATCTGGAATTAGGCGGAGCGGTAGCGATGTGGAAGCGATATTGTTCGCGATGGCAATCACAACCTTGTTATCGATGTTTTGATACCGATCCAGTTTGTCACATAGGTGCAACATGGCATCCACTTCCTTTCCTATGTAACGAAAATTGGTAGAGATCTGTTTCTGCGGGTATCTAGGTGACAGTCTGTATTCGGCATTAGCAATCTCCTCCTTGGTGTAGCTTCGAGTGGACTTGTCGAATTCTGCCACCATCTCAGTTCTTTGTGCCGCGTTCGCGACGAAAGCCTCCCGGTCTTTTCCAACGAGTGCACGACTCAGACTGTTAGCCTCCTCGATTCGCTCGTCAAGTGTATTTGCAAAGAACTGTTGCCAGAACCAAAGATTAAACATCCTTTGCGTGACACCTTTGCCTCCTATCGGCTCCATCTCCATGGGCAGGGCAATACGGCGGCCGATTAATTGAGCAACCTGATCAAGCCAGACATCATCAAACCAGAATGGGAAATAATTGGTTAGATATCGGCCGGTAACGCTTATCCAGCATGATCCAATGATCGCGAATGTAACGTTGCCTGGACTCGTAGGGTCATGTGGATAGGCCAGCCAAACGCCGTCAGGATATCGAGCCCAGACGTCACGAATCAACTTATCCCAACCATGCGTCCGAAAGATATAATCATCAGTCATCGGCGCATATACCTCAGCAGGGCGCGAGGTCCGATAGAGTGCATCTAGCATCATTCCCATTGATCCTGTTCTGGGAAGAATGTGCCAGGAAATGCAAAAGCGATATTCGGTCAACCTGGTGAACGCCGATGAAAACTCGATAGTATCGAGATCATCGTCGTCGACATAGATATTCAGAATGACCCCATCTGCGTTGACAACGGTAGCGTCAATCGAATCAAGGACCATTTGCAATTTATCGGTGCGCCCGCGCGTGGGCATCAGGAGGCTTATGAGAGCGTCTTCTTTTCCTGTGGAATCCTTAATAGCTGCGACTCCTCCCAATAGATCGGCCTTCAGAACGAGAGTCGCCATATTTGTCCACGCTAGGGGAGCCCACGCGTGGATGTATTGAGATATCTGCGTCCATGTTTCCCTCAATTGTTGTACTGGAGCAAGCTTTGGCTCTCAGCGCAAATGGCGCCGCCATGGTTTACGTTCACACCTACCTGGGGCACTACCGAAGAATATAGTCGAAGTTTGCCTTCTGATACCGCTCTGGCGTTCCAATATCGACTAGGTCGCTTTTCACTACGAAGCCATAACAAGGCATTTCCGTTACTAAGGTAGGCAAAATGTCGTATTCAAGCGAGAAGGGAGGCTCCGAACGATCGAACTTCAGCGCATCTGCCTGGACCAGATAAATACCGGCGTTGATCAAACTCGTAGGAGCGTGCATCACAGATTTTTCTGTGAAAGCTCTTATCCTAAGATCTTCGTCTACCACAACCATTCCCCCATCCTTCCGTCCATTTGGCATCACCAATACCATAGACACTGCCGCGGTTCGGTCAAGGTGAAACTGCAGAAATCTGCTGAAGTTCACCTCGCATCGAGAGTCTCCGTTCATTATAAGAAATGGGTTGCTTCGTATTAGGGGCAGAGCATTTTGAATAGCCCCTCCCGTGCCCAAAGGAGCCAGTTCTTCGGAAAATAGGTATTCCATTTCGCCGCGATTGCTATATCTTTCTACAATCCCGTCCTTCATATGCCCGACACAGAATATGATGCGCTGAAAACCTTGTCGTATTAGGTCTTCCACAAGAATATCCAAGAAAGGTTTGCCCCCGACCGGTGCCAGCACTTTCTGTCGATCCGCAATTATCGAGCGCAAGCGACTTCCCAAACCACCGCATAGGATGACGACGTCGATCTTCGTAAGAGGGATAAGTTGCGTCTCTTCTTCCATTTGGCTTTTGCTCTCAGACGCTAGCGCCGGCCAGCCCACCGTGTATCCGCGCACCGCCAGTGCGTTTAGCTGAACTTGTCTTCGCTAATGCTTGGATTGTGAATATGCATCTAGTTTAAAGCGCCCGCAAGTGCAGTCTCGATGCGCTCACAAAGATAGTGATAGATTACGACGTGCATCTCCTGTACCCTTGGTGTTGAATTCGACGGCACATCTATCAGAACGTCACACAGTGGGGCCATACGTCCACCCTCATTCCCGGTTAGCCCAATTGTCGAAATCCCCATCTGCTTTGCCTTGTCCAAGGCTCCAATAATATTTTTTGAATTTCCACTCGTTGAGATGCACATCAGGACGCCGCCCTCGGCTCCGTGCGCTTCTACCTGCCGCGCAAAAATGCTATCGTAGTCATAGTCATTGGCCCACGCAGTCAAAACTGAAGCGTTTGCCGCCAGGCAAATAACATTCAACGCCCTTCGTTCAACCAGAAATCGTCCAACGAGTTCCCCAGCAATATGCGAAGCATCCGCCGCCGAACCGCCGTTTCCGCATACCAGCAAGGGTCGATTCTGCCTCAGCGGAGGCACGATCAAGTCAATAGCAGCTTCTATTCTTTCTGCCCGATGCGATTGCTGCAGTCGCTCGAATTCCTTCAAAATGCCTGCAAGATGTTGATCAAATGCTGTCATTGCTTAGTACTGATCCTCGTGAGAATAATAGATAATCTGACTGCCGAGGTGATCGAAACGGACTGGCACATAGAGTAAGTGTTTCAGTGCCTCTCTAACTCGCTCCTGTTGTTCAGGTCTCACAAGAAACAGCATAAATCCCCCTCCACCTGCACCGAGCAACTTCCCACCTAGAGCACCGGCCTTTATCCCAACCTCGTAAATGGCATCGATATCGCCGTTGGAAATCTTCGAGGACATTCCCTGTTTGATGAGCCACTGTTCGTGCAACAGACGACCGAAGTCGTCCAAGCGCTCCTCCTTGGCCTGAAGGATGCTAGTCGCCTCGCCCACCAGTTGCATCATTTGGCGCAAGTTGTCTTTTCTCACAGGAATCTGTCGGATCTGCTCCTCAGCGACTTGCGAAGCCGTTCTGGCGAGTCCGGTGAAAAATAACATTACATGCTGACCAAGGCGTTCAATCTTGGAGGGATGAAGGATAACTGGGCTGACCGTAATCTCATGAACGCCGCCAAATTCAATCCTGTTCAGCCCGCCAAAAGCTGCCGCCGTTTGATCCTGCGATCCGACGTTTTCTTTTATGCGATCTTGCTCTATTTGGATGGCATTCATCGCCAGCTCTCGCTTTGTCCACATTTCGTGCTTCAGCGCGGAGAGGGCATGGAGAAGTCCCACAGTGAATGTCGAGCTCGATCCGAGGCCGGACTGAGCAGGTAGATCGCCATGGTGAACTATATCCACGCCGTTATCGACACCGAGGAACCGAAGACATTCCCGGACTGACGGGTGTCGAATCTCGTCGACCGTTTGAGCTTCCTCGCGGTGGTAATAGCGGACGCGGTACTTATATTCGAAAAACGGGGGAAGATACCGGCAGGTAATATAGGAATATTTGTTGATGGTGGTACTCAACACCGCTCCACCGTGTTCCCGATACCATCCCGGATAATCTGTTCCTCCGCCGAAAAATGATATTCGGTAAGGTGTTCTGCAGAATATCAACTGTCACTCCTAGAAAGGCCACCTATGTCAAGGGGTAGCGGATAGCGCTCTGCCATTGTCGTCGTGCTGTCATCCGGCCCGGATATGTTCAGCGGATGCAAGGCGGCAGGGGAAAAGGCCGTGTTGTCAGCCTCGAAAGAATGCTGTTCCGCTTGGAATCTTAGATCTAAGCGAAGAACTTTACGGTTGTCGCACGAAGTTTGCCGGGAACCCTCAATCGACGAATTCTCCGGCTTCGTCCCGTCGCGAAATTATCGGGTTCTTGATCGGCCACCACATGCCGTAGCCTGGATCATTCCACACGATCGTGAATTGGCCATGGGGGTTGTAATAGGTGTTCTGCTTGTAATGAAAGATTGCTCTGTCAGTTAGGACAACGTGTCCATTCCCAAAAAGAGGAGGCACCAGCACCTGATGGCGATTCGTATCTGAAAGCGTAAAACCCTGCCATTTCCTATATTGGTGGGAGTTCTTATCGTTATTCACCACGATTAGATAAAAGCTCCCGTGCAGACAGGAAATGAGTTTCCAGGTTTCGGCGTCTCCATGAATGCCCCGAAGCACATGCTTGGAGGAAACCGATATGTCATCCTGTACAAACTTTACATCGATTCCCGTCTTATGGTAAGCCTCCTCGTTGTATGTCTCGACATACTGCCCGCGAAAATCCTCAAACGGCTGGAGCTTTATCAGCTTTACGCCTACGAGTTGGGTATTCTCCACTTCCATTGCCATACTTTCCCCTTGTGGCACACGGGACCGATCAGGCTGCCTCTTCCTTGAAATAATTCTGCTTGCGCAAGTACTCATCCTGATTGTTTACGAACCAGCCCCAAGTCGCCTTCAACCCATCCCGCAAGGATGTGGTCGGGTTGTAATCGATGAGTTGCTTCGCGAGCGAGATATCCATAATGCGCTTTGGAAAACCAGCGGGTTTGCTCGGGTCGAACTTGTAGTTAAAGTCGAGAAAACTGTGCAAAGCTTCCACCAACTCACGAATCGTCACGCCTTGACCACTGCCAAGATTCACGAATCGGCCCTGCGTCCCATGGTGCAACGCCAGCAGACAACCTTCGGCGACGTCTCGACTGTAGGCAAAATCGCGAATAGCAGTGCCGTCACCCCAAATGACGACGGGGTCTTCCTTCCTGTAAATTCGATAGAGAAGCGTAGGTATGACCATTGCGTTTTGCGGGTCGAAATTGTCGCCCGGCCCATAAATATTGGACGGCCGGACAATCGCGAAGTTTTCCATCCCGTACTGCACTTTGTATGCGTGGACTTGCAGCTCACCCATCCGCTTTGCCCACCCGGCGAAATCCATGGGTGGGCTGGTAAAATTCCCCGGCGTCTCGGCGGACTCGACGAATACCTCGGCGCTGGTGTATGCGCCGATCGAACTGGTGTATACGAGCTTCTGGATTTTGTTTTGCCGCGCCGCCTCCATCACATTGGTGTTGAACATGACGGTCGGCACGAAATGGGCGGCAAGCTTTGTGGCCGAAACACCCGCCGACCCTTTAATCCCGGCGAGGTGACACACAAAGTCCATATCTTTGGTGACCCGCTTGCACAACTCGAAGTCGGTCAGATCGCCGATAACGTGCTCAGCGCCGGGGTGTACCTGTACGCGGTCCAGCGAGACGATGCGTACTTTGGCGCCGGCCTCGCAGAGAATGTCTACCACCTGGCGACCGATTAATCCGGTACCTCCAGTTACCAAGGCATTCTTGCCCGCAAACTTCTTGAGAATCTCGTCTTTGATCATGAATTGCTCCTAATTTTTCTTGCAGAATTCTTTCACATACCACGTTATCGTGTCCGCGAGACCGTCCTCCAGCTTTACATTCGGCTCAAAGCCGAACAATCGCTTCGCCTTGGAGGTATCCACCATGCGAAACGGGATCGTGCTCGGCTTGGTTGTATCAAATACCAATTCTGCCTTTTCGTGCCCCGCAGCCTTAAGAATGATTTGGACAATTTGCTTAACCGTAACCGCGCTCCCGTATCCAAGGTTCACCGGGTCGCAGGTGGCATGTTTCTCCAGCATGATCAGGCAGCCACGCACCAGGTCGGTAATGTGCAGGAAGTCCCTCACCTCTTCACCTGTTCCCCAGACGACATAGGGGTTTTGTTTCTCCACGGCGCGACGAATAAGCGCGGGGATCACGTGGCTGGCAATCGGATCAAAGTTGTCCCAGCGGCCATAGACAGCGCTGGGGCGTACAAGAGCTATCTTCATCGAAGATTTGGACACAACAAACTCGCTGATCCGCTCCAGGTACCGCCGCATCCAACCGTACCCAAAATAGGCAGGGTAGGTTGGGCCAGACCACATTTCGTCCTCTGTGATTGGGTGATCGGCGGCTGGATATCCGGTGCTGCTGCTGAACACCTGAAACCGCTCCACGCCCTCCATCCAAGCGCCCTCAAGACAGTGCGCGGTCAGGATCAAGTTCTGCGTAATTGCAGACATTGGATTGCCCGCCGTCACAGCAGCAGCCGAAACCGCACCCGCTGCGTGAAAAACATACTGAATACCTCGCATGGCTCTGCGGCAGTCTTCCAACTGCGCCAAGTCGGCTTGAACGGTTTCGATACCCGGATCGTTCACGATTAGTGGGCGTGTGTGGACAGGCACACGCACCTCCGCCCCTTGTCGCAGGAGTTCTTCGACAAAATTTGTACCGACAAAGCCGGTGCCTCCGGTGACAAGCACTTTCTTGCCCTGGTAAAACGTTGAGTCAGTCATGATCAGCTCTTCGTTAAGGTAAACTTTGGATGCGCGCTTGCACTGCCTCGCGAATGGCAATCGGATCGAGCCGAACCATTTTGCGAATGTCGTGTACGGTTCCATACCAAACACAAAACTGGTCCGGTAGTCCATGATAGGAAAGTGAGAGATCGGGCACCTCGGAAATCGCCTCCGCAAGACCATACGCGTCATGAACAACCAGTATCTTTGTATGCCGGAAGCGCTGAATGACGTCTTTGTCGATAGGCTTGAGCGTGCTGAAATACACGAGGTTGACCGGCAAATCACGACAGGCCTCGATGACGTTGCCTAGAATCGGGCCGGCCGTCATGATGGTAACGCTGGCGCCGGTGTCCCTGAGCACGTTTGCCTTTCCAAAGTGGACCGGCAATTCAATACCGTGGCTGTGATCTGAAAGGCGGTAGTACGTCGGCTTACCATTTTTGTACTGAGTGCGGATCAGCGCATCGAGTTCTTGGCGAGAACCAGGCTGCAGAACTTCCATGCCGGGAATCAACCGCAGAATTGCGAGATCAGTGTAACAATGGTGCGTTGCGCCGTCCCAAGCATAGTCAAATGAAGCGCCTGTGGAGACAATGTTGGCGCCAAGCTGGTTGTATGCGAGATCGAGCTTGATCTGCTCCAGGCATCGCTCTGTGATGAACGGCGCGATCGTGTGCACGAACGGATAAAACCCTTGCGCGCTCAGTCCTGCCGCCACGCTCACCAAAGTATTCTCGCAGATGCCCATATTAAAAAACCGCGTTGGAAATTTCTGCTGAAAAGGATTGAACATGAAATGGCTGATATCTCCGATAATGACGACGAGTTTATCGTCGTCAGCCGCCAGATCCATTACGGTATCCTTGAATTGTTTCCTCATAGCTGATCCAACTCACTTGTCAGGATGTTGAACTCCTCCGGAGTCGGCGACTTTCTGTGCCACTCGAAGACATTATTCGCCAAGGTTGGACATCCGTAGCCCTTGGTAGTGTGTGCAACTATTGCTCGTACGCTGGTGCGCGGAGCGGCAAGTGCCGCCCGCAGCGCATCCAGATCGTGGCCAGACACCTCGGCCGTGTCGCAGCCAAATGCGGCGAACCGCTCGGCGGGATTTGGGATATGCAGGGATCGTATTTGAGAGCGATTGAAATCGCACAATATTGAAAGATTGGACAATTGAAGGTTGGTGGCTACCATGACGGCTTCCCAGACCGAGCCTTCATTTGCCTCGCCGTCGCCGATCAGCGTATACACCTGGCGTCGCGAATTTTGCAGCTTGAATGCCAACGCCATACCTACAGCTACTGCGATGCCATGACCGAGGGAACCCGTTGACAATTCCGCGCCCGGCACCTTAAACCGGTCTGGGTGGCAACCAAGTTGCGACTGAAATGCACCAAATGTGCTTAGATCCTTCACCGCGAGGTAGCCGAAATGGGCTAGTACCGCGTAAAAGCCAAGCGCCCCATGGCCTTTGCTGAGAATGAAGATGTCGCGGTCCGGCCACTTGGGATTAGTTGGCTCATGCTTCATCGTATCGTAGACCGAGTACAGTATCTCGATAATGGAAAACGATGTCGGTATGTGCCCGTGCCCGCTGGCGCGAGACGCATGCAAGATATTCCGCCGGATTTGCCGGCACGCTGGATTCATCGCAGGCACTACTCCACCTCCATATACGAAATTCGCGCAGTGATCGGCAACCGCTGGATGCGCACGTTGTTGAGCCCGAAAACCTCATTCAGCGCGATCGTTTCGCCAGGGAAGATGTCGTCGCAAAGTTCGTCGAACACAAGAATGCTGCCCTTGCATAGATGGGGTTTGACCGCTTCGAGTGCGACCCTGGTCGGCTTGTAAATATCGAAATCGAAGATTGCCAACGAAACGATTGTCTCGGGGTGGTCTTTGAAGTAACGCGGCACCGTTTGCATGGCATCGCCCTTGACCAATTCGTACTTCTTCAGATGCGAAATCGGATTGAGCGCCTCCTGCAGTCCAAGGATTTGCCCAAGATAGTTCTCATAGTCTGGCGCCACAGAAAAACTGCCATCCTTCGATTGGCAGAGCTTTCCATCCTTTTCTCCGAAACCCTTGAACCCCGCGAATGTGTCGAACCCGATGATCTTGCGGTGTCTGTTGAATGGCTCAAAAATCCCGCGCAACGCCGCCATCACTGATAGCGTCTGTCCCCACCGCACGCCGAATTCGACGACCATCCCATGGGTGTTCACGATCTTCTGATAGATCTCGTAAAAGAACAGTAACCGTGAAAGCGCCTTGGAGGACAGATACAGACCGAGGTTCGGCAACAATTCATCGTCTGGAAGAGGAGTCGATTTCAGCAGTTCGGCGAATTGCTTCTGTGCGTCCTTCTCAGACGAACTCGACAGAACGATGGCGTCATGTTTTTGCGTTTTCATATGCTCTAGCTTTCGATGTAGGTGAGGTGTGAATCGCTTTTATTTCCGGCTTCGCTGCCCGCAATCGGAGGTTAGCGCTGCAATCGTCGGGCAGGTATGACAATAACGTTTGTTGTGTTAAAAGCTGTAGCTTTCGCCGCCGTCCACGGCAATGCAAGCGCCATTTACTAGGCTAGCCCGCGCGGAACACAGGAAAACAACCACGGCCGCCACTTCCTCTGGCGTGCCGGCACGCCCCAGCGGTAAGCGCTGTCGCAAGGCCTCGTTGAACCGCTGCGGATCTTCCTTGCGAAATTCGTCCCACTCGTTGCCTTCAAAAATGACACGGCCGGGAGCGACGCTATTGAAGGTCAGGCCGTCACGAACCAGTTCGTGGTTCAACGCCAGCGTCTTCATCAAACTGATCTCCGCACTCTTCGACATCGTGTACCAAGGCCGCCCACCGCCTTCTTTGCCTTGCGTAGAGGCGATGGTTACAATCCGGCCAGACTTGGCCTGTCGCATGTAAGGGATGGCGAACCGGGTGAAACGCACGGCTGCGAGCGCGTTGCGTTCGTAAATCTCCAACCATTTTTCTTCGGGCACTTCCTCGACGGGCATTTGCACGCGCCCGCCTCCGCCGCCCATGTTGTTGACAAGTATGTGAAGACCGCCGAACGACTGCACGACCATGTCGACGACGCGACGGATCTCCTCGGATTTAGTGCCGTCGGCGGGGATTGCGAGAGTCGGAACACCTTTGGCTCTGATTTCCGCTGCGGTCTGCTCGAGACGGTCAATGCCACGAGCGCAGATGCCAACGGCACAGACCTCGTCAGCCAGCGCAAGGGCGATCGCTTTACCGATGCCATAACTGCCACCCGTCACCAGCGCTATCCTGCCTTTGAGACCGAGTTCCAATTAAATCGGTCTCCAAACTACGTAGGAATAACCTTCGTGAAAGAGACTTCCAAAACGGGTTCGCTGAACCGCGACAATTTCCAGCCTTTTCTCCATTTCCAACTGCCTCAGCCTTGCCAGGAAACCAGACAGATAGGAGCGGGAGGTATGAAATTTGACGGCCAAATAGTCTGCGAGGTTATCGTGATCATAGAGATCAAGCAGGGGTTCCATGTGAACACAGACGTGCGGGCGTTTGCACAGTAAGAATTGTATAAATTCCTCGTGACGTGGCCCAACCTGTTCCAGCGAGCAGATCGTTAACGCAGCAGTTCTCGACCCGAATTCCAAGCTTTCGTCTGGATGGAAGAGGTCAAAGCTCCGACCTGAGAGGTTGGCCTGATGTGTTTGGCCAATGAGGTTAGCCAATTTAACTGCCGAACCCGCCCAATCGAGACCAACCAATTTTAGCTGAGGTGCAATTTCGGCGATGGCGACGAGATTGTATGCGCTGCCGCATCCAAATTCGTAGACGGACGCGGCGTCACCCATGTACTGGAGAAACAGCCAACGTCGGACGATATCGTGGAACAAGAACTCAAACCTCGGATTAGACGCCCGAATATAGTCCCCATTCCAGCGTACAATCGGCTCAGGGCGGATGAAACGAGGCACAAGCGTCTCCAGCGCAAAACCTTTACTGGCGTACTCGTTGAGGTTCTCCTCCCATCCTTTTTCCCAGACATCCTTCCGGTGTTCGCCGACTTTGCTGAGTTCCCCGGAATCGATGCGTTTTAGAATAGTGAGTATGACCTGGTCGCGTTCGGACTGGGTCAGCGTCTGATAGGCGAGTTCGCTGCGTTTAATCTGTTCCTGCAAGCTTGCGGGAATCTTGTCGGGCGTCGTGCCGAAGGCACGGGCGAAATCAGCAAGACCGAAAACGAGATCGGTAGTCATTTGTGAGCCAGTTGTCTGTGACGCTTTCGAAAGATACTAAGAAAACACCCAAAAGGGTCTAGCCCGTAAGATGGACGTGGCCAGCGCGTCTACGGCGCCAAATGCGAAACGCCGAACTGATGTGAATTCAGAAATATCCCCAGAACCGCAAGCGGGAGGGCTACGTAGATTTCTCCACAAGCCATCATCCTAACGGCCTCGGAGATATAAATCCGCTCTACGCTGTAAACTTCATCGTCATGAGGATTTCGCTTTGCGAATTCTTCCTCCGAAACATGGACTCGAAACACGTACGATAGTCGCGGCATCCGTGTCGGTGATAAGGCAATAGGAGGCATTGGAATGTAGCGATCAAGATCCGAAACAATGATCCCAGTCTCTTCGGCAAGTTCTCGCGATGCCGCGTCAATGGGATGCTCGCCCTTCTCAATGCCTCCCGCAGGCAATTCCAGCGCCAGGTCGTTGATAACCGGTCGCTTCACCCTAACCATCAGAAACGAATCCTCATTTATCACCGGCAGCACTGCCACAGCATCCAGGTAATACTCCAGAGTGAAATAACCTCCTCTGTTGCGCACGGAAAACCAGGGATTCTCATGGAGCGTCTCAACCGGCGTAAGCTCCGGGCATGCAACACTCGACAACCGCGGGTCCCAATCCCCTGCTGGAGGGAATGAAGCGTTATTGAAGCGAGCCACGTTACCGCGCCAGCACGGTAACACCGGCAGCAATTCGTTGCCGCCAATAATCCAACAAATCCTTCATCGTTTGCTCAAAGGGGATCTGCGGAACCCATCCGGTGTGGTTGTGGAACTTTCCGGTATCCGGCACCTGCAGATCCGCGTCGATCGGCCGCAGTCGCTCCGGATCTATTTCGACCCGAATATCTTTGCAGTTCGAAAGGGACAACAAATATTCAAGCATTTGCCGCACTGTGCATGAGTAGGAGCCGCCTATATTGTACGACTCCCCAGGGATCGGGTTCACTGTTACCAGCAGGTAATAGGCCCGCACCGCGTCACGTACATCTGCCCAAGTGCGAAGGGAATCTAGGTTGCCGACCTTGAGGATTGAAGGAATGCGCCCGTACTCGATCAACGCGATCTGCTTGGCAAATGTCGACTCGGCGAACACATCGCCCCGACGCGGGCCGGTGTGCGTGAACATGCGCGTGGTCATTACCTTCTGCGCGTAGGCCTCGGCGTGGTACCGCCCCACCAGATCCGTGCCTACTTTCGATATCGCGTACGGTGACGCGGGGTGAAACGAGCAATCTTCGTTTATCGGCAACTTGTCCTTCGGCACGCGACCGTACACTTCCGAAGATGCGCAGGCATGGATTACCGGATCGATCCCTGGGCAGCGCCGCAGCACTTCGAGCAGGCGTTCCGTTCCTAGTATATTGGTGTCCAGCGTATCCAGCGGCGATGTAAAGCTGGTTGTCGGGTAGCTTTGCGCTGCAAGGTGAAATACATAATCGGGCTTACACTGCTCAACGACGTTCTGAAGAGAAATGTAATCGCGCAGGTCACCGTAGAGAAAATGCACCCGGTCCTTGCGGTTTGCCCGGTCCAGCAGGTGGGCGACATTGTCGAGTGGGCTGCGCCAGCGGCACATTCCGTAGATATCCCATTCGGTCTCCTCGAGCAAAAAGTCTGCGAGGTGAGATCCCACCATCCCGGTTATTCCAGTAATCAGCGCTCTGGCTCTCTGCATGTCCTAATCTTTGCCCGCCTCAAATCGCAATTTAGCATCGCGATATGTATTTCGAATTCCGTCTTCCAGCTTCGTCTGGGCGCGCCAGCCGAGCGCATGCAGCCGGGATGAGTCGAGAAGCTTCCTCGGTGTACCATCAGGCTTATTTGTATCAAGCACGAGTTTGCCTTCAAACCCGACAATGTCTTTCACAAGTTGAGCCAGTTCAAGGATCGACTGATCCTGGCCGGAGCCAATGTTAATCAAGGGGGGAGAGTGAGGCGTGAGGAGCGAGGCGAATTTCTCGTCCGGCAGGTCCATGACAAAAACACAGGCATCGGCCATATCATCGCTATAGAGAAACTCCCGGCGAGGTTTGCCCGTTCCCCACACTGATACTTGTTTGTCCCCGCGCAGTTTTGCATCGTGCATCTTTCGGATCAGGGCCGGTAACACATGCGAGTTCTGCAAGTCATAGTTATCGCCCTGGCCATATAGATTGTTCGGCATCGCCGCAATGAAGCGGGTACCGTATTGCCGGTTATAGCTCCAGCACATCTCGATTCCCGCGATTTTTGCCAGAGCGTAAGGCCGGTTGGTCGGCTCTAACGGCCCCGTAAGCAGATAATCCTCGTTGATCGGTTGCGGACAATCGCGGGGATAGATACAGGAAGAACCGAGAAATAGCAGTCTCTTGACACCGACGCGCCAGGATTCGTGAATGACATTTGTCTGGATTGCCGAATTTAGGTGAATGAACTCGGCAGGATAGGTGTCGTTAGCCAGAATTCCGCCGACCTTGGCGGCGGCGAGAAAAACATATTCCGGTCGTTCCTGCTCGAAGAAAGCATGCGTTGCCAACTGGTCGGTAAGATCAAGTTCCGCGTGCGCGCGCAAAACCAGGTTGTCATAGCCCTGTTCCTGAAGCTTGCGGACCAGCGCTGAACCAGCAAGGCCCCGGTGGCCTGCTACGTATATTTTGCTATTTTTGTCCAATTTTCACGCCGATTGAATGCGGTGTTATCGTGGCTCTTGATCAGTTTCTCTCGATCGGCGCACTTCAAATCTTCGCGCACCATCTCAGTGATCAGCTCAGGAAAAGCAATTTTCGGCGTCCAGCTCAGTTTTTCCCTTGCCTTGGTCGCGGCACCAAGCAGGGTATCCACTTCGGTCGATCGGAGGTAGCGGGGATTGACGGCAACGATACGTTGGCCCATTCCGCTGTAGTCCGTTTACCATCCCGGTCGCCCAAGGTCAGCGCCAAGCAAGGTATCGCTTAAGGGCTAGTAGCCGAGCCGCTTGTCGCGGATCCATGCGGGCATTGGCCATCGCTTCGCGAAAGAATGCCAATACGATCGCCAAAAATAGCCCCACCAGCGCTGAAACAAGAACGATCATGGTGCGGTAGGGCTTGGACCTGCGGTCAGGCACAATTGCCTTGTCCATCACCTGAACGACAGCAGAATCCCGGGCTTCGTCGATCTTGGCGAGCTCGAATTGTTTGGCAAGCAGATCGTATACCGTCTCCTGGTATTTCACGTTGCGCAGCAAACGTACGCTATCGATGCCGGAACTGTCGTTCTCTCGTCCAATTCCAGATTTGCTGCCGGAAGCACCTTCTATGCGAGCGAGTTCACGCTTCAGTGATTCTAGTTCTTGCTGAGCAAGTCTTAGATCCGGGTTATTATCGGTCGCAAAGGTGCGCATGGCGCCGATTTGCACTTCCTTGACTGTGATCTGTCCGCGTAGGCGGGCGGTATTTTCAATTATGGCGCGGCCTTGGCCCTCGACTTGGACGAGGCCTCCTTTGTCCATAGCCAGCCGAGCGGCTTGCTCTGCATTGGCGAGGTTGTCTCTTGCCTGCTCTAATTGGCGCTCGAAGAAAAGGCGGCGCTTGGAAGCATCGGTTACCGCAAGCGACTGAGTGAATTTCAACAGTTCATCAACATAGGCATTGGCCAGATCAGCGGCCCGTTTCGGATCTTTATCGACGACCTCGATCGTAATAATGCCGTCTTTGCCCGGGACGATATTAGTGACGCCAGTCAGCTCGCTGCGCGCCTGGGAAAGGTATTTGACCCCAAAAACTCTCATGAGGTCAAAGCGCTGAATCAATCGGTCCGACACGGTGCGACTCTTCAGCATCGCGACGTAGACATCGTTGGGGCTCTTCACCGCACCACCTACCAGCCCGGTCGCAATACCGCCAAGCTGCGCTAACAAGGCCCCGGAGGTAGATTGGCCTTGCTGCGGTGGAAGGATCCTTGTGATACCGGTGTAGCTATTGGGCAGCACGAGGCTGATTCCAGCGGCCAGGACTGCGACCACAAACGGCAGGCCGACGACCAGTTTCTTGTGCTTGGCGAGGACGATCAGAAGATCGAGCAGGCTGATTTCGTCGTCGTCGATTGGTTGGTTGTCGGGCAAGTTGGAGGGTTCTGTCATTTGGTCGTTGGCGCTGTAAAATTAATTAGACCGCTTGGTCGGCCTGGGGGCGGGCCTCCTACAACTTCGTTCACCGGCGGTCGGGGCGGGGGCGCCCCTCCTACAACCCCCCTCCTACAAGTTCATTACTGCTTGAGGACTTTGATCGCCGCCGCACCAAGGCCGAACTGATACAGGATCGTGCCGTAGTCCTTCAGCACTTTGGTCCAGCTCGTGCGCTCGAAATCTTCGGGGACGACGATGGTGTCGCCGGGCATGACGGGCTCGCTGTCGAATCTGCCGATGAGCCAGCCGGATTGGCGCTTGCTGATGACCGAACCGTCGACCCGCAAGAGGTACACGTCCGCGTTGTCGCCGGTGCGGGACACACCGCCTGCCTGGCGCAGGTAATCGGTCAGGCGCTTCTCGGGCTTGTAGACGAACGCGTTTTCGTTATAGACCGCGCCGACGACGTTGACCACCGACGGGATGGACGGCACGATAAAGCGATCGCCGTCTTCCAGCGCGATATTCGGCAGGTCTTTCAGGCCAGCGTTTTCCTCCGGCGGCACCTCGAGCACGATGCGGCCGGTAGCCTTGACCTTGCGCAAGCCCGCGATGAGCACGTCCTGCGCCTGTGCCTGCTGCGCTGCCGCGGCCGTCTCGTCGGCGCTGAGGGCGTTCTTTGCTGCGCTGATCGAACTGCTCTGGATCTCGCGCTCCAGACGATTGACCGCCTCGTCCAGCTTTTTCTGCTGGTAGATCCGGTTCGATTCGCGCGTGAATTCCGCGCCGAATAGATAGGCGTTCGGGCTCAGGCCGCCGACGCGCGCGACCAGTTGGCGCAGGGTCTCGCCCGGCTCGACCGCGTAGATGCCGGGATTGGCGAATTCGCCTTCGAGGCGCACGTACTTGGTCTGCTTGGCGATGGGCGGCTGGATGTCGTCGACCGAGAATATGGTCACCACGTCGCCCGGCTGCAGCAGCAGGTTCTGCGTCGGGTCGCTCTCCAGGATCGCCTTGCCGAGGTTGAACGGCACCAGCGTCGTCGAGAGGTCTTTTGGATTCATGCGCTGGATTACTGCGTAGCCCCAGTTGACTTCGTCGAGGTTGCGCTTGATCTCGTCCGAACGTTTTGGCGCGGGTTTAACCTCCTGCTTATCCTGCGCACTCTGGCCCAGACCCAGCCCAATCGATTTCGGCTGCGCCGACCTTATGTCCCCGGAACTGGCGCTGGCGACATCGGCCGCAATCTGGGTTCTGCGCATTGATTCGGCCAAGGTCGCTTCCGCTTCCTGCTGTCGGCTCTGCTCGTTCTTTTTCAGCAGATCGGTGACCGGGATATCGACGCCCGCGGCCTGATTGTGCCGCAGCAGTTCGGCGATGGTGCTGTCCAGTCCGACGGTCTGGCTCTTGTGCAGCCAGTAATGGCGCGAAATCAGCGCGTCACTGTTAGGGATGAGGTCCTTGACGCGCATACCCGGGTGCCAGGGGAAGCGCCCGGGCTGGGCCACGTTGCCGCGCAGGGTGACGGCGTTTTCGAAGCGCGGCGTGATCGCGTAAATGGTCACGAGGTCGCCGTTATGCAGAGCGGCGTGCATTCCGGCAGCGTCCAGTTTGAAATCGATGACCTTTCGTGCCTTGTGGTCGTCGACGCGCTCGACGGTGGCTTTCTGGCCCGAGGCGAGGCCGGTTAGGCCGCCGGCCCAACTGATCAAGTCGCCGAGGTCGTTGGTCGCAGGAGCCCGAAGGGCGGAGCCACCCGGAGAGGTGGTGGATCGCGGGAGCCCGGAGGACGGGGCCACCCGGAGAGGTGGTGATTCGTTGCTCGTGGATTTGAGCTCGAAGATGGCGGGGATGTTGACGCTGCCGGTTATGGCGACCAGCGGACCGACCGGCGGGATGTAGATCACATCGCCGGGCAGCAGCGGCGCGTCTTTGGACTTGTCGCCGTTGATGAGGAGATCGTACAGGTCGAGGTCGGTCACCACTTTGTTGCCGCGCTTCAGCTGGATGCTGCGCATCGAGCCCTTTGCCGAGGGGCCGCCCGCGGCGAATATCGCGTTGACCAGGGTGCTCATGGAACTGATGGTGTAGGAGCCGGGGCGGCGCGCCTGGCCCACGACGAACACCTGGATCGCGCGCAGCTGGCCCAAACTCACGCTCAGATCGAAATTGCGGAAGACGCGGCCGATTGCGGTCTTGAGGTGCGACTGCAGATCCTGGTACCTGATCCCCGCGACGTTGACGGTGCCGACTTTGGGGATCGTGATCGTGCCGGTTCTATCCACTATCGCGGAGTAGTCGACTTCGAGCTGCCCCCAGGCGTGGATCTTGATCTCGTCGCCCGGGCCGATGACATAGTCGGCGGTAACCGGAATGTCCTGCACCGGAGCGAAGGTGGAGGGCACGTTCTTGAACAACTCCGAGCCGAAGATCGGCAGGTCGCGTCCGGTGGACTGGGCGACGTAGTTCTGGAATTCGATGCGCTCTTGCGGCGGCTGCAGATCCTGGATGACTTGCTGCGTGCGCGGGTCGATCGGCAGGCCGGTGCGCGGGTCGAGAACCTGCTCTCCCTGTAGGCCGGTGCGCTGCTGGGGTTGAAGCGCGGCATTGCTTATTGAAGGCGGCACCAAGTAGCTCCCGCCTGCCGCACTCCCGCCCGCCGGCGCGGCCCGCTGGTCGATCGCGGCGGGCGCCTGCACCTGCCCAAGTGTCTGCGCCTGCACCACCAGCGGCAGCAGGCCAAAAAACACCGAAATCAAAAGTCGACGCAAGCTAAAGGCCATGCAGATTTATCCAGTAACGTGGTTCGTGGGACGTTGTTCGTGAGGCGTTGTTGGCGACGATCACCACACCAGCTTCGCCCCGCAAGCCGGCGGAATCATAGCGTTTTTCACCTTGGGCGTCCATGAGGGCGTGGGTCATGGATCGTGGTACGTTGTTCGTGCGCTCTGCCGCCAATTACACCCAGTTCTCGCGCATTAGTCCCGGCACGCGTTGAAATTCGTTTTCGTTGTTGGTGACCAGCACCAATCCAAGAGCGCGCGCATGTCCTGCGATCATCGCGTCGTAGGGACTGATCGGCTTTCCGATCTTTGCCAGAGCCGCGCGTATTTGTCCAAAATGAATCGCTGCCTGCGAATCGAAGGGCTTCACCTCCAGACGGGAAATCATACTCTCGATGTCCGCGAGGTTTTGCTCCGGCTCGGTCGATTTCTCCGCGCCATAAACCAGTTCACCCAGTGTGATCGATGAGACGCACATCTGCCCGTCGTGCTTCTTGAATGCGCCCCGCACGCGCTCCGGGCGGTTTTTCATCGTGTAGATCACGATGTTGGTATCAAGCATGTACTTGAGCATGCTACAGTGCCGCGCGCTCCTGATCCGCCGGTTGGTCGCGCGTTTGCATGAAGTCGGCCGACACGCCCTGCCCTGCGAACCACAGGTCCCATGATTCCCCTGCAGGCACGATCACCCTGGCATTGCCCACGGCAATGATATCCACCCGTTTGACCGAATCCGGCATGGCAACCCCTTTTGGCAGCCTCACAGCTTGGCTCTTATTGCTTTTGAAAAGCGTCGTTTGAACAGTGCTCATAGCTCCACCTCTTGGATATCCATCATGGATATACCAACGATAGCGCAGACGTGGGAGAGTGTCAAATCGTGGTTCGTTATTCGTTGATCGTGCATCTTGTGCAAAGCTAATTCGCAACCTCTATTATTCGATATTTCATGGCGACCTCGTTACGTAATTGTAAGCCCCGTCGAAGTCGGATGACCATTTCTGTCCGGGCGAGGGCGCCCCTCCTACAAAACCGCGACGGGGTTGTGGGAGGCCCGCCCTCGGGCCGATCGGGCGT
>VFSW01001295.1_pt1 | contig 38042 bp, 20 predicted proteins | sample 5358111 | NCBI WGS metagenome assembly VFSW01 (sample SAMN11554181, study PRJNA540505) | mine drainage metagenome | isolation source: sediment from site ElyBrook_90M | place: USA: Ely Copper Mine, Vershire, VT | collected 2017 | reverse complement strand
CGGTCATGGTCGAAGGCGTACCCGAAGGCCACAGCTCGCTGCCCGAGCCCACGGTCGGAGAATCGTAGAGGGAGAATCTGAAGCAGTACGGCGTCCCGGTCCCGCCAAGAAGATTTCCGCTCGAGTCCATGAGCCGCCCTTGGTAGTTGAGGATCTTCGGAGCGCCGGTCCCAGCGTACGCGATCTGGTACGGCAAGAGGAAAGTCGCGAGCGCCAAGAGCGCGAGGAGAAATCGCATCACGCCAATTCGCGATGGCCGGAATGATTCGCCGACTCCCTTCATGGCCTGCATATTTTTATTGAGAACTTTCGTTGGCTGCCTCTTGGATATATTTCTGGGCGATCGAGTGATCGATGCTGATGGCGAAGACCGAGATGAGGAAGACGATGAAAAGCCCGAAGAAGCCGATGCCGACCCACGCGACGATGGCGTAGGTCCGGGCAAGCCCCTCCGGACTGAAGATCATGTCTTTGACCTTGTAGGGAGCAGGACCCGCGCTTGCCTTGCCGCCCTTTTCCTTTTGAAGATATTCAAGTATCGCGTCTTCTGTAGTGACCCAAGCGACGTTGGACAATATCTGCTTACCCGTGATCTTGCCGGCACGGATGAGCTGTCCGACATAGTCCGGAGAATATCCCGACATCTTCGCCGCCTCTCGCAAAGAAATGTATTGTTTTTGGTTGCTCATAGTCTTATCTCGGGGGTCGAGATTCTTGATTTTTCCCATCTCGACCCTCGAGAACTCATGAGGATTATTATAGGCTCTTAGGAATCAACTTTATGAGTTCATTGTCAATATCTGTGGATAGCTTATTTACAGATGAATTCGCCAGAAAACCAAGCATCTCGAGCCTCGAGATTGTTCGAGGGTCCCATAGGGTTGCCTAAGGCACCTCAAAAGCCGCCCCTGTCTTGTTACACAAATTCCTCTTCATGAGAATGGCTCTATTATTAGTCAGTCCGTGTGGCTTTCCCCCGCAAGGGACGGGTTTCACTATCTGAATCAATGCTAGAATTAATTCCAATGGGGCCATTCTTCAACAGACACTTCGGCAAGCTTGCCACCGGCCAGATCATCCTTCTTCTGGTCGTTTTGTGTGCCGGCATCGTCACTTTGACCTTCAGAGGACAAAATTTGCTTGCGCTCCTCGCATCGGCGACCTCTTCCCTTTCGTCTGCTCCGGCTGTCCTCTACTTCACTCCGTATGACGGCATGACGATCCAGATCGGAGAAATGACCGACGTCGATATAAACATCAGCGCGAAAGTTCCCATCAATGCCGTCGGCATCACGGTGAAATTTCCGCCGGACCTCTTAGAGATCATCGGCGTGAGCAAGACGAAATCATTCCTCAATCTCTGGACCGAGGATACGTCGATCGACGAAGACACCGGCGAAGTGCACTTCAGCGGAGGCACCACGATGAAGGGCGGACTCACCGGATCGAGTACTGCGCTTACCTTGACCATCGAGCCGAAGCAGGCGGGAGAGGCCACGCTCTCCTTCGAGACGGCGCAGGTCTTCGCGAGCGACGGCACCGGCACGATTCTCACGACGAAGACGCATTCGATAACGTTCGAGATTCCCGCCTCGCAATCTTCGACATCCATCTCGGTCGTCGCTTCGAACACAAGTGTGAGCGGCACCGGAGGCACGGACGCGATCGTCACTCCTGCCTCGAAGCCGACGCCGCCCTCGCCCGATCTTAACGGCGACGGCACGGTCAACCTCGTCGACGCCTCCATCATGTTTCTCCATATGTTCGCTCCCTACGACCCGCGCTACGATCTCAACATGGACGGCTCGGTCAACATCTCCGATCTCTCGATCCTCTTCTCAAAGATGGGCAGCACGAATTGAGATCGTAGGATCTGCGGCGATGCACAATCGGAGAATTGATTTTTCGACCGGGCGTGATAGCTTGTATCCAGAATTTCCCCTGACCTGGAGACACCGATGAGATCCGTCGCTAGGGCCGATGCGGCTGTCACACCGTACGTCCTGTCCGTCTTCTTGCTTATCTCATGTCTGGTCTTTTTCTTCCAAGAGGAAGCCAGCGTGTTATCGTCCTCAATCGCGCGGCTTCCGGTTCTTGCGGGCGTGCTCGCATTCATCGGCGCTCGTCATCCCTCGGCCGGCATCGGTTCGATCGTCGTGATCATATCGATCGAACCGATCATGGGAAAGAACGTGTACCAGATGACGGCCGAGGAGAACTTGTGGTCGTTCTACTACGACGCGATCATATTCATTCTTCTAGGCGGAGTGGCCGTGCACCTGTTCGCATGGGCGACCGCAAAGCGGGTGGCCGCTATCTAGGTCTCGACCGTGTGTTCCCTTGCAGGGCACACGGTTTCTTTTTGCATACTAGGATCCTGACTTCTGCTGCGCGAGCTTGAGCTTCTCGATGCGGTGACGGTGGAAGATGTAGCCGGCGCCGAGGGCGGCGAAAACGAGGAGTGCTAGGAGCGGCATGATGCCGGATATCAGGGTCGAGACGAAGACCGCGGAAGCCGCCGCGGCCGACGGACTCGCGGTGATCTCGATCTCGTTGGAGGGGTCGCTCTGGTCGCCATTCTCGCCGAGGGTGATGGCCCAGAGCTGGTAGATGCCCGTCTGGGCTTCCGTGTCGGAGACGTACGTGAAGGAGCCGTCCGGGTCGGTCGTCATGTCGGTGCGCTCCGCCGTATCATTCCCCTTCTGCAGATACACCGACACCGTCGAGCTCGCCGGCGCCGTGCCCGAGACGATGATGCGATCCCCGGCGCTTATCTGGTTCTGATAGCCGGACAAGACGGGTGCTGCGATGCTGGGGATGGGAGCGGCGGGAGTGCTTGTCGAATCCAAGCCGCCAAAAGAATCGTCGACGGTCCCCGTCGCATCGCTGCCGGCATCGGTGCCGGAGGCGCCGGATGACGAATTGGCGGCGGCGATGACGGCAGGGTTGCCCTCCTGCGCCTCGATGTTGAAGACGCCGGATTTCATCGTCGTGATGATGTTGGATTCGAGATTGTCCGCCGCGAGTATGGCGCCCGCGGCGAGGCGCGCGTCGCTCTGCATGTCGCTGAGCGCCTTGAAGGTTATGGTGATGAGAAGGCCGCCGGTCCCCGTGAAATCCTGGCTGGCAACGCCCGAGAATCCTATCGTCCCCTCGAGGTTGGAGAAGTGCGGTGCGGCCGGCCATGTGGTGAGTATGGAGCCGTCGGTCGAGATGCTCTCTACCTCGAGCGCTTCGGGGTTGAAGGTGAGGTCGGCCTCGGCGGCATTGATGGGCTGGCCGCCGCTATCCGCCAAGACCTGCACCTGGAAGGTGTCGCCGATGGAATATATCCCCGAATCAGGCCATACGTACAAGGTACCACCGTCGGCAAAAGCAGTGCCGGCAGTGCATACGAGCAGGAAGCCGAGCGTGAGGAGGAAGGTGCCGCCGAGCCTTGAGGGGTTCATGTACGCAGGTCCACGATGTCGCCGCGGGTCTTCTTGTGCCGCAGGTAGATGATGAGGGCTATGATGATGAGGATCAAGGCGAGCGCCCCGAACGGAGGCAGGATATCGGCGAGAGAATACTGCCGCGGCGGCGGCGTGCCCGGAGTGTACGTGCCCAGGCGGATGTTGCCCGCCTTGTCGATGGCGCGCACCTCGATGGGGCTCTTGAGCGACTGGTCGGCGAGCACGTGCGGGCTCGTCACGCGATTCCACGCGCCGTTCTCGAATATCTCATAGTGATCGAGCCCGCTCTGGTTGTCGACGGTCGAGAAGACGACGTAGTACTTGCCGTCGAAGACGCCGCGCGTCGACTCGACCTGTACAGTGAAAGGCTGCGGAGGAATGGTGTCGGCCGAGACCTCGCTGAGCCAGGGATTGCTCGAGAGCTGGGGGGTAGGCGCGATCGAGATCGTCGCGTCCGTCAAGGTCGGCACCACCTTGGTGCCGAGCCCGTCGTTCTTATAGAGGACGGAGCCCGGCGAGATCCGGATCTCGGCGGCCTTGGTGCTCGAGCCGACGACCGAGAAGATTATCTCGCCGAGGACGTTGCTGATGGCGGGGTCGCCGGGAATGCGGCCGCAATACCCGCCGGGGACGCCGCCCTCGAAATCGACGGTCCCGGCATCGGTGTTTATCTGCGGATCGGTTATCCACAAGGAGAAGATCGAGCTGCCGCGGCTGAAGTCGACCGCGCGCAGGGTTGCCGCCGGGTACGTGATGTCGACCTGGGCCGCGTTTATGCAGTCGGCCGCGTCGGTATTGAGCCGCACGTTGACGCCGAAGGTGTCGCCAGGGCCGTAGGTGCCGACCGACGGGTCGAGATAGAGGCTCGCGGCGCTCGCAAAGAAGGGAAAGAGCAGCGGAATCAGGGCTAGAGCGCAGAGCCGGAGCGTACGGTGCATATATATAGTATAGCGTCTTTTCATACGGTGGGGATCATGGCTCTAGCCCGTCCAGTTGAACAGCATGATGCTGAAGTCCGCGAGGTTGACCTGCCCGTCGCAGTTGAAGTCGCCGCGCGGGCCGGTACTCTGCCAGAGCGTGAGGAATATGGAGAAGTCGACGAGGTTGACCTTGCCGTCGCCGTTGAGGTCGGTCGATGCCGAGCATGAGCCGGTACCGCTGCCGACCAGGAAGCTGACGGACTGCCCGAAGCCGCTCTCTGTGGAGGTGCCGAGCATGAAGAGGGCCTTGGCCGTGTGATTGCCGGTCGCGATCGAGCCGGTATCGAGTTGGAGGGCCCAGTCGCCCGAAGCGTCGACGGCCGAGACCAAGGTGCTCGACGCCTGACCGTCGATCTGTGTCGTCACCTGAGCGTACGGCACCGACTGCCCGGATATGGTGAGTAAGCCGCCGGGGACGATCGAAGTCGCGCTCACGCCGATGGATGGCGGCAGGAAGACGTTGGCTACCGTCGTGATGGCGCTTTGCACCACTTCGAAGACGACCGATTCGAGGAGCGAGGCGATACCCGTATCGTCCGTCGCCGAGAAGCTGAAGGTCTCGGTGCCCGGCGTGACGGCTGTCGTCGTATAGAGGAAGTCGGCGTTGGAATCCGCCTGCACCGAGCCCAGGGTCTGCCCGTTGAGGAGTATGTTGACCGTGCTGTTGGGATACGCCATGCCGCGCAGGACTACTTCAGTCTGCGGCTGCGCGGAGATATTGCCCTGCTGGGCGCCGGAGACGCTCGGGATGCTGCCGACCGCCGGAGATCCGGTCGGCGGAGGCGGAGGCACGGTCGGATTGACCGGCGGAAGAGATTGGCACGTCGCGCTGCAGAGGCCGCCGCCGCCGTTTGCGCTTCCGTCGTCGCACTCTTCCTGGAAACGCACTTGCAAGACGCCATCGCCGCAATACGGCCCGTATCCCAGGCAATTCGGATCGCAATGGCGCTCGGCCGTCGAGGAACCGTAGGCGCCGGTGTTGTTGCCCGCGCCGTCGTCGCAGACCTTTCCCGGCTCATTGGGATTGCCATCGCCGCAGACCGAGATATTGAGCGCGGTCGAGACAATGGTCGCATAGGCGCGGGGCGCGTCGAGCGCGTACAAAGAGAGCGCGAGGGCGGCGACTGCCGCGAAGAGGACGTAGGGCCGGACGGCGGGATGCTTAGGCATGCGCAGAACCGTTACCTGAGCCGGATGATATTCGGATCTCTGGAGTCCCGTGGATCCCTCGTATCTCTGGTATCCCGGGGATCCCTGCGCTTCCTCCTTTTTCTGCGTGAGATGACCATCGCGATTATGATGAGGAGGATGATGAGCGGGATGCCGAAGGCCGCGACGACTTTGAGCTTGTCGCTGGTGGAGAGGCCCCAGAACCCATAGCCTTCATAGCCGGGTATCGTGCCATAAGGCTAGATGCTGAGGTTGAGGGAATTCTGCTGGGCGATGTCGCCATTCTTATAGATCGTGTACTTGGCGATGTAGCTGCCGGCGGGCAGGCGCGTCGGCAAGTCGGCTTCGACTTCCTGTATGGCGAAAGGCGCTATCTTCTCTATGCTGTTGGTATTGTCGGTCGATTCGAGCAGCGTGTCGCCGGTGGAATCATAGATATCGAAATGCACCTTCGTCGGGCCGAAGGTGGTATTGCCGGTGTTCTCGATGGTCATGAAGAACTGGATCTTGCCCGGGAAGAAGAGCCCCCACTGCGTATGGCCCTCTTCGAGCGGGTTGACGCGCACCTGGCGGACGTTGAAGTCGTAGATCTTGTCGACGACGCTGAGGTTGACGTCTACCTGCGCGCCGAGCGCTATCGAGACGCCGCCGCCTGCCGGGGCCTCGGCCGTCGACGTGCGTATGCGGATGGTGCCGGTATAGTCCTTATATGCGGCGTCCGATGGGACCGTCACGGTGACCACGATGGGCACGTCGGTGACTCCGGCGGGCATTGTGAACTCGTCTCCCCTGTCTATGGATATCCAATCCTCGGCGCCCGGCACGTCGATGGTGATGTCGGCGGTGAGGTCATCGGTCGGATCGGAGCGGACGAGATCTATCTTCTGCTGGAAGACCGTGCCGCGCGTGAGGCGGTCATTGTTGACGTAGGGCGGCGTGATGCCGAATCCGGCGAAGGCCACGCCGGCATTGCCGAGGAGGATTCCGAGGAGCGAAAGCGTGAGGAATATCGATCGTAACAGTGAAGAGCTTCTGAGTTGAGAGATCATAAAGGTAGGTGCATAGCGTTTGCGCGCATGCATCTTGTTACCAATTCGTCGAGGAACTTTCCACGGCGATAACGGTGTTCTGTCCGCTATAATTCCCGGCGAACGTTATCGCGCTTGGAACCAGGATGCCCCAGAAGGTGTTCTTCGTATTCGGCGAACCGGTCACGGTCGTCTTCTGGACGTGGATGCCGAGGAGCGACGGGCTCGTCGAGGCAGTCAATGCCGTCGACCCTGATGCCCCATAGGCGATTGACGATGTGGCAAACTCTTGATTGCTCTCCGGTATGGAGGAAGTCGCGCCTATCAAATCGCAGGAGTCAGCACCGCTCCAGCCAGGACACATGTAATCTCCATAGAGATCCTCGTCGAGGCCCGTATTGCCCTGCTCTTGGAGATCCGTCGTCGTCGAGAGGGCGACGCTAAAGCCAGGCTGGAGTCCGCCGTACGAGATGGAGGTCTTCGTCACGCCGAAGGCAACGAGACTGTTGAGCGTATTGCCCACCGAGGATTCCGAGAGCGTGCTCGCCGCACCCTTCCAGGCGGTCGATGAGGCCGAAGCGAGCCAGCTCTGAGCCGAATATACGCTGCCCGCATCGGTCGGATCCGCGTTGTATGCGAGCGCGAACGTACAGCTGAAGTTGATGGTCGTTGCAGAAGTGGTGCAGGTCGAGGTCGACGTCTGGGTGCATATCATCTGGCTCGAAGGAGCGGCATTGGGGTAGCAGTTGTTGGAGTTGAAGGCGGCCGCGCCCCCGAGTGAGCATGTGGTTGACCCCACCCCCGAACGATATACGTTGGCGGCGACCGATGCTATCTCGTCGGTACTTGAGGCGTTGACGCAGCTGTTGTTGTCGTTGACAGTGAAGTTCACCTTGAATCCGGTCGTGGTCCCGTTCGGGGTTGTAAGGACGAGATTTCCGGAACCAGTTGTATTGATGAGGCTTATCGATGCGGGCAAGATCGTCGGTGTGACCTCATTGACCAAATACGGGGAGGCGGATCCTTGGAAGGTGGACGTCGCGGAGAGTCCGAAATCATTGATGACGTATACGTACGCGGGATAGCTCGTGTCCTGCGTCGGAATAGCGATGGGGGTCGAGGTGGCCGGATTCGACGTGACCAGAGTCGAGGTGGCAATCTCCCCTCCGTTGCAGGTGCTTGAGGCGACGTTGAAACTGTTGGTCTTGCACACGATGAGCTGTACGGTGTCCCCGCCTCTGAGCGTATCGGTCGTGTACGCGGTCGCGGTCCACGTCTCGGTGCCTCCCGGATTCACGTTGCCGGTATTCACTATCGCCGAGAAGACGGGCGGATGATCGATGACGAAGGGAGACGCCGTGCCTCCGCTGCCCTGTTCCATTATCGGGTTGCACAAACCGCCCGTCGGATCGGCGTTGCAGACGTATCCGTACCAAGCGTTGCTCTCATTATTGAAAGGAGCGGTCGCGATAGTCGTCGTCGCCGCTATCGTCGAGGATGCGCTCGTGGTGGTCGCTGAGATCGCCCACTGGAAGCTGCCGGCACCGCAAGAAGGCGGCGCAGTGTTATGCGCGATGGGGCTCGAGCTCGCCGAGCAGATGATGAGCCAGTACGGGTCGACGCTTGAGTTTGTGGCAGTCGCAGTGAAGCTTAGGACGGCACCCGCGTTCGTCGGGGTCGACGTCGCCGAAGGCGTTGACTCCTGCACCCCAACGGTCCATGCCGGCGGCGTATTGAGTACGTCGACCGCGGTCGAGACGGCGGTCGCGTTGGCGCTCGGGATATAGAGCTCGAAATACGCGCCGAAGCTCGTCACCGAGACGAGCGCCATCATGAGCATGGTGGCTATCGTAATCTTGCCTCCGCTCCTGCCGGTCTTGGGAAGTGAATTGAGAAACCAACGCATAAATGCTAGATATTCTTTGCGCATACGATAGAACAATCGTAGCACTCAAGCGCATATTTCATGGCTCACCTATGGGGATAACATTCTGCACCACGACGGACTTTTCTGTCTTGCTCTAATTCATATTTTACTTCTATACGACAACACAAAATCCCGCACTTTTTAAGGTGCGGGATTTGGATTTTTACTTCCTATAGGCGAGATTTACGGATTCACCTGCATACTGTAAATCTGGGAGCCTGACACTCCATTGGCGTCTGTCGCCTGTGTGTATAATTCCGCGTATGCCAACTTCAGGCAAGACCGCATGGTATCGACCCGACATAGATGGGTTGCGAGCAGTGGCCGTGCTCGCTGTCATTTTCTACCACTTTAATGCAGCGTGGCTTCCTGGGGGCTTTATCGGTGTTGATATTTTCTTCGTCATTTCCGGCTTCTTCATCATTAGGATCATCTTGGATGGGATGGCAGCAGGGACTTTCTCGCTGATGGACTTTTGGGAGCGCCGCGTCCGGCGCATTATTCCTGCAATGGTCGTCGTACTCGCTACAGTAACGGTCTACTCGTATTACCTCTTACTCTTGCCGATAGACCTGGCCAACTACGGACGATCTCTCATGGCTCAGAGTGGGTTCGTATCAAACTGGTGGTTCATGCAACAGAGCAATTATTTTGTTGCGCCTACTAACAGTATTCCGTTGCTGCACACGTGGTCACTTTCCGTGGAAGAGCAGTTTTACCTCCTGTTTCCGCTCCTGGTGCTTCTGGTCTACCCCTATGTCAAAAGATGGATCAAGCCTCTGATGATCGGTATTGCGGTATTGTCGTTCGCCTACGGGGTCTTGCTCGTTAATGTGAGCCCGACCGGACTCTTTACCGTTCCGTTCTTGCCAGACCTCGCGGGCAGCGCGACCAATGCCAGTGCGGGGTTTTACTTCATAGCCGCGCGCTTTTGGGAACTCTTGGTCGGTGGCCTTATTGCAGCATATGCGCTCAGGATACCGAATCGCTGGTTGGCTGAGCTGGTCTCACTCTCTGGCCTTGTTGCGATCGGGGTTGGGGTAATTTTTCTCAATGATGGGACGCCCTTTCCGGGCATGGCAGCATTACTGCCAGTCTTAGGGACTGCCGCGATCATCGCCGCAAATACCGGTCATCGTACGCTCGCACATACTATCTTGTCGTTCCCGGCCCTCGTCTACATAGGCCTTATCTCCTACTCATTGTATCTGTGGCATTGGCCGCTCTTAGTACTTGCCCGCTATCAGCTGATTCCACCAGAAACCCTGGCCCCGGGAACCCAGATCGTCTTGGCTATCGCTATCTTTGTTTTAGCATCCTTGACGTATCACTTCGTCGAAAATCCGATCCGCAAGAGACGGTTCTTGGCTCAGCGCAAACACCTCTTTTTAGCTGCTTTCATTAGCATGGCCATATTGTTTGCTGCGGGGTTCGTATTTGCTGAGAAGAATGGTTTTCCGGACCGGTTACCACCCAATGCGCGACTCTTGGCAGCCGCCATGAATGAGCTCAATCCACGCATGCAAGATTGCTTCACCAGCGACGAGATCGGCTATGACCCATGCCTCGTGGGGAAGCAAGATCCATCGCACGTTGACTTCGTACTATGGGGAGACAGTGACGCTGACGCCGCCATGCCTGCGTTTGATGAATACGGCCAGCAAACCAACCGGACAGGGATATTCTTCGGAGCACCTGCCTGTCCGCCATTTATCACAGACCTGCCAATCACTAATAACCAGAATTGCATAGAGGAGACGAAAAAAGCAATCGCGTACATACAGAAAAATCCTCCTAAAGAGTTATTTATCGTGTCGGAGTGGAGAGAAGGTTATAACTATACTGACGGCAGTGGCGGTTCTTCGCCTTTGGAACCCTTACTAGCCGAAACCCTCGCACAACTCCCCGCACAGACGCAGATCACTGTTTTCCTACGCATACCTACTACCCCAGAAAATCAATTGCGAAGCTTCTTCTTTAGAATGACAAGCGGCGAACAGATCGATCTCGGTTTACAACGAGAGGTGTTCGAAGAGACAATGGCGCCCTACGACACGAGTATTGAACAAGCTGCTGCTAGCTTTAATAACGTGCGCTTGCTCGACCCATTTGATACGTTCTGCAAGGGTGAGGACTACTGTCGCATAGAAAATGACCAGGGCTTCTATTACGCTGACGACTCGCATCTTTCGTCATATGGAGCCATGCAAATTTACCTCCCGCTTCTGCTCGGTGAGGAACAGTCCTCAAATTAGAGGGGCGGGATTCCCCTTGACAACTCGCTTCGCGATCGGACAACGATCTTTTACTTGTAACGAATAGCGTCGAGCGGGTTGATCTTGGCGGCGCGGCGCGCGGGGAAAAGGCCGGTAAGGAGCCCGACGCCGCCGGAGAAGATGGTGATGAAGAGGAGGAAGGTGAAGGGGTATGCGAAGAGCGTCACCGCCTGGCCGCCGAACTTGCTCGCCGCGATGGCTAAGAGGATGTTGAAGAATTCCCCGATGCCCCCGCCGATCAATATCCCCACGATGCCGCCGAGAAGCCCCACGATGGACGCTTCCGTGACGAAGAGTATGACGATGTCCTGCGCCGAGGCGCCGATGGTGCGCATGACGCCGATCTCGGCGGTGCGCTCGAGGAGGGTGACCGTCATCGTGTTGAACATGCCGATCGCCGAGACCGAGAGCGCGATGCCGCCGAAGACCGCGAGCACGACCTGGATGCCGGTGAAGATCTTGTTGGCTTGGTCGACGGTCTTCGATAGCGCGGTCACGGTGAATCCCTTGCCGGTGATGTAATCCTGCATCGTGGCGAGATCCTTGCTCTCCTTCACGCGGACCTGCGCGGCCTCGTAGAACGGGATCTGGAAGAGCGATTGGAATTCCTGCAGCGTGATGATGGCCGAGAGCGTGGAGTTGTCGGAGCTCACGCCCTTGATGGTGTATTGCTTCGTCACGGGCACCTCGGTCGTCTGGTCGCTGCCCGCTTCGGGCACGAACGCCGTGAAGGTTATCGTATGCCCTATTGCGTCGGAGGCGTTGGCTATGCCGAAGAGCTGCAGCATCGCGCTCGAGATGATGACGTCGTTGCGGTCCGCCGCGGCGGTCGCATCAGTGAAGAGCGAGCCGGCGACCGCCTGCGCGCCCGTGTACAAGAAATATGACGGCTCCATCCCCTCGATGTTGGCGTTGCCCGAGAGACCATTATAGGTGACCAAGGCCGAGAAGCTCACCAGCGGCGAGACGTCCTTGACCAGCGGATTATCGCTGAAATCCTTGATCGTTGCGGGATCGAGGACCACGACATTGGATGCGGGATTGGATACGTTCAGGGACAAGAGCGTGTCGCCGAAGACGATCTTCTGGAGGATGATGTTCTGCAATCCGAAGCCCAAGCCGACGAGTGCGACGACCGCCGCGGTGCCGACTCCCATGCCGAGGATCGTGAGCCACGTGCGCGACGGGTTCGTCTTGAACATACGCGTCGAGAGCATCAATATATCTCTGGTCTGCATATATTATGTGTGAGCGCCCACCAGCTCGTTCTGCTGGATGACGTAGGCGCCTTGGGCGATGAGCTTCTCCATGTATCGCGAGAGGAGGTACGCAGTCTTCTCGTCGTAGGACGCGCCGCCCATCTCGATCTTCATCGCCATCCGCAGGTGGAAATCATCGCCGTTGATGATGCCGCCGACGCGGTCGGCGACCGCAGCCCGCAAGATCGAGAGCTGACCCTCGGCAGACGTGACCCCGATCTCCTCCTTGAGATATTCGACGATGCGATCGATGAACTTCTGCTGATGCAGGAACATGTCGTCGTTGTGCACGTTGTCGCGGAAGCGCTGCACCTCATGGGAGTATCTCATGAGGCTGAACACCCGCCGCGCGACGACGGTCGCCTCGTCCTGCGACATGCCGACACCGTTCTCGAGCGAGGGCCGGCGCAAGAGCTCCAAGAACATCGCCTCGTCCATGCTTCCCTTGAGGATCTCGAGTATGCCCTTCTCGAGGCGCTCCAGCTGGCGGAAGCCGATCGTCTGCGTCACGAAATTCACGACGCTCTTGACCTTCAGGGTCAGCGGCTCGTCGTACGGATAGAGGCGGGTGAGCTTCTCGATCTCGGTCACTATGGTCTCGCCGGGCTTCACGCGCTTGACCTGCTCCTTCTCGGCGTTGACCGCGATGCGGCGCAGGACGCCGTCGCGCATGTAGAAGACGCGGTGCGCGTACGGCAGGTACTTGGCGTCGTGGGTGACGAGTATCACGGTCTTCCTGTCCTTCTCGTTGATCTCCTTGAATGAATCCATGACGTGCTCGGCGGATATGGAGTCGAGGTTGCCGACCGGCTCGTCAGCCAAGAGTATTTCAGGGTCATTCACCAAGGCGCGCGCGACGGCCACGCGCTGCTGCTGGCCGCCGGACATGTTGGTCGGGAGCTTGTCCTCGAGGCGCTCGGGGATGCCGAAGCGGCGCAGGAGCTCCGAGCCGCGCGCGTTCCTTTCGGGGACGGTCTTATTCAAGAAGATCATGGGAAGCGCCACGTTGTCGAGGACCGAGATGGAGGAGATGAGGTTGAACTGCTGGTAGACGATGCCGATGGTCGCCTGCTGGTATTCGTTCATCTCGGCCGGCGTGTAGGCGTAGATATCCTCGCCCTTCACGTACATGTGCCCGCTCTCGGGCACGATGCCGCCGAGCATCGTGTAGAGGAGGGTCGACTTGCCGCAGCCGGAAGGGCCGAAGAGGATGATGTATTCGCGCGGAAAGATCTCGGCCGAGATGTGCTGGAGCGCGTTGAACTCGTTGGACTTGCCTTTGTTGTAGGTGATGACCATGTCATCCACTTGTATCGCGGTCTTCGCCATATATCACTCTATTGTAGAGTATGTTTGCAGAGTATGCTTAAAAACCTCAGCTACAAGGCGCGGGGAAAGCGGCGACTGAAGCGTACCGAGGGTACGATGACGGCGACGCTGAGGCCCCGTAACGCAGTAGATGAGATTTTTAAGCATACTCTGTATTATTTGCCGATGTTGCCGACCCATCCGAAGGTGCCCTGGAAGTTAGCCAGGATGAGGTCGATGATGTTCTTGGCCTGCACCGGCGTGATGAGGACGTAATCGTCGGATTGCGACTGATTGCCTTCGTTGTCGTGGCAGAGCATCCAGAACTTGTAGACGGCACCGGGGGTGAAGCCCGTGATGACCTGCAGGTGGCTGGTGACCGGATTGGCCTCGGCGGGAAGCGACTGGTTCTCTACCCCCGAGCCCTTGACCAGGCCCTGCACATAGAAGACCTGGCAGTACGCCGGCTCGTCGGTGGTCCACGAAATGATGGTCTGCACCTTGGTGTCGTCGTCGGGGAAGAGCGTGGACTGGTTGGTGACCTTCGAGATGACCGGTGGCACGACATTGCGCACGGTGATGAACGTGAACGGCGCGCTGGTGATGTTGTCGCCCGCCTGGTTGGTCGCGGTCACGGTCGCGAGATACCGCGTGCCGAAGACGAGTCCGGTCAGGGTGACGCTCTGGTTGGTGAGATAGACCGGATTGCCGAGCGACTCGGTCGCCTTCGTGCGCAGATTCGTATAGTTGACCACCCCGGTCGCGAGCACGTCTCCCGTCGACCACGTGATGGTGGCCGAGGTGTCGCGCAGGACCGGGATCTTGATGTTGGTGACCTCAGGCAGGGTCGATTTGGTGGTGAAGGTCGAATCCGTCGAAGTGCCCGTGAGCCCGAGGGAATCCTTCGACGAGACGCTGAAATGATATTCGGTGAAGGGCTGGAGCCCGATGACCGTGACGGAGTGCGCCGTCACCGACTCGTTCGTGTTGCCCTGCGTGATGGAATACGGGTCGCTCGCGGAAGGGTCGTACGAGCTGACGGGAGCGAGATTGACCTCGGAATCCGACGCGCGGTCGGTCGACCACGTGACGACGGCCTGGTCGATGCCGACGTCCACATTCGGCGCGCCGATGACGGCCGGCGGCAGGAGCACGGCGGATGCCTGTTGTTGTACCTGGTTCTCGACCTGCAAGAGGGCCGCGGGATTGGTGATCTTGCTGATATCCGCGACTGCTTTGGCGGCCTGCGAACCCGTCGTCGTGAACGCGAAGCCGGCCGTCGCGCTCGTGTTGCCCGAGCCATCCGTCGAGACCGCGCGGAAATAATAGGTCGTCGCTGGCTCGAGATCCGGTATGGTTATCGAATGCTGCGTGCTCGTCGCCGACGGGTCGCGCACGATGCCCACGCCCTGATCGAGGCCGTAGTTGATAGCAGCGTCGGTGTTGACGTCGGTCGTCCAGTTGATGGTCGCGGAGGTGGTGGCGACGTCTTCGATCGTCACGTTGGAGATCTGCGCGGCATGAGCGACGAGCGCCATCGAGAAGGCCGCGACGAATAAGAACACTCCGTATGTCCGCGCGTGCTGCATCATAGAGGGTGCCTCAAGTGTACCACCCTGATTGAGAGCGCTTGCCGGTTTTATTGCAGAATTAAAGCGGCGCGCCAGAGTTATCCCCACTTTTTACAAAGGACCGACCTTTGTAAATTAAAAAGCGGACATGGGGATGTCCGCTTTTCAAAGAGCGCAGGGTCAGTCGCAGGGTCAGCTGATCCTGAGCCCCTCGAATCGCTGCTGGTGCTTGCCCTTGCGAGGCGTGCCCTTCCAACGCTGGGGAGCGGACTGCCTTCCCGTGCTGATGGTCGCATTTTGCCGCAGGCGCTGTTCGTTAGAGCGCCGGTATGCTTCCCTCAGCTCGTCGTCGCTCGGGCCTTCGAAATTCTCATAGTTCTGCATCAGGTCCTCCCTTACCGACTCCTAGGTTGACATATATGGATAATGAAGTCAAATGCTTCCGGCGTAAGCTTCTATTGCAGCCGATCCCTAGCGGCGGGCGCGTTTGAAGAACCACAATAGCATGAAGAATACGCCGATGAGAATGAGGGCTATCTCGAGGGCCCCGTAATAATAGTATGTCGTCGGACTCGTGCACGAGAGATAGTCGGCCGCGTTGCCGTCGCAGTACTTGCCGCTTTGGAAGTTGAAAAGGCCGAGGAGCACGAGCGCTGAGCCGAAGAAGAGATCGGCCTCGCCGCGCATGACATCCCAATTATCCTCGGCTAGGTCCATCGCATGGTCGAGCCAATGGAAGGTCGCGAGCCACGCCCGGCGCGCTACCCGCTTGAGCATGCTCTCCCGCGCGCCTGCCATCGATTCCCCCATCGATTCCCCGTCGGTATCTTCCATCATAATGATTGCCTTGATTATAACCTTGTAATGCGCAACTTAAAATGCCACTTTTTGGATAGGGATAAATCGTGAATCCCTTCAGTTCCCCGTACCTGCATCAGACGAGGGTGTCACTGAGCCGCTCGTGGGTATCGGTAATCCTGCAACGGCCGCGTAGTCGTCGGCTATCTGCTGGGCCGTATTCTGAAGCTGCGTGTAGAGCGCCGAGCGCGCGTCGAATTCGCTCTCGACCTGCGGTATCTCGTCGTTGAGCTGGACGATGTAGGCCTGGGTGAGGACGCCCTTGTCGGTGATGATGGTATTGAATATCTGCTCCGTCTCGAAGTCCGACTTATAGGAATACGCGCGGATGTCGGAGATGGTGGACTCGCGGTCTTTGGCGAGCGCTATGATCTGCGCCACCTGCGCGCTCGGCGCAAAGCCGTTCAAGACGTCGACCTGCATCTTGGCGATGGCGACGTCGACCTGCGCGCTCGTGCTGCTGATGTCGCCGATCTGCGCTTCGGATTGCTGGAGGAGCGAGAGGCCTTCGGTCGAGAGCGTCAGGCGCGCTGCATCGGTCACCTGCCCCTGGAGTATCTGGGTGAGTGCCTGCTCGATCGCCACGCGCACGGGATTATTCTCCGCCCCCGGGATATAGGCGGCGTTGTCGCCTTGAGCCGCGATATTGGCATATGCGGCGTAGTCCTTCGCGAAGGTATGGTCGGTCTGCCTATTGGCATAGATGAATCCGCCGACCACTGCCGCACATACTAATAGAACGATTGCCACCTTCACATGTATCGATGCGCGGCGGATAGCGCCCGGGATGCCGACCAGAAAGGAATAGAGGGGATGTAGTGCTTTTTTGAGGATTTTCATATGATAGAAGTACGAGGAAGAGCGACGACCGCTAACCGGGCGCAGAGGCTATGAATGTATTGGTCCCGGAATACGAGCCCGTCCCGCTGCCGGTCGGCACATTGAGGCCGAAGTAGATATTTCCCGTGTTCTGCGTAGAAGTCGAGTTCGTCTGAGGGATGTCAACGCCGACGGGCGTTGCGGCGCCGGAGAGGACCTGGCAGAGCGCGCAGGATGCGTACGTGAAGGTGCTGGTCGCATACTTCTGCTGATTCACGGCGATGGAGTTCAGTCCGCTGAGAAGCGGGTTGCCTGCCACACCGACATCGATCGGCATATTCCCCGTATTAAATACCGTGGTGGTCGCGTTCGTAGAGCCGGTGTTGTTACCAGGCGTCGTCGTGCCGAAGTTGATGCTCGGCGAGCTCACTTCGAGCGCGAGAAGCGGCCAAAGGCCCACGCCTCCGCTGATGGTCGCCGAGCCGTAGAGGTTGGTGGAATCGACGACCGACATCGTCGCCATCCACGTCTGCGAGGTGTAGGTGCTCGTGGCAGTGCCTGCGGAATCGGCGAAATATTCGAGATTCGCGCTGCAGGTCATCAAGCATTGGTTGCCGGAGCAGCTGCTGAACGTGCATTGCGACGCGGGGACCTGGTAGCAATTGGCGAGACTGCTGTTGCAATTGGCGCCGCCGGAGACACCCGAGCGATAGATCGTCGATGTCCCCGAGACCATGTCGGCATAGCCGTCGTCGTCGGTAACGGTCGTAGTCGCGAGCACGGTCGTCGTCGTACCTTCCACGAGTGTGATATTTTGTCCGCCGTTGAGCGAGATGCCTCCGACGGTGGGCGTATGCAGGACGGTCGCCTCGGCGACGTGGCTGTAGTTGTTGAGGGCTGTGCCATTGTTGGTCGTGCGCAGGCAATATGCGTGGCCGGTCGCGTTGCCGGTGAATAGGAAGTTGTACTCGACCTCGGTTGCGGCGTTGTTGGGGATGGTGGAGCTTCCCGTCTCGTTGCTGGGATCCTGCAGTATCTCGCCGGGGGCGAAGGCCATCGAAGCCGGGTACGACAACGACGGTGAGGTCGAGGCGTAATTGGTGAATTGCGTCGAGGAGGCCATACAGATCGCCGATGTGCCGCAAAAAGCTGCGGCCGGCACCGCGACGTAGCCGGACGTCACCGATTCGCAATTCAAGGATGAGCCGAGCGGGGCTGCTTGGAGCTGGAGCTGTTCGCCGAAGAGGGCCGGGCCGGTGTTCTGGACGGAGAAGCGCAGGCGGATGTTCTGGCCGATCGAGGCACCGTTGCTTCCGGTGAGCGCGGTGTCCTGCGCAGCCTTCCAGGTGGCGCCGTTATCACCCTGCTGGGTGCCGAAGAGGTAGGTCGGTATGGTCGCCGCATATGGCCGGGCGGTGTAGTAATCCCATCCGCCATGCTGTTCCCAGAACGTGAAGCCCATGCCGCCGGAAGAATACGGGCTCGAATTGTCGGTATAGCTGAGATTGGTAAAGAGCGATCCCGCAGAATTGTAGACGTTGACGTTGATGAGATGGCTCGTGAGCCAGTCGATGACGACCTGGTACCAGCCGGTGGTATAGGTCACCGTCGATGTCGCCAGTACGCTAGCGGTGAGCGCGCTGTCGTTGGATGCTACATTCTTCGAAAGAGAGACGTGGGCTGAGGGATATTCCTCAAGACAGACGCCGTAATTGCTCTTGGCGGCCTGCACCCCGAAGAGGGTGCATGGCTCGTCCTGCCCCAAGCCGCTGCCGGGGGTCGCATCGACATATTGATAGTACTGGATGGTCTCTCCGGTCGATAAGAGCGTAGCAGTCCGGTAGATGCCGCCGTTGCTCGTCTCCTGACCCGTATTACCCGACGACGCGTAGAGGCCGTAGGTGCCGGTGTGGACGATCGAAGTGCCGGTAGTGAAGAGCGTCTTGTCCGTTCCCGAATACGCCGAGAGGCTGTTGGTCTCGAAGTCCTCGTAGAACGGGAAGGTGGAGGCACCGCTGCTCGTGGTCGTGGCGCTCCCGTTGCCGTAATACATATAGAGGGTGGCGGAGCCTGATGCGGGCAGGGACGGGATGGAGACCCAGACGGTCGCCGAGACGGATGGATTCGTGCTCTCGATGAAGTACGGTATCGAGCTCGTGCCCGAGGAGTCGGTGAAGCGCAGGTCGCCGAAGCCGCTTTGCATGGCGGAAGCGTACGGGATGACGAGCTTGAGCGGATAGTTGGTGTACGAGGTCGCATTGGGATTGGAGACGACGACCTGCTGCCGCTCGGTCCATGAGGCGTTGTACCACTGGCTCGCGAGTGCTCCCTCGCCGCCGTCGTCGTTGCGCCATTCGTAGTGCGCCTCGCTTACGAAGAGGCAGGAGCTGTTGTCCCAGCGGATATTGCCGCAAGCCGTCGCGCCGTCGTTGTCGTACGCTTCTCCGAAGTAATTGCCGCCGGCCTGCGTGAAAGTCCATGCGTTCAAGGTGGCGGTGCCGGCGAAGGTGACGTTGTATCCGGAGGTGATCCCCGTCGAGGTCGCGAAGCGATCGTTCGTCCACGTCTGGCTCGGGTTGGCGTTGATCACGGTCGAATTCACCGTGATCAACGTGCCGCCGTTGATCCCGAGTTGGAAGTCCCCGTTGCTGAGGCCGGAGATGGTCGGGGTGCCCGAGAGATTGAGGCCGTTGGAATCGGTATTCCTAATCTGGTAGTAGCTTGCATTCAATTTGCTACTACTGCCGCCAGAGATCGCGAAGGTATAGGCGCCCGTGCCCTGGTTCTGCACGGTCGTCGTCGCCGAGCCAGTGCCGACCATGTCGAGATCGCTGGTGCCGGAGTAGGTGACGACGGAGCTGCTCGCGATGAATACGTTGACTTGGCGCGGACCGCCGGTAGGCGCCGAGCCGTCGAAATCCGTTGCATCATCCCAGTAATCCTCAGTCGAGCTGTTGGTATACGCTCCCCATATATAGAGCGCGCCGGATGTACCTGCATGGTTCATCGAGTAAAGCGAGCCGGTGGAATTGACGGTAGTCGTCGCGGCGGATGAACCCCACATGCGGATGTTGGTCGAGGGGCCGATCATGAGGGTGCCATAGTTATCGCCGGCGTTGCCCTTGACGTTGAGCGAGTAGCTAGTGCCCGAGTCGAGGAAAAGCGTTGAGTTGGTCCACGTGGTGGGCGCTCCGCCTATGGAGTTGGTGAAGGTGCCGAGGACCGCGAGCGAGGTGCTGGTCGCCAGAGTGAAGCTCGATGCCGCCGTGATCGTCGTGTTGTTGGTGGAGGTCGCGTTGCCCGCGATGGTCCAGCCGCCGGAGGAAGAATTGAAAGTGAGATTGTAGAAGGGCGAATTGCCCGGCGTTATGGACTTCCCTGTCGTGGTCGCGACGAGCGCGACGGTGCCTGTGGCGTTATTGAACGCGCCGCTGTCGGTGAACGAGCCGCCGACCGAGAGCGTGCCGCTCGGCAAAGTGACAGTGCCTGTCGCTATCGTAAAGTCGCTCGAGACCGTCGCGTTGCTGTCCAAGAAACTCCATGCACCGCCGACTCCGTTGAACTTCAAGAGATAGAAGCTCGAGCCGCCCGCCTGCACGCTTTGCCCTGTCGTATTCGCCGTCATATTGACGGTATCGACGCCGCTGGTGAAGGTGCCGGAGTTCACGAACGAGCCACCGACGATTAAGTTGGCGCTCGGCAAGGTGACGGCGCCGGCTGCGATGGTGAAGTTATTGGAAGTGGTCGCGGTCGCGCCGACGAAGCTCCACGAGCCGCCCGTGCCGTTCACCGTGAGATTGTAGAAGGGCGACGTGCTCGCACTGATAGAGTTGCCGCTTGCAGTCGAGGTGAGGGTGACGGTGCCGTTGTTGTGCATGAAGGTGCCGGAGTTCGCGAAGCTGCCGCCGACGGCGAGCGCGCCGGAGGGCAGCGTCACGGTGCCGTTGGTGATGGTGAAGTTGTTGGTGGTGGTCGCGGAGCCCGAGAACGCCCAGTTCCCTCCCGTGCCGTTGAAGGTCATGTTGTAGAAGCTCGAGCCCGAGGGCGGGGTGATCGACTTCCCGGTCGTGGTCGCGGTGAAGACGAAGGTCGAGCTCGCGCTCACCAGGCTCGCCCCCGAGTCGAAGAGAAGGTTGCCTCCGATGGAATCAGTCTGCGTCCCCGAGGCGAAGAACGTCGCATTGGGCTGTATTTCCATGGTGCCGTCGTAGGCGGTAGTCGAGGCCTGGCCGCCGGAGAGTATCGTGACGTTGCCGCCCGGAGCGAAGGACTTGCCCGTCCAGACGATGAGCTTCGTGTTGGGCGCTATGGTCAGCGTGGTGGTGCTGGTGGTCGCTGTGGTGAACGGGATGTTGCTATCCTCGTGGGAATCGAAGAGCGACATGCTCGCGATGGTAAGCGGCGCCGAGCCTTCATCGCGCACGATGACGCGATTCTCGTAGAGGTTGAAGTTGATGATGTCGGTCTGGGTGTTGGGGTTCACCGTAACGTCGGCGGCGCGCTTGCCGGAACTGCCTATGAGGTAGAGCGTGAAGGTATCGCCCGGAGAGCCCGGGTTGTACGAGACGCCGGAGATGCTATAGGCGCCGGTGCCGGCAGCGCACGAGGTCGTGTAGCTCGTGGCTCCTTCGACGACGAGCTTCACGTTCTGCGTGGACCCGTTGCAGGCGGAAGAGACCGTCGTGCCCTCGTCGGAATAGACGTTGCCGGAGACGGTGATCTTGCCGTTGCTGTCGTCCCACACGATGTAGCCGGGGTCGCCGCCGGGATCGTCGTCGTATTTCTCGCCGTAGTAGTTGCCCCCTCCCGCGGTGAACTTCCACGAACTCGAGGGGTTCCCCACTTCGGTGACGTTGGCGCCGAATCCGACGCTGGTCGATGTCGCGAAGGTGTCGCCGTGGAAGACCGCGAGCGGATTGGCGTTGATGACGCTCGCGGCCACCGTGATCATGGTGCCGCTCGCGGCGAGCTGGAAGTCGCCGTTGCTGAGGCCGGAGATCGTCGGCGCACTCGAGAGATTGAGGCCGTTCTGGTCCGTGTTCCTGAGCTTGTAATATTGCGCGTTGAGGGTGCCGCCGGATACGGCGAACGAGTACGCGCCGGTGCCCTGGTTCTGGATGGTGGTAGTCGCAGAGGCGGTGCCGACGACGTCGAGAAGTCCGCTCGAGAACGTGAGCGAGGAAGAGCTCGCGACGAACACGTTGACCTGGCGCGGCGAGCCGAGGGTCGTGCCGTCGAAGTCCGTCGCGTAATCCCAGTAATCGCCGGTCGGATTGCCGGTATATGCGCCCCAGATATCGAGGGCGCCGGCGACACCCGCGTGGTTCTGCGAATACAGCGATCCGGTCGTGCTCACCGTCGTGGTCGCCGCGCTCGAGTTCCACATGCGGATGTTGGTCGAGGGGCCGATCATGAGGGTGCCGTACGTCTCGCCGGTATTCGCTTTCGTGTTCAGGGAATAGCTCGTGCCGGAATCGAGGAAAAGGGTCGAGCTCGCGAAGGTCGTCGCGGCGCCGCCGACGGAATTGGTGAAGGTGCCGAGGACGGCGAGCGATATGTTGGGCGAGAGCGTAAAGCTCGATGCGGCGAGGATGCTGGCATCGGCGGAAGAAGTCGCGTTCTGCGCGACGGTCCAGCCGCCGGAGCCGGAGTTGAATTGGACGATATAGAAGGGCGAATTGCCGGCGTTCACGGTGTTGCCTGTCGTGCCGGAATCGAAGAGCACGGTATCGTTGTTGTGCGTGAAGGTGCCGTGGTCCGTCCAGCTGCCAGCGACGTCCAAGGCGCCGATGTTGGAAGCGGAAAAGGTCGAGCTCGAGGCGATGAGGAGCGACCCGGCTATAGCGGTCGAGGGATCGTTGGCGTTCCCGTCGACCGTAACGGGATGCGTACCGTCGCCGATGGTCAGATTATTGGTGGTAAGGATGCCGGACTGGAGCGTGTAGGTCGGCGAGCCCGCCGCCGAAGGCGTGAGGAAGAGATTGGCGTAGCTCGCGGATGTCGGCACGGTGACCGTAGTCGCAGCAGTCGCTGTGTACCAGAAAGGCGCGGCGTCGACATCGAAGGTGCCGTTCTCGGCGAAGGGCATGCCGCCGCTGGAGAGCAGCCATGCTGAGGTGCCGGCATTCAAAGTGTCGTTCGTGCTTATCGTCAGGATGCCGGAGACTGTCGTGGTCGCGGTGGAAATATTCGTGCTTGAGGCGGTCAAGGTCCCGTTGCCGAAGGTGAGGTTGGCGAATTGCCAGGGATTGCCATCGCCGAAGCTGCCGGTCCCGTCGAGCAAGAACATCCCGCCGGTCATCGCTATCGTGCCGGAGCCCGTCAATCCCCCGCTACTCACGATTATATCACCGGTGCCCGAGAGCGTGCCGGCAGTCATCGCAAGCGAGTTGACCGTCGTCGTCGCGACACCCGCGGCGTTGCCGAGTGACCAGCCGCCGCCGGTGCCGTTGAAGACGACCGTGTTCAGGCTCACCGGCGACATGGAGCTGATGACCTTGCCAGTCGTCGTCGCGGTGAAGGTGATAGTCGAGCTCGCGGCGGTGAAGGTGGCGCTGGAGCCCACGAAGAGTCCGCCGCCGATCGAATCCGACGGCGAGCCGGCTAGCGTCAAGACCGAACTCGTCGCGAGATACAGGCGGCCGTCGCGCGCGTCGCCCGAGCCGCCGCCCTGAAGCGTCATCGTGCCGCCCGGCGCGAAGGTCATGCTCGGCCACACGTAGAGCTCGGTGTTGGGCTGGAGTACGACGGTGTTGGTAGAGGTCGAGGCGCTGAAGAAGACGTCCGAATCCTTGCCCGAATCGAAGGCCGCGAGGTCGGCGATGGAGGCGGACGTCACTCCTTCCTCGCGGACGATAAGGGAATTCTGGTAGAGGTCGAGGTTGGTGACGTTGGCCGTCGGCGTCTTGGTCACTGTGACCGCGCGCGCGCCGCCGTTGGTGTTGAGATACGCCGTCAGCGTAACGTCGCCGGTGAACGTCACGTTGGGAATGCTGTAGGCGCCCGTCGAGGCATTACAACTTCCTGAGAAAGTCGAGCCGCCGTTGACCACGAGCGTCACCACCGCGCTGGAGCCGTTGCATGTCGGAGCGCCGAGCGGCGTGATCCCATGATCCGAATACACATGGCCCGAGATCGTAAGATTGAAGCCGGAATTGTCCCATCGTATGTAGCCGGGGTTGCCGCCGTTGGGGCCCGGGTCGTTGTCGAAGTTCTCGCCCTGGATGCTCCCGTACGAGCTCCTGAACCACCAGTACGACGACGTCGGCGTACCGACCTCCGTCACGTTGGTCCCCGCAGAGACGCCGGTCGAGGTCGCGAAGCCCACATCGAAGATCTGGAGTGCCGGATTGGCATTGATGACGCTCGCCGCTACCGTCATCGCGGTGCCGCTCGCCGCGAGCGTGAAGAGGCCGTTGCCCAGGGAGGGCGAAGTGATCGTCGGCGAGCCGCTGATGTTGAGCCCGGAGGTGCCGAGGTTCGCGAATTGGTAGTACTGCGCCGAGGTCGTCCCGCCGCTGATATTCATCGCGTATGTACCGGTGCCCTGATTAGCGACAGTGGTCGTCGCGGTCGAGGTGCCGGTGATGTTGACGATGCCGGAGAGCGTTATGACCGACGAGCTCGCGATCTTCACACTGACCTGGCGCGCCGAGGCGCCCGAGAGCGGCGTGCCGTCGAAGTCCGTCGCGGACGCCCAGTTCTCGCTGCCGCTATTGCTGTATGCGCCCCAGATGTCCAAGGCGCCCGGGACACCCGCGTGGTTCTGCGAGTACAAAGAGCCGGTCGAGTTCACCGTCGTGGTCGCGGCTGATGAATTCCACATCTTGATGTTGGTCGAAGGGCCGACCATGAGGGTGCCGTACGTATCGCCGGTATTCCCCTTCAGGTTGAGCGAGTAGCTCGTGCCCGAATCGAGGAAGAGCGTCGAGTTGGTGAAGTTGGTCGCGCTGCCGCCGACGGAATTGGTGAAGGTACTCAGGACCGCGAGCGACGTGCCGGTCGCCATCGTGAAGCTCGACGCCGCGGTGATGGTCGTGTTGTTGGTCGAGGTCGCGTTGCCGCTCACGGTCCAGCCGCCGGAGGAGCTGTTGAAGAGGATGCCGGAGAAGGTCGACGCGCCGGGAGCGATGGTGTTGCCGGTCGCGGTGGCTATGAACGAGACCGTGCCGCCGTTGGGCGAGAATGCGCCGCCGCTATTGGTGAACGAGCCGCCGACCGAGAAGGTCGCTGACGGGAAAGTAGTGGTGCCTGCTTGGAAGGTCACGCTGCCGAGGGCGGTGTCGTTGGTGTCGAGCATCGTCCACGAGCCGCCCGTGCCCGCGAAGAAAAGATTGAAGGCGTTCGAGCCGCCGAGGCTTACGGTCTTCGCGCTCGTGGCGGTGAATTTCAAGGTGCCGCTGTTGTGCGTGAAGGTGCCGGCGTTCCCGAAGCTGCCGCCGATCGTGAGCGTGCCGGACGGCATGGTGAGCGCCCCGGCCGTGATTATGAGGTTGTTGGAGGTCGTCGCGTTGGTATCAACGAAGGACCAGCTGCCGCTGCCGTTGAAGGCGAGATTGTAGAAACTGGATGCACCCGCGTGTATCGTATCGGTGCCCGAGCCGTTGAAGAACACGGTACCGTTGTTGTGGAGGAAGGTCCCGCCGCTGCCGTCGAAGCTGCCACCGACCGTCGTGGTGCCGGTGGCGAGGGTAACCGTGCCGGCGGTGACGGTGAAATTATTATTCGCGGTCACGGTCGAGGTCGAGAACGACCAGTTGCCGCCGGTCCCGTTGAAAGTGATGTTGTAGAAGGAGGACGAGCCGGGGGCGATCGTAAAGCCGGTCGAAGTCGCGGCGAATGTGACGGTGCCGCTGCGTGCCGTGAAGACGTTGTTGTTGGTCCAGTTGCCGAGGACCGTGATGCCGTAATTGCCCGTGGAGGCATCGAGCGTATTGCCTGCAGCTATCGTGATATTGGTCGCCTTCACGTTGGAGCCGAGCGTGAGCGTCTCGGCGCTGCCGGCAATCGCGACAGTGCCCATGTCCTGTCCTGCGCTGTTGTCGGTCCACGTGTTGCCGCTGCCGCTTCCGGTGAAGCTGGTCGTCGCGGTCCCCTTGCTGAAGATGCCGCTCGCGCCGATCGAGAGGCTGCCGCCGAGACTGATCGTGCTCGTGCCTTGGCTGAGCGTGCCGTCGTTGACCGCGACGGTGCCGCTAGCGCTCAGCGTATTGCTCAAGGCCCATACGGCGCTCGAGGCGCCCGATCCGAAGGTCACGTTGTTGAACGCCGCGCTCGTCGTCGCCGCTATCGAGTTGACGGTCTCGGCGGTCGAAGTCGCGGTGAAGACGACCGTCGAGGCGCCCGGGATGAAGGTCGCATCGTCCTTCCATGAATGGCTTATATCGATGGTGTTGCCGTCAGGTTGGAACGTGCCGTCGATCTGGATGTTGGGAGTCGTCACCGTGACGCCGCCGGCTGCCGCCGGCTCGAAGGTCGTGCCGGGCATTATCAAAAGTCGCGCGTTGTAGCACGGTGTCGAAGAGCAGACCGCGAGATTGTCGCCGGCATCGACGTTGTCGAAGATGGGAGTCCCGCCCACGCCGTTGTCATAGAGGTTGATGTCGCTGTCGGCTATGGGCGGGTCATCGACGCCGTCGCCGAGGGTGAGATGCATCTGGTAGAGCTCCATGCCCGTGATGTCGCCGGAGGTCTCGTACTTGGTCACCGCCACCGCGCGCGCGGTGCCCGTCGCGCCGCTGATGAAGGCGGTGATGACGTCGCCGTCGAAGGCGGTGACGTCCGGGATGGACCACGTGCCGCTCCCCGAGATGGTCGCGGTCTTCCCCGCCTGCAGGGTGCTGTTGACCGCGATCGCGACGGTGCCACTGGTAAGATTGGTCACCTGGTCAAACGCCTTGGCGGTGCCGGAGATATTGATGCCGGGCGACCAGTTGACCGTCCAGTCGTTCAGAGTCGGGCACGAGGCGCTGAAGCACGTGAACGTCCCGAGGGTCTCGAGACTGCCGTAGGTGACGTGGTCGAGATTGCTGATATTGACGGATGTCGTGGTGCTGAAGCCTTCGGCATTCCCGGGCAAGACGGAATCGGGAACCAGGACGTAGGTGCTGGATGCCGCGTTGTAATACAGGATCTGCATCGAGAGCGAGGTCGAGGTCGGCACGGTCGCGTCCCACGAGAACGTCGACCACTTCGGGCCGGTGCCGCTCGAGAAGATGATGGGCGGCGACTCGATCGTCTTGGGATTGGTATCGCTCGTCGGCAAAGTGCCGATGTTGAGTGCCTGCAGGCCCTTCTGCGTCGCCGGAGCCGCGGTCGTCGTCGAGCCGGCCGCGACGGACATCATCTCGAGATAATTCGTGCTCGAGAGGTTCGGGAATATCGCCGCCGACCAGTTCCCCACGTCGCCCGCCGCCGTGCTCTTGTAGCCGCCGGTCCCTCCGTATCCGAACGCGGCGCTGCCGTTCTCGCGCCAGGTCTGGTTGTATTCGATGTTCGCAGCCGTGCCGGATGCGGCATACAGGTCGCCCAGGAAAAGATAGTTGGCCGCTTGGTTGACCGTCACGCGGGTCGCGTTGGTCGAGATGCTGTGCGAGAAGGAAGACGTGGCGAGCTCGGTATTCGTATTCCAACTTATCGCGGTCGCCGCCGCCGGATTCATGTTGTCGTTCGTCGTCTCCCCCAGGATGGCAATGTCCGCGCTCGGCAAGGCGGCGATGGTGAGCCCGGTGCGGTCGACATAGGCGCCGAGCTGATTGGCGTCGATGGTCCAGGTCGCCGTGCCGATGCTGCGGCGCAGCTTGACGTTCAATATCTCGTTCGTGGTCGTCGCATAGATGATAGTGCCGATCGCCGCAGCGCCCTGGTAATCGCCGTCGCCATTGGCGTTGCCGCGCATGTATACGCTCGTGAAGGTCCCCGGAATAGGGTAACCGTTGAGCGTGATCTCCTGGTCGACATCCGTCTCGCTGTTGGTCGTGATTGCGCCGTAGGTATTGGCGAATACGAGATAATAGCCCGGGTTCACCAGTGTGATGTCGCTGCTGCCGTGGGTGAAGCCGAACGCGCCGGCATCCTGCTCGTCGATGCGGTCATACGCGACATCGATCAAGTTCGTCGAGTTGGGGCCGGTCTGCTTCGACTGCCTGCTCAGGCGTATATAACTCCACGCGTCATCGAGCTTGATGAGCTCCAGGCCGGACGTACCGCCGACGCGCGCGACGTTAGTCGCCGTATCGGTATCGGTCCTAAATGACTGCAGTATCAGACTCTCGCTGTTGACCGGCACGTCGATGATGGCGCCGCCGGAGGTCCATGCTTCATTCGTGCCGGTGTTGTGGCGGATTATGCCCTGCGACCAGCCGGCCGAGAGGTCCTCGCCGCCGAGATTGAGTGCCGACTGGATCTCCGCCCGGTAAGTGCCGGCGGTCGCGCTGAACATGTCGTCGTACATCACCGCGTAGTGGCCCTTGGGCAGCACGACGGTCGTCGTCCCCGAGAGCAAGAAGATGCTGCTCTGATACACCGTCGTGTCCCACCCGTTGTTGTAGAGCGAAGTGGTCAGCGCGTCGGCATTGCCTGCGGCCGCCTCCCGGTATACGGCGATATCTCCGGTCGTCGACGTCGCCGAGACGCCGCCGATTACGGTGCCGGTGCGCACCAGGTCGTCCTCGTTGAACTGGTCACTCGTCGTCTGGTACCAGGTCGATGCGACGACATCCTGATTGACGGTGAAGCTCTGCGGGATCGACCACTGCGAATACGTGCTGGGCAAGCTCGGATTTTCGGCGCGCACTTCCCACCAGTAGGTGGTGCTGCTCGCGAGCGCATTCGCCGCTTGTATCGTGTATTGGATGGTGTCTCCCGAAGGATACGGGGCCGAGGCAGTCGAGGATGAAGTGTCTGAAAATCCTGTTGGCTGCGCATCGGACGTCACTGTGGTGTTGCCGGAGGAGAAGCTAGCACTGGTCGACCATTGCACCTGGTAGGTCAGGTTCTCTGCGGTGGGACTGGTCGAGAAGAACGTGAACGAAGGCGTCGACGTGGCGAACTCGGAGTCGTCGAAGGGTTCTATGAGGATTGGCTGGGCGTTGACGAGCTCCCACGAGACCGTCCAGCTGGTCAGGCTCGGAGTCCCAGTGACTTTGGCGAGCGTCGCGACTACCTCGATCGTGCTGTACGTAGCGGGATCGAGGCTCGTGAGGACGATCGGCGAGGTCGAGGTGCCGGCCGAGTTGCCCGGCAGATCGCTGTTGGGTATAAGCGCCCACGAGCTCGTCGAGGTGAGATATTCCACCTGATAGATGATCGTGCCGGTCGAGGTCGCGTTGCTCCACGTAAAATCGCCCCACGCGTTGGCGCCGTTGGCATCGCTGAAATCTATCGGGGGCGACGTAATGGTCCCCGAGGTATTGGCGCCGGCAAGCTGGACTCCGCTGCCGGAGGTCGTCGCTGTCTGGAAGAGCGTGTCCTCGCTGAATTGCGCCGGGGTCGTCTGGTACCACGTGGTGACCGTGGCGGAGGTCCTCACGGTAAAGCTCTGCGGCGCAGAATAGCTGCTATAGGTGTCCGAGCCGTTGGGGTCTATCGCGCGCGCGCGCCACCAGTACGTGGTGCCATTGGTGAGCGCGGTCGTCGGCACGTATTGGATGGACTGGCCGCTCTTGAACGGCGCCTTGTCGGAGGGATTGGCGAGGTCGCTGAACTTCGAATAATTCGTGAGCGAATTGTCGTCGATGACGATCGATCCGAAGCCGGGATCGGTCGATACCTGGATCTCGTAGTTTATGTCGTCGCTGTTGTTGTCGGACGACGAGAACCGGAAATCCGGCAAGGTACTCGTGGCGAGCGCATCGTCGAACGGCGAAGAGAGGGTCGGCACGTCCGGCGCCGCGTTGGTTATGAGGCTCGGATAGTCGTTATAGCCGTCGAGTATCTCGCCGGTCGACTCGACCATACGAAAACAGTAGCTGGTCCCGAGCGAGGCGCCGTTGTCTTCTATGGACCAGTCCCATTCGCCGTCAGTGTTGGCGGCGACGCCGTTGGGCGTCACGGCGGAGGGATTCTGATCCTCGTACGTCTCGGTCGTCGAGGAGGTCGGAATGAGGAGCGTGGTGAGAGTCGAGCCGGGCGTCACACTTGTATTGTTGTAACCGCGCCAGATAGAGCCGCTGCCGGGCGCTCCGATGTCGCTCCAGGCAAGAGCGAGCGAGCAGATGCTGCCGGGGGCATATTGGAGCTTGAACGAATCCGCCCCGGCGAGCGTGTTGACGTTGGCGGTGAGTGCCATGCGGATGCGCAGGATATCGCCCGAGAGGACCGCCACGCCGTTGGTTATCGCGTCTCCCGGATTCAGGCTTCCCGCCCACGGGGTGCTCGGCGTCTGCGCGTTGGTATTCTCATACCACCATTCGGTATCCTGCACATAATTGCTCTGCGCCGATTTGTGCCAGAGCATGAAGGTCGCCGGCGTGTCCTCGGTGATGGTGCCTCCCCGGGCTTCCTCTACGGTCGTCACCGAAATCGTGCTGCTCGCCGCAAGATTGCGCAGCAGGTATACCAACGAGCCGGAAGATTGGTCGCCGCTCGCTGTGTTGGGGATAAAGTGCGACCTGGTGAGAGCCCCGCTCACACTCGAACTCGCGACGGTGATCTGGGTGATCTCGTTGGAACTGTTCACCGCACCGACGTGCGAGTCGTCGAGCGCCATGAGGTAATCTCCCGGCTGACTGACCGTGATGATGTCGGGATTGCTCGACGTCGAGTGCGAGTACGCGCCGGAATCTATGATAGCATCCGTCGTCCATTTCACGTTGGCTTGCGTGGCGGGATTCCAGTTGGTCCCGGAGGTGGTCGTCGTGCCCTCGCCGAGATAGACGCCGGATGTGGGGAGCGCTTGGATGTAGATTGATGCCTGGTCGTTGAGGACCGTCAAGGTACCCGCGGCGCCGTTGGCGATGAGTCCGACCTTGAGCCCCTCGTCGGTGGTGGTCGCGGTGACGACCCCGCTCCACTGGAGCGATGAATCCCGCACGCCGGTTGAGTTGGCAATGTAACCCTGCTCCATCTCGCCGCCAGGGACCAGGACGCCGTTTAAAGTGACAGTGCCCCCCGGGCTCGCGCTCGTCACTGCGCCGTCGACCGGGATGTTGACGAAGACCATATATGATCCGGCGCTGCCGAGCGTGATTGTATCCGCATTGGTCGTCTCGCTGTGCGTGTAATTCGCGTCGTCGCGGCCGAGGATCGGATCGTCGTACCACACCATGGTCGAGGTCGCCGCGGGGTTCAGGTTGGTGCCCGCTTCAGTGGTCGTGCCGACCGCGAAATAGACGCTTTGGTCGGTGCCGATATATTCGGCGTACATGCTTGCCTGCGAATCGATGGTCTCGACATCGGTCGCCGTGCCGAGCTGGTGCACGTAGCTCTCGATGTAATCGCCGGGATTGAGGTTGCGCAGGAGCACGTAGAGATGGGCCGAGGATTCTTTGACGGTCGAGTTTGTCCTGATGAAAGCGCGCCCGACGCCGGCGTCCACCTTGCCGCCGTCGACGCGAACGTCATCCTCAATCTCCGTGCGGTCCCCGGTCGCATCGCTGCGGAAAACCGGGACGGTCACGGCGACGAGATAATCGCCCGCCTGCTGTATGCCGAGCTGCGAGGGATTGCTCGATGTCGAATAGGAGTAGAATGCCGGATCGTAATCGTCGGATACGTTCCATACCAGGGGGTAGGGCGTCGTGCTGTTGAGGTTGGTGCCATTGGTCGTCTCGCTGCTCCCGAGCCAGGCGACGCCGGTCGCTATCGAGAGCGCATCGGAGGCGATCTTCCAGGTCCGCGGCTCGGTGAAAACGACGCCGCTCTCATCGCTCATGGTCGCCGGCCCGAGAAGATATATGTACGGGCTCACGTCGGGTGCCTTGAACGTATAAGTGAGATATTTCACATCCGCGCTCGCGAGTGAGACACCCCAGGTGAGGTAGATCACGCCGTCGCCGCGCGACTGCGTGGCGCCTCCAGCATCGACGATCGTGAACCCTTCCGGCACGGTCTCGACGACATTGCCGTTGAACCCGCCCGGCGCCGAGACGCCGAGGCTCATTGTGTATGCCGAGACGGGATAGATGCGCGTGGGGCCGCTGCGCGTTACGACGTACGGCGCGCCCTTCTGCACCTCGATGGTGTCGGTGATGCTCGTGACGATATCGCCTGAATCGTCGAGCCGCGAGAGCGTGAGCGTATAGGTTCCCGCCTGCGTCCCCATTTGGTAGTCCGCGATGAAGTCCGGCAGTGTGGTCACGTTGTTGTCACCGCATCCGCCGCCGGCGACTACGGGCACGTCGCTCGAGACGCCGGAAGGATCGGTCACGGTCAGCGCAAGCTGCGCATCGCACATCGTGTTGCCGCTGTCATCGAGTGCCGCGATTGAGAGGTGCGCGGTATCGCCGGGCTCGTAGGAGGACTTGTTGGGATTCAAGGCAAGCACTCCCCAATAAAAGCTGACGGAGTCGTTATAGGTGCTGCCGCCCTCGTTCATCGAGAGGTTGAGCGAGTATTTCCCGGGACGGAAATCGCGTCCTTCCCGCTGCAGTTGTATGGTCCACTGGTTATTCGCGCCGTATTCGATATCGACCGGCAGGTGCTCGATCTCGCCGCTCTGGTGCTCGAGCTGCGCGCTCTGTACGTTATACTTGTCGGGCTTCCCCGTGAGCGCGTCGAAGACCTGCGTGAAGAAGCTGCGCTGTGTCTTGAATCGGAACTGGAACGACGGCAGCTGGTCGACGCCGAAGTCGGATTGCTCCGAGAGCTGTTCGTTGATGTTGTCCCTCGTCACCGCCTTCTTGGCCGCCGCTTCCGTTTCGAGATACGTCTCGTTCTCGAGGCGGAGCGAGTTGAGCGAGCCGAAGTAGTCCTGTCCTGACGCGGAGAGTACGAAGCGCATCGACTGCGTGTCGGGAGTATCGAGCGTCACTTTGAAGTAAAGGGTTTGGCCGGGCAGTATCTCGATCGGGTTCTCGGTCGCGGAAGCCTCCTCGTATCCAGGCGGAAGCGCGGCTGCCACCTTGCTGTCGGCGGGCGCGGGATTGGCAAGCGGCATCGAGACCCATGCGCTCTCGTAATTCGTGCTCGTCGCGCTCGCGATCACGACGTCGGGGACGAGGCAGTCGCTTCCCGTGCTGTCGAGCGACGAGCATGCGTATTGCTCCCCCGAGGCCGGGCAGGAGTATTCCCCCGTCGAGCTCGCCTGTCCTGTCATGCCGGAGCTTGAAGCGGAGGCAGACCATCCGGCGGCGCAGAAATAAGTGACGTCGCTGTACTGCGAAGTCGTAGTCGCGTTCGGCACGTCGAGCAGATATTCCGAGACGCCGTCGAGCTGCCCTACTCCTCCGGGGAACGATGCCGACAGGTGGAACTCGTCCGTCGCCTTGCCCGTATTGGTGATGCTCGCGTACATCACGGTCGAGGTACCGGAGACCTCGTAAGTGGGCTTATCCGATCGGATTGCGAGCGTATCCTGTAATGAGTCGAGATATGGGAAGGTTATCTGGCTCCAGTCGTCGAGCACGAGCGTGTTGTCGGGCTGGTCGCCACTCGAGAGCCCGAAGGTCACGTTGCTCGGCGCGTCGGTCGGGTTCGCCACGTTGCCGGAGAGCACGTCCTGTATCTGGTCGGTGTAGATGGCGTCGACCCAGACGGAGTCGATATAGATATCGACGGGCGCCGAGCCGTCGCCGGGATCGTACTCGACGACCACCTTCATGGCGTTGACGTCGTCCCATGAGTTCACGTCCGGGAGCGTCTCCGTGAAATACCCGCCGTTGCTCTGGTTGGAGAGCGGCGTGTCGAGGTAGATATCCCCGGCGCTGTGCCATTGCCCCTGGTTGTAATAGCGCACCGCGAGCTTCCCTCCCTGGGCGGAGGCGGCGGCGATGCTTGCCAAGGAGATGTTGAGCTCGACGCCTTTCAAGGGCTTGTCGGTGAGCGAGCCGTCGACGTTGAATCCCGAGAACTCGATCGTGTGGCACGCCGTCCCCAGGACGGAGCAGTCGGGCACGTCATGGACATCGTCGGGTGCGCCGCCGGATGAACCGGATTGCGAATCAGCACCCGATGTCGATGAAGCCTCAGGCGCGCTCGGGCTCGTAATCGTCGCGGGAGTCGAGGTCGTCGATGAGGTCGGGAGGGTCGACGTCGACGGGTCGGCGACGGGCGATGTCGACGTCGCATAGGCGAAGGTCACGAGCTTGGAGAGGAGGACCGCCTCGGCCCTCCGCATGCCGGAGGCGAGGACGGGCAGGAAGCGGCGGATCATGCTCGTCGTCGTCGCCGTATCCGAATCATCGGTCGACGATGAATCGAGGAGCGCCGGCTCGTCGCTGCGGGAGCCCTCAGCGGTGGACGAAGAATTCGCAGGCGCCGTGAAGTCGCTTCCTGTGGCGTCTTGCAACTGCAACGCGGCCGCCTGCAGCGCGCTCACCGCCGCAGTATTGGCCGCGGAATCGTCCGTCGTCTCCTGATCCGTCGTGGCCGAGGTCGATGCGGAATCGTCCGAAGTCGCCGAGGTATCAGTCGCGGCGGGAACGACGATGTCCGGGAGCGGGAGCGTCGGCAAGGGGGAGCTCGCTCCCGTCTCCGCTGCGCCGTCGGACGCGGTCGTGCTCGCTTGCTGCGAAGAAGCCGAGGCAGCGGAATCCGGCGGCGTGACCGGCGAGGCAGGCGCCTCGGGCGTGCTGGTCGTGGCAGGTACGTTAGGTGCCGATGGTGCGGAAGACGCGCTCGCAGCGGCGCCGGAGGGCGGCGCGGGAGTCAGGTTTTGACCCTGGCCTTGGATCGACGTGCTCGTCGAAGCCGCGAGCTGCAGATAAGCGGAATTCTGCGTCGTGAAAGCGCCCGCGGGGGCGAGATACGAGAGATCCTGCGAGAGCGCGTTATCCGGCTGGTCCCAGCCGACGGCGGAGACTTCCGTGGAAAAGACGTGGGCGGTCTTCTGCTCTTGGAAGGCCATCACAAGATGGCTCGTCGTCCAGAAAAAGTAGAGCGCTGCGAGAGCACCGATCGTAAAAAGAATGATGCCTCCCCATCGTCTGCGATTCCTGCTGTTTAGTATTTTTCTCATGCGAACGCGGCCGCTTTATTTTATCATTTTTTCCTTGTTATCGTGCGCAAAAAAGCCCCTTCTAGAGGGGAAAATGGGGATTGCACGGACGCCGGAGAACGGCCCCGAAATCCCCGTCGGACACCCTATCCGCGCACCATCGTCTTGAGGTCCTCGATGCCCGAATCGATGACCTCTTCGGAGACCTCGAGCACCTCTTTTATCTTCTCGAGGAATACCCGCTCCTCGGGCGTGAGCTGCGGCTTCTCATCGAAGTCGTTGACCATCTGCTCGAACTCCTCGCGCATCGCCGAGAAGACGCGGTCGTTGGTATCGCGCACTTCGGCGACCCGCTTCAGGAGCTTCGAGCGCTCGGCGGCGATGCCCTTGCGCGTATATCTGTTCCAGGAATACTGGACTCCGACGATGAGCATCAGTATGGCGATAACGATGACCGATTCGATGCTCCAAGGCGAGCCGGCTGCCGGCGTGGTGCCCGCGTCGGCCGAGGCCGGCGGATTCACTTTCGGCAGCGTGAGCTGTTGCGTCACCGAGCGCACGTTGCCCGCCTTGTCGAAGGCCTGGATGGTCACGCTCTGCGGCCCTCCGGCTTGCGGCGGGACTGGATACGTCCCGCCGGAGACGTCGCTCGGATTCATGGTGGCGACCGAGGTGCTGCCCAAGAGGAGTTCGTAATGGTCGATGCCGGAGAGCGCGTCGGTCGTGGTGAACGCGAGCTTGGCGATGCCGTCGGACCCGGCGGCTTGCAGCGCGATGCCGAAATTCGCGGGCGGTGTCGTATCGATCTGCACCTGCATGCTTCCCGACGGCCCCCAGCCGGAACCGTTCTCGAGCTGGACGATGAAATACCACGAGCCGTCGGGGATGTTGGTGAGTATCGTCGAGGTCGCCGCGCCCTTGAGTACGATGTTGGGCGTGGCGTCGGATGTGCTCGCGAGTATGTATCGCGCGCCGGTGATGTCCGGCGTATCTACCCAGTTGAAATCCGCCGTCGAAGTCGCATACCAGGAATCGGATTTGGGATCCATCGTGGAGGTGATCTGCGGCGCGATCGGCGTGGGATCGCCGGAGAGGTCGGCGGCATTGACCGAGCCGGGGGCGGATGTGTCGGTCGCAGCGGCAGCGGGAGCGGGAGGCGGCGCTGCAGCCGGCGCGCCGATCGCGTAGGTGGCGCTCTCTCCGCTCTTGTACACGTCGGTGCCCTTGCCATCGGCCGCGAGGATGGAGCCTTTCGTGAAGGAGATGGTCGTCGAAGCGGCGGCGGCATTCGCCTGGAAGGTTATCGCGAGAATGTCCGATTTGCTGGAGAATCCGGAGGGCGTGCCGCCGCTGAAGGTGATGGTGCCCGCGCTATTGGAGAACGTCGGATCGGCGGTCCAGAGCGAGAAGGCCGAGGAATCTTTGGAAATGCTGACGACCGAGAGCACCGTGGGATCGAAGGCGATCGTCCCGTCGGCGGCGTTGACTGATTGGCCGCCCGGATCCACCGCGACGTTCACCGTGAAGGGCGCGCCGGAAGGATACGTCCCGGTCGCGGGCGTGATGAGGAGATTTGCTGCCGATGCCGAGAGCGGCACCGTCAAGAGCGCGACGCCGGAGAAAAGTACGAGGTACAGCGAAAGCCGCTCGCGAGAAAAAGCGTACATGCATCAATCGTAGCCCGCGTACGATGTTTTTAAAACAAGCACATGTGGAGTAGTGCGTTGCCGAGTGCGAGCTTCGCGCGCGAGAGACCGCCAGAGAAACTCCAGAGAAACTTCGAGGGAGAATTAAAGTGCGGTCACGTTGATGCGCACGCCCTTCTCTCCGCCATGCTTCAAGGGCAGGAGCAGCATGAGTACCCCTTCGCGCATCTTCGCTTCCGTCTGCGCCGCATCGACTTCCGCAGGAAGGATTATCTGGCGATAGAATTTCCCCCACGAGCATTCTTCGAGGACATGCTCCTTGCCTTCGGCCGCCGGATTCTGGAAATAATCGCCGGTGGGGCGCTTGCGCTCCCCTTTTATCGTCACGATGTCGCCGTCGCCTTCGATGGTCACGCCGTAGTCGTTCACGTTGGCACCGGCGAGCTGCGCATAGATGATTATGGCGCTCGGCGACTGGTAGATATCAACCTTCAGCTGTTCGGCCGGCGGCTCGGCCGAAGGCGCTCCGGGCGCGGGAGTCTTGTTCTGCGCCGCGATCTGTGCGGTCTTGGCATCCTCCGGGGTCGAAGGTACCACTTCTTTTTTCTTCAGACGATCTAAGAATGATGACATAGAGAGGAAAGCGGCATCGCTATCATCACAGTATACTCTCGCTTCACATCGCGCGCGCGCATGCGTGTGGATATGTCGCCTCGCTCCATGAAGAAATTCATCCGGCATCGCCCTCACGAGCGCGATGATGTCACTCGATGGTCGTCGATGCTTCGCTGCCGGGCAAGAATCCCACCTCCGAGAGCGGCAAGACGCGCAGGTACGCGCGGCCGACGATGAACTTCGCCGAGAGCGGCCCCCAGTCGCGCGAGTCGGAGCTCGCGTCGCGGTCGTCGCCGAGCACGAAGTATTCGTCGGAGGCCAGGGTCGTGATGATGGGCTCGGGCGGCGCGTCGTCGCCGATATCGGTCGATGCGAGGTGCGATCCGTTGAGAATATGCCGCGTGCCGTCGGGCGCGGTGATGGATACGACGCCGCCTTCGACCTCGACCGTCTCGCCGGGGAGCCCCACGACGCGCTTGATGTAGTAGAGCGAAGGGTCGAGCGGATAGCGGAATACGATCACGTCGTTGCGCTGCGGCTCGCTATGCGCGTAGGCGAGCTTGTCGATGACGAGATAATCGCCGTCATTGAAGGTCGGCGACATCGACTCCCCCGATACGACGAAGGGCTCCGCGACGAAAAGCCTGATCGGCAGCATTATCAGGAATGCGATGACGAGGTACTTGAAGATCTGCCAGAGGATCTTCTTGCGCTTCTTGTGCGGCAAGTGCGGAGCGTTGAGGGTCTCTTGCTCTAGCATAAAGATATAGACCCGTTGGGGGCCAGTATAGCATTATCCCCCTCATGGCAGCACTTATGGAAAAAGCGCACGTTCTGCGAGGGTCGTGCGCCACTTCAAGATCCGTGATGTCCTCAGTCGGTAATTTCGGATTCTTTCATAATTTACATCTATAATACCTTCAATGACTCTGCCGGTATTGGAGCCATACATGGCCAGCTCACCTATACTTGCGCGGAGCGTGTTGCGCTATAGATCATAAGTAAGTGTTACCCAAGCGCGGAAATCATTTTGGCGGTT
>VFSW01001294.1_pt1 | contig 38043 bp, 34 predicted proteins | sample 5358111 | NCBI WGS metagenome assembly VFSW01 (sample SAMN11554181, study PRJNA540505) | mine drainage metagenome | isolation source: sediment from site ElyBrook_90M | place: USA: Ely Copper Mine, Vershire, VT | collected 2017 | reverse complement strand
GGCCCTGATACAATGCCCGCCAAAAACGCGGCAAGACTCAGAGCGGGATTCCTCGTCGCATGCGGCTCCTCGGAATGACGGCTCAAAGCTGTGATAGTCACGGCGCGGTACGAAGCCACCCCGCACCCGCTTGTAGCGGCGGTCGGAGGCTACCCTGACGCAGGAAAAGACCGCCGGGTGTTACTACAGGAAGAACCCGGCGGACGAATCAGACGTGGCTCCCGGGGGGAGGATAAAGCTCGCGCGTCAGGACCGGGGGTCCGGAAGAGATAAAAGATCGCGGAGAGAGGCGGAAAAATGCCGATGGTCATAATGGAGGGACGACGGCCGGCGCGGTGCTATCCGCGGCCCAGGGAGGTTTAATGTTGTATAATATGATGATACTGTCGGACTCGGATTGATTGCCGGGAAGGAAGATTGTATGGACGCTCGCCGTGCTTGGGCCGCGTTTGTTATAGCTGTAACTTTGGGCGTCGGGGTAATTTTGGGGACGCTCATGTCCAACCACGTGCGGGCGGCGCACTTCTTTACCGGAGCGCCGGGCGCTTCGCCGCTGCCCCCGCCCAGCCCCGTGCAGCTTTCCAACTCCTTCACGCGCGTTGCCGCGCAGGTAAGTCCGGCGGTGGTTTTTATCCGCACCGAGACCACCATGGATATGACCCGCCAGGGTTCCGGGAAGCCAGGCCAGAATCAGGACGGCATTCCCTTCCATCACTTTTTCCCGTTCGGGCCGGAAGGGTCGCCCAGCCGCCTGTCGCAGCGCAGTCTGGGCTCCGGCGTGATTCTGGACAGAGCGGGATATATTTTGACCAACTACCACGTGGTGATGCGCGACGACCAGCCGCGCGCCGCGGATCGCGTTGAAGTGCAGTTGGGCGACGACGGCTCGGAGAGCTATAAGGCCAAGCTGATTGGCTATGATAAATGGACGGACCTGGCAGTCATCCGCATTGATACCGGCAAGTCGCTGCCGGTGGCCCCGCTGGGCGATTCGGATGCCGTGAACGTGGGCGACTGGGTGCTGGCCATCGGCAGTCCGTTCGGGCTGAGCGCCACGGTAACGGCGGGGATCATCAGCGCCAAGGGGCGGGATATTGATCCGGGGACGGAAGGCGAATTCAAGCGCTTTTTGCAGACCGACGCGGCCATCAATCCCGGCAACAGCGGCGGACCTCTGGTGAACATGGCCGGCCAGGTGATTGGCATCAACACGGCGATTGCCACCAACCGCGGCGTTTACGACGGCGTCGGATTTGCCATTCCTTCCACGCTGGCGCGCAAGGTATACAATTCTTTGATTTCCACCGGCACGGTGCGTCGCGGCGCCATTGGAGTGACATTTAACAATGTGAAGAACAGCTCCATGCTGCGCAGCTTTGGAACTGACCGCGGCGTGGTGGTGCAAAGCGTGGAACCGGGCAGCCCCGCGGATCGCGGCGGCCTGCGCCCGGGAGACGTGATAACTGCCATCCAATCAAAACCCGTGGATAGCGGCGAGGCATTGCTGGGAATTATTTCCAACACCGATCCGGGCAGCCGCGTACGCGTGGATTATTTGCGCAACGGGCATGCCGCCAGCGCCACCCTGATCGTGGGAGATTGGAACCAGATTGTAGCCCAGGCAGAAGACGAAGGCGAGCCTGGGCCTGCCGGCCAGGCGCCGAAACAGAGCTCTGCCGGCGATCCGCTGGGCGTGGAAGTAAAGCCGGTGGCCGCTGCCGAAGCGCACGACCTGATCGAGCAATTGCGCCTGGATCATCAGGTGGGTGTTTGGGTGGCGGATGTGACACCCGGCAGCTTTGGCGAAGACCTGGGACTGCGCCCCTACGACGTGATTCTGAAAGTGAACCACAAAGAGATACTCTCCATCGATGATTTCAACCGTGTTAATTCGGGCTTGAAGTCTGGCCAGGATGTGTTAATTTTGATCGCCCGGCGCAACGGCCGGAATTACACCACTCTGTTTCTGGCCGATCGACTGCCGTGATCCGGCCGGAAAGGCTTTATGAATGGCTAAACGCTACAAAACCCTGACCACATTCACCACCCTGATCGCGGGCCTGCTGATGGCTTCCGCAGCCTTGGGCGCCGCGGCCACAAGCCGCAGCAGCGCTTCGCACACGCGAAGCAAGCGCAAGCTGCGCACGGCGGCAAGAAAACCGCGGCCGGTCAGGCGCCGCGCCACGCGCCGCGTTGCCGCGCGCCGCCCGGTAAAAAGAACCGGTGTCCGCACGACCAAGGCCCGGAAAACACGGCGAAAAGCCTCGACAAGCCGCTCACGCTACACTCGCTCGCGGTACGCCCGGTCGCGCTATGCACGCAAAAGCCATCGCGCCCGCCGCGCCTCACTCACCTTGCAGCCGGAGCGCGCCACGGAAATCCAGCGCGCCTTGATTGGAGCCGGTGTGCTCGCAGGTACACCCAGCGGCCAGTGGGATGAACAAACCCGCCAGGCTATGCGCGCTTATCAGCAAAAAAACGGCTTTCCGGCCACCGGCCTGCCTGACTCGCGCTCCCTTATGAAGCTGGGCCTTGGCCCGCATCCGCTGCCGCTTGACGCCGACCCAGCGGCCCAGGCGCGAGTAAGCGTTGGCCCGGGCGCCGGACCGCCCCAAACCAACACGCCGGTTTCGACAGCGCAGCAGCAATAGAGAACGAAGCTTCCCTGCGAAACAGCACACGCCCAGGCGTTATCCGCCGGCTTATTTGCGCCCTGTCCCGGCGAGATTACTCGCTCCTCATTCCTGGTCCGCGCTGGCGGCAAACTCCCGTCAGCCTGCGCAGTCCATTTCCCTCCCACAGCAGACACAAGATCTTCCCATTGTTTCGGCCGCTATTACCTGCAAATAGCTTGACAGACAGAGCCGCATCGAGTAGTTTGCCGGAGTTTAACACTGCAGAAATGCTCGGATGGGGGACCACAACCTTACGCATCTGCCGGTCATTGCCGTTACACGAGTTGCGGTGTAAAAGGCCCACTGCGGTTGCGGTGTGCCTTACCACCCGGAAGACTTTTGTCTGATCGCCCATGATAGGTCAGCGAACTTGTGGAATTAGCCGCTCTTCGGATTGGCAATGCCTTGCCCACCCCTGTTCGGGCTCAGCTCAAACGCTCAGCTTGTTGAATTAATGATCGCCAAGGCGCAGAAAGCGTAAGTCTCGGCAGAATAGGGGCAGCGCGGGTAAGGCAACAGGCATCGACGGCTGCGGGTGTCACTTTACGATCTGCCAGTGCATCAATTAGACGCGGGCGCCGCAACGCAGGAAGTTCGGCGCCGTTCCGCGATACGAACGGCCACAGGTTTGGCGTTCACTCCTCACGAGGCAGGCTGGTTTCGTCCAGTCTGCCTCGCCTTTTTGCTTAATCAACTATTCCACATTGGGAAGCGGCATATGTGCCCGCGGTGAGCAGAACTTTTGCCGGAAGTGTGACTTTTTGGCGGCTGGTGTTTGGCTTTTTCAGGCCTTTGCGCCAAAGTTCAGATATAATGTTTATTAACAATAACTTAACTTAGCCCTGGCGGGGTTGAAAAGTAGTATCGGAGGCTCTGGAAGGCGCAATCATCGAGCAGCTCAAGCCGGTGGCTTGCACGTGCGGCCAGGCAAGGCAACCATTAGTAACCGACTTGCGGCAAAGCAGTTATGACCGGGTCGCCGGGATAGGTGGAGTGGAGCCCGAAGCACGGTGAATTGTGCCGGTTTGCCCTGGGGTGGGCCCGTAGCTCTTTGGGAATCATTGTGCGACAATGTTTGAAGGCGAAAGTTCCGCCCAGCGCATCCAATTTGTTGTGGCAATGTGACAGCTACCCGCCTGGAGGGGGGATGGAGCGTTATCCCCACAGGATTGCTGTTGGGGCACATCCAGGCAGCTCCGCGCCGGGAAAGCCGCCGAGTGACGGATTGAAAATCGAAAAGGTTGAGGAATGCATAGCGTACAAAAAGAAGTATTGCCCAACGGCTTGACGGTGATCACCGAGGCCATGCCCGCGATTCGCTCCGTGGCGATTGGCGTGTGGCTGAAGGTCGGTTCGCGCCACGAGCGCGAATCTGAAAACGGGATCACCCATTTTCTGGAGCACATGGTGTTTAAAGGCACCACTCACCGGACCGCTGAGGAAATTGCGCGCTCGGCCGATTCGATTGGCGGCCACCTTGACGCCTTTACCGCCAAGGAGTTCACCTGCTTTTCCGTGAAGGTGCTGGATGAGCATGTGCCGCGCGCGTTTGATGTGCTGGCCGACCTGGTGAAGAACCCTCTGTTCGAGCCGGGCGACGTAGCCAAAGAGAGCCAGGTAATCCAGGAAGAGATCAAGATGGTGGAAGACACTCCCGACGACCTGGTACACGAGATTTTTACCGAAGCGTATTGGCGCGGCCACGCCCTGGCGCGGCCTATTTTAGGCACGCGGCAGACAGTGCGCAGTTTTGACCGGCCGCTGCTGGTGGATTACTTTCAGCGCCACTACACGCCGCGCAACATGGTGATTGCCGCCGCCGGCAACCTGCGGCACGAAAGCATTGTGGAAATGGTGGGCAAAGAGTTTGGCGACATGCGTCTTGGCCCGGCGCCGGAAGCCGATCTGCACCCGGTGGCGCACGCCACCATCCGCCATCGTCACAAGAAGAACCTGGAACAGGCTCACATCTGCCTGGGCGCGCCTTCCTATCCTCAAACTGATCCGCGACGTTTTGCGGTGTTTGTGCTGAATACGGTTTTGGGCGGCGGCATGAGTTCGCGCCTGTTTCAGAACATTCGCGAGCAGCGCGGCCTGGCCTATGCGGTGTTTTCGGGCCTTAGCACCTTCAGCGACGCCGGGTGCCTTAGCATTTACGCCGGCACCGCCAGGGAAAATGTTAAGCAGGTGGTGGCGCTGGTGGTGGAGGAGCTGCACCGGCTGAAGCAACAGCCTCTGACCCCTGACGAGCTGCAGCGAGCCAAGGATTATTTGAAAGGCAGCATGCTGCTGGGACTTGAGTCCTCTCCCAGCCGCATGACCAACGTGGCGCGGCAGGAAATTTATTTTGGCCGGTATATTACGCTGGACGAAGTTGCCCAAAAGGTGGACGCCGTAACCTCTGAGGACGTGCAGCAGGTGGCACACGAGTTGTTTAACCCCGCGCGCATTGCCCTGACTGTGCTGGGTCCTCCTCAAATCGGTCATTTGACGCGCGCTGACCTGGAATGCTGATCCGGGCCGATTGATGGCGCCAGCCGGCCCCGCCAGCCATATTTGCTCTTAGGCATCGTCATACGTTTGCCGCACATCCGCCGCAGCGGATGCCGGAGGATACTATTGATTCGCATTGGGCGGAGCGCCTGAGCTCCGTCGCCTTAGCCCAAATGGCGGGCTCCGGACTTATTTTTAAAAGCCGTCAGCGCAGCCTGGAACCTTTAATGCCCGGCGCAATCAACAGCGCCGGGACCGAAAACTAACAACCCAATTCCTTATTCAGATTCTTCCAGCCGCGATACCAACGGCTGGTCGAGGTGTTTACCTTTAAATCGCCATGGCGCAGTCTGTTGAACAGGAACCGGCCGCTTACGTCGAACAAGCCAACTGGCAGCCACGCCACAATCCGTGGGCGGTGGCCCTGACGGTGACACTGGCCACCTTCATGGAGGTGCTCGACACTTCCATTGCCAACGTCGCCCTGCCCCACATTGCCGGCTCCATGGCCGCCACGCAGGACGAATCCACCTGGGTGCTCACCAGCTATCTGGTCTCAAACGCGGTGGTGCTGCCGGTAAGCGCATGGCTTTCAATGTTGCTGGGCCGCAAGCGCTTCTATATGACCTGCGTGGCCATCTTTTCAGTCAGCAGTTTTCTGTGCGGCCTGGCGCCCAGCCTGGGGATGCTGATCTTCTTCCGCATTTTGCAGGGAGCGGGCGGCGGCGGGCTGGCGCCCAGCGAACAGGCAATTCTGGCGGATACCTTCCCTCCCAAAAAACTGGGCCTGGCGTTTTCCGTTTACGGCATGGCCGTTGTGGTGGCGCCGGCCATTGGCCCCATTCTGGGCGGCTGGCTTACGGATAACTTCAGTTGGCGCTGGATCTTTTACATCAACGTGCCGGTGGGAATCATCTCGCTGCTTCTTACCCAGCGCCTGGTGGAGGATCCGCCCTACTTCGCAAAGAACCGCGCCAAGGCGCGCGGCCTGCCGCTGGATTGGACCGGCCTGGGCCTGGTAACGCTGGCCGTGTGCTGCCTGCAGATTGTGCTGGATAAGGGGCAGGAAGCTGACTGGTTCAGCTCGCACTGGATTTTCCTGCTGACGGTGGTTTCGGTTGCGTCTTTTGCGGTGTGGATCATCTGGGAGTGGAACCACCCCAGCCCCATCGTCGAACTCAAGCTGTTCAAACGCGTCAATTACGCCGCCGCCATGTTCATCATGTTTGTTCTGGGCGCCGTGCTTTACGGCACCACGGTCATGATTCCGCAGTTTGTGCAAACCCTGCTGGGCTACTCCGCCACGCAGGCGGGTGAAACCCTGGCCGGTGGCGGCGCCATTATGCTGGTCATGATGCCGATTGCCGGCTACCTGGTTTCGCGCCTTGACCCGCGCCGCATGATGTCCATAGGCTTTGCCAGCACCGCTCTGGCGCTGTTTTATATGACGGACCACCTGACGCTGGGCATGGGCTTTGCCACCGCGGCTGTTTTGCGCGTTTTTCAGACGCTGGGACTCTCGTTCGTATTCATCCCCTCGAGCACTCTGGTGTACGCCAGCGTGCCGCCGGATAAAAACAACCAGGTCTCCGCCATGAACAATTTTCTGCGGAACGTGGGCGGCAGCATCGGCATTTCGCTTTTCGCCACCTTTCTGGCGCGGCAAACCCAGAAGCATCAGAATTTTCTGGTGGCGAACGCCACACCGGGCGCGCCCGCGTTTGAAACCATGCTGCGCGGCATGGCAGCGCTGTTCCACGCCCAGGGCCTTTCCGCGGCCGAGGCCACCCATCGCGCCTATGCCACCATCATGCTGATGATCCAGGCTCAGGCCGCAAACCTGGCCTACGTCGATGTGGTTTCTGTGTTTGCCCTGCTGATCCTCTGCCTTACTCCCATTCCGTTCCTCATGCGGCGGAATCGCGCCAGCTCGCCGCCGCCGGCCGGCATGCATTAAAGGGTTGCTAAGAACGTGGTGCGGCGGCTTTATGCCGCCATGCGCGCGCGGCCCGTGTTGGATTTATGGCGAGATAAGCTCTCCGCTACCCACCCCTGTAGGATTCTTCAGCACCTGTTAACAGTTTGTTGAAAAACTCGTGCCGCCTGTCATTCCGAGGAGCTGCGGGCGACGAGGAATCTCGTATGGGCATGATTCCGCAACAAGCAGATCCTTCGCTTGTGCTCAGGATGACATCCTCGGAAAGTTTTTCAACAAACCGCCAAGACGGCGGCCCGAGCGCGTCTCGGGAATCTCTCAACTCCGCCGCCCGCAACCAGCGAACACCGGCGGCGTATTTTTCTATATACTCTTGGGATGCGCCGCCGGGGCGAGCCGCCGCTGGCAGTAATGCCGGGGTGTGCCGCCGGGCGATGCGGTCCACGCCGCGCGCAACATGGCATTCATACCGGGAGATAATCATGACCAAGTACGATCCCAAAAGCCTGCAGGATTTTGCCCTCCAACTCGAAACGCAATCGGTTTCCGTGGCGCCTAAATTCACTTTTTCGGGCATCCTGGTGGGCGTGATTCCCGCCGTGCTGCTGCTGATTCTGGCCGCTGTGGGCGTGGGTGGGATCAAGATGCTGTATTTCGCCATACCCGCGTTTATCGCGGGCGCGGCGGCAGGAGGCATTGCGGGCTTTCAATTGTCAAAATTCAAGGTGGCGCGCATGCAGCACGAGATTCAGACCATTCTCTGCCTGCTGCAGATTGAGAAGAACACGCGCGGCGGCGAACCTAGCGAGGGTGGACATGATCGCTAAAACAGAGTGGATCTTTTCGCACCTGCGCGTGGCGACCACATTGCTTTGTAGGCCGTCGCCGGGAACCGTACGCGCCACCCGCGGGTCCAGTCCGGGCGACAAACCCATATTGGAACACGGACCGGCGCCAACGCGCGGCGGGCTTCCTAACCTGACATCCTCTGCAGAATCCGGCCGTCGCCAAACTCCACTACGTGCTTTGCCCCGATCTCGCTCAAGTACGTTCCAATCGTTTTGCGCTCATGGCTGGTGGTTACAATGATCTGGCAATTCTTCTCGCCTAAAGCGTGGCGCAACATCTCCCTGAAAGAGCTTTCTTCGACCTGCTGCTGCTGGGGCTCATCGAAGATAAGCAATCCGGGATGATTGCCCGAAGGCTGCGTGCCGACTTCCAGAAGCGCGAGCAGGTAAGCCCAATGCACTCGGATCAGGTCGCTCGCCGAAACATCAGCACTGAGATTGACCCCCGCTACTTCAGGTTCATAGTTGCCGGGCAATATTCTCACGTCGTTCACTGCAAGGCTGCCCATCTTGTATTGCGTCAGCTGTTGCTGGAAGGTGCTCTGAAGCGTGGCGATTTTCTTTTCATCGCGCTCCGAAAGCGCGCCCTTGGGAAGTTTCTTCAGTCGCTCCTGCACCGCTATCCATTCGCTCGCCAATTGTGCAAGCTCCGCCATGTGCTCCACGAATACCTGCTGCTGCGTCTCGACGAGGCTGATTCTCTGCTGCAGCCTTATACGCTCTGAAATCGCCTCGATGGATGGGGAGCTCGATGCTGCGACGAGCGTTTCCCTTATGTCCCGGATGCGCTCGCGCAATTGCGTAATCTGAACTCGCTGCGCCCGAAGTTCATTCTCAGCGGATTGTATGGAATGTATCGTGTTGCTGTGAACCGCCGTAAAAAGCTGAATTTGCTCCTCGTAGAAGCTGACATTCTGGTCAACAGTCATCGGGGCCGCTCTATTGCCTGTGTCGAGCAGGGAATCCGCCAATTCCTGATGGCAGGTTGGACAGTGGCCGCTTATAACCTCTGGGCCATCGTTCGATCCCAACTTGCGGATCTTACGAAGATCTTTGTATTTCCGGAGGTCATCGTTGATGGTGTCGATACGTTGGTGCAGGGATTCCGCCTCGGCTGTATCAGTCTCAAACTTTTCATAAAGTGCGGCCGTGGCTCTCTCTCGATCCGCCAGGTCCGCCTCTAGCTTCACGAGTTCCGCCCGGATTGTCGGTTCGGCTTTCGCGGTCGAAGGAACCTCTGTTTTCTGCAACTCCGAGAAACGCGCTCTGAGCCCCGTCAGGGACTCCGCAATGGGCACCCACTTCGACTCCCGCATCACCGAGAGCGTGGGTGCAATTTCAGGCGGCCAGGAAGCAATTGGCTCACCGGGGATGCCCCGGACGATACCCACGACCGCTGCAGCCGATTTCTCGGCCTGCGTTCGTACGTTCGACCAGTCCCGTCGCTGGCGTTTTATCTCTTCATCCACCGCCACGCGTTCAATTGCTGTCGCATAAGCATCGAGCCCTAGAATGAATTCTACCGTTCTGCGACCCACGTCCCGAATCCCCAGCCACGTGGGATAGCGGGCGGGAAGACGGCCCCAACCCAATTTCTGTTCCACATACAGCAATGGGAAGATGGTTTCCAGATAAAGAGGGCATTCCGGTTCGTTGAAACGCGGTGCCATCGGCAGTTCCCAGCCGATGAAGTCTGTTAGCTTGCGGTGAAATCCGAGCTCGTTACTGGCCGCACCGCCCTCCCGCACGTAGTAATCCCGCGCAGTGCTCAGGCCTTCCTTCTGCGTAAGGGCGCGGCCTTCGTAAACGGTCATCAGATGACGATTGCGGTTCCCTGCTATAGCCCTCTGGACGGTAAGGAAGTTGCCCTTCCCGTTCTCGATTTCGATCGAGACCATCGAATCGATGACCTTGGCAACCTGTTTCTCGCCGCTGAGGGAGTAGTCGAGGTACTCCGTCAGGGCATGGGCAAGCGGAACGGCGTGCGTCGGACTCTGCATGCCCTCCATTCCGAGGGCGTACATGATTGATTGGACGATCTGCGATTTGCCGGCGTAGTTTTCAGCGCGTATGACGTTCAGGCCGTCCGCGAAATTCTGTTTCGTGCCAAACACGCCCTTGTCGGTGTTGATGTGTATGTATAGATGCCGAATACGCAGCATTAGATAGTCCTGACCGTGATCATCTCTGTGGCGATGGTTTCAGTAATGTCTTTACCGATGCGGTTCAGGAACTCGCGTTCCTGGTACATGGCGGATTCATCCTTCATTACGTCGGTGATCCATCGCTTTCCCTTTGGCGTTATCTGCAGACGGTCACCACCGACCCATTCCACGAATTTCTCGCCGACCGCAAGATTGATTGCCCGCCCCAGTGCGGGTTCGAACCCGAATTGAAAACTGAAAAGCGGGTGCTTATGCTCCCGTAGCTCTTCAAACTCTGCCCGGTTCTTGGGCGATCGAAGTGCCCAATTAAGAATATGCAATCGGCGCAGCGAACTCTTACCGCCACGGGAACTCAGGTGCAGGATGAGCAGCAATGCCCCCATTTTCCAGTCAGGACGCAATTCAGCCGCAATTGCAATGGGCCGGCGCTTAAACCGGAAAGCATGCGCCTTTTCGAGCGTTAGGGGTTCTTCCGCCATCACTCGAACTCCAGCGGACACCGCAAGAGCCAATCAGAGACGGCCTCACGCGCGAGAATATCCGCCGCGCGAGAACTAATACCAGACACACCGCGAAGTTCCGTTTTATATTGCGCCAATGTCGCATCGAAAAACTTACCGGGCACAAGGGAGTTTGTGACACTCGCGGTTTCCAGTTCGCCCTCGCGGTCCGTCTTTTTCTTCATAACTTCTTCGTAAACTTCCGGCATCTCCTGTTCCAGCTTACTGAGTACAACCGATCCGGCAGTGTAATCCTTGACCATCTGGTTGAGGAATTTCGTCCTCGCGTTGGGAGGCTTCCCTTTGGCAATAACGGTGGCCTTGCGCGTCAGATTCGTGACCAGTTGCAGGCCTGCGTTCTCTTGCATCCAGCTCGCGGCGGTTATTGCAGTCTGGGGCAGATCCTTTACATCGAACTTGTAAAGGTCGTGCCTCGCAAGCATCTGTTTCTCGATGAGGAATTCATCACCCGTGATAACCGAAATCCGAAAGTCCTCCTTAAGGTGCTTGGTTTTCTTCTCGCGCACCTCCATCTCCTTCTTTCGCGCGTGCTTCAGCAGTTCCTTGTTGTTCCAGAACGGCAGCACAAAATTCCAAAGTCCTATGCGGATTTGGCCGAGGATCTTTAACAGTTCGTCCTCGTTTTTGACAAGCTTGCCGATATCGACCGTCATTTTGTTCTTTTGGTGTTCGAGGAGAACGCCAAAATCCGTCCAGTTCTGGCAGGCGTAACACTGGTAAGCCGTACCGTCGATGGAAAAGCCTTCTATTCCACAATCACCTTTGATTTCAGCCGGTACGTGCTGGTAGGAGCCGACGGGTTGCGCGTAGCGCAGCTTCAGGACCTTCTGGATGTGCTGCTCCCAGTCGTTCGGTTCCCACGGCGTCACGTCACCTGGCATAGCGTTTTGACCCGCTCAAGTCAGACGTTGCCCTCCCAAGAGGGACGAAAGCAGAATCTATCACAATTTGGCAATATCGGAAAATAGACTCCAGGAGGGATCATGGCCAGCTGGTAGCGGCTGTATTACGCCCAACCGGCCTAGTGTGAGGAACGGAATCGCAACCCGAGTCGCCAAAACAGCGGGGGCTGCCATTTTAACGCCCGTGGCGAAGGGGCGGGCTTGGGCGGTAAGCCGGCGCGGAGCTAATCATGCCCGGCGTAAGCAGGATCGCAGCGGCAAAATGGCCACCGGGCGGCGGGCGCATCTTCACGCGTTGCCAGGCACCCTGCCTATACCTGACGGGCGCCGCGGGATTGCTTGAGGTCTTCCAGGTCGCGGCTTATGCGCTCCTGACGCCTTGACAACGTGAACGAATAGACCATGAAGATCACCCAGACCAGGCTGAAGGCCACGAACAGGTAATTGTTGTTTGCGGTCAAAGCTTCCACAATTCATCTCCTCAAGGGTGAATCGAATTAAACCGTCTTTCAGTTGGTTGAAAAACGCTCCGGGCATGTCATACTGAGTGTAGCGAAGCATCCCGGCAGGTGAAAAATCAAGGAGATAAGCAGATCCTTCGTCGCCTGCGGCTCCTCAGGATGACAATTTCCAGAGTCTTACAACAAGTTGTTAACCCGTCACAAGCGTTTACCCGGCCATAGCATCTTTCCGGCATTCGCATCGGTCTGGCAATGGCTTCCATCCACGGCGGCACTGCGAATCTTAAGCCGCCACCAGATTGCGGCGCAGCGCGGTCACTTCCCGCCGCATGGCAGCCAGCCACAGGCGCTGGCGCAAAAAGTAAATGAACAGGCACAGGAACGCGCCCCAGGTAAACAGCAGCGTCAGCAGCATGGCGTGCGGCAATCCGGAATTGGGGCCGCCCATGATCACCGGCTGCGGGTGCTGGGTGCGCCACCAGCGGATGGCCATGTAATCGATGGGCACGTCGACGAAGCCGATGATGCCCACCACCGCGCTGAGCAGCGCCGCCCGCGCCGGATTGACGATGAAGCTGCGCAGCATCAGGTAGGAGACATAAAGCAGCCAAAGCACAAAGGTGAGCGTAAGGCGCGCGTCCCAAACCCACCACACGCCCCAAACCGGCTTGGCCCACAGCGGACCGGTTACCAGCACGCAACTGCAAAATACAAATCCCACCTCGCCCGCGGCGGCGGCCAGGTCGTCGGCAAACTGCGAACGGGTCATCAAGTATCCGGCGCTGCCCAGAAAAATCACAAAGTAAGCCGATAATGCCGTCCAGGCGGAGGGCACGTGCATATACATGATGCGATACACGTCGCCCTGGGCCATCTCCGAGGGTGCATAAAGAAAAATCAGATAGAGCGCGGATAATATCCACACCGCGGTCAGGCCCAGGTGGAACATTCCCGGACGCCGGGACGCCATAAGCTGCCTCCTTGCTATTCTTCAAGAACGTATTCGAACAACAAAAACGATAGCACGATAAAGATGATGCAAAAACCCGCCAGCAGCTTGATCCAGCTCATAAATTCCTGGCTCGGCTGGCCGCGCAGAATGCTGGAAGTGGATTGCAGCGCAGCGATAAACACCGGCATGGCCACGGGAAACTGCAGCACCGGCAGCATCACCTCGCGCATACGGGTGTTGGCGGCCACCGCGCCAAAAATAGTGCCCACGGAAACGTAACCCAGCGTGCCCAGAAAGGTGACGCACAAAAACCACTTCAGCACCGGCAGAAAGGAAAAGTTATACCAAAGCGCGATGGCAAACACGACTACAAATTCCGCGATGGCCAGGAACAGGAAGCTGGAGATCACTTTGCCCAGGTAGATAAGGCCCGGTTCGATGGGCGCCAGCGAAATGCCCTCCAGGCAGGCGTTTTCGCGCTCCGCGGCAAAAGAGCGGTTAAAACTGAGCACGCCGGCGAACGAAAAGGCAATCCACAGCAGTCCGGGCAGCAGCCGCAGCGTCTCCTCGCCTGCCGGCTGGAAAGCGAAATTGAACAGGAACACCACCAGCAGCCCAAAAACGCAGACGGAAGCCACCGTCTCGCGCTGCCGCCATTCAACGCGCAGGTCCTTCACCAGCAGTGTCCAGACAATCTCCAGTTGACGCACAGAACCCCTTCGCCCGGCGGCGCCCATGGCTTGAAGCCTGCCCGCCCGCAACGCAGGCCGCGGCCGGCGGCCGCAAGCTTCGCCTGAATCACACCGGCGGAGCGCTCAAAGTGAAATGCAGTCAAGGCGCCTGCAACAAACGGATCACACTATCAGGAGCTTGATCGACCGGCCCGTCGTAGCGCACCTGGCCGCTTTCCAGCGCGATCAGGCGCTGCGCAATGGCCAGCCCCTGTTCAAAATTGTGGGTGGAAAACAGAACCGAGCGGCCCTCAGCGGGAAGCCGCCTTAAAATCTCCATAAGGTGCTCGCTGGAGGAGTGGTCCAGGCCGGTAAAAGGTTCATCGAGCAGCAAAAACCCGGGCTGGTGCAGAAAGGCTCGCGCCAGCGTTACGCGCTGCTGCCAGCCGCGCGAAAGCGCGCGCACCAGAGTGTCAGCGCGGGTTTGCAGATTAAACAGGTTGAGCGCGGCTTCCATCTTGGCGTCAAGATCCGCCAGGCCAAACAGGCGGCCCGCCAGGCGCAGATTTTCGCGCGCCGTCAGCTCTGCGTACAGAAATGTGGCGTGCGCAACAACGCCCACACTGGTTTTAAACCGGACAGGATTGCGCCGCACATTGCGCCCGGCAAACCACACCTCGCCTTCACTGGGCTGGGCCATGCCGGAAAGGGTGCGCAGCAAGGTTGTCTTCCCTGCTCCGTTCGGACCGTAGAGCAGCACCGCCTCGCCTCGCTTTAATACCAGATTGACGTTGCGCAAGGCCGTAAAGTCGCCGAAGTAACGCGTAACAGCTCGTGCTTCAAGCGAAGCGTCAACGGGGGATGTTGCGGTTGGCATAGGAATCAATGAGTGAGGCAGGGCTTTTTTTCAATACCGCAATCAGGCGCGCTTTCAGTTCCAGCCGGTCCTTCCAGTAGCGTTTTTCCGGAATTTTGCCCTCAGCAAAAAGCTCATCCAGGTCTGCCAGGGCGTTCAGCATTGACTCCACCTTCGCTTCAATGCGCTTTTGAGCCGGGCTGGTGGGGCTTTGAGACTTAAGGCTGGGCCAATCCTTGGCTACGCGCACGCCAAGCGCCCACAACAGCACCAGCAGCAGGCAGGCCAGCAGAGGCCATCCCAGCCGGGTCATGCTGTTGGGGATGATCGTAATGGTCTCATCACCCGTATCCTGCGCGGCGCCCTGCCCCTGCCCCGCCTGCCCGCTAATGCCCACCTGCAGAACCCGGCCGGCGGGCAGGTTCACGGCCTGGTAGCGTTCCGCGCCCGTTTCCGGCTCCTTGCCAACGTCCTTCAAAAAAGTGGATTGCAGCGCCAGAGTTGGTGGAATCAGGTCAAACTCAATCTGCGCGATGGGATACGGAATGCTATCCTGCAGGTTAAATTGTGCTGCCGCGTAATCCGACTCATAAGCCACTTCCACCACGGTCAGACCGGGCTTTAACGGATAATCCAGAAAGAAATCCCCGGCCTTTGCTCCGGGCTTTGCCGTTTGCGGAATGGGCATGTTTAATTGGCCGACTACCGCGGAGGCCGGCGTGCCCGCATTGGGGCCAACGTGGAAGTGGAACGTGCCGCGGTTATTCACGTAGCTGCGCGGCGGATTGCTGGAGTTATCGATGGCGAAAAGCTCCTGCACGCGCACCTTGCCGCCCTCGGCGCGAATAATCACCCGCGAAGATTTGATCTGCAGGCCCGGCGCCGCGCGGGTGGAGTCATAGATTGTGATTTTTGTGTTGATGGGCCCGCCGGGCTGCCCGGCGGATTGAGACTGCTGCGGCTGCAGCGGCGAGTGATACTTTACGCCCTGATACTCCGTCTGCAGCAAATAGAAGGCGGTTGAGTCCAGGCTGGAGCCGCGGATTACAAAATGGCCCTGAGCGTCTGTCTTAACGGAGGCAACCTGCGCCATGCCGCCGCGCGGCATCAGCAATTCAACTTCCTGGTTGGCGGCGGGGCGGTTGGTGGTGCCGTTCACAACCTGCCCTTGAATGTCGCCCATTCCCGCGGCGCGGGAAACTGGCGCAATCCCAATGCCCACGGCGAGTGCGGCGAGCATGGCAATCTCTCGAATTGAAAACGGAATGTTTCTCATGCTGGGAGTTAATCAATCCTGACCGCGCCCTGGAACCCGGGAGGTATTGGCGGGCGGGTTCTGAACCTTGGCGATGGGTTTACCGCACTCACCGCAGAATTTTACCGGGATTGGATTTTCAAAGCCGCAATGGGGGCAAAGATAAGCCTCAGCGATGCGGTCGCGGCGGCGTTGCCGGCGCACAGTTACTTCGCGCTCGATAATTTTGTCATCCAGGTTGCCGCTTTCCAACTCCTGGGAGGCCGCCATCAGCCGCGCCGCCTCTACTTTGTAGCTTTCGCGCAGGGTGCGGTAGTCATTCTCCGCAATGCGCTTTGACTTGAATTCAAATTCCAGATCCTGCAGATTATCGTAAAGCACCATGCGGCGGCGCTTCAGGTCCGCTTCCGGAGTGATGTCAATGGGCAGTGGCGCGGCGCCTTCCAGTTCCGGCGCCAACACCGGGTAGGCCACAAATACCGCCAGCGCAATACCAATAATCAAAGCCACAATGAGGAACATATTGAATCCAACCCTAAATTAAATTCGCTTATCGGGCGATGCTCCCAACGCATCCCGCGCAGCGGAGGACGGCGAACCTGCCGTCACAATTTGCCCAGCCCCGTCACCCGCATTTCGTCTTCAACCGCGGCCAGCACCTTGGGATCAATGGGCGATCCGCCTCCATTGCCGGAGGATGGTGGCGCCGGCGGAGTCTTCCATCGTCGCACCACAAGAACCACCAGCCCCAACCCCGCCATCAGCCCCAGGCCGGGCAGCACCCACACCGACAAGTCAAAACCCCTGGCAGGCGGCGAGGCCAGAACCTTTACGCCATACACCGCTGTTAAATGCTGCAGAATTTCCGGCTCCGTCCTGCCCGACGCAATATCCTTTTCAATCAGCGCCGTCATTTCCGCGCGGCTTTGGCACTCCGAGGGCATGTGCGGGCAGCGGTTCAGCGTGGTTACACAGCCGCACAGGCAATACACCTGATCGCCAATGGACTTGAGCGTGGGCGGGCCGGGCTGCGTTTTGGCAGCGATACGCGGCGCCAGCAGCGCGCTGGCCGTGATCAGCGCCAAAGCAAGTCCCGCAATGGTGAACCGGCTGCTATTCCGCATGACGGGGAGCAAACGCCTCCAGACGGGAATCCCGAATTTCTGCCATTTCGCGCTCCACGCGGCTGGGAATCAGGGCCAGCAGCGAACCCAGAAAGACGACCGTGCCACCCAGCCACACCCACTGCACCAGCGGGTTAACAAAAACCTCAACCACCGCCTTGCCGGTATCCTGATCCTGGCCGGCCAGCACCACGTAAAGGTCCTCCGCCATCGAAGGGCGCAGGGCAATGTGGCTGATTGGCTGCTGGCTGGCCTTGTACATGCGGCGCTGCGGGTGAACCACGCCGTAAGACTTGCCGTCTTTTAGCACCGAAAGGTCAGCGGCAAGATAGGCGTAGTTGGGCGTATCGCCGGTTGTCAGGCTTTCGCAGCGCAGCAGATAGTGGCCCACGCGCATCAGGTCGCCTTGCTGCATCAGAGCCTTGGTATCCGTCTTAAAGGCCAGGCCCGCCCAGCCCACAAACAGCATGACCACGCCCAGGTGAATGATGTAGCCGCCGTAGCGCCGCGTATTGCGCATGGTAAGCGTGTAGATGGCGGAGAAGAAGTTCTCGCCTGTTCCGCGCTGCCGGGTGCGCGCCCCTTTGTAGAACTCCCCGAGCACGCAGGTGGTGACAAAAGCGCTCAGAAACAGGGCCATCCAGGCGTAAAAATGGTGCAGCCCTTCCAGGTAGAGGAGCGCTCCAACCAGAGCGGCCACCGCCAGCGGCGCCGTAAAGTTGCGCCGCAGGCTGGCGAACGACGTCTTGCGCCAGGCAAGCAAAGGGCCGGCGCCGGTAAGGAACAGCAGCAGCAGGCCCATGGGAATAGCCACTTTATTGAAGAAAGGAGGCCCGACCGTGACGGTGCGATTCTCAACCGCTTTGCTCACGATGGGGAAAATCGTTCCCCAAAGTACGGCAAACACCGCGGCCAGCAGAATCCAGTTGTTGTATAGGAATCCGCTCTCGCGGGAAATGACGGAATCCAGCTTATTGTCACTCTTCAGGTATTCCAGCCGCATAAACAGCAGCGTGAAAGAGACCAGCGCGATCACGCCCAGAAACACGGCAAAGTAGGGCCCAATGCCCGATTGCGCGAAGGCGTGCACGGAAGAAACGATGCCGCTGCGGGTGAGAAACGTTCCAAAAATGCTGAGGAAGAAAGTGATGATAACCAGCACCACGTTCCAGACTTTAAGCATGCCGCGGCGCTCCTGCACCATCACGGAATGCAGAAAAGCAGTGCCGGAAAGCCAGGGCAGCAGCGAGGCGTTTTCCACCGGATCCCAGGCCCAGTAGCCGCCCCATCCCAGCACGTCATAAGCCCAGTGGCCGCCCAGCATAATTCCAAAGCCCAGCAACATCCAAGGTACCATCGTCCAGCGCCGGGTCACGCGAATCCAGTTGTCGCCCAACTGTTTGGTGATCAAAGCCGCCATGCCGAAGGCGAAAGGAATCACCATGCCCACGTAACCCAGATAGAGCATGGGCGGGTGAATCACCATGGAGGGATACTGCAGCGTGGGGTTCAATCCGTTGCCGTCAGGCGCGGTAAAGGGGGTCAGCGAACCGCCCGCCGCCGAGGCCAGAGTGGCAAACGGGTTGGCCACAAAAAAAGTAATGGCGGAAAAGAAGGCGCCCACCGCCATGGTGATGGCCACCACGTAGGGCATTAGCTGCCGGTTCTTGGCGCGGTTCAAAAATACGGCCAGGCCGGCATAAATGGAAAGCAGCCACGTCCAGAACAGCAGCGAGCCTTCCTGCCCCGCCCACAAAACCGGAATCTTGTACATCAGCGGCAGGGTGCGGTTGGAATGCTCCGCCACGTAGGCGTTATGGAAGTTATCCGTCAGGACCAGAAACTCCAGCGCCACCACCGCCAGTGTAATCATCACCAGAAAGGCGAGCGCGGCCCGCTCCGCGCTGCGTGTAATGCGCACGCTGCGCAGCTTGCCGCCGGCAATGCCGGCTATCACCGCATACACGGCAAAGGCGAGCGCTGCTATCAACCCCACGCTACCCGCTTGATTCATATTTGCTCCATCCGGAAGGACAGTTACGCGGCGATTTGGGCTGCGCCGGCGCTTATAATCCTCGGTTTGAGGGCGCTGCCAACGCGAGCGTTACATTCCTGCTACTTTTTGCGTTTGGCCCGCGGTTTTGCCGGGCACGGCCTGATATTTTGACGCGCACTTGGCTTGAATGTTCTGGGCGTGGAAGGTCCCGTCTTTGCCGTATTCACCCTCCACGATCGCCTGGGCGCCGCCCACAAAGGTATCGGGCAGGGTGTCTGTGCCGGTATAAACCACAGGGATGGATTGCGCGTCCTGCGCCAGGCGGAAGCTGAGTTGGCCACCGCGACGCTCAATCGACCCCGGCGCCACCACTCCGCCAACTCGCAGGTGCTGGTGCGCGGACTTGTGGGTAAGCAGCTCATTCACGGTTACGTAATAGGTTTTACTTTGCTGGAATCCGGAAACCGCCTCCCACCCCGCCACTGTCAGGATGATGGCAATACCGATGCCAAACTTCCATTTGCGATTTTCCAGCATTTTTTAGAACCCGCCTTGTCTTCCGAGATAAGGTTTAACCTAAAATTCTGCACCCTCAGGCGGTCAGAGTCAACCGCATTATTCCTGCGCCATGTGCGTGACCTGTTACCCCCGATGCTGTTCAGCTAAGCCCAATGGGAACCACGGGGGCCGCTCTTTATCAGGGCCAGGCTTCTGTTGCGGCGCTCTGTGAGCGTCGGCTTCTCCTCAGACCTTTGACTCCCGCTTGCCCACTTGGTACTTCCCAAACTCTTTATCTGCCTCTGGCCACCGTAGTATCCATATGATTACCCATCGTTTAACCCGATTGAGTCCTTTTTTCCCGTTCATCCCGCGCGTTTTCAGCCGTTTTAGTCGAATCTAGACATTAAAATTGGGTTCGTTTTTCACGATGTGGTTTATTATCAATAACATTGGGTTCGTTTCGGTGTAAAGAATCCCGTGCGGCGCCTCGATGCGCCTTATATCAGGGCCCGCCTTCAGCCGGGCGACCAGCTCGCCTCGGGCACGCCCGGCGGTGCCTGGGATTCTGCGATTCATGATCATTCAAGCGATTGGCCTTCGGGCAGGAACGGGAAAGCACAGCCTGCTCAATGGCGGACTCCCTTCCGGATAGATACAAACGCCCCATTTGGGGGGCTAAGCGAGGGATTCACCCCAGCAGAGAATATTACTTATACGATAATGCGTTAGCGGGTAACTGTCAAGGATAAAGTTAAGAGACCGGGCGCTGTGACCTTATGCCGTCCCTTCGGGGCTGATGGGAATTTCTCTCTTGCTGGCCATCCCAGCGCGGTCGCGCTGGGCTAAATTATGCCGCCCTTCGGGGCTCTAGAACCCGTTCCCAGGGGCGCGGGGCAGAGCGGACGTTTCGGATTGTGAAACTCCGCGGCTTTTTCCGTTCCGGTTTATGCGGGCGCGGACAGCTTCGCGCCGCCCACGCGACTGTAGCGACTCCGGCTGTAGCGGCGCTCTGTGAACGCCGGGTGCTACTTAAATGAGGGCTGGCGGCGCGAGTGGGTAGTCACGGCACGGTTTGTGTGCCTTGGGTTGTTGCAGCCGCTTGAGAGAGACCTGATTGTTGGCGATAGACCGGCTGCCACGAATCGCAGACATCGCAACCCGATGTCTGCGCCACCCGCGGCCTTTGTTAGGTGCGTGGCCGCGTCATCCGCCGCTACTCCGACGCCGGCACAAAAACTCGCTCCGGACCCTGCAGTTCCATGCCGGGCAGTTCCGTGGTGAATTTAACCTGCTGGAACTCCGCCTTTTTTGCAGGCAGGGCACGGAAGCTGACCAGGTATTGATTGTTCAGCCGCACCAGCATCTGTTTCAGGAAAGGAGTAAGGTCAACAGGAGTGTTAAAGCCCTCCTGATAGGCCTCGCCACCTGTGGAAAGCGCCAGCAGGCCCAGGCAACTTTGCCCGTTGTTAACCAGAAACATGTTTTGACGTGTAAATCCAGCCGTATTGGCGTAAATCGTGTAGATGGTGACCCCGGCACGCTGTGCGGCGTCTATCGCATCCTGGAGATCGGGATTGATGCCCGGCTCGGAATCCATAATGCCGTTAAACAGATCAATGCCATCGGAAAAAAGCAGAACCGCGTGGCGGCGCGAGCGCGCCGGCCAGGACTTCATCAGATCCATTACCGAAAAATAGATGCTGGATTGTTCGTTTACCCGGCCAAGCGGCAGCCTTAGCGCCTTTGCCGCCAGGGCGTGATTGGTGGTCAGATTCTGCAGCACACTGGCCGTGCCCAGCTCGCCGTAGACGATCGCCACCCGCACCCGTGACGGCAAATTCTGCACAAACTGGCGCAGCGCGTTCAGTTGCGTGTCAAACGTGGTGTCGAGCGAGTCGTCAATCAGAATGGCCAAATCCAGGTCGCTATTTGCTCCGCCCGCCGGGGTAAAATCCACCAGCGGCCGCCGGCTTTTGCCCTCCCTGACCAAAACATCCTGCGAGTTTAACGGCTGCACTTTATCCTTGCGGTGCGGCATGGCCGTAACGGTAACGCGAACTACCGGCCCGGCGTCTGAGCCTGCCTGACCGTAGTCGGGAGCAGTAATAAAGGCTAAGCTTAGCAGCAAGATCGACACGCGAGTAATGGAACGCATTATTCCCTCCTTGTTAAATATTCACGTTGACCCTTCTCACCTATCTGGATGCTGTTTATGACTTAAGTGTATACTCTCCGGTTGCATTAATTTCAATCGCTTTCAGGCAACCTAAACCGGCCGCGTGGCGTCGCGTTAAACCCTGGCGCCTTAAAACTTATCTACGCGAAGGATGCAGCCCCGCGGGCGGCAGCATAGTGGCAATCTTTCAGGAGGCTGTTGATGAAATACCGCCGCTTTGGACGCACCGGCTGGAACGTGAGTGAGATGGGCTACGGCATGTGGGGCATGGGTGGCTGGACCGGCTCCGATGACGCGGAGTCGCTGGAGTCGCTGCAAAGAGCGGTGAACCTGGGCTGCAACTTTTTTGATACGGCGTGGGCGTACGGCGACGGCCACAGTGAAAAGCTGCTGGGACAGTTGGTGCGGGCGAACTCCGGCAAACGACTGTACGTGGCCACTAAAGTGCCTCCCAGAAACCTGAAGTGGCCCAGCCGCCGGGAATATTCGCTGGACGATTGCTACCCTCCCGACCACATTGAAGAGTACGTGAGGAAAAGTCTGGCCAACCTGGGCCTGGGCTCGATTGACCTGATCCAGTTGCACACCTGGGAAGACGCCTGGCTGGCCGATGATCGCTGGACGCGCCGCCTGGAACAATTGAAGACCGAAGGTGTGGTTCGCGCCTACGGGCTCAGCCTGAATCGCTGGGAGCCGGGTAATGGAGTGCAGGCGGTCCGCTCCGGCCTGATCGATGCGGTGCAGGTGATCTACAACATCTTTGATCAGAACCCAGAAGACGAGCTTTTCCCCGCCTGCCGCCAGATGAATGTTGGTGTAATTGCCCGCGTGCCTTTTGACGAGGGCTCGCTGAGCGGCACGTTGACGGCGGATAGCCAGTGGCCCGAGGGCGACTGGCGCAACACCTACTTTGTTCCGGAAAACCTGGCCGCTACGCTAGCGCGGGTTGAGGCCCTGAAGCCCCTGGTCCCGCCGGGAATGACGCTGCCCGAAATGGCGCTGCGCTTTATTCTGGGCAATCCAACCGTCAGCACCATTATTCCCGGCATGCGCAAACTGAAGCACGTGCAAACCAACATTGCCGCCAGCGACGCCGGCCCGTTGCCCACCGATTTGCAAAAGGCGCTCAAGGCGCATCGCTGGGACCGCAAGCCCACCAAATGGTCGCAATAGTTTTTTGAAGCAGATGCGCTCCTCCCTCAGGCCGCAGCCTAACAGATGCGCGGCAACTGCTCGCCGGAAATCATATCCACAATGCGCACCGCGCCAATGCGCGTTTTAAGCGTCACCAGGCCTTCCTCGCCCTCATACTGCGGCGTGGAAACACGCCCCGCCCGGCAGGCGTCCTCACCCAGCGGATGGCGGCGCATCAGCTCCAGCGCGCGGTCAGCCTGGCTGGCGCTCACAAAAGCTACAAAGCGGCCCTCATTCGCCACGTAGAGCGGATCAAAACCCAGAACCTCGCACGCGCTCTGCACGTCCTCCCGCACCGGAATCGATGCCTGCTCCAGTTCTATCTTCAAGCCGCACGATTCCGCCAGTTCCACCACGGTGGTGGCCATGCCGCCGCGCGTCATATCGCGCAGGCAGTGCACGTCAATGCCGCCCTCGAGCAGGCTCATCACCAGCGAAGCCAGCGGGGCACAATCGCTCTCAATGGTGGTCTCAAAGTTCAGCCCTTCGCGCAGCGCCGTAATCGCAATGCCGTGGCGCGCAATATCGCCGTTCAGCAGTACCACGTCACCGGGCTGAATGCGCCCGGGATGCACCGACACTCCCGGCGCGATCGTTCCAATGCCCGCCGTGTTGATAAAGACCTGATCGCCTTTGCCGCGGTCCACTACCTTGGTGTCGCCGGTAACCAGTTGCACGCCGGCCGCCTGCGCCGCCTGCCGCAGCGACTGCACCACGCGCCACAGGGTAGGCATGGGCAGCCCCTCTTCCAGAATCATTCCAATACTCAGGTACAAAGGACGCGCGCCGCACATCGCCAGGTCATTCACGGTTCCGTTCACCGCCAGATGACCGATATCGCCGCCCGGAAAAAAGAGCGGCTGCACCACGTAGGAATCCGTGGTGAAGGCAAGCTGCTGCCCGCCCCAATCGAGCACTGCGCCATCGTGTCCCGCTTCAAGCAGGGAATTGCTGAAGGCAGGCACAAACATCTTCTCAATCAGATGGTGCATCAGCTTTCCGCCCCCGCCGTGCGCCATCATCACAGTGGGATAATCGCTGACGGGTATGGGACAGCTAAGGGCAAAAGCTGCATCCGGATTGCTCATGAGCATCCACTCCGTATCCTCGTTTTGCAATCTTTAAGGCTGAGTCCTTCAGTTTTTCCCCGTCGCTGCGCGCGGCGCCACCCGCCGGTAGCGGTAATAGGCCGCGCAGGCGCCCTCGGAGCTTACCATGGGCGCGCCCAGCGGATGCTCCGGGGTGCACTTGCCGCCGAATGCGCCGCACTCGTGCGGCTTCTTCACGCCTTGCAGCACCAGGCCGGCAATGCACTCGGCCGGTTCGTCAATCTGTCGCGCCGCCACTCCAAAACGCTGCTCGGCGTCGAAAGCCGCGTATTTTTCCTGCAGGCCCAGCCCGCTCTGCGGAATCTCACCCAGCCCGCGCCACTTGCGGTGCACCACGCGGAAAACCTGCTTCACTATGCGCTGCGCCGCCGCGTTACCATCGCGTCGCACCGCCCGGCTGTACTGGTTTTCCACCTCGGCGCGGCCCTCCTCAAGCTGCTTCACGCAAAGGTAGATGCCCTGCAGAATGTCGAGCGGCTCAAAACCCGTCACCACAATCGGCACACGGTATTTGCGCGCCAGCGGCTCATATTCCGTATATCCCATCACGGTGCAAACGTGGCCGGCCGCCAGAAAGCCCTGCACCCGGTTGTGTTCCGCAGAGAGAATGGCTTCCATGGCCGGCGGCACCAGCACGTGGGAAACAAGAATGGAGAAATTCTTTACGCCTTCGCGCTCCGCCTGGAAAACCGCCATGGCGTTGGCGGGTGCGGTGGTCTCAAAGCCCACGGCAAAAAACACCACCTGCCTATCAGGATTCTCACGAGCCAGTTTCAGCGCGTCCAGCGGTGAGTAAACAATGCGCACATCGCCGCCCGTCGCCTTTACCGCCAGCAGGTCAGGCGGCAAAGTCCGGTCACCCGCCACCTGCGCGGGCACACGCAGCATGTCTCCAAAGGAGCAGAAGATGACTCCCGGACGCATGGCGATTTCAATCGCCTTCTCGATCAGCTCCACCGGCGTAACGCAAACCGGGCAGCCCGGCCCGTGCACAAGCTGAATGCCGGCGGGAAGGAACTCCTCAACGCCGTGCTTCACAATCGAATGGGTTTGGCCTCCGCAGATTTCCATCAGCGTCCAGGGCCGCGTGGTCACGCTGTGAATCAGGCGGCCGTATTTGGCCACTCCGGCCGGATCGCGGTATTCATCCAGAAATTTCATCTCCGCACCTCTCATCCTTCACGCGTTGGTGCGCGCCTTCCAGCCGACGCATGCGGTTACTTCGCTCCCGGTGCGCCAGGTGCGCCCGGCGCCGGGCGGACCTCCGAACCCGCTTCCAATTCCTGCAGTTCGTCCATCTGCTTCAGGTATTCGAAAACCTGCTGCGCTTCCGCCTGGTCCACCACGCTGATGGCAAACCCCACGTGTACCAGCACGTATTCGCCCACCTGCGCTTCGGGCACGTAGGCCAGGCTTACCTGCTTCATCACACCGCCAAAATTCACGCGGCCGGTGCGTACAATGGGATCCTCGCCCTCAATGGACTCAATTTTTCCGGGTACGGCAAGGCACATGACTTAACACTCCTTATTCTCCATCCAGCCGGCGGCCACCCACTGGCCAAACGCAATGCCGCCGTCGTTGGGCGGAATGCGCTGATGCCAGTAAGGCTGAAAGCCGCGTAATCGCAGGCGGCAAACGGCGCGCTCCAGCAGATACTTGTTCTGAAAGCAGCCGCCCGTCAGCGCCACGCGATTCTGGCCCGCGCGCTCCGCCACGGCCACAACCGCCTCCGCCATCATATTGTGGAACTGCGCGGAAATCATGCCAGGCATGCCGCGCTTGCCTTCCCGCACGATCGCTTCAATGGCCGGTTCCCAATCAACCCAGTATACAGGCTCCCACGCGGCGGCCTGAGCGTGCCAGGGCGCCTGGCAGCCGCCTTCCACCAGGCGAAACGGCAGAAACGCTTCGGTGCGCGCATTGCCGATGGCAAATTCCAGTTCCATGGCGGCCTGGCCTTCAAAGCGCGCCTTCTGGCGAATGCCAACCAGCGATGCGACGGCGTCAAAAAGCCTGCCCGCGCTCGATGAAAGCGGGCAATTCACGCCTTGCTTCAGCATACGCAACAACAGGGCCAGCTCGGTCTCAGAAAAGGCCGCATCGGAAGGTTTGTCGCTGCGCACGTCCTCGCCCCACAGGGCGTAAAGCAACCCCAGGGCGCTGCGCCGCGGCTCACGCACGGCTGCTTCTCCGCCCGGCAGGCGAAAGGGCCGGAAAGCCGCAAACCGCCGGAACAAACCATTTGCCGTGTTGCCGTCCTGCTCGCTGGGCGGCGCCTCCTGGTTCACCATCAGAAACTCCCCGCCCCATACGGTTCCGTCCGGGCCATAGCCGGTGCCATCCCAGGAAATTCCAAGCACCGGCCCGTGCAAGTCGTTTTCCGCCATGCAGGCGGCCACATGCGCAAAGTGATGCTGCACCTTAATATTGGGCAATCCCGCGTGGCGGGCAAACTGCGTGGAAAGATAATCGGGATGCAGGTCGCAGGCGATGCTTCGCGGTTGAACCTGATAGAGGCGCTGCAAATCCTGAATCACGCGCTCGAAGGCGTGGAACGCAGGCGAGGTCTCCAGATCGCCGATGTGCTGGCTGACTACCACCTGATCCGCGCCCGCGCTTAATGCAATCGCGCTCTTCAGGTGCGCGCCAACCGCCAGCCGCTGGCCCGCGCCGCTCTTCGCCCTGCCGGCTGTAATGGGCAGCGGCGCGTATCCGCGCGCCCGGCGCAGGATCAGCTCCCGCCCCGCCACAATGCGCGCTACCGAATCATCCATGTGCCGCAGGATAGGCCGGTCGTGCACCAGAAAAGCATCCGCAATGCCGCGCAGCCGGCTAAGGGCTTCGAGTTCATCAATGCAAATCGGTTCGTCGGATAGATTGCCACTGGTCGCCACCACCGGCCCGCGCAAGCCGAGCAGCAATAGATAGTGCAGCGGCGTGTAGGGCAGCATCACGCCCAAATTCGGATTGCCCGGCGCCACCGACACTGCCACCAGAGGCCGCTGAATTTCATCGTGCAGGGCATTGGATACGCGCGCCGCTTCAACTCCTAATCGCCGCGCCAGCAGCACAATGGGCGATTCTGGCGACTGCAGCAGGCGCGCTTCGGCGTTCGATACCAGGCAACATTCCCGCGCCATGGCGAGCGAGGGAAACATGACGGCCAGCGGCTTTTCGTCGCGATGCTTTCTTTTTCGCAGCTCGCCGACGGCGGCCTCATTCGCTGCGTCCACCATCAAGTGGAATCCGCCAAGGCCCTTCAGCGCCACGATGCGGCCCTCGCGCAGCAAGGCCACAGTCGCGTCCAGAGCGTCTTGGCGTGCCGCCAGCGCGCGCCCTTCCGCATCCCACAGTTCAACGTGTGGCCCGCACCTGGGGCAGGCGTTCGGCTGGGCGTGGAAGCGGCGGTCCAGCGGATTCTCGTATTCGGCCTGGCACTCCGCGCACATCACAAACTTTTTCATCGTAGTGTTGGCGCGGTCGTAAGGCAGCGAATCAATAATGGTAAAGCGCGGCCCGCAGTGCGTGCAGTTGGTAAATGGATAGCGATAGCGGCGGTTATGCGGCTCCGTAAAATCCGCCACACACTCCGGGCACACGGCAATATCGGGCAGCACGACAGTGTTAAGCGGACCACCCGTAGCGCTGGGCCGGATGGCAAAGTCTCCAAGCCCCACCGCATCCAGATAGCTGGCTTCCAAACTCTGGATAAACGCCCGCGGCGGCTTTTCCGCTTCCAGCCGTTCCAGGAATTGCTGCAGCGCGGCCGTGCAGCCTTCCACCTCAATCGTTACTCCCTGCGGCGAGTTCAAAACCCAGCCTTTCAGCTCCAGTTCGCAGGCCAGCCGGTAGACAAACGGCCGAAAGCCAACTCCCTGCACCGCGCCCCGAATCGCCAGCCGCAAACGCTGCTTCATGGTCTGCCCGCAACAAATTCCTCAAGCCAGCCGCACCACGCCTCCATGCCCTGGCCGGTGGTTGCTGCCACCTCAAACACGCGCAGCGCCGGATTAATCTGCAGCGCGTTGCGGCGCAGCGCCGCCAGGTCAAAATGCAGATAGGGAAGCAGGTCCATCTTGCTGATCAGCAGCAACGACGCGTTGCGGAACATGCCCGCATACTTCAGCGGCTTGTCTTCGCCTTCGGTGGTGCTCAGCACGATCACCTTCAGGTTTTCGCCCAGGTCGTAATTGGCCGGGCACACCAGGTTGCCCACGTTTTCAATCAGCAAAAGCTGAATGCCGGTCAAATCCAGCTTATCCATCGCCTGCTGCACCAGCCGCGCCTCCAGATGGCACCCGCCCTGGGTCACAATCTGGGCCACGGGCACGCCGTAGCGATCCACGCGTTCCGCGTCCAGCGAGGTGTGCACGTCGCCCTCAATCACCGCGATCTTCATACGCCCGCCCAGGCGCTCCAGCGTCTTTTCAATCAGTGTAGTCTTGCCGGAGCCGGGCGAGCTTAGCAGGTTGAGAGCGCGAATCCCATGCCGCGCCAGCCATTCGCGGTTCTGCTGGCCAAGCTGCTCGTTTCTCTCCAGAATCTTTCGCTCGATGGTAATCACGCTCATGGGGCTTCCACGGCTTTCTCTTCCAGTTCAATCTCTACCACCTGCAGTTCACGGCCGGAAAGAATTTCCACCTCGCCGCCGCCACACGCCGGACACCGAAAATTAAAATGGTCAGGGTGGAAGTTCTTTCTGCAGTCGCGGCAGGCGCAGGCCAGCGGCACGGCCTCAATCAGCAGGCGGGCGCCCTGCAGGGTGGTTTGCTGAACCAGCGCCCCAAAGCAGAACTCCAGCGAGTCCGCCACAACGCCGGCCATTTCACCAATCCGCACGCGCACCGCTTCAACCCGTGCGCCGCCCGCCGGCAGGTGCTGCTGAACGATCTCAACAACGCTTTGGGCAAGCGAAAGCTCGTGCATGGAAACCGACAATCTGTTTTGCCATCTGGCCCTCTGGCCGTCCAAACGATTTTTTGCCGCGTGCTTCAACTGTACCCCAGCCGGGCACACCCTTGCCACCGCCGTACGCTGAAAAGGAAGAAGTGTGCAAAAGCCGCGTGTTCCCGGCAAGGCGCCGGGCGACGCTCAGGGCAGGGTTTCCTGTTCAAGAGATTGCAGAATGCTTTCAACCGCCGCGGCTACATTCTCCATGGCTTTTTCAACCGCTTCGGAAAGGCCGGTGTGCAGGCGCTGGAACTTCTCAATCGAAATGGTTACCAGGTGAATGGGCGGCAGCCCGCCCGCCAGTTGCGCGGATTCGATCAGGTCACGCAAGCCGATATCGTGGGCGCTCAGGGCGCGCGGAAACTCGCTGGCAAAGCGCGGCCGCGTCACGCGTACAACGCCTTCCGGCTGCCCATCGCGCGTGGCGTCAATCAGAATCACGCGCCCGGCCCTTTGCAGATGCGCCAGCAGATGGAAGCCTCCCGTGCCACCGTCCAGCAGCTCCACCCCGGGCGGTAGCGCGCGCCGCGCAAGGTAGCTGACGGCGTGGACGCCGGCGCCTTCATCGCCCATCAGCACATTGCCAATGCCCAGCACCAGAACGGAGTCTAGCCCGCCGCCGCACGCCTGCGCCTCCGCGCCCGCGCCGCCGTTTTCGCGCCGGTTCCAGGGCAGGCCGGGCGCAGCCAGCAGCGCTCCCGCCGCATCGCGCGTTCGCTCCGCCAGCAGGGCTGCAAACCAGCATTGACCGGAGGCTGCACTGCCTGCGCCACTAGCGGCCATGAGACTCCCTCTCAATAAATTTCCATCCGCCGCCCATGGAGGAAACCACGCCGCGCCCTTCCACGTAGTCGTGGTAGAACACCAGGTAAACGTGCACCAAGGCGAAAATCACAAAGAACCACATCATCAGGTGGTGCCATTGCCGTACCGCAAAGTCGCCGCCCAGCAGCGGCACAATCCACGCAAACAGGTGCGGCAGCCAGGCGTTGCTCATGGCCGCGTACATGCCAAAGCCGGTGATGGATTGGAACAGAAAGGCAAGAAAGGCGAGAAAGTACGTAAAACCCGCCAGCGCGTTGTGCCCAATCGAGACGATGGGCGCGCCTTTGGCCTGCAGAACGTCGGTGCTTAAAACTCGCTTAATCTCCTGCCATTGTCTGGCTGACGTAGGAATGAAGTTATGCCAGCTTGCATAGCGGTTGCCCGCAAAACCCCAATAGATGCGGAAAAGGAAATTGAAAAAGAAAATAAAGGCCGCCGTAAAGTGAATAAAGCGGACCGTTCCGAACCAGTAGCCTGCCCACGCCTCGTGCGCTGCCTGCAGCGCGGGCGGCTGGCCGATAATGTAGCCGGTCACCACCAGCGTCAGCACCGCCAGCGCATTCAGCCAGTGGTAAAAGCGGACCGGCAATTCCCAAACGTAAACGCGCCGGAAGGTATGTGCTTCCACGGCTTCCTCCTAAAAGGTATTGATGCGGTGGACGTAGCTTCCCTTTTCGTCGTACAGATGCACGGCGCAGGCCAGGCACGGGTCAAACGAATGGATGGTGCGCAGCACCTCCAGGGGCTTCTCCGGATCGGCCACCGGCGTGCCCAGCAGCGCCGCTTCATAGGCGGAGCGCTGCCCTTGCGCATCGCGCGGCGAAGCGTTCCAGGTTGAGGGCACCACCAGCTGGTAGTTGGCGATTTTCTTATCCTCAATCATAATCCAGTGCGCCAGCGCGCCGCGCGGCGCTTCCGTCAGCCCCACACCCTTGGCCTTGGCGGGCCAGCTATCCGGATGCCACTTCTCATTGTTAAACATCCGCTCGTCACCGTTCTTGATGTTGGCCACCAGGTCCTGATAAAACTCCTGCGCCCAGCCCGCCACCAGCTTGGTTTCCAGTCCGCGCGCCGCCGTGCGACCCAGAGTTGAAAACAGCGCCGTCACCGGCACGTTCAACTGCTTCAGCGTGGCATCCACCAGCTCTTTCACTTCCTGGTGCCCCGAGGCGTAGCAAACCAGCATGCGCGCCAGCGGACCCACCTCCATCGGATGGCCGCCCCAGCGCGGCGTCTTGACCCAGCTATACTTGCCCTCCACGTTCAGGGTGTCGTAAGGCGGCTGCGGCCCGGTATAATTCAGTTTGGTTTCGCCCTCCCACGGATGCTTGCCGCTGCCATCCCCATCCGCATACTCGTACCAGGAGTGGGAAATGTATTCCTGAATCTGCCCGGGATTCTTGCCGTCCACCTCATGGACCTCGTTCAGGTTGCGATCCAGAATGGCGCCGCGCGCAAACTTGAACTTGGCCACATCGGCGTAGCCGTTCGCGGGCAGATCGCCATAGGCCAGATAGTTCGGCAAACCGCCGCCCACCGCGCCCCAGTCTTTATAAAACCCGGCCACCGCCAGCAGATCGGGCAGGTAAACCTTCTCCACAAACTCCTGAGCCTGATTCAGCAGCGTGCCCACGTAGGCCAGCCGCTCAACGTTCAGTGCGTTGGCGTCGTCCACGTTCACCGCGCAGGCGGCGCCCCCCACCAGATAGTTGGGGTGCGGATTCTTGCCGCCAAAAATCGTGTGCACCTTCACTATCTCTTTTTGCCACTCCAGCGCTTCCAGATAGTGGGTAACGCCCAGCAGATTCACCTCCGCGGGCAGCTTGTAAGCCGGATGCCCCCAGTAGCCGTTGGCAAAAATGCCCAACTGGCCGCTGGCCACAAACGTCTGCAGGCGCTTTTGCACGTCGGCAAAATATTTGGGCGAAGACTTGGGCCAGTCGGAAATGCTCTGCGCAATTTCCGAGGTTTTCTTGGGATCGGCTTTCAGCGCGCTCACCACGTCTACCCAGTCCAGGGCGTGCAGGTGGTAAAAGTGCACCACGTGATCCTGCATATACTGGGCGCAGAACATCAGGTTGCGCACCAACTCCGCGTTGGGCGGCACAGCCACGCCCAAGGCGTCTTCCACCGTTCTTACCGAGGCCAGCGCGTGCACCGTGGTGCACACGCCGCAGGCGCGCTCCGTAAAAGCCCAGGCGTCGCGCGGATCGCGGCCGCGCAGAATAATCTCAAAACCGCGCACCATGGTCCCGGCGCTGTAGGCGTCGCTCACTTTACCGTCTTTCACTTCAATCTCAATGCGCAGGTGCCCTTCAATGCGCGTGATGGGGTCAATCACAATTCGGTTTGGCATCAGGCTTCACCTCCCGGGTGGTTTTCCGCCTCGTGCTGGCTCTGCTCAATTTCCTTGTGGATTTCAGGCCGGTGGCGGATGTTGGCCGTAAGGGCGTGCGCCGCCATGCCAACAACCGTCAGCGCGCCGGCGGCCACGCCAATCGTATCCGCCGTAGTCTCAATGCCAAAGCCCGGGAACGACGCCAGGTGCTGGTAGAAGGGGCCGTTATCCCAAAAGTGGGCTTCGCTGCAGCCAATGCAGCCGTGGCCCGACTCGATGGGATAGCTCACCCCGTTGTTCCAGCGGATCACGCCGCAGGAGTTGTAGGTAACCGGCCCGCGGCAGCCCATTTTGTAAAGGCAAAAACCGCGCTTGGCGCTCTCATCGTCCCAGCTTTCCACAAACAGCCCGGCATCGTAGTTGGGGCGGCGGTAGCAGGTATCGTGAACGCGCCGGGAGTAGAACGACTTGGGCCTGCCCAGCCCGTCCAGCTCCGGAATGCGGTCAAAGGCAAGCAGATAAACGATGGTCCCCGCCATCACTTCCGCAATGGGCGGGCAGCCCGGAACGTTGATCACCGGCTTGCCGGAAAACAGCTTGTGGAAGGGCGTAGCGCTGGTGGGATTGGGCTTTGCAGACTGAATGCACCCGTTGGAGGCACAGCTTCCCCAGGCCACCACCGCCTTGGCGTCCGCCGCGGCCTCCTGCGCAATCTGCAGCGCTGTGCGCCCGCCAATGCAGCAGTAAACCCCGTTGGCCGCCGTGGGTATGGAGCCTTCCACCAGCATCAGGTACTCGCCTTTGTACTTGGTCATGGTGTTGTGCAGCGCCTCTTCGGCCTGTTTGCCGGCGGCTGCCTGCAGGGTTTCGGTATAGTCCAGCGAGATCTTATCCAGCAGCACGTCGGCCACGATGGGGTGCGAAGCCCTTATGAACGATTCGCTGCAGCAGGTGCACTCCTGAAAGTGGAACCACACCACCGGCAGGCGGGGCTTCAGGTCCAGCGCCTTCACCACCTGTGGAAGCGCGGTGGCCTCAATGCCCGCCGCGGCCGCCAGCCAGCCGCAGAATTGCAGAAAATCGCGCCGCGAATAGCCCTGCGCTCGCGCCCGCTGCCAAACGGAAAGCTGCCCTTCGCTCATCTCGCCCTCCTTTTATATTGCCCGCCCGGTCCGCCTTTGCCGCCGCCGTTGCGGCCTTTCATTACCCATTCGCACCGGCCATGCCGCCCCGCTGCCCGTTACTTTTTAGCCCGAACTTTGGCGTCTTCCCATTCCGGCCCCAGATAAAGCCCGTTGCCCGCTTCCGGCGCAAAGCTGCCGCAAATCCGCACCGTGTCACCCAAATGCGGGTCCTGATCTTCCTCCAAACACAGGTCAAACACCGCCGGCTGAAGCAGAACGCGCGCCGTTCTGCGCCCGTCCTTTTCCATCACCTCAATCACTTCCCCCTGGAATTGCATGCTGACACCCGGCTGAGCGTTGTCCATTGAACGCGACCTTCTCTTTCCGCGTCCCAACTCCTCTCCTCTGCTCGTCTTGTCCACAGCATTGCGCCGGCGCCGCGTGCGGACTCTGCGGCCCTGGCCGCGCTCCCTACAGGCACGGCGTCTATAAAGGCATTTCGGTGGCCATGCCGATAAAGACCGCAAGTTGTTCAGGGGATAGAAGGACATTCCCGGCAGCGGGGCCGCATTGCGCGGGAATCCGCTACTCATCCAGCGGATTTCCGCCGGCAGGTTGCTGAAAAGCCGATCTTGTCATGCTGAGCGCAGCGAAGCATCTCCGCTTTAAATTCAAAACAACCGGGCGGATTTCCGCCGCTATCTTGTTTCTTCCGCCCACGCACGGATGGCGGGATAAACCCGCCACACCAGCGGCCGGCCAGGCTATTCCCCGGCGTCCTCGCCGCTGCTTTCCTGAATGTTGTATTTGCGGAGTTTGTCGCGGAACGTGGAGAGGCTCATTTTCAAGGCGCGGGCAGCCTGGGCGCGGTTGCCGCCCGCCTGCTTCAGCGCCTGGCGCAGCAGATTCGATTCCAGGCAGGCCACCACCTGCTCGAATGACATTTCATCCTCTGCCATGCACTGCGCGCAACTGCGCGTCAGCACTTCCAGCGGCGACGAGCAGCGGATTTCCGGCGGCAGATCCTGCTCCCGTATCGTCTCGCCGGCAAACAGGGCGCAGCGCTGGATCACATTGCGCAGTTCTCGGATGTTGCCCGGCCAGTCGTAGGCCACCAGAGCGCGGCAGGCTTCTTCGCTTACGGTAACGCGCCGCCCGGGGGCAAATCGCTCCAACAGCGTGTCAACCAGCAACGGAATATCGTCGCGGCGCTCGCGCAGCGGAGGAATCTCAATGGGCATCACGTTGATGCGGTAATACAGGTCAGCGCGAAACAGCCCCCGGTTCACCATATTCTTCAGGTCAACTTTGGTGGCCGTGATCAGGCGGATATCCACCCGGATCGGCGCCGTTCCGCCTATGCGCATCACCTCGTGCGATTCCAGCACGCGCAGCAGCTTGGCCTGCAGCTCCAGCGGAAAATCGTCAATATCGTCCAGAAAAATCGAGCCGCCCGACGACAGCTCAAACAGCCCCTTTTTCTGGTTCAAGGCGTGGGTAAACGCCCCTTTCTCGTGGCCAAACAGCTCGCTCTCAATCAGCTCGCGCGGCAGCGCCGCCAGCCCCACCTTCACCAGAGGCTTTTCGCTGCGCGGGCTGCTGCGGTGGATGTACTCCGCAAACAGCTCCTTGCCCACTCCGGTTTCGCCCACCAGCATCACGGCGCTCGAGCAGCCGGCAATGGTTCCGGCGCGGGCCAGAATCTGCTGCATTTGTTCGTTGCGGGCAACAATAGGATTGAGGATTTGCTGGGATGGCATGATGCTAGGTTTCCCGGAAGCCGGGCCGCCGCCCGCGCGCCGCGGGACATACTTTCTTATGCCCTCGCGCTCTCGCCGCGCCCAACCTGCTCGCTTCTCGCCGCCGCTGCCCGTTGCGGCTGCTCCGTCCGTCAGAGACTGGTTCGCGTTGCTGCCTGATCCGTTCGCTCCACTCAGGATTAACGGCGTGCCCGCGCCCAAACCACGCCCTGGATTGGCTTGATCAGCTTCCGCGAGAGTGTACCACGCAGCGCAAAGCCCATCAAGCGCGCCACCGGTCATTATGAACCACGTTGGGCCAAGCCCTGCCGCGCCGACCATCACAGCAGCTCCATGAAAGCTTCCGCCGACAAACCCGCCTGCTCAAGCACGGAAGAAAGCGTCCCACGCGTCTATCGCCCGGGGCGACGGCAACTCCAACGTTGCCATTCTCCGCCAGTTCGGCGCCAAACGGCGCTAATGCCCGACAAGATCGTCATTTGGTCGCCCAGCGTTCAGGCTCAGCGAGTAGCTCGGACCTCCGTTTTTGAGGTCCGCGGCTCTTCATTCCCCGACCCTTAACGGTCGACAAGATCCAAATCCGCATTCTTGACTCCGAGGGTACATCAACCCGCAGGTGGCGCACACATGCTGGTGCTTTACAGGTCTGCGAGTCGTCATGTCACCCCCGCGAAGGCGGGGGTCCATTTCACTGTAGACAAGGGCTGGATTCCCGCCTTCGAGGGAATGACGGCGGCGGCACATTCATTGGTTACGCGCGGCCGGAGTCACACTCCGGTTATAAATGCTCTTGGTGACGTCATGCGGATGATTGCCACCGTCGTTGCTGTGTTGCCGGGACACGCGGTTATGCTAGACTTTCACTGAGGCGCCTATACCTAAAAAGCGACAAAAGCGCCACCCGCGCCCGCCTCCGGCGGTCACGAAGGCTGAGTTACGTCGTTAGCGGCTTGAATCCAGTACAGGCAGTCACCTGAGCTAAATTCGCGGGATGTGTTTCTATGACAAATGATTGGGAGATCATCAAACCGCAGGTCCATGCGGAGGCCGAGTTCCTGGAAATTCTCAACGACTTTGGCAACCCCCTTGAAATACTGAGAGAAGCCATTTCGAATGCAATCGACGCGCAGGCGACCCGGATCGAGATAGGCTTTAGCGTCGAAGAAATCGATGGTGCAAAGCGGCTAGTCATTAGTCTGCTCGACGATGGCCAGGGCATGACCCGGAAAGTGCTATCCACAGATTTCTGGGGGCTCGGATACTCACCCTCGCGCGAGCGGAAGGACGCTATCGGTGAAAAGGGGCACGGAACAAAAATCTACCTTCGGTCCGAGCATGTCAGAGTCCGTTCGCAAAGTACCGAGGGTGGCTATCTCTCGGAGTGCGAGAGGCCGTTACGAGCCCTATCACAGAAGAAGCTCCACCAACCCAAGCTTAAGCCGATTGACAAATTTCTTCCTGACGCAAACACAGGCACCGAGATCAGAATCGTTGGCTACAACGATAACGAGCGATCCAGGTTCGTCCGGGATATTGTGAAAGATTACTTGTTGTGGTTTACCAAGGTGGGCTCGATTGAGCGTGTATTTGAAATAGACACTTACAGAAACTTCAAAGTTCATCTGAAATGCCTAGACCAGGACTCATTCGAGGAGATTGGCTTCGGGCATCCGTTCCCGGGGGAGAGTTCCGACATAAATAAGCTCTTTGATGAGAAGGGCGCAGCAGCAGCCGACTGGTATGTGAAGCGATACAACTGGAAAAACCAAAGGCTCACCAATCACCCTGAAGTTACGTTTGATGCGGTCATTTCAGTTGAGGGCGACGAAGTAAAGCGTAGCTATAATCCGATGATAAGGCAACGGTTACGTTCTGACACTGGGCGTTATCGCGCAAGTGATCGTTATGGCATTTGGCTGTGCAAGGATTACATACCGGTTGTCAGAGTAAACGAATGGATTACAGGTTTTGGGTCTGGCTCCAATGCGTTCATTTTGTTGCACGGCTTCGTTAACTGTCAGTCGCTAAGGTTGACGGCCAATCGTGGTGATATCGCGAATACGGATCCAAAAATCCTTGAAGAGCTCAAAACTGCCGTCCAGAAGCTTATCAATCAAGTTGACACTGAACTGAACAACTATGGCATCTATACCTTGCGAGGGTGGCAGGAGGAGTCGCGCACTCTCCAACAGGAAAAAAGTGAGTTCAGCCATCGGATCAAGAATCTAAGGAATCGTAAGGTTGCCCGCCATGAAAACCGATTGTTCGTTGAGCCGAGCAGCGAGTCTGAGCTTTTTGGTCTTTTCATCACCATGTACGGTCTCCACCCTGAGCTTTTCGATTTTGAGCCACTTGACTACAACACGGCAAGAGGTATCGATATTATTGCCCGCAATAAAAGCCCCAACATGATTACAGAGGGCGAGCATTCGTACATCGAACTTAAGCACACCTTACAAGCAAAGAAGTTTAATCATGCCTTCGATTACTTGCGGTGGATCATCTGTTGGGATTTCGACAAGTCAGTAGGCCCTGGAGTGGACTTGCAAGGGATCGAAGAGGCGGACGTCCGGCGATTGCAGGTCTCAATGGATGACCAGGGGCAGAGCGTCTACTTTCTTGATAATCGGCGTAGGGCGGGTAAGATCCAAGTAATCCGGTTGAAGGAATATTTGAAGCAAAGACTGGGGCTTGAGTTTGAAGCTGAACGCCAGTAGCTTCATCTACCGCGGGTGGCCGCTACGTCTGCGTCATTTGCTATATTTCATCCCAGGTTTCCGCTTGACATTCCGTAGCTCGCTAAGGAACGATCGACTTGGATTTGGGACTGGGGATTCCCGGTCGGCAACTAGCTCCGGCGAAAGTCGGGGCCTATTGTATTTATGGAAATACTATCAAGCTGCTAGCAGCGCTTAATTCCCGTTTTGAATTAACTGTGGGCTCGTGATTATTGGAAAAGCCCACTGCTGCGGCGCTTCAGCATGCGCACCGTGGCGAAAAAGAAGCGATCGGAAAGAAAAAGGGCCACGCAGCCCCGAAACGGCCTTAGCATATCGCGCGGGGGGCGTCTTGGACAGAAAAGCCGCAGACCTCACAGACGGAGGTCGCGCTACCAGACCTCTGCGCACATTAGAAAATCGCATCGCCCCCACGCCGGCACGCGCCGTGTCATCCTGAGTCGCGGTTTGTGCGGCGAAGGATCTCGCCC
>VFSW01001293.1_pt1 | contig 38059 bp, 30 predicted proteins | sample 5358111 | NCBI WGS metagenome assembly VFSW01 (sample SAMN11554181, study PRJNA540505) | mine drainage metagenome | isolation source: sediment from site ElyBrook_90M | place: USA: Ely Copper Mine, Vershire, VT | collected 2017 | reverse complement strand
CGCTTGCCCAGCTGCCGCGAGAGGTCCCGCACGATGCGCGGCATCTTTGAGAAGACATGCGAAACCGGCTGCAGGCGCGCCTGCATCACCGCTTCGCGCAGGTCGGCCGTCACCATGTCCAGCCGCCGCGAAAGCATCGTCATCCGCGCATCCGCGGCGGTGGCCTGCAGCACCTGATTCCGCGTCAGCACCAGCTCGCCCACCAGGTTCATCATCCGGTTCAGCAGGGTGACATCCACGCGCAGGCTGCTTTCGGCGGCGGAGTTGCCCGCGCCGCGCGCCGGGGCTGTCTCCATCCCCTGCCCTGTCCCCGCCACTGCGTGTGGACTCGCATCGTCGATCCCCGTGGCATCGAGATGTGGCTCTTTGGAGCCGCATCGCGCCGGGAGCGCAAACTCCTCTTCGACTGTTTGGACTGGCCGAAGCGCGGGCGGTTCTTCGGCCTGAACCGCGTCCGGGGTCTGCAGCGCGTCCAGGCGGGCAATCAGGGCGGTGTCGCCGTCCTCGCCTTCGTTGCCGTCGCTGTCGATTCGTTTCAGGATTCCGCGCAGGCCGTCCAGCAACTCCAGCAGAACCGTGATGATCTGCGGAGTCGCCGCCAGCTCGCCCTCACGCAGCAGCCCGAGCAGGTTCTCACCGGCATGTGCCAGCGTCTCCAGCCGCTTGAAGCCGAGAAAGCCTGTCGTTCCCTTGATCGTATGAACGGCGCGGAAGATCTCCGCAAGCAGGGACATATCCCTGGGCTTTTCTTCCAGCTCCGTCAGGCATCGCTCCATGCGATCGAGACCCTCCTGGCTCTCAATCAGGAACTCCCTCGTCAGTTCATCCATTTGCATGCGTCATCCATCCGTCCCCACAGAGCCGCGCCCAGTCGCGCCAACCGTTTCAGACAACAGCCGGCTTTGGGCACTGTCTCTGGACATATCGGACTCAAAGCAGCGGGACTTGAATGACGGCAGTTCGACTCTGCCTTCCTTCCACACAGAAGGAACCAAACCCGTCCTATACAGAACCCATTGCCATGCTTTAGCCTCGAATTTCATGAGTTCAGCGCCTGGATTGTCGTCTGCGCCCGGCGCGCCGCTTGCGGCGCTTCTGGATGAAGCGCGCGCGGCGGCCGCCCATGCCTACGCTCCTTACTCCGGCTTTCGCGTAGGCTCGGCCCTTCTGCTGGCCAGCGGCGAAACGGTTACCGGCGCCAATGTGGAGAATGCCAGCTACGGCCTCACCATCTGCGCCGAGCGCGCGGCTCTGGTTCGCGCAGTCGCCACTTTTGGTCCGAGCCTGCGCATCGCCGCCGTCGCCGTCGCCAACCTGAACGAGGCACCCAGCCCCCCCTGCGGCGCGTGCCGGCAGATGCTCTCTGAATTCACCGCCCCGGATGCGCCAGTCATCTTTCCAGCGGCAGAAGGATCAACCGTCGTACTCTTCGGAGACCTTCTGCCCCTGGCATTTCACAAGCAGCACACTTGAGGGTTCGACCCGCATGACGGAACGAAGAGCACAGGCAGAAGAAGCGCCGGCACCGGCACTGCACATGATCGATATCATCCGCAAGAAGCGCGACGGCGGGCGGATGACGCAGGCAGAGGTCGAATTTTTTGTCCGTGGCTCGGCGCGAGGCATTTTTCCGCCCGAGCAGATTGCCGCGTGGCTGATGGCCGCCGTGCTGCGGGGGCTGACCCGGGACGAGACATTCGCCCTCACGGTCGCCATGCGCGACTCGGGTGAAAAATTTCAACCCGCACGGCTAGGCCGCATCGCGGTCGACAAGCACTCTACCGGCGGCGTTGGCGACAAGACCAGTTTCCTCGTTGCACCGATCGTGGCGGCCTGCGGTCTCGCCGTGCCGATGATCAGCGGGCGCGCTTTGGGCCATACCGGCGGCACGCTCGACAAACTCGAATCCATTCCCGGCTTTCGCACCGCGCTTTCTCTGCCGGAGTTCGACCGCGTTCTTGAATCCTGCGGCTGCTCGATCATCAGCCAGACGCCGAACATCGTTCCCGCCGACCGGGTGCTCTATGCCCTGCGCGACCGGACCGCTACGGTGGAAAGCCCTGGGCTGATCTGTGCATCCATCCTCAGCAAGAAGCTGGCCGCGGGCCTCAACGCACTGGTACTCGACGTGAAGACCGGATCGGGGGCTTTCATGCGGCGACAGGAAGACGCTGAGTACCTTGCCGCGCTCCTTGTGGCCACAGCCGAGGCCTGCGGCACGCGGACCGTGGCGCTGCTGACCGACATGGGCGAGCCTCTCGGCCGCATGGCCGGCAATTGGATCGAGTTGGTCGAATGCATGCAGTTGCTGCGGGGCGAGCGACCCGAAGGCAGCGGCCCGCTTCGCGAGCTCTCTCTCATCCTCGCCGGCTGGATGATTCACCTCGGCGGCAGAGCCGAAACCCCGCAGGATGGACTGGTCAAGGCAGAGTCCGTCCTCGAGGACGGCACCGCGGAGCGCATCTTTCTGCGCATGGTGGAAGCGCAAGGCGGGGACGCTTCTGTCTTTCATCACCTGCACAGTTTCCACCGCCCCGGAGCGCGCCGCATCATCGAGGCGTGGGAGTCCGGCTTCATCTCGCGCATGGACACCACGCAGCTCGGCTGGGCCGTGCAACGGCTTGGTGCAGGCCGTGTGCGAGCGAGCGAGCCCGTCGATCCGCATGCAGGGATCGAATTCCACGCCCATCGCGGCGACTGGGTAGAAAAGGGCCAGCCGCTTGCGACGCTCTTTGCCACCCGCCCCGGCCTGTTTTCCGAGCCCGAAGATTTGGTTCGGGGCGCAATTCGCCTTGCACCCACGCAGCCCAAGCCGGTCGATCTCGTCAGCCGCGTCTGGACCAAAACCAACGCCGAAGCCCGCCTGCGCGATGGGATAAGGTAGGGAAATACCCGCGCAGCGCCGTTCGGGAGGAGTCGCCTTTTGGATCGTTTCACTGGTGTGCTTGGAATCCTGGCCGTTCTGGCGGCCGCATGGCTCGGCTCCACGGATCGCAAACACATCCGCTGGCGCACGGTGGCATGGGGCATCGGACTCCAGTTCAGCTTCGCTTTCGTTGTGCTGCGGTTTGACTATGGCCAGCGCGCCATGGGGTGGGCAGGCGACGTCGTCAACAGCATGCTTGCCTCCACAGCCGCCGGTACCAAGGTCCTGTTCGGCGCGCTGGGCACGCCCAACACCTCGCTCGGCTCCATCTTCGCGTTTCAGGTCCTGCCCACCATCATCTTCATCTCCGCATTCTTTGCCGTCCTCTATCACATCGGCGTCATGCAAATCGTCATTCGCGGCCTTGCCTGGATCATGCTCAAGACCATGCGCATCTCCGGCGCGGAGAGCATGAACGTCGCCGCCTCCATCTTCATGGGCCAAACGGAAGCACCGCTTACCATCCGTCCTTTTCTCTCCGGAGCCACACGCAGCGAACTGATGACGATCATGACCAGCGGCATGGCCCACGTCTCCGGCGGCATCATGGCCATGTACATCGCCCAGGGTGTCGCCGCACGCCATCTGCTCGCCGCCGTCATCATGACCTCGCCGGGCACCATTCTCATCTCCAAGATGCTCGTGCCCGAGACAGGGACTCCCGCCACCGAAGGCCGCGTCATCATCCCCGAACAGGAAGAGCACAAGGAAGAAAACCTCATCGGCGCCATCGCTCGGGGCACCATCGACGGCGGCAAGCTCGCCCTGAACGTCGCCATTATGCTCATCAGCTTTCTGGCGCTCGTTGCCCTGCTCGACAGCCTGCTCGGCTGGGTCCACCTCCACGCAGGATTCCACTGGGTGCCCGGCAGCCTCGGCCAGATTCTCGGCTTTGTCTTCGCGCCCATCGCATGGCTCATCGGCGTGCCCTGGCGCGACTGCGGCATCATCGGTAACCTGCTCGGCACGCGCATGGCGCTCAACGAGGTCATCGCCTATATCGGGCTCGGCGCCCAGAAAGCAATGCTCGCGCCGCGCTCGTTCACCATCGCCACCTTTGCTCTCTGCGGCTTCGCCAACCTCGGCTCCATCGGCATGCAGATTGGCGGCATCGGCGCCCTGGTCCCCGAGCGCCGCAATGACCTCGCCCGCCTCGGCGTCCGCGCCATGCTCGCCGGCACCATGGCCAACCTGATCTCGGCATCCATCGCCGGCATCTTTCTGGGATAGAAGCGAACGCCCGCAAAGGAGGCAGCGCATGTCGACCTATCGCATCGCTCTCGTGCCCGGCGACGGCATCGGCAAAGAAGTCATTCCCGCGGGCCGCACTGTTCTTGAAGCCCTCGCCGCCGCGCATCCCAATCTCCATTTTGAATTCACCTCCTTCGACTGGGGCGGCAATTACTATCGCCGTCACGGACTGATGATGCCCACCGACGGCCTCGATGCACTGCGCCAGCACGACGCCATCCTCTTCGGCTCCGCGGGTGACCCGGACATACCCGACCACATCACTCTCTGGGGACTGCGCCTCAGAATCTGCCAGGGCCTAGACCAGTACGCCAACATCCGCCCCACGCGCATCCTGCCCGGCATTGAATCGCCGCTGCGCCACTGCAGGGCCGAGGACCTCAACTGGGTCATCGTGCGTGAAAACAGCGAAGGCGAATACTCCGGCGTCGGTGGCCGGGCGCACCAGGGACAACCCCTCGAAGTCGCCACCGATCTTTCCGTCATGACCCGCGCCGGCGTCGAACGCATCCTCCGCTTTGCCTTTCGCCTCGCAGCTTCGCGTCCACGAAAACTGCTCACCGTCATCACCAAGAGCAATGCGCAGCGCCACGCAATGGTCATGTGGGACGAAATCGCGACGCAAATCGCCGTTGAGTTTCCATCGGTCGCCTGGGACAAGGAACTCGTCGACGCCGCCACCGCGCGCATGGTCAACCGGCCGGCCTCTCTTGACACCATCGTGGCCACCAATCTCCACGCCGACATCCTCAGCGACCTCGCGGCCGCACTCGCCGGCAGCCTCGGCATCGCACCCACCGCCAATCTGAATCCCGAACGCCTCGCGCCCTCCATGTTCGAGCCCATCCACGGCTCCGCATTCGACATCATGGGCAAAGGCCTCGCCAACCCCATCGGCACCTTCTGGTCCATCGTCCTGATGCTCGAGCACCTCACCCAGCCCGCCGCCGCCCAACAGCTCATGCACGCCATCGAGCAGGTCACGGCGAACCCCAGCCTGCACACGCGCGACCTCGGCGGCCATGCCACCACGGTCACCGTCACTGAAGCCGTCTGTGCACAGCTCGCCGCCACCGCGCACCCCTCGCGCGCCTGACCCGCCGCCCCATGCCTTCCGCCAATCGCATTCTTGAATTCCGCGTCATTGGGAAACTCCGCCGCCGCATCCTGCCCTTTGTGATGCTCCTCTACTTTGTCAGCTTCCTTGATCGCGTCAACGTGGGATTTGCCGCTCTCGGCATGAACCGCGCGATTGGCCTCACCTCCACCATGTTCGGCCTCGGCAGCGGCCTCTTCTTTGTCAGCTACTTTATTTTCGAGATTCCATCCAACCTGATCCTCTACCGCGTCGGAGCTCGTCTCTGGATAGCCCGCCTCATGCTCACCTGGGGACTGGTCTCTGCCGCTTCCGCTTTCGTCACCGGGCCGCACAGCTTTTACCTCTTGCGCCTCTTGCTCGGCGCGGCGGAGGCTGGCTTCTTTCCGGGCATCATCCTCTATCTCACCCTTTGGTTCCCCGCCCGCCATCGCGCCTTCGCCGCGTCCGCATTCCTCACCGCCGCGCCGCTCTCCTCCGCCATCGGCTCACCCATATCCGGCGCAATCCTTGAACTGCGCCCCTTCGCTGGCCTCAGCAGTTGGCAATGGCTCTATCTCCTCGAAGGCCTGCCCGCCATCGTGCTTGGCTTTCTCGTCCTGCGCATCCTCGCCGACAAGCCCGCCGACGCCGACTGGCTCGCACCCGAAGAGCGGGAATGGCTCACTGCAGCGCTCGCCGACGAGCATGCGCCCGAGAGCCAAACTGCACATCGCACCTCAGGCGCACTCGCCGCGCTCACCAACCCGCGCGTCCTCATCCTCGCGTGCATCTATCTCGGGACCTCAGCGGGCCTCTACACGCTGGGCATCTGGACTCCCCTGCTCCTGCATCCGTTCAGCCTCACACCTCTCGCCACTGGATTTGCCACCGGGGCGCCTGCGCTCATCGCAATTCTGCCCATGGTCCTCTGGGCGCGCCACTCCGACCGCACGCAGGAGCGCAACTGGCATGTCCTTCTCGCCTGCGTCATCGGATGCCTTGGATTTCTTGCTTCGGCCCACGCCCACACGCTCGTGGGCATCCTGCTGGCACTCACCGTCGCCATGGTCGGCCTCAGCGCCGCGAAGGGCCCCCTCTGGGCCATTCCACCGCTTTTCCTCTCAGGAGCCGGCGCAGCCGCCGGCATCGCCATGATCAATTCCATCGGCAACCTGGGCGGATTTCTTGGCCCTTACCTCACCGGCTGGTTCAAGGACAGACTCGGCAGCTACGCCGGCGGACTCTATGCCGTCGCCGGCCTGCTCGCGCTTTCTGCCGCGCTCATGCTGCTCCTCACCCGGCGGTCTGCCTCGCCAGCTTCCGCTCCCGCGCGCGATAGACAAGGGTAAGTCCGGTCACCGTTCCGCAGGTGACGAAGCTCGCGCCCAGTCCGATCACCAGCGACCAGTCGCCCTGATACAGTCCGTGCACCACGCCCAGAGCCTGCAGGATATTGAACCCTCCAAAGGTCACCAGGGAGATCCCTTCGCTGCTCTTCTTGCGCCACACCGCCAGCGCCTGCGGCACGAACAAGAGCGCATTCCCAATCAACCCCAGGCCGAAGATCACCGCCACGATCTGCTTCATTGCGCCGTCTACCTCTTTGTTCCTTTGTCGTTGATTCCATCCTCTCACCCTGCACAAAGGTGGCACTGCGCTACGCCTTCACTCCCCTGTAAAATCTCGGAAGAATGTCTGCGGCCAAAGCAATGAGCTATTTTGACCAGGTGCAGGAGGCAGCGTCCTACCTGCGCAGCAAGCTGGGCACCTTTCGCCCGCGCGTCGGCATGATTCTTGGTTCCGGTCTTGGCGACGCTGCAGAGGGCATCGCGGATCCGGTTCTGATCCCTTACAGCGAGATTCCCCACTTTCCTCAATCCACTGTCGAGGGCCACACCGGCCGCATCGTCGCCGGGTTCATGGGCGGCTCGCCAGTGCTCGTTATGCAGGGCCGTGTTCACTACTATGAGGGCTACACGCCCCAGCAGGTCACATTTCCGCTGCGCGTGCTGGGCGCCATGGGGCTCGGCGCCGTTGTGCTCACGAACGCCGCCGGCGCCATCTCGCCCGACTACCGGCTGGGCGAGCTCGTATTGCTTACCGATCACATCAATCTGATGGGCTGGAACCCTGCCGTTGGCCCCAACGAGCCGCGCTTCGCCGCCCGGCCCGGGGCCGGACAGCGCTTTTTCGATATGTCCGAGCCCTACTCACCCTGGATTCGAGGGCTCGCCAAAGACATTGCCAACACCGAAGGCTTCGAACTGAGCGAGGGCGTCTATGTTGCTGTCAGCGGACCCAGCTTCGAAACCCCCGCCGAGATTCGCGCCTTCCGCACGATGGGGGCCACGCTGGTCGGAATGTCCACGGTGCCTGAGACCATCGTTGCCCGCCACATGGGCATGGAGGTCCTTGCCATCTCCTGCGTCACCAACCAGGCCGCCGGCCTGAGCCCCACGCCGCTCAGCCATGAAGAGGTCTTCAAAACCGGCCAGCTTGTGCGCTCGCGCCTGCGCCGCCTGCTGGAGCAGCTTGCTCCAGGCATCACCGCTCTTCTGGAAGCGAACCTTTGACGTCGGACCATCCTTCACTGGAGCCGGTTGTTGTGCGTCTGCCTTTTCCTCCCGTCGTGATGGGTATCGCAGGGGCCTCAGGCTCCGGCAAAACCACCCTCGCCGCGGAACTGGCCCGCACGCTCGACGGCGCGACCTTCCCGCTCGATAACTACTACCGCGACCTGAGCCACTTGCCGGCTCCGCAGCGTGCCCTCCAGAACTTCGACGACCCGGAGATGATTGAGAGTCCGCTGCTGGCGCAACATGTGGCAGAGCTCGCCCGGGGCCGCGCCATTGAACGCCCGCTCTACGACTTTTCCCATCACATCCGCGTCAAGGGCACCACGGAAACAGTGCATCCCGGCGCCTTCCTGCTGGTGGAAGGCCTTTTCGCGCTCTACTTCCAGGAACTTCTTCCGCTCTATCATCTGCGCATCTACGTCGATACCCCCGATGCGCTCTGCTTTGACCGCCGCCTGCGCCGCGACACGGAAGAGCGCGGCCGCACCGCCGACTCCGTTCGCCGGCAGTATGACGCCACAGTGCGCCCCGCCGGCCTGCGCTACGTGCGGCCCTCGGCTGCTTATGCCGACATCAGCCTGGATGGGGCCGAAGCCCTCGACTGGAAGGTCGAGCAGGTGCTCTCCGCGCTCCGCGCACGCGGCCTGCTCCGGCGCTGACGACGGCCTGCCCGTTCCGCCTGTCCATTTCTGAACTGGGGAACATACCACTTTCAGGGAGTGCTCTTGCGCCCAAGGTGGGAATGCTTTTTCTCCTTAAACGGAACTATGCTCCCCTCAGTTGTTGGATTTGGTACTTTCACTTGATTTTCAAATGAGCTAGACCTGCCGATAGAACCTGTACCGGTAAGGTGAAAGAAATGATGAACCGATGGAGCATCACTTTCGAGAATCGCGTGAAGGGCTGGCTCACGCAGGGGATCTCCCCTCGACGGCTCGCCCTGACCCTTGCGCTTGGATTCGCGATTGGATGCCTGCCCGTGATCGGCATTCCCACGGCTCTGTGCCTGCTGATTGGGTTCACGCTGCGACTCAATCTGCCGGCAATTCAGGCGGCCAACTACGCCGCCATGCCGCTGCAACTGGCCCTGATATTGCCGTTCATCCGACTTGGCGGCCGCATCTTCGGCATGCCTGCGGCGCCGTCGTTCGCTGCTTCGCTTCAGGGCGCACCCATCAAGCTGGTCTTCGCTTCGGGCAGCCTGGCCGCCCATGCACTGGGCGCATGGCTCGTCTTCGCCGCTCCGGCTGTGGCGCTGCTCACTGTTGTCCTGACACTCGTGTTGCGACGCATTCCGGTTCTCTCGCCCCAGTCCGGCGACTGAGCCCCGAGTTAAATAACTAAACCTATATAAAGAACACCATAGACAAGGGCGACCTTTGCCCCATCCGGACCGGGAACCAACCGATTTGGATGGGGCAGGGTCATACCGTCCGCCGTTGGGTCTACCATCCCCTCCGGCCCGGCTCATGCACGCTCATCCGGCTTCCACCAGCCCATAGCGCCGCTGCCACGCATCTCTCAGCCGCCGCCATACCTGCGCACGCTCAGTCTCCGTCCCTTCGGATTGCTTTGGGCCGGCGTTCGCAAAGTGTTCCGCCTCGAGCTTGGCTAGTTCGAGGAGCTTCCTGTCGCGCAGCAGATTTGCAACTTTGAAATCCGGCAGACCCGCCTGCCGTGTTCCGAAGAACTCCCCCGGCCCGCGAATCGCCAGGTCCAGCTCCGCCAGCTCGAATCCATCCTGCGTTCGCACCATCGCGTTCAGCCGCTCCTCGCCCACTTCAGACACCCGGGGCCCCGTCATCAGGATGCAGTAACTCTTCGCAGCCCCGCGGCCCACGCGTCCGCGCAACTGATGCAGTTGCGCCAGGCCGAAGCGCTCCGCGTGCTCCACCACCATCACCGTCGCATTGGGCACGTCCACGCCCACTTCAATCACCGTCGTCGCCACAAGGACGTCGATCTCGCCGCGCTGGAAGCGGCGCATGATCACTTCCTTGTCATCGGCGCTTAACCGCCCGTGCAGCAGGCCCACACGCAGCCCCGCCAGCGGCCCCGTGCGCAGCCGCTCTTCCATCTCCACCGCAGACTTCAGCCCTGACTTCGGCGCTGGATTCGCTTCCTGTGCGGTCGCCGCAAACAACTCTCCGGCCTTGCCCTTGCGCCCTGCCGTCTTGCGCGACGGCGTCGGCTCCGCGTTCTTCTCGTTTTCCTCGTCTCGGGGAAAATCCAATTCCGGCTGGTCGTCCCGCGCGCCCTCGATGACGGGATACACGATATACGCCTGCCGTCCCTGCGCCACCTGCTTGCGCACAAACTCCCACACCTCTGCCGCCCGCTCATCGGCCACGCGCCGCGTCACAATCGGCGTCCGGCCCGGCGGCAACTCGTCCAGCACGCTCACGTCGAGGTCGCCGTAGAGTGAGAGGGCCAGCGTGCGCGGAATCGGCGTCGCCGTCATCACCAGAACATCCGGCTCAAGCGCCTCGCTTCCGTCCGGGCGCGGCTTCTTCATCAACTTGAAGCGCTGCATCACGCCAAAGCGGTGCTGCTCGTCCACCACAATCAGACCCAGCCGGTCGAATTCCACCTTTTCTTCAATCAGCGCATGGGTGCCGATAATCAACTGCGCCTCGCCGCGGTGAATCATCCCGCGGTTCAGCCGCTTGCGATCCTCATCCAGCGAACCCGTCAGCAGCACCACCTTGTAGCGCCGCGATGACCGCTCCAGCAGCTTGCGCGCCGCCAGATAATGCTGCGTCGCCAGGATCTCTGTCGGTGCCATCAGAGCAGCCTGGTAACCGTTCTCCATCGCCACCATCATCGCCTGCAGGGCCACAATCGTCTTGCCCGATCCCACATCGCCCTGCAGCAGCCTCCGCATCGGGCTGGGTCTCCGCATATCACCCACAATCTCGCCCAGAGTGCGCTTCTGCGCCGCCGTGGGATGAAACGGCAACACCTCCCGAATCGCCTCGCGCACTCTATCCGTCGTCTCAAAGCCGATGCCTGCGCGCTCCCGCATCCGTCGCCGCTTTAGCTCCAGCCCCAGCTCCAGAAAGAACAGTTCTTCAAAAATCAGTCGCCTGTGCGCCGGGGTCGCCCACGCCTGCAGCTCTGTGGGCGGTGTTCCCTCTGGCGGAAAATGCACCTCGCGCAGCGCCCGCTCGCGATCCGGCAATCCGAGCCGCTCCAGCATCGCCCGCGGCAGACACTCGGGAATATTCCCGCGCGCACTCTCCAGCAAATTGAAGATGGTCTTGCGCTGCCATCGCGAGGCCAGCCGGCTGCCGCCCAGTGACTCATAGACAGGCGTGATGCGGCCGACTTCCAGCAGCCGCGTCTCCGCGTCGTCGGTTGCGTCCGGCAGCAGCTCCCACTGCGGTTGCATCATCTTCAGGTTGCGGGTCGAGCGCGAAGGCTCGACCTTGCCGTAGACAGCCACGGTCTGCCCGGCGTGGAACTTACCCTCCAGATACGCAGCGTGGAACCAGATGCACTTCAGGGCCAGCCTGCCCTGGCCCAGCGTCAGCTCAAATAGCGGCATGCGCCGCGTACGGAGCAGCGCCGCGCCGCGCACCTCGGCAATCACGCTCGCCATCTCGCCCGGCTTCAGTTCGTCCAGGCTGCGGGGATTCTGGCGGTCTTCATACCGAAAAGGAAGATGGTACAGCAGGTCTTCTGCGGTCAGGATGCCCTTGGCTGCGAGCATCTCCGCCAGGCGCGGACCCACGCCGCGCACATATTTCACTTCGGTTGGTAGGCCGGGCACACCATGGATGCTATCGCATCCGGTGACACGTCATCCTGCCTGCTGGTTCGTCACAGCCTTGCGCGCCGTGCGCACCTCAGCCGCCAGCACCCGCAGCACCTTCAGCGAGAGCGCAGGCTCGGTCAGCATCAGTTGCGAGAACTCTTCCTTTGTAAGAAATCCCACCTCGGCCCCTTTCAGAGCCTTGGCGCTCAGAGAGTACGGTTCATTGCCGATCAGGCCCGGCAGCCCCAGCAGCGATCCGGCCCCCGCCGTCGAGCACAACACGACGTCGCCTGTCAGCGACTCCATCGTCATCAGCGCATAGCCGTTACGCAGCAGGTAAAGACCCTGCGGCGGCTCACCCTGCCGGAACAACAAGCGATCTTCCGCGCAATCCACGGGCTTGGACCGCTTGGCCAGCGCATCGAAAAGTTCCTGTTCCGCAACAAAAGCAGACGAGTCCAGTTTCACCTGTGTGTCTCCGTGATCAGTATGGAAAAAAAACGATATATGACTCACTCGACTGCTCACACCTCTATCGTCCCATCGCAGTTGCGCTTCGGAATGTGATGCGTATCACGCAATCCTGTGCAAACTCAAGACAACCTTTCGTCCATCGACTGAATCTCCCTGCACAGGTGCAGCAACACCCACGATGAGAATTCTGCCTTTGCGCTCTTTCTTCCCCTTCGCGTTTGCCGTCCTCACGCTGGCAGGCGTCGGTGCCGTCGCCCAGAGTTCCGCAGCCCCGTCGAATGCGGTCAGCCCGGGCCAGAATCAAGCCCAGGACCAGGCGCCGGTGCCGACCTTTCGCGTGACCAGCTCACTGGTCTTCCTCGATGTCACCGTACTCGACAAGAAGGGCAACCCTGTTCTCACGGGTCTTACCCAGGACGACTTTCACATCACCCAGGATAAAAAGCCGCAGAGCATTTTCTCTTTTGAGTCCCCGCAGATTCACGTTCTGAGCCCAAGCGCCAGCGAAGACAACCCCGACGGCAAAGCCCCCGTCAACATCCTCGTCCTCGACCAGCTCAATACACGCTTTGAAGACTTTGCCTACATCCGCTACGAGGCCCGCCGCTTCCTCATGCAGCAGCCTGAGCTTCTTGCGGCCCCCGCAGAGCTGCTCGTCATCCGCGACTCATCCCTGGAGATGCTGCAGGGCTACACCCGCAGCCGTGCCGACCTCGTGAGCGCCCTCGATCATCTCCCCGCAGCCCTGCCTTTCGAAGAAATGAACGCCATGTTCGTCTGGGACCGCTTCGCTCAGTCCATCGACGCACTGCAGCAGATTGCCCTGCAAAACCGTGGCATTCCCGGCCGGAAGAACGTCATCTGGGTCGGTCACGGCGGCCCGGGCGTCTTCCTGGAGGTCTCCCCGGACCTCACCCCGCAAGACATACAGGCCCTGCGCGAGTATGCCCACCAGACCACCAACATGCTGGTCGACTCCCGCATCAGCTTGTACGTTATTTATCCCGGTCTGCACGTCAATCGCGGTGGGTTCTCAATCAGCAGCATGGACTCTGGCATTGATCTTGGCGAGGATGACCCGTTTTCCGGCAACATCAACTTCGGCCTCTTCGCCAACGCCACGGGCGGCAAGCTCTACTTTAACCGCAACGACCTCGATCACCTCATCGGACGATCCGAGCAGTTGGGCTCCGAATACTACACGCTCACCTATCAACCCACTGAGGTTCCATTCAACGGCAAATTCCAGCGCATCCGCGTCACCGTCAACAACCGCAACTATCGCGTTGTCACCAAAGCCGGCTATTTCGCGCCCGACCCGCATATCAACCCCGATCCGCGCCTCCAGGCCATGACCAATATCGATCAAGCCTCGGTCTCCTCGGTTCCGTTCACCGCGCTTCATCTCGGTCTCCGCTCCGTGGTGCGCCATCCGGATACGAACACCGTGGATATGATTGTCCAGTTGCAGGACAAGAACCTGCCCTGGCTCGCCACCGGCGACGGAAAGAGCGCCACAAGCATGTTGCTCGAAGCCGTCAGCAGAAAGCAGGATGGCCAGGTGCTCGCCTCGCGCATCCTGCACGTCCGTGTCGTGACTCCGCTCCCAAGCGCCGAGGAGCGCGCCAAACTCATCACGCCCATGTCCATCAGCGTTCACTTCCCGCGTAAAGCGCAGGAACTGCGTGTGGTGGTCGAAAGCGAAGAAGGCGGCCGCATGGGCAGCTTCGATCTCACCCGCAAGATGGTAGACGCAGCGCCCGCCGAGCCCACACCCTCGCCGCAGCTTCAGCCGCGCCGGCCCCTCTACGCGCCTGGGTCCAAACCGCCGCAGATACCGCCTGCCTAAACAACCTGCCCGCAATCCGTGACACAGCCCACCAACTCGCGCTAGGCTTGAAGTACCGCGCGCCGCACGCGCTCGAAGGAGCATTCAACCGGCTATGCCCATTCAGACCACATCCAAGATCTGGCACAACGGCAACCTCATTCCCTGGGAACAGGCCACCATCCACGTCATGAGCCACGTGGTTCACTACGGCTCCAGCGTCTTTGAGGGCATCCGCTGCTACGCCCAGCCGCACGGCTCGGCCGTCTTCCGCCTCCCCGAGCACATGCAGCGCCTTCTCGACTCGGGCAAGATCTACCGCATGGAGATTCCCTTCACGCTGGATGAGCTCTGCGCCGCCGTCGTGGATTTGATTGAGGCCAACGGCGTCGCCCCCTGCTATATCCGCCCCATCGTGCTGCGCGGCTACGGCGAAATCGGCGTCAGCCCCAAGGGCTCGCCCATCGAGGTCTACATCTCCAATTTCCCATGGGGCAAATACGTCACCGGCCACGGCGGCGCAGACGTCTGCATCTCCAGTTGGAATCGCCTCGCACCCAACACCATGCCCGCGCTGGCCAAGGCCGGCGCAAACTACATGAACTCGCAGCTCATCCGCATGGAAGCCGACACCAACGGCTATGCAGAAGGCATCGGCCTCGATGTCAACGGCTACGTCAGCGAGGGCTCCGGCGAGAACATCTTTGTCGTGCGCAACGGCGTGCTCTACACGCCGCCGCTCGCCAACTCCGCCCTCAGCGGCATTACCCGCGACTCCGTGCTCACCCTCGCGCGTCACCTCGGCTTCACCGTCATCGAGCAGACCATCCCGCGCGAACTGCTCTACATCGCCGACGAAGTCTTCTTCACCGGCACCGCCGCGGAGGTCTCGCCGATCCGATCCATTGACCGCATCGTCATTGGCGACGGCAACCCCGGCGAAATCACAAAGAAGATTGCCGACGAATTTTTCGGCATCGCCAACGGCCTCAAGCCCGACCGTTTCGGCTGGCTCACCCCCGTCAAGGTGAGCGCCAAAGAAGCCGTCAACGCCTGACCCCGGTAGATTCACCCGCACCCAGGGCATTCCTTCCATCGGAATGCCCTTTTCCTTTTGGGCGCGATTTCCTGCTTGACTCCCGGCACCTTCTCTCCTACGCTCGTTTCTGCTTCCCAATACCCGTTTGTGAGGTCCAGCTATGCCGCTCATCGACTGGCAACGAGCCATCCTGTACGCGCGTCTCGTCAAAATTGCGGAAGATGTGCAACCCGCCGCCGAGTACTCCGCGCAAAACAAGGCCGATATTCAGGCCCTCGGCTACTCCTTTCTGCAGACTCTCTACGGCAATGAGCTCGCCACCGACTTCGATCCCCACGCCGGCGAAACCGTCACCTACGGCTTCCTCGCCGTCTCGTCTGGCAGCGACCAAGAGCTTGTCGCTATCGTGCGCGGAACCGACACCATCCTCGAATGGATCCACGACGCGGCCTTCCTCATGATTCCCAACCCCATCCACAGCGGCTCCGGCATGACCGAAGACGGCTTCACCGCCATTTACAAATCCCTGCGCACCGGCCGCGATCCGCAGTCCACGTCGGCTGTCGCCTCGGTCGGTTCTTACGTGCACGCAGGCCAGGCATCGGCCGTCACCGTCGCCGGGCACAGCCTCGGCGGCGCGCTCGCCACTCTGCTCACCCTCGACATCGCTCTCAATACCGAGTGCCGCCAGCCCGTCGCTTACACCTACGCCAGCCCGCGCACCGGCGACCATTTCTTCGCAGGCTCCTTCAACTCCTCCGTCGCGCGGTCCTACCGCATCTACAACCGCTCCGATCTGGTCCCCAACCTGCCGCCATTCCTGCCGTTGCCCTACGAACACGTCAACACCGGCGTGGAACTGGTGCCGCCAATGAACGCGATTACAGAAAACGTCGGATGCGAGCACCACCTGACCACCTACCTCTGGCTCATGCAGATCTTCGCCGGCGGCAATCAATTCGCCGTCAACCCAGAGTGCAAGGGCAGCGCCTATCCCGGCCCCTAGCCCGGATCGAGCTGCTCTGCAAATGCTGTGTGAAAAAATGCGCGCCGAAACCCGCTTCCGCGCAGATTGGCCCATGCCGTCGGTTCGCATTTCCTATAATCGGAGAGATGCCTACCCACACGGTCTTACCTCGCTCACTCCGCTTCAAGATCGTTGCCCTGTGCCTTGCACTCCTGCTCCCCGCGCTCGCCCGAGCTCAGGCCTTCGTCGGCAAGCCCAAACTCATCGTCATCGTCGTGATCGACCAGTTCCGTGCCGATTACCTCAATCGCCATCAGGCCGACTTCAAAGGCCGCGGCTTCAACCTCTTCATGAAAGAGGGCGCCTGGTTCACCGACTGCTACTACGACTACGCCAACACCAAGACCGCGCCCGGCCACTCCACCATCGGCACCGGAGCGTACACCGACGGTCACGGCATCGAATCCAACGAGTGGTGGGACGCCGCCCGCGGCTACGATCACCAGGTCAGCTCAGTCGAAGATGAGCGCTACCAGCTCGTCGATCTGCCTTCGTCCTCCATCCCTGCCAACCAGCCCGGCGCGCCCGCCAATGCGCCCACCTTCGTCCTCGGCGCATCGCCGCTCAATCTGCACGCCACCACCGTCGGCGATGAACTCCGCCTCGCCACCGAGGGCCGCGCGAAGGTCTTCGGCGTCTCCCTCAAGGACCGCGCCGCCATCCTGCCTGCCGGTCAGGCCGCCAACGGCGCCTTCTGGATCGACCAGGACAGCGGCCAGTTCACCACCTCCACCTACTACATGCAGCACCTGCCCGGTTGGGCCACAGCCTTCAACCACAGCAGCCGCGTCGCCCAGGCCGAGGAGGAAGCCAAAGTCCCCGGCACCACGCAGTTCTATGAGCTCGTGGGCCGCACTCCGGCCGCCAACCGCTACGAGCTCGACTTCACCAAGGCCCTCATCCAAGGCGAAGACCTCGGCCGGCGCAGCGTCACCGATCTCGTCGTCGTTTCTCTCTCCGCGAACGACATTCAGGGGCACCAGTTCGGGCCCGACTCTGACTCCGAAAACCAGATGATCCTCAGCCTCGACCAGGATCTCGGCAGCTTCTTCTCCTGGCTCGACCGGAATATCGGCCTCAGCAACGTCTGGCTCGCCCTCACCGCCGACCACGGCATTGCGCCCATCCCCGGTGAAGCCGCGAAGCTCGGCATCCAGGCCACCGCCGTCGACATGAGGAAGGTCTACACCGCCCTCAACGCCACCTTGAACCAGCGCCACTCCCCCGGCCAGAAACTCTCGTACCTGCTCCCCGGCCCTGACCTGCCCTACATCGATCTCGACAAGCGTACCTACTCCACGCTCCACATCGACGAAGCCACCGCCGAAGACGAGCTCGCCGCACTGCTCCCGAGCGCCATCGCCGCACAGGCGCCCAAGCCAGACGGCACCCTGCCCGCCGACCATCGCCTGCCCGTGCCGCCGCATCTCCGCTATGTCTACACGCGCCTCCAGCTCGCCAGCGGTCCCCTGCCGCCCTCTGACCTGGGCCGCATTCTCGCCCACAGCTACACCGATCATGGGAACTGGTACGTGATGGCCATCCTCGACCCCTACCAGCTCGCCGGCTCCAGCGCCTTCGCCGGCACCAACCACTTCACGCCCTGGTCCTATGACCGCCACGTGCCGCTCGCCTTCTACGGCCAGCCGTTCATTCCCGGCGAGTATCATGGACGTGTGGCCCCGGTTGATCTCGCGGTCACGCTGGCGTCGCTCGCAGGCATCAATCTTCCATCGGCCGCCGTGGGCCATGTGCTCACCCAGGCCATCCAGCCCATCCACCCTGCCGGGCAATAACCCCGGCTGGCGCAACACTCCTCGACGAGGTCGCAACCGCCCGGTGAAGCCCGAGATGCAAGTCCAGTTGGCCGATATCACGCTGACCAACCCCATCATCGCCGCCAGCGGCACCTTCGGCTATGGCATTGAGTTCGAGGAGATCGTCGCGCTTGAGAAAATCGGCGCTTTCGTCACCAAGGGCATCTCCCTCAACCCGCTTCCCGGCCATCCCGCCCCACGCCTCATCCACACCGCTGCCGGCATGTTGAACGCCATAGGCCTGCAGAACGTCGGCGTCGAGGAGTTCATCTGCAAAAAGCTGCCACCGCTCGCCCGGTACCCCGCCTGCAAGGTCATCGTCAACGTCTTCGGCTACACCGTGAACGAGTACCTGGGCGTCATTCACCGCCTCAATGAGGTTCCCGGCATCGCCGCCTACGAGCTCAACGTCTCCTGCCCCAACGTTCACGCCGGCGGCATGGTCTTTGGCGCCGACCCCAGCTCACTGGAGTACCTCGTCCGCGAAGCCAAGGCCGTCTCCGCGCGTCCGCTCATCGTCAAGCTCTCGCCCAACGTGACCTCCATCGCGCAGATGGCCAAAGTTGCCGCCAACATGGGCGCAGACGGGCTCAGCCTCGTCAACACCTTTCTCGCCATGTCCATCGACGTGGAGACCCGCAAGCCCCGTCTCACCAACGTCACCGGCGGACTCTCCGGCCCGGCCATCAAGCCCATCGCTCTCCGCATGGTCTATGAAGCTGCGCGCGCCGTTTCCATCCCCATCCTCGGCATGGGCGGCATCGTCACCCCCGAGGACGCCGTCGAATTCCTCCTCGCGGGCGCCACAGCCGTCCAGATTGGCACGGCCAGCTACGCCGACCCCCGCGCCGTCGAGCGCGTCGCTCATGGCCTCGAATCCTGGTGCCGCAGCCACCAAGTCGAAAAGGTCTCCAGCCTCACCGGCAGCATCGACCTCTCCCGCCCGTAACGCCTCCGCGATTCAGATCACACGACTCCCGCCAATTCCCTGCCGAATGCTGCAACTTCTGTGACGGCGCTCACAGCCGACCGTACTTTGCTTTCCTTATTGTGCTGCCGTCCGCAGGAAACAGCGCTGTGCTGCACGGGAGATCTCTCCTTTTGCGGTATTTTGCGGCTTGTTCGCGGCCAGCGAGGTACGCATGGGTCCAACGATCTGGCAGTCCATGGAGAGAAAGGGTTACAGCCGCAGAGACTTTCTGCAGTTCTGCGCCGCGGCAGCCACCGCAGCAGGACTCGGACAGTCCGGCGTAGCCCAGGTTGCGGCGGCATTTGAGAAAAAAGAAAAGCCCGCCGTGGTGTGGATGCACTTTCAGGAGTGCACCTGTTGCAGCGAGTCCTTCATTCGTGCGTCGCACCCCATCGTGGTCGATGCCCTGCTGGACGTGCTCTCGCTCAACTACTCTGAGACCCTCATGGCCGCCTCCGGCTTCCAGGCGGAAAAGAGCCTCAACGACACCATCCAGAACAACAAGGGCAAATACATCGTCCTCGTCGAAGGCGCAGTGCCGACCCACGATGGCGGCGTCTACTGCATGATCGGCGGCAAAACCGCAGAGTCCATCCTGCAGACGGTCGCCAAGGACGCCGCGGCCATTATCGCGTGGGGCAGTTGCGCCTCCAACGGCTGCGTGCAGGCCGCCAAGCCTAACCCCACCGGCGCCACTCCCATCCACAAGCTCGTCAGCAAGCCCGTCATCAATGTACCCGGATGCCCGCCCATCGCCGATGTGATGATGGCCGTCGTCACGCACATGCTCGTCCTCGGCCAGGTGCCCGCGCTCGACAGCCTCAACCGGCCCAAGGAGTTCTACGGCCGGCGCGTGCATGACACCTGCTACCGCCGTCCCAATTACGACGCCGGCCTCTTCGTCGAGTCCTGGGACGATGAGAATGCCCGCCGCGGCTACTGCCTCTACAAGATGGGCTGCAAGGGCCCCGTCACGTACAACGCCTGTTCGGTCGTCAAGTGGAATGAGGGCACCAGCTATCCCATCCAGTCCGGCCACGGCTGTATCGGCTGCAGTGAGGAGGGCTTCTGGGATAACGGCCCCTTCTATCAACATCTGCCGTCCTTCCCCGGCTTCGGTGTAGAAAGCACGGCCGACACCATCGGCACCATTGTTGGCGTCGCCACTCTCGCCGGAGTCGCCGCGCACGCCGCCGTCACCAACGTGCGCAAGCAGAAAGTCATCGCGGAAGTCCACGCAGAGGAACAGAAGGAGTCGTAGAGCCCCATGACACGTGTTGTCGTCGATCCTATTACCCGCATTGAAGGCCACCTCCGCATCGAGGCGGTCATTGAGAACGGTGTCATTACCGACGCCTACAGCGCCGGCACCATGGTCCGCGGCCTTGAGAAGATTCTCGTTGGCCGCGACCCGCGCGACGCCTGGGCCATCACCGAGCGCGTCTGCGGCGTGTGCACCACGGTCCACGCCCTCACCAGCGTGCGCGCCGTCGAAAGCGCCCTCGGCATCGCGGTCCCGCCCACCGCGGAGATCATCCGCAACATCATGATGACCACCCAGTACGTGCAGGATCACGTCATCCACTTCTACCACCTGCACGCCCTCGACTGGGTCGACATCGTCAACGCTCTCAAAGCCGATCCGAAGAAGGCCGCCGAGATTGCTTCGTCCTATTCCAGTTGGGACAAGAACACCGCCGCCTACTTCTCCTCCGTGCAGGACAAGATCAAGGCCTTCGCCTCCAGCGGCCTCGGCATCTTCGCCAACGGCTACTGGGGTCATCCCGCCTACAAGCTTCCGCCGGAAGTCAACCTCATCGCTGTCGCCCACTACCTCGACGCCCTCGAGTGGCAGAAGGAAATCGTCAAGATTCATGCCGTCTTCGGCGGCAAAAATCCGCACCCCAACTATCTCGTCGGCGGCGTGCCCTGCTCCATCAACGCCAATGAAGTTGCGGCCATCAACACCGAGCGACTCAATCTCGTCTCCCGCCTCATCAGCCAGGCCACCGAGTTCGTCAATCAGGTCTACATTCCTGATGTTCTCACCGTCGCCGGCTTCTACAAGGACTGGGCGCAGTGGGGCGGCGGCCTCACCAACTACCTCAGCTACGGCGAGTTTCCCACCAAGGGCTACAACCAGGTCGAGTCCTTCCGCTACCCGCGCGGCGTCGTCCTCAACCGCGACCTCAGTCAGGTCCACCCCGTGAACGCCCGCGATACCCAGGAGATTAAGGAGTACATCGCCCACTCCTGGTACGCCTATGACGGCGGCGACTCCACAGGCCTGCACCCATGGAGCGGCGAAACCAAGCTCAACTACACCGGCCCCAAACCGCCCTTTGAAACTCTCGAAGGCCACGACAAATACTCGTTCCTCAAGACGCCGCGCTGGAAAGAGCAGCCGATGGAAGTGGGACCGCTCGCGCGCCTGCTCGTCGCCTATGCCTCCGGCAACACAGACGTGAAGGAACTGGTCGGCCAGACCCTCGGCAAGCTCAACGTGCCCACCGCGGCGCTCTTCAGCACCCTTGGCCGCACCGCCGCGCGAGCCCTCGATGCAGCGCTCGCCATGACATGGCTCAAGGAGTACTTCAACGACCTCCTCGATCGCGTCCGCATCAACGAGGTCTCCACCTTCAACGGCGAGCACTGGGAGCCGAAGACCTGGCCCTCTGAGTGCGAAGGCGTCGGCCTGACCGAAGCCCCGCGCGGAGCACTCGCTCACTTCATCAAGATTCGCAACGGCGCCATTGAAAACTACCAGCTCGTCGTGCCCACCACCTGGAACGGCTCGCCGCGCGACGCCCGGCAGCAGCGCTCGTCCTTTGAACAGGCCCTCATCGGCACACCCGTCGCCAACCTCGAGCAGCCCGTTGAGATCCTGCGCACCATCCACTCATTTGACCCGTGCCTCGCCTGCGCCGTGCATCTCTACGACCCGCAAGGCCGGCACATTCACCAGGTTTCCTTCGAGTGAGGACTATGAGCACCTCAGGAGAACCCGTTCGCGATATCTTCCGCTCCAATGGCCACGGACCCACCGAGTACCGGCGCGTCTACGTCTGGGAGCTTCCCGTCCGCGCCTACCACTGGATTAACGCCACCGCTCTCGTCGCCCTCTGCATCACCGGCTACCTCATCGGTCATCCGTTTCATCTGCTCTATGCGCCAGAGGCCTATCAGCAGTACTGGTTCGGTTGGGTGCGCTTCATCCACTTTGCCTCGGCGTGGATTTACATCATGAACTTCATGGCGCGCCTCTACTGGGGCTTTGTCGGGAACAAGTACGCCAAATGGACCACATTTCTTCCTCTCAAGAAGTCGCAACGGCAGGAGATTATGGAAGTGGTCAAGGCCGATGTCCTCCAGGTCAAGATGCACGGTCCCATCTCTACCGGCCACAATGCTCTGGCCGCTTTCATCTACTTCCTGACCTTCATTGTCTTTCTCTTGCAGATGATCACCGGCTTTGCCCTCTACTCCAACATGAGCACATCGTCGATACCGCGCCTCTTCATGTGGGCCGTGCCGTTGCTCGGCGGCGAGTTCGGCGTACGCTTCTGGCATCACATCTTTCTCTGGTTTTTCGTCTGCTTCGTGATCATCCACATTTATCTCGCCTTCTACCATGACTACATTGAAGGTCGCGGAACGATCTCCTCCATTGTCGGCGGATGGAAATTCGAACGCGTGAAAGGTGACAAGTAAATTGGAAATGACTCTCGTCGTCGGGTTGGGCAACATCCTTATGGGCGATGAGGGCGTCGGCGTGCATGCCGTTCGCGCCCTTGAAAAGCTCACCCTGCCCGACGGCGTCGAACTCCTCGACGGTGGCACCGGCGGCTTCACCCTCCTCGAACCGCTCCAGTCCGCCGGCCGCATTATCCTCATCGATGCCGCGGCCGACGGAAACCCCATCGGCACCGTCACCCGCACCGAGCCACGCTTCTCGCGCGACTACCCGCCCACGCTCACCGCGCACGACGTCGGCGTGAAGGATCTCCTCGACGTCTTTCACATCCAGGGCGGCGGTGGCAACGTCACCCTCTATGCCATCACCATCGATCCACAGCAGCCCATCTCCATGGACCTCTCGCCCACCGCTGCCGCAGCCATGCGCTCTGCGGTGTGCATGATTGTTGAGGATCTCAAGGCATTCGCGCGGACAAATGCGGCTTCAGTTGCATTGCCTCAAGTACACTGCAACTCAAACCAAACGGTTCCCGCCTGTTCCTGAGTACGCGCTCGGATTTCTTCGCAACCCTGCAAAGCAGCGCAGTCCCTTCGCCATCGAGCAATCGCCGTGCGGATCGGAGTCTCTCAGTCGCTCGCCATTTGCAGAATCTCCGCCGCAGCGTTCTCCGCGCTCCCGCGTTCACCCCGATAGCACTTCGATCCCTGCACAGCCCTCCCAAAGTGGCTCAACATCTCCGGCGTCTCTGCAAGAATCTGAGGCGTGTTCTGGAGCAGAGTAAGGACTGCCTCACTTTGCTCCAACGCCTCCACCTTCCACGCCGCTCCCGACTCATACTTCACCGCAAAGATCCAGCCCACGGGCACTGTCTCACGTCCGACCTTTGCATCGAGATCCGAAGCCAGAACCGGCTTCTGCACCGCGCTCCCGTCGCGTAGCAGCAAGGGGCGCGGGTATGGATACACTCGCCCGTCCGCATCAATCAATGCATATTCGTCTGAAAAGTAGGTCGCCCCTTCACGCAGCAGAGCCGCTACAAGCGAAGACTTGCCCGCATGAGACATTCCTGGAATCAGAATGGCGCGTCCCTTCCAAACCACTGAGCCCGCATGAACAGCACAATAACCGCGCAGATGGCCGATGAAGATATCGTCCACAGCTCGTATCAGCAATGGCATCATCTCCATGGCCGATTTCGCAAATTGAGGAGTCCGTCCTTCGGTCACCAAGACGAAGCCTGCCTCCACGGTATCGACTCTTATCGCGCCATTCGCGGTGCCCGTAGGCTGTTGGACACGAGGCAGTGTCGGCAGAAGATACCGGTCGGCAAGGCACAACATCTCTTCATCGGCTACTGCTACCTGAACTGTGCATCCGTAGGCAACGATGCTGAGGGTGCGATTCCCTTTCATGTCGTAACTCTGTCTCTGCTCCAGTCCGGAACGCTCCATCGACAATGCAAAGGGCGGCTTTTGCGGAGCCGCCCTTCGCCATCAACCTCGGTCTGGACTTCAATCCGGGGCGCTGGTGGAAAGCGTCCAGAAGCCCCATTCAAATCAGTCAATAGGGAACACCAAAATATCGCCCGAGTGTGCCAAGCAAAGACGTCGGGTTACATAGTCAACGAGCGCTATGCGTCAGGAGAAAAAGTCGTGGTCCTTCTGTTTGACATTCTTCCATTTTCCCACCCCATCACCATGGTCGTCGCCGTTGCCAGAGTGATCGTGGTCGTGATGGTGATGGTCATGACCATCACCATGGTCGCCCATCCCCGACCCGGCACCGTGCGCGTATGCCTTTTGCTCCGTCAGGGTCATTGATACGACCAGAGGCAGCGCAATGGCTCCGAGAGTCGCGAGAGCATGACGACGTGAAATACCAGCATTGGTGCTGGACGTGGTCACAAGATTCTGCTGTTGCAGCCTGGCAATGGCCTCTTCGGCCATCTCCTCATTCACTGGAACCTGCAGGCTCTTGCTCATACTTATCGAAACTTCCGCCAAGGTCACAGCAGAGCCGCAGGCGTCCCAAGCGGCCCCCGCCGTCGCATTCAACGCATAGACTCGCTCGCCTTTTGAATCGAGGATCACCCTTGATCCGTCCGGCAACGCATTCACCGAGAAATCGTTCCTAGCCCGTTGAACCTTCAAAGTCCCACCCCTGATTGAGGCATCGTCCTTCTCATGAAGTGCCTTCAATGTCGCAAGTATACATCCAGTACAGGTCACTTCTATGCCTTGAATTTCCAACTTTTCGGGAATGGCTCGCTGCCATCAGTAACCTCGCAACAGGGTACCTTCCGATAGAAGCGCCCGAATCATTGGGCTCTTCTTACCTCGAAAATCGCGTGTTCGCCAGTCGCCCTTTCCCCGTTCGGCGTGAACCTTCCATCAAGTTGTAAGGGCATCCGCGCCAGTGCCAAAGTCAGCAGAAAGAGCAACCTGCAGCTTCTTCGGTCTGCCCGGCATCAACGCGCAGCCAGCCATAGGCCTCAGACCGCTGCGGCTTCCAGCGGCTTGCCCGCCGCCAGTGCGAAGGGGTCGCTGTCCCTGTCCGTCACACTCGCCAGAGCCGCCAGTCGCGCAGCCAGTTCCGGCGTCCAACAGCCCTCCGGCGCGCGCCAGCTCCAGTTGCCCGCCGGAACTGCCGGCGTGTTCATCCGCCCCTCCGAGCCCAGTTCCAGCAGATCCTGTGCCGGGGCCATCGCTATCTTGGCCGCACTCGCCTGCACCGCGCGCAGTAGTGGCCATACAGGCCGGTCCTGCACCGGCCCCACATACGCCTCCACCTCTGTTCGCTCTGCCTCACCCGTGGTGCGCCACCATCCCAGAGTGGTGTCGTTGTCGTGCGTGCCGGTGTAGGCCACCGTCGCCGGCGCAAACTGGTGCGGCAAGTGCATGTGCGCCTCGGCGTTGCCAAAGCCGAATTGAATTACCTTCATCCCTGGCATCCCCATCTCCAGCCGCAGCGCATCCACCTCCGGCGTGATCACGCCCAGGTCCTCCGCCACCAGCGGGAGCGGTCCGAGCGCGGCCTCGAGTGCGCGAAACAGCTTCAGTCCCGGCGCCTTTACCCATTCGCCCTTCACCGCCGTCTCTTCCTCGGCGGGAATTGACCAATACGCTTCAAAGCCTCGGAAGTGATCCAGCCGCACAATGTCATAGAGGCGGCACGCTCTCCGGATACGTTCCACCCACCAGTCAAATTCGCGCATCTCCAGAACGTCCCACCGGTAGAGGGGATTTCCCCACCGCTGCCCTGTCGGCGAAAAATAATCCGGGGGCACGCCCGCCACTCGGACCGGCTTCAAATTCTCGTCCAGGTCAAAGATCGCCGGATGCACCCACACATCCGCCGAGTCCATATTTACAAAGATCGCCACATCGCCGAGAATGCGGATACCCTTCAGCGCCGCAGCCTCGCGCAGCAGGCTCCACTGCACCGCGAAGGCAAATTGCAGCACCTGCTCCCGCGCCAGGTCGCGCCAATGCTCTGCACCAATCTCCGCGAGCGCCTGCGGTTCGCGCCGACGTATCCGCTCCGGCCACTCTGCCCACGCGCCGGTGTTGAACTTACGCCGCAGCACCGCATAGAACGCATAATCATCGAGCCATCCGTGCTCGTCGCGACAAAACTGCTCAAAAATAGTCCACTGCTCTTTGAGCCGCTCCTCGCTTGCTCCGCGATCCAGAAAGTTTCCGGCCGCCTCCATCAGCAGTGGGAGCTTACGGCGCTCCACATCGTCGAAATCCACATTGCCGCCGGCGCCGGCCAGCCCTGCAATCCGCTCCGCATCGATCCAACCCCAGTCCACCAGCATGTCCAGGCTGATCAGATACGGGTTTCCTGCAAATGCCGACGACGACGCATAGGGCGAGTTGCCATAGCCTGTGGGCGAGAGCGGCAGCACCTGCCATACATGCTGCTTGGCCGCCGCGAGAAAATCCAAAAACGCATACGCCGCCGCTCCCAGGTCCCCGATTCCCCCGTACGACGGCAGCGAACTCACATGCAGCAGGACTCCCGTTGACCGCGCAAATTCCATCTCAGCTTTGTCTCCGCAAGCCCTATTGTGCCAGACGCGCAAGCAGTTGGTTGGTTACGCCGGTGCCGGTGCAGCAGAAGACCCCGCGGCGGGCTGCGCTGCGGGGTCTTCTGCTTCTGGCTGCCTTCAATTTACTGCCCGGGCAGGACCGGTGTCTGCGCCTTGGCGTTGATCTGCACCAGGCGCCGCTTCTTGTAGCTGTTGATCGTGTCGCTGGCAAAGATCTCGAACGCATCGTTGCGCCGCTGAGAGAGCATTTGGTCGCGCATCGCATCGAGGTTCTGCTGGATTTCATCCGCCGACGGCTCCTGCTTGTCGCGGATCTTCGCCACCACGCCCGTGCGGCCCGCGTTGATCGGCCCGCTGATCGCGCCCGGAAGGAGATCAAACAACTGCGGAGCCACCTGCCCAAGCTGACCGATGTCTGGAACCTGGTCCGACAGCTTCACGTCGTCGCTGGTCTTCACCGTTGCGCCCACGTCCTTTGCAGCCTTGGACAGATCGCCGCTGGCCTTCGCCTTGGCGGCCAGTTCCGCGGTCTTCTGCGCCAGAAGAGCCGGCAGTTGCTCGCTGCGATAGTCGTCCGCCACATGGCTCTTCCAGTCTGCAAACGTCGGCGCATGCGCCTGCGTCACGCCCGTCACCTGAAAAACCGCGTACCCTTCACCCGTCGCCGCAAACTGCGCCGGGTCGCCGACCTTCGACTGGAAGGCCTTGGCCAGCAGTTGCGAGCTGTCCGGCAGCGCCGCAATCACGCCCTGCGCATTGACGGGCGCCGACGTCACCACCTGCAGGTGATGCGCCTCGGCAGTCTTCTGCAGGCCGTTCTTGATCGCCTCCGACGTCAGATCGCGCGCGTAGGTCTCCTGCGCCTGCGCCGACTTCTGCCGCGCCAGAGTTGCCTGGATGGCTGGCGTTACCTCCGCCAGCGTCTGCGTGTGCGCGGCCTGCCGCTCTTCCACCTGCACGATGTGGTAGCCGTACTGCGTCTTCACAATCGAATACTGTCCGATTGGCTGCGAGAAGATTGCCTTGTCAAACTCTGGCACCATGCGCCCGCGCTGCGCAAAGCCCAGCTCTCCGCCCGAGTCCTTGCTGCCGGGGTCGTCGGAGTTCTTCTTCGCCAGATCCGCAAAGCTCGCGCCCCCCTGAAGCTGCTTCAGAATGCTCTCCGCCTTGGCCTTCGCCGCGGCGTCGGTCTTCGCGTCGGCGCCGGGATCCACCTTGATCAGGATGTGACGCGCCCGCGCCTGCTCAGGCACCGCATACTCCGACTGGTGCGCGGCGTAATACTGCTGAATCTCCTGCGGCGTCACCTGTGGCACGCCTCCCGGAGCCTGATCCGCAGTGAACGCGAAGTAGGTGATCGTCCGTTGCTCCGGCACCGCATGGGCATATCGCGCCGCGTTCTTCGTGAAGAACGCCTGCAGCTCCGCATCCGTCGGGTTGATCTGCTTCTGCAGATCGTCCGGCGAGAGCACCGCATAGTCAAACTTGATCTTGATGTTCGCCTTGCGATACGCGTCGCGCACTTCCTGGTCGCCCACCGTCACGCCTGCCGTAATCAGCGCCTCCAGCCGGCGAATCACGATGTCCTCGCGCACACTCTTCTCAAACTCGTCTACCGAGATGTTGAAGCGGTTCGCAACGATCGCCGCATACTGCTGCTGGCCCACGAACTTGCCGTCCGGGAACAGCACCTGCGCCGGCGGTCCCGTCTCCAGATACTGCCGCACGTCGTTGCTGTCGGCGTGGATGCCCAGCCGCTCCGCCTCGTCCAGCAGAATCTGCTGCTGCACCAGTTGCTGGCCCACCTGCGGCTCAATCAGCCCCAGGATCATCGGGTTGCTCGCATACTGCGGATACTGCTGCTGCACCCGCTCCATTGCAAGCTGCTCCACCTTCTGCTGGCTGATCGTGTCGCCAGAAGAGAGCAGCCGGCTGTACCAGTGCGGGTACACAACCGCGAAGGTGTCCGAGGAATTAGCCCCCATCCCCGTCAGTCCGGGAATCAGGTACACCACCATCGAAACCGAAGCGGCGGCAATGATGATTACAAACAGTGCCTTCGTCAGGCGATTGTCTTTCTGCAGGAAGCGAATCATGGATGGACTTGAGCCTTCAACTCTCTTGTGCGCGGCGTGGAGCAAACCGCCTGCAGCACCGGCTCAAACCACCCCGGTACAGGGCCATTGCTCTCCACGAATGCGAAGTTCTCGCTCGATGCGATCCTTCCAATTATAGACGAGAGAGCAACGTCACCGCCGGTTCGCAGACTCCAGCCTTACTCATCCATGCGTCGACCAACGCAAAGCGGGCAACCCGCCTTCGGATTGCCCGCCGCAATGCCCCTCAATTGCCGCTCGGCTCAACGCCAGTAGTAGAACCCGCCTGCGTAGTAATACGGCCGGTAGTACACCGGCGCATACGGGTACACATACGGATACGCATACGCGCCATACCCGTAGGGCGGCGGATTGTTGCCCCGCCGGTACAGCTGCGGCCCGCCCTGATTCAGCCCCTGCGAAAGACGGTTGGCCTCCTCCTGGCTCACCGGGTCCACCGTCACCGGGTCAGCCAGATGGAAGGTCACCAGCGCCTCCGCCGGAATCCATGCGTTCGGTCCATGCTCGGCTGCTGACGCTGCCGTGCCCACCGTTCCGCCCGCCACGCCGCCAATCGCCGCGCCGGCGCCGCCACCCGCCACGCCGCCCACAATCGCACCCAGCAGCGCGCCGCCCACCACGTTGCCCGCCGTGCGGCCCGTCTTGCTTGGTCCCTTCACGCGAAACAGGTCCGACTCAATCGGATAGCTACGCCCACCCAGGTCGAGCGCGGTCAGCCGCAGCGCCAGCTCCGGACTGCCCGCAAGCTGGCCCGACTGACGCACCTCTGTGACCACGCCATGCACCGTCGCGCCCCGCGGAATCGCCAGTGCCCCCCCGGCCGTCACGTCGCGAATCACCGTGAACTGCACCGGCGTGCCCTCTGCGGCCGACTTGCTGCTCACCGCTTCGACCGTCCGCACCTGCACCAGCGCGCCCGCCGGAACCGTCACCGGCCCGCTCGGCATCGCGTACTGCGGCCGGTTGTACTGCGGCCGGTTGCCATACTGCCCATTGCCGTAGTTCTGCGCGTAACCGTTCTGCCCGTAGCCATTGTTCTGGTACCGGTTCTGCTGTCCGTACTGCGGGTACTTCCCCTGTTGTCCATACTGCGGATTCTGCTGTCCGTACTGCGGGTACTGCCCCTGTTGTCCATACGGCTGGTTCTGTGCGTACTGCGGATTTTGTCCGGAGCCCGGAGCCGGAGCCTTCTGCTCGTAGCCGGGATTCGTCACCTGCGGTTCGGCTGAGGAATACGGCGCCGGAGCCTGTTGACTCGTCTCCGGAACCCCCGAATCATTCGAGTCCACCATCGGCCCGTTCTGCGCATTCGGATCGTTCGCCGGGTTGCCCACCTTCAGGTTGTCATGCACCGCCGTCACGCCCGCCACGCCCTTCACAATCTGCTCGGCCAGCGCGCGCGAAGTCTCCTTGGCCACCGTGCCCGACAGCGTCACCTCGCCTTGAATCGTCGCCGCCGTGATCAGATCATTCTTCAGAGGCTGTGAGGCATCCAGCGCGTGCACCACATCCATCTCGATCTGCCCGTCGGTGCGCTGGCCGCTCGCCTGCGCAGACTGCTGTGCAATCGCTGAAGCCGCGCAAAAAACGAACAGGGCCGCCCCCGTCACAATCTGCGGAGCCACTTGCCGCCAATCTGCCCGATTCATCTCTTCTCTCCCCTTGCACACGGATTCGTTGAGCCTGCTAACCGGGTTAGACTCACCCCGGCCAGGCCCGCTGCTGAATTGAACCCGCTACGGTCGAAAAAGTTCCGTTCGACGGCTCAAACCGCAGCCGGAACAGTCGTTCTGGCCCCCGTCGCCTGAGTTCCCTGTCCCGCCAGATCCTGGTTGTCCGGGAAAAAGATCTGAAACACCGTGCCAGAACTCTTTCCACTCTCCGCCGCCCGGCTGCGCACGTGCACCAGCCCGTGGTGCTTCAGGATGATCTCGTGGCTCACCCAAAGCCCCAGCCCGGTCCCCGTGACGTCTTTGGTCGTGAAGAACGCCTCGAAGATGCGTTCCTGCACTTCGGCATCCATCCCCAACCCGGTATCCGCCACGGTAATCCGCACGCCCTCCGTCCCCGGCTCATTCCACCGGCGCGAACGCCGCGCGCGCACCTGCAGCCTGCCGCCTCCCGGCATCGCATCCATCGCGTTCACCAGCAGGTTCGCAATCACTTGCCGCACCTCGCCCGCAAAGCAATAGAGATCCAGCTCCGCATCGAACTTCTTCGTTAGTTGAATCGCCAGCGCATTCAGGCGCACATGGTAGAGGCTCAGCAGAGAGTCAAGCAGCTCGGCCATCGTGGCCCGCGCCGGGAGCGTCGATTGCCGGTAGAATCGCAGCGTCTGCTGCGTAATCTCCGCAATCCGCTTCACCTCCAGCTCCGCCAGCGTCGCATACTCCAGCGCCGACCCCTCCAACTGGCAGTAGTTCTTCAGCAGGAAGAGCAGATTCGTCACCGCCTCCAGAGGGTTATTGATCTCGTGCGCAATCGACGCAGCCAGCCGCCCTGTCGCCGCCAGCTTCTCCGTCCTCCGCAGCGCCTCTTCGCTGCGCTTTCGTTCGGTCGCATCCAGCACAATCACGCCCGTCCATCGCACCTCATCGGGCCGCGTCCGCACCGGATAGGCGCTCACCAGCCACGTCCAGGGCAGATTCAGCCGGCCCCGCTTGCCGTTCAGCTCCACATCGCGCACTGGCGCCTCGGTGGCAAATACCCGCTGCACCGATTCTTCCAGTTGTCCGGCCACGGCCGCGGGAACCACCTCCGGGAGGGTCCTGCCCAGGTGGCTGTTGATGGGCACGCCCGTCATGCCCGCAAACACATCGTTCACCCGCACAAACCGGCAGTTGCGGTCAAAAAATGCCAGCCCAATCGGCGCATTCGCCAACATCGAATCCAGCAGAGACAGCGTGTTGTTCAGTCCCGCCCGCTGCTCCTTAATGGAGGCCACCATCCGATTGAAGGCTTCAATCAAATCGCCGAACTCGTTGTGGACCGTCACCGGCAGCGGAAAGCTGCTTTCATTGTCCGGCGACAGCATCAGCGCGCGTGTACCCCGGTGCAGAATGGCCAGGGGACGCGAGATCGCCCGCGCCATCAACAGCACCAGCAGCGCCGACGCCAGGACCCAGATCACTCCGAAGATCTCTGTTCCGCGCTCGATCGTATTCAGCTGCTCATAGTCCCATGCGCGATCCGTCTCGACCCATGCATAGCCCCGCAGATCACTATGAGTGTAGATCGCGTCTACGCTCTCCATCCGGTTGCCGGCAAAGTCAAACACCGTTGGCTCTTTGGGGTTCTTCAGCGGAATCTGCGCGCGCTCGGCAGGGTCCAGCCGCATCTCGTCCGGCTCGCCCGCGCTCGCAAACAGCACATTGCCCGCCGGGTCCGTGACCTTGGCCAGCCGCACGCCCGGCGTCTCGCCCATCATCGTCACGGACAGGCCCACCCACCCCGGCCGCTGCTGGCGCAGCGCCTCGCTGGCCTGCAGCGCCATCGAAGTGGCCTGGTGTCCCAGCCGCAGCCGCGCCCGCTCGTGCACCTCGCTCGCCTGCCTGCTGATAAGCAGCACCGCGAACAGCAGGATGGACAACGCCTCCAGCAGCACCAGCCCCGCCAGCATCTGCCAGCGAATCGTTCGCGGCCACATCCGCATCCGCACTCGCCTGCCCTCCGCTCTCTACACCCGCTCCGCGCTCGGCGTCAGAGCCGCTTCCAGCCCGCGCGCGATCTGCTTCCCGTGGAACCGCCCATTCTCAATGAAAATCTCGTTCGTCCGCGACCCCGCCACAATCACGCCCGCCAGATAGATACCCTTCACATTGCTCTCCAGCGTCTCCGCGTCACACACGGGCCGTCGGTCCGGCCCTTCAAACCGCACGCCCATCTCTTGCAGAAAGCTGAAGTCCGGATGATACCCCGTCATCGCAAACACGAAATCGTTCTTCAGCGTCTTCTGCCCTTCGGGTGTCCTCAGCACCACCGCATCCGGAGTGACCTCCACCAGTTGCGTGCTGAAGTACGCCTTGATCTCTCCTGCTTGGATGCGGTTTTCAATGTCCGGCTTGATCCAGTACTTCACATGCCGATGCAGCTCCGGGTCGCGATGTACCAGAGTCACCCTTGCTCCGTGCCGCCACAGCTCCAGCGCAGCAATCGCTGCCGAGTTCTTCCCTCCCACCACCAGCACGTCCAGCCCGAAGTATGGGTGCGGATCATCGTAGTAGTGATGCACCTTGCTCAGGTGCTCGCCGGGAATCCCCATCATGTTCGGCAGGTCATAGTAGCCCGTCGCAATCGCCAGCTTCCGCGCGCGCATCACGCCCGGCCTCCCAAAGCGGTCCACCGTATGCACCTGGAAATCCCCATCCCCGCCCGTCACCCGCTCCACCCGGTGATACTGCCGAACGTCCAGCTTGTAGTGCGCCGCCACCTGCCGGTAATACTGCAGCGCCTCATTCCGCGTAGGCTTCGCATTCGGGCTCGGAAACGGAATATCCCCGATCTCCAGCAGCTCCGAGGTCGTGAAGAACGTCATGTGAGAGGGATAGTGAAACAGCGAGTTGCACACGCAACCCTTGTCCACGAGCACCGCCCTGTAGCCAGCCTTCGCTGCCTCAATCGCGCACGCCAGCCCCGTAGGCCCCGCACCCACCACCAGCAAGTCAAACACTTCGCTCACCATGCTGTCAGCTCTCCCCTCGTCCTGCACATAGCTTAGGCCATCGCACAACCTTCCTGAATCATCACGTCAGCCGAAAGTCCTGAAGGCTGAAGAAGACAGCCGCCCATGGTAGAATGGTAGATACATTGGGTAGAATGGTGTAAAAATGGCTATGAATATCAAAAATGAGGAGACCCAGCGCCTGGCACGCGAACTCGCCCAGCGCAACGGTGAAACCGCCACCATGGCCATTACGATCGCGCTCAGGGAGCGGCTCAGTCGGCAACAACAGCCCCGCAAGCCAGCTGGCCGATTCGAGCGCATCCGGAAGATCGTCGAGCGCACCGCGCCTCTGATGAAGAGCAGGAAGTCCTCCAATGAGCTGATGGACGAGCTCTACGACGAAAAAACGGGCCTGCCCAGATGATTGTCGACACATCCGCCATTGTGGCCATCCTCAAGGATGAGCCGGAAGGAATTGCTCTCTCGAAGGCGCTGGATAGGGCGGATTACGCCGGAATCTCCGCGGCTTCTTACCTTGAGACGGCCATTGTGATCGGCAAGTATCGCGACCCCGTGCTCAACGCAGAACTCGATGAATTTCTGCAGGACGCTGAAATTGTCATCGAACCCGTCACCGAGGAGCAGGTGAAAATCGCCCGTCAAGCCTTCCGTGACTACGGCCGCGGAAGCGGCCACCCCGCCAATCTCAACTTCGGCGACTGTTTCAGCTACGCGCTGGCCCGCGCCAAACGCGAGCCACTCCTCTTCAAAGGGGACGATTTCGGGCAGACCGACCTGCGTTCGGCACTGGAGCATTGACCGGAGCGGACGTGAGAGATGAGTTGCCATTGAAGAAGCGACAACTCTCAGGGTGTGTCCCGCGTCTGTTGCATCGCGCGCCGCCCCTGACTTTGGCGATACCTCCTTACTTTGGTACTTTTTAGGAAGTTACTCAGCTCTGCTACCCTGATTCAGAACAGCGTCGCAAATAAACGCCTATGACAGCGGTCGCGGAACACGAGCGGGTGCAGATGGAGAGCAAGAACTACTGCGCGTACAACCGGACCCAAGGCTGCTTTCTGAGCCTGCGCATCAGCACGGCTGACGCCCAGCATCAATCCGCTCACGAACAACTCCAGAGCCTTGCCGAAAACTCCCAATCGGGCCTATGGATGTCTCCCTTCGCCAGCCTTCCCGAGGGGCACTCCCGGCTGGTCTTCGACCTGGTCTATCTCGATCAGGACTGCCGCGTTCTCGCCATCGAATCCTTTCCCAATGCCTCTGCGCGCCAGCCGGACCAGCCGATAGCCAGTGCCCTGGCACTTCCTCCGCGCACCATCACCGCCACCATCACTCAGCCGGGCGACGAGCTGATCATCTGGTCACTGTCCGAATCCGAACCGCAGCCCCAGCGCGGCGTCCGTTCCTCCCGCGCCAGCCGCTCCCGTTCCGCCGCGGCGTCGCGTGCCGAGCAGCACGGATCCCCATCGGTCACCCCGCCCACGAGACAGCCTGATCACCATGCCCCGGCTGAAACTACTTCCGATGCAGAAGCGGACACGCCGCAGCAGCCGTCTTTCTTCAAGCGCTTGTTCGGCGGCAGACTCGTGGGGAAAGACGACGCGCCCGTCTCCATCTTCGCCTCAGACAACGCTTCCACGGCGTCTTCGCGTGCTCCGCAAGCATCCTCGTCAATCCCCGGCAATCCAGCTCCATCGAGAGTCCAAGCGCCTAGCCCCACCCCGCCCTTCGTCGAAGCTTCTCAGCCATCCAAATTGGTGGACTCCATCCCGACGCCTGCGCCCGAGCGGGTTCAGGCCGCGGATCCGCATCCTTTGTCTGCCGCCGAGGTTGTTCCGGTCCAGTCCGTCGCACCCGAGCCTCCCGCACTTGCCGTAGCCAGTCTCCCGTCCGACGAGGGTGTATCGACTGCGCCGCTGGCGCCTTTGCCGCAACCTGATCTCCTTGCGACCGCTGCCATCGAGCCTCCGGCTGTAGAAACGCCCGAGCCTCCCGCCGTTGTCCCAGTTCCGCCGCTGTCTGCTTCGGACGCAGTTCCCAGTGTTTCGCAGGAACCGATCAACCCGGTCATCGCTGAGAGTTCCACTGCAACTGAAGCTCCGATCGCTCAGCAAGCCCCCGTCAATGAGCCCTCCCCGCTGCCCGCTGCAATCATTGCCTCCTCGATTGCAGAGGCCCACCTTGCACCCCCTGCTCCAGTCGCATCCACGGCATCTTCGGAACCCACGGAGGACGCCTCGCAGCCAATCGCGGCCGCGGCTCTGTCTGTTGAGTCTGAGCCACCCATCGCGCCACAAATCCCGACCGAATCCGTCGTCAGCGCGCCCGCCCACAAGCGTCGTCTCGTCGCCATTCCTGGCCCCAACGGCACCGCCTTTGTGGTGCAGCGCGCCGACGAACCCCAGGAGCCCATTCCCTCTCCAGCCCATGCCGTGCAGCCATCCGATTCCTCTTCGGAGCCTCCTGCTCGGCACCAGGCAGTCCCCGTGGAACAGCTTCCGCTGGCCCCGGCTGCCGCAACTGGTCCTCCCGCACCATTGACGCCGCCGGTTACCTCTGCCCCACCCGTCGACGCAGAGCTGGAATCCTCCACATCTCCCGAGCACGCCGCCCGGAAGGCAAAGGAATGGAAGAAGGCTCGCAAACATGCGCAGCGCAGGGAGGCCGAGCGGCGCGATGCCAAACGCAAATTCCAATTCCAAAACAAATCGGACGCCGACACTCCCCCCGCCCCATCCCTCGGCAAGCGCTTTGTTCACTGGCTGACCGCGCCTCCAACCGCGGCCAAACGGATGCGCACGCCCGAGATTGTCGCCTATTTCTGGACCGGCGGCACGCCTCGCCCGCACTCCGTCGCCAATATCAGCGTGACCGGCCTGTACATCCTGACCAAGGACCGATGGCTGCCGGGCACGGTTCTGGTCATGAACCTGCAATGGACCGACACCGACGGTAACCACCCCGGCGATGCGATCTCGGTTCTCGCCAAGGTCATTCGTTCCGGCGACGATGGTGTCGGCTTCCAGTTCGTGACCTCGAACGACATCGATCTTCTCGATGGCCAACACATTCCCGGCAAAGGCTCCGACCGCGCCGCCCTCGACCGCTTTCTCTGGCGCCGCAAGCGCCCCGCTGCCAAGACCAGCGCCTGATCCTTACCATCGAGATCTCGACGACGCTCCGCCACGCAACGCTCGTTCTCCTGCTTCAAACCACCCGTCCTGCACGCTCATCCCCGCATCCGTTACCCTAGTAGCGTCGCATTTTCAGGGAGTCATCCATGACCATCATTCAGCAGCAGGACTTCATCGCCAGCGTCGCCGGCGCCTTGCAGTACATCAGCTACTATCATCCCGTTGACTACATCACCTCGCTGGCCAAGGCTTACGAGCGCGAGCAGTCGCCCGCAGCCAAAGACGCCATCGCCCAGATCCTCATCAACAGCCGCATGTGCGCCGAAGGCCACCGCCCCATCTGTCAGGACACCGGCATCGTCACCGCGTTCATCAAGATGGGCATGGACGCCCGCTTCGAGCCCGCGCCCGGTGAGCGCCGCATGGACCTGCAGGAGATGGTCGATGAAGGCGTCCGCCACGCCTATCTCGATCCCGACAACAAGCTCCGCGCCTCCATCCTCGCCGACCCCGCCGGCAAGCGCATCAACACCAAAGACAACACCCCCGCCTGCGTCTCCGTGGAGTTGGTCAAGGGCTCCACCGTCGATGTCACAGTAGCGGCCAAAGGCGGCGGCTCTGAGGCCAAAAGCAAATTCATCATGCTCAACCCCTCTGACTCCGTCGTCGAATGGGTGCTCAAGACCGTGCCCACCATGGGCGCCGGCTGGTGCCCGCCCGGCATGTTGGGCATCGGCATCGGCGGCACGGCAGAAAAAGCCATGCTCCTCGCCAAAGAATCCTTAATGGACCCCATCGACATCCAGGACCTCATCGCCCGTGGGCCCCAGACCACCGCCGAAAAGCTCCGCATCGAGCTTTACGACAAGGTCAACCGCCTCGGCATTGGCGCGCAGGGCCTCGGCGGTCTCACTACCGTCCTCGACGTCAAGGTCCGCGACTATCCCACCCACGCGGCCAACCTCCCCGTCGCCATGATTCCCAATTGCGCCGCCACCCGCCACGCCCACATCGTCCTCGACGGCTCCGGCCCCGTCTATCTCGATCCGCCATCGCTCGACGCCTGGCCCAAGCTCACCTACGACATCTCCGGCGCGCGCCGCGTCCACCTCGACACCGTCACCCGCGATGAAGCCGCCACATGGAAACCCGGCGAAGTCCTCCTGCTCACCGGCAAGCTCCTCACCGGCCGCGACGCCGCCCACAAGCGCATGACCGACATGCTCAATCGCGGGGAGAAACTCCCCGTCGACTTCCGCAACCGCTTCATCTACTACGTTGGCCCCGTCGATCCCGTCCGCGAAGAGGTCATCGGGCCCGCCGGCCCCACCACCGCTACCCGCATGGACAAGTTCACCCGCCAGATGCTTGCCGAAACCGGACTCCTCGGCATGGTCGGCAAAGCCGAGCGCGGACCAGCCGCCATCGACGCCATCAAGGAGTTCCGCGCAGTCTATCTGATGGCCGTCGGCGGCGCAGCCTACCTCGTTGCCAAAGCCATCATCGGCGCGCGCCAGCTCGCCTTTCAGGACCTCGGCATGGAGGGCATCTACGAGTTCGATGTCAAAGACATGCCCGTCACCGTCGCCGTCGACTCCAAAGGCACCAGCGTCCACCAGACCGGCCCCGC
>VFSW01001292.1_pt1 | contig 38081 bp, 35 predicted proteins | sample 5358111 | NCBI WGS metagenome assembly VFSW01 (sample SAMN11554181, study PRJNA540505) | mine drainage metagenome | isolation source: sediment from site ElyBrook_90M | place: USA: Ely Copper Mine, Vershire, VT | collected 2017 | reverse complement strand
CTAAGGTCAACCAGATGCCGTCGATGTGGCAGGCGGGCGTTTATTCATCGGTCACGAACTATCTCAATGCCGTCAAGGCGGCCGGCACCGACGAGCCGCTTAAAGTCACCGCCAAGATGCGCGAGACGCCGATCAACGACTTCTTTTCCCGCAACGGCAAACTGCGCGAAGACGGGCTGATGGTCCATGACCTTATTCTGGTGCAGGTGAAGAGGCCGGAAGATTCGAAATATCCGTGGGATTATTATCAAATCCTCACGCACATTCCGGGCGATCAAGCCTTCGGCCCGCCCAATCCAGCCTGTCCGCTCGTCAGGCAATAGGGGTCGCCGCAAAAGTGGAGACGCTCGCGCTCCCCGTGTTCGCAGCCGAGTTCGATTTGAAGAGGCTGTCCGCGGCGTTTCTCGAAGATCCTTATCCGACCTACCGTGCGCTCCGGCGATTTGATCCGGTGCATCGCATGCCGGACGGATCATATTTCCTGACCCGCTATGACGATTGCCTTGCAGTCTACCGCGACGTCGACATCTGGAGCTCGGACAAGAAGCTCGATTTCCGGCCGAATTTTGCCGACAGTCTCTTGTACGAGCATCACACGACCAGCCTGGTATTCAACGATCCGCCCTATCATAGCCGCGTGCGTAAGCTGCTTGCGCCCGCATTTGCGCCCCGCGCGCTCGTCGCCTTGCAGAACCGAATCGAGCAACTCGTCGACCGGTTGCTTGAAACCGCCGCCGAGCGCGGCGAGATCGACCTCATAGCGGATTTTGCCGCGGCAATCCCGGTCCAATTGATCGGCGACATGCTCGGCATCCCGCAGGATGAACGCGGGCCTTTGCGCGCATGGTCGCTCGCCATCCTCGGCGCGCTCGAACCGGTTCTCAGCAGCCAACAATTCGATACCGGCGTCGCGGCGGTCGCCGATTTCAAGGATTACCTCAGCGACATTATTTCCAGACGGCTGCGCAGCGGCGATAGCGACCCGGCCGAAATCCTTTCTAAGCTGATCGATGCCAGCGATTTTGCCGCTCGTGGCGGCGATGGCGAGCGGCTGTCAAAACTGGAGCTGATCCATAATTGCATTTTTCTTCTTAACGCCGGCCATGAGACAACCACCAATCTCATCGGCAACGCGATTGATCTTCTTATCCGTCATCCCGGCGCCATGAGCGACCTGCGCAGCAACCCCGAAGCGATGGACCCCGCCGTCGAAGAGTTTTTGCGGATGGAAAGTTCGAACCAGCTCGGTAATCGCCGGGCCGCCCGGGATACAGTGTTTGGCGGCGTCGAGATCGCGGGCGGCGGCTACGTGCATATCTGCATCGGCGCCGCCAATCGCGACCCCGACCAGTTTCCCGATCCGGACCGGCTCGACATCCGGCGCCAGCCGAACCGGCACCTGGCTTTCGGCACCGGCATTCATGCCTGCGCGGGAATGTCGCTCGCCCGCATGGAGGCGCAGGTGGCAATCGGACGATTGCTGCAGCGCTTCACACACATTGAGCCGATCGCCGCCCCAGTACGTGGCGGCCGTGCGCGATTCCGCGGCTTTACGTCCTATCCCGTCCGGCTTCGAACCTGACAAGGATTGCTGGAAATCCACACTTTGCGCGGGTATGGTGCCGGCCGGAAAAGCGGAAACCGGCATGACCGACTCGATCGTTCCCCATTTTCACAACGATGTTGGCGTCGCGGTCGTTGAGATCGGCGCCAAGGAGTTCATGTGTGTCGGCGCCATGCCGCCATTCGATCATCCGCACGTGTTCTGCGACATGGGCGCGGACGCCGAATACATTTGTCCGTATTGTTCGACGCTCTATCGCCACGACCCGACCCTTAAGCCGAGCGCTGCGCGGCCGGCGGAATGCGTGTTGCACGACGTCCACGCCTGAGTTGTCAGCGGGAGCGCGAAACTGCCGTCCTCGCGGATCGTCATTGTCGCCGGAGCCGGCATCGGCGGACTGACCGCGGCGCTGGCGCTGGCGCGCAACGGTTTTGGCGTCACCGTGCTGGAACAATCCGAGCGGCTTGAGGAAACCGGCGCCGGAATTCAGCTCTCGCCCAACGCAACCCGCACCTTGATCGACCTCGGCCTGGGTGACAGCTTACGACCCTTCGCAGTCGCACCCACAGCGCTGCGGGTAATGAGCGCGGCAAGCGGACGCGAGATTGTCCGGCTGCCGCTCGGGGACACCATCGGACGGCGTTACGGCGCGCCCTATTGGGTGATCCATCGCGGCGATCTGCAGGCGGCGCTTTTGGCCGCCGTCTCGCGGCGCCTCGAAGTCACGCTAAAGCTTGGCGCGCGGGTCGAAGATTTCGTCACCCACGCGAATGGCATCACTGTATCGGCGCGCGGCCACGCCGGCACAACCGATCAGCGGGGCCTCGCGCTCATCGGTGCCGACGGCCTGTGGTCGCTGGTGCGCCGCCGCATCGGTTACGGAGAACCGCCGCGCTTCACTGGCCACGCCGCCTGGCGTTCTCTGGTGCCGGCGCGCGAGGTCGCGCCTGAATTTCGCGAACCGTTCGTCTATCTCTGGCTCGGACGCGAGGCTCACCTGGTTCACTATCCGGTCAAAGCCGACCAAGTGATCAACATCGTCGTTATTGCCGCCGAATCCTGGAACACGCCGGGCTGGAGCGAGCCGGCTAGTCGAGCCGACGTGGTGCCGCGCCTGACCGCCGAGGCCTGGGCGCTGCCAGCGCGCGCTCTCGTCGGCCTGCCCGCCGGCTGGCTGAAATGGGCGCTCTACGCTCGCCCGCCAATCGGACGCTGGTCAAAGGGGCCGGTAGGGCTCCTTGGCGACGCCGCCCACCCGATGTTGCCCTACGTGGCGCAAGGCGCGGCGATGGCGATCGAAGATGCGGCGGTGCTGGCGCGATGCATGGCACGGCGGCCGGACGATCCGGCCGCTGCCCTGCAAACTTACGGCACGACGCGGGGCGCGCGGACGCGGAAGGTGCAACGCCTCGCCGCCCGTAATGGGGCCCGCTACCATTTCGGCGGCATCAGCGGCTGGGTGCGCGATGCCGCAATGCGGACGATCGGCGGTAAGCGGCTTTTGCACGACTACGACTGGATTTACGACTGGCGTCCGCCCCCCGGCCTAACCATCGGCTGATGCGGCAAAGCGGTGGTGGTTGCAAAAAAGCCCCGGCCATAACCCTCGGCCGCTCAAGCAAACCGCACGTTTATTTAGGACACGAACGTTGTCCGGCCCGGTCGCGCCGGCGTGGGACGTGACGCGCGTCCAGGATTGGAGGCCGCCCAGGAACATTTGGCCAACGCCGAGGTTCATCTTGAGTAACTGGGCTCCGGAGTGGAGAGGAGTAATTCCATGTGCGACTACAGTTTGCATCTTATGGCGTCACGGCCCGCCAAGGTCGGAGAGATGATCGTCGCGACAGATTTCGCCAAATCGATAACCCGCGGCTTTGCCGCGGTCGGGGAGCCGGACGTCGCGGTTTGCCTGCTTCCCGGCACCGAACTCGCCTTCGCGAGTGACGTTCAGTACGAACGCGCTTTCAGCCTGTTCGGCAGGGCTCGTGCCGGTCACAAAGTGGCGCGGTTCCGGCAGATCAATATGGACGATCCGAATGTCCACCACGACGCGCTCGAATTTCCGAATGGACAGGTGGTGCTGATCACGCGGCTGATACCCGGCCAATGCGCCACTGTCCTGCAGATGCCGGCATCACCGCACCCCCACGGCTCAGTCGAGGGTGCGGCGGAAAGTACGCAGGAGTGGATCGAAGCGTAGCGCTGTTGCCGGCAAAGCAATAGGCGACGCATTTGTGCCACGGACCGAGAGCAAAGGCCGAGAAGACGCGTTGAGTAACGCGGATTTTCTCGCCGCGATGGAACCCGGCCATTCTCAGGGATCCAGCCGGTTTTCCACGCCCTGTTCGCGGCCGGCGGTGGCCTGCTTGGCCATGGCGCGCCGAAAGCCATCCCGCTCTTGGAGCGACTGCCAGTACGCCGCGACCGCCGGCGTGAACTTTCCATCGAGCTTGGTGAATACCGCCAGCAATAGGGCATAGCCGACCGAAATATCGGCTGCCGTGAACCGCCCGGCGCAGAGCGTCGGTTGCCGCGAGACGACCGCGTCGATGCCGCGCAGCCGGGCGAGAAACCACCGCGAATAATCGGCGGCGACTTGATCCAAACGCCGCTCTGGCGGGGCGAATACCGAATAGCGCAGCACCACCGCCTGCGGGAACGTCAGGGTCGCTTCGCCGAAATGCAGCCAGTTGAGATAAAGACCAAAATCCGCCTCCGTCGGCGCCACCGCCAAAGAACTGGGGCCGTAGCGCGTCACCAGATACTGGCAGATCGCCGCTGATTCAGTCAGCCGCATGCCGTCGTCCAGAAACGTCGGCACGGTGCCGAGCGGATTAACGGTAAGGTAGTCCGGCGCCAGCTCCCGCGGCGGGAACGGCAGCATTTTCAGCTCATACGGCAAGCCCATCTCCTCCAGCGTCCACAGCGGACGAAAGGAGCGAGCGTTGTGGCAGTGATAGAGCGTGAGCATGGTGTTAGGTCCCCCCTCGCCTGGATGCCGCGTTCCGCATATTGTGCACCTTGAAAAGGCACAATTGAAATGGCGCAGCGAAGCGATCAGCTGTTCCTGGAGGACTTTGCCGAGGGACAACGGTTCGAAGGCGAGCCGAGAACAATTTCGGAAACCGATTTCGGGTCATTCGGTGCGCTCACCGGCGACCGGCACCCCATTCACTACAATGCCGAGTATGCCAAGACCACCCGGTTCGGCCGTCCGATCGCGCACGGGCTGCATCTGATGGCGCTCACCGCCCTCGGCGCTACCGCGCTGTCAGACCGTCTTGAGGAATCGATGGTGGCTATGCTCGAACAGAGCTGCCGGTTTCTTAAGCCGGTTTTTGCCGGACACGTGTTGTGTTGCGAACTGATCGTGAAGCAAGCAGAGCGAAAGCCCGGCAAGGATACCGGCAGACTCCGTTTCCAGGTGCGACTGCTCGATCAACAGGACGAAGCGGTCCTGGATGGTCATCATCTTTATATGGTGCGCTGCCGGCCGAGTGGACGGAGGCCGTAGACATTAGGCCGGCAAATGCTGAGTCGATGAATCCATCTAAAAACAAAAGGCATATCAGATGAACCGACCGCTCCGCAGCAACTTGAAACCGGGCACGGCGCTGTGGGCAGCGCGGCGAGCGCAGTGGCGGGCGCTCGGCCTTTCCGACGCGGATATGGCGAAGCCGAAAATTGCCGTGGTCAATAGTTCGTCGGAGCTGGCGAGCTGCTTTTCCCATCTCGACGGCATCGCCGCGGAAGTGAAGCGCAGCATTCGCGAAGCCGGCGGATTGCCGTTCGAGATTCGCACCGCGGCGCCCTCCGATTTCATCACCAGCGCCGGCCGATACGGCGCCTACATTCTGCCGGCGCGCGATCTGATCGCCGCCGACATCGAAGTGCAGGTCGAGGGCGCACTGCTTGACGGCATGGTGTGCCTTGCCTCCTGCGACAAAACGCTCCCCGGCCAGCTTATGGCGGCGGGCCGTATGAACATTCCCACCATCGTTGTGATCTGCGGCTATCAGCGCAGCGGTACCTACAAGGGCGAGCACGTCGATATCGAGGAAGTCTTCCTCAAGGCCGGCTACCTCGCCTCCGGCCAGATTACGCTCGACGATCTCGCCGGTATGGCTGACGTCGCGGTGCAGGGGCCGGGGGTCTGTGCCGGCATGGGTACCGCCAATTCCATGCACACGGTCTGCGAGGCCCTCGGCATGACACTGCCGGGAAGCGCCCCGGTCGAGGCCAATTCGCCCAAAATGCTGGCGTTTGCGCGCGCTTCCAGCCGCCGCATTGTCGAGATGGTGCAGGAGGATTTGAGACCCCGCGACATCATTACCGCGGGCGCGATCCGCAACGCCGTGATGATGGTGCTGGCGCTCTCCGGCTCGATCAATTGCGTCAAGCATCTGCAGGCTATCGCCACTGAGGCGGACGTCGAGGTCGACGTCTACGGCCTGTTCTCGGAGCTTGCGGACAAGGTGCCGCTGCTGGCCGCGGTGCGCCCGAATGGCGACACGCTGATTGAAGAATTCGACGGCGCCGGCGGCGCGCGCGGTGTGATGCTGCGCCTGCAGGGCATGCTCGATCTCGGTGCGCGCTCGGTCGGCGGCGGGACAATCGGCGAAGCGCTGAGGCACGCGCCGGCGCCGGACGGCGAAGTGATCCGCGGGCTCGAAGAGCCGCTGTCGCGGCGAGCGTCAATCAATATCGTGCGCGGCAACCTTCTGCCCGGCGGCGGCATTGTGCGGCTCGGCGGGGTTGGAGCCCGCAAACTGACATTCACCGGCTCGGCCAAACTCTACCACTCGCGCGATGAGGCGCTGGCGGCGATCGCGGCGGGTGACGTGGTCAAAGGCGATGTCGTGATCCTGCGCGGCCTCGGTGTCATCGGCGGGCCGGGCATGGCGCTGACATCGGCGGTGGTATTTGCGCTCGACGGCGCCGGCCTGATCGACGACGTCGCCGTAATCACCGAAGGTCAGCTCTCCGGGCTGGTCAACAAGGGACTTGTCGTCGGCGAGGCGTCCCCTGAAGCGGCGGCAGGCGGTCCGCTCGCTTTCGTCGACAACGGCGACAAGATCACCATTGACGTGCCCGGCAAGGCGGTCGATTTGCACGTCCCGGCCGAGGAGATGGAGCGCCGCCGCGCCGTCCCGCGAAAATTCGGCGCGCAAAACCTTAAAGGCTGGTTGCGGACTTACCAGCATGCCGTGCAACCGGTACATAAGGGTGCCGTGCTCGACTGAAGACTGAAGCCGCGCTGGCGGGGTCTTTGATAGGAGACTTGGGGTGCTGCAGCTTACGGGCCGGACGGCCGTTGTGACGGGAGCCGCAGGCGGGATCGGCCGGGCGATCGCCACGTCCTTGGCGCGCCGGGGCTGCAATCTTGCGCTCGCCGACATCAACGAGGAGAACCTCCACAAGACGGCCGCCGAGATTGCCGCACAGGGGGTGCGGGTGAGCAAGCATCATCTCGATGTGTCGGACCGTGACGCAGTCGCCGCACTTCCGCAGCAGGTCGCCGCCGAACACGACCGGGTCGATGTGCTCGTCAACAACGCCGGCGTGGCGCTCGCCGGCACTTTCGAGCAGGTCACCGAAACCGATTTCGAATGGCTGTTCGGCATCAATTTCTGGGGCGTGGTGCGGATGACGCGGGCCTTCCTGCCGCTCCTGCACAACAGCGACGAGGCGCGCATCGTCAACCTTTCGAGCGTATTCGGAATAATCGCCCCCCCGGGCAATACCGCTTATTCGGCGAGCAAATTCGCGGTGCGCGGATTTTCCGAATCGCTGCGCCATGAACTGCGGAAAACCCGCATCGGCGTAACTGTGGTTCATCCGGGAGGCGTGGCTACTTCGATCGTCCGCAATGCCCGGATGCCGAGGACCAATTCCCCCGAAGAGGATGAAGCGAAGCGAAAGTCGTTCGAGGCCGTCCTCACTCTGCCACCCGAAATCGCCGGTGAAACCATCGTCCGTGGCGTCGAAAACCGCAAAGCGCGCGTCCTGGTAGGTTCCGATGCCAAGATGCTGGCATTGATTGAACGGCTCATGCCTGTCAATTACTGGAATCTGGTGGGGCGGGCATTGAAGAGATGAGCGCTACCGCTACGCTTACCGGCACGCTGGACGTCGGACCAACTGATGAGGCCCGCCGATGATTACCGTTGCATGGATTGTCGCCGTCGTTGTGATCGTGCTTCTGCTCCTGCCGCTGGCCGGGCTGGCATCGTTTTCCGCGTGGACGGCACGGCAAGTTGAAAAGCGATTGCCGCCGCATGGGGCGTTCACCGAAGTCGACGGTGCGCGCATCCACTATCTCGATGAAGGTTCGGGACCGCCCCTCCTGCTGATCCACGGGCTTGCCGGGCAGACCCGCGTGTTTACGCATTCGCTGCTCGACCGGCTCAAACACCGATACCGCGTTGTTATTCTGGATCGGCCGGGCTGCGGCTATTCCACACGCCCGCCGCGTGCCTCGGCGGCAATCAGCGCGCAGGCGCGCACCATCGCCCACTTCATTGACAAGCTCGGACTTGAGCGCCCGATCGTCGTTGGTCATTCATTGGGCGGGGCGATTGCGCTTTCGCTTGCGCTCGATCATCCCGATCGGGTCGGCGGGCTCGCGCTGCTCGCACCGTTGACACACGCCCAGGATGCAGTACCGCCGTTGTTCCGCGGGCTCGCGGTCAAGTCGCCGATGATGCGCCACTTCATCGCGTGGACGTCGGCAATTCCGCTGTCAATCCGCAATCGCCAGTTCGTGCTCGAACAGGCGTTTGGCCCGCAGCCGGTCGTCGCCGACTATGGCACGCTCGGCGGCGGCCTGTTGAACTTGAGGCCGCACAGCTATGTCAACGCTTCGCGCGACTTGATGGCGACCACGCAAGACATGGCGCAGATGCAAGAGCGCTATCATCAGCTCACGATTCCGGTCGGCATGTTGTTTGGAACCGGCGACCGCCTGCTCGATCACGTCAAGCACGGCGCGGCCATGGCGGCAAAGGTCGCCGGACTTGATCTCGAACTGATCGAGGGCGGCGGGCATATGGTGCCGATTTCGTCCGCCGATCGCACCGTCACTCTGATCGCGCGCGTGGCCGAGCGGGTTGCCGCCAATGCCGAACAGCGCGCACCCAATCTCGAGACGGCGGAACCATGACGCGGAAAAACTTGAAAGAACATTTTGGAGAACATTTGGACGTCGTCATCGTCGGCAGCGGTCTCTCCGGCATCGATGCCGCCTATCACCTGCAAGCGTATTGCCCGGGCAAGTCCTACACCATCCTTGAGAGTCGCGACGCCATCGGCGGTACCTGGGATTTGTTCCGCTATCCCGGCATCCGCTCCGATTCCGACATGTACACGTTCGGCTATTCGTTCCGGCCTTGGCAATCGAATGCCGCCATCGCCGACGGTGAAGCGATCCGCACTTATATTCGCGAGACGGCGGAGGCTTATGGCATCGATCGTAAAATTCGCTTCCAGCATCGGGTGAAAACCGTGTTTTGGTCGTCGGCGGACGCGCTGTGGACGATCGATGCCGAGCGCGGACCCGAGCGCGAGCCGGTCCGCTTGACCTGCAACTTCATCTTCTCATGCACCGGCTACTATGACTATACGGCCGGTTACACGCCCGAATTTCCCGGCATCGGGAAGTTTCAGGGCCGGGTCGTTCACCCGCAGCAATGGCCCGAAGACCTCGATTATACGGGCAAGCGCGTTGTGGTGATTGGCAGCGGCGCGACTGCGGTCACGATCATTCCCGCGGTGGCGAAAACCGCCGCCCTGGTGACGATGCTGCAGCGTTCACCCACCTACATCGTCTCACGCCCGACCCAGGATGCGATAGCCGGCTGGCTGCGCCGCCATCTGCCGGTACGGGCCGCGTATAGTCTGGCACGCTGGTACAATGTTCTGTTCGGGCTGTATTTCTACAGTCTCTCCCGCCGCAAGCCGGACGCGGTCAAGCAGTGGATCATCAGTCAGGCCCGGCAACAGCTTGGCGACGACTACGACGTCACCACGCATTTTACGCCGCGCTATAACCCGTGGGACCAGCGCTTGTGCCTCGCCCCCGACGCCGACTTCTTCCGCGCCATCAAATCCGGCAAGGCCGACGTTGTGACCGACCAAATCGATGGTTTCACCGAGAACGGGATTCATCTGCAATCGGGCCGTGAGCTTAAGGCCGACATCATCGTCACCGCGACCGGGCTCAAGATGCAGTTGCTCGGCGGCATTCAAGTCGTTGTCGATGGCAGGCCGGTCAAATTCTCCGACACCATGAATTTCAAGGGCGTCATGTTCAGCGACGTGCCGAACCTCGCCGCGGCCTTCGGCTATACCAACGCGTCGTGGACGTTAAAGTGCGACTTGACCTGCGCCTACGTGAGCCGGCTCATCAACTATATGGATCGGCGCGGCTATGTTGCTTGCACGCCACGCCGCGATCCCTCAGTCAAAGCGGAACCGCTGATCGATTTTTCTTCCGGCTACATCCAGCGCGCAATCGGTCAATTCCCGAGTCAGGGTTCCAGGAAGCCCTGGCGGCTCTACCAGAATTACGTGCGAGACCTGCTCAGCCTCCGCTACGGCCCGGTTGACGATAAGGCTCTGGAATTCACGCGCCGGCGCGAGACCAAGATAGCCGCGTAGGCCGCGCCAAAGGTCAGTTCGCCGCCACCGCCGAACGAGCCGAAAGCCGTTCGCTGTCATCGCGCGCAATCTCTTGCTATGGTTCGGCTCGAACGCCGACCAACGAGGTGCCCGCCATGTCCGAAGCCATCAATCACGCCAAACTCGCGATGCTGTTTCGCAAAGAATTTCAGCTCTGCAACGTGCAGAAAGGCGAAACCATCGTGCTCCTGAGCGACCTCGGGGCGCGCCGCGACTACGTCTCCGCAGCTTTTGCCGCCGCCGAGGACCTGGGCGCCGACGCCTACGAGATGTGCGTCAATGCCATGCCGTCCTGGACCAAAGTCGGCGTTGAAACCGTTGGCCGCTGCAAGGGCACACTTGAGGCCATCAAGTCGGCCGACATGCTGGTCTGCCTGCACATCCCGCTGTTCACCCGCTGGCTGAAAGAGGCCCGCGACGCCGGAACGCGGGTGCTGATGGTAATCGACGGTCCGGACGAACTGGAAGAATTGATGGCGCCATCGGGTCTGAAAGAGGCGGTGAAACACGCGGGCGAGCGGCTGCAGCGCGCCAAGACCATGCGCATCGTGCGGGACGGCGGCACCGACCTGACCGTTGGCACGGGCGAATATCCAACCATGATCCAGTACGGCTTCTCGGAAGCAGCCGGCCGTTTCGACCATTGGGGCGCCGGGCACGTCCATACTTTCCCGAACGAAGGCTCAGCCAACGGCACCGTCGTGTTTGCGCCGGGCGACATTATTATCCTGCCTTATTGCCGCTACGTTCAGGACGAAGTGCGGCTCGATGTTCGCGACGGCTTTATCCGCAAGATCGAAGGCGGCCTCGATGCCAAGCTGATGAGCGATTGGCTCGAAGGCAACCGCGCCAATCTCGATGACATGGATGGCCACGCCATCTCGCATCTCGGCTGGGGGTTGAACCCGCAGGGACGCTGGGACGCGATCGCGCTCCATGGCGCCGATCCGACGCGCCATCACGCCGGCGCACGCTGTTTTGCCGGCAATTTCCTGTTCTCCACCGGGCCGAACTCGCAGGGCGGCGGCAAGCGCACGACGAAAGGACACTACGATGTGCCGATGCGCGATTGTACGGTCACCCTCGACAACGACGTGATTATCGATCGCGGCCGCTTCGCCGACGAGAAGATGCGCGTCGCGCGCGCGCCGCGCTAAGGCCGGCGCGCGGCATGCATGAGCATCCCGGCGGTTAGCGCCAGCAGCCTTGCCAAACAATTCGGCGCGACACGCGCGCTGGACGGCGTCGACTTCGACGTGCTTCCTGGCGAAGTCCATGCGCTGGTCGGCGAGAACGGTGCCGGCAAATCGACGCTGGTGCGTGTTCTCGGCGGGGTGCACCGGCCCGACCACGGGGCAATAGCGGTCAACGGGCGGGCGTATCACTTTAGCGGCCCGCGCGACGCAATAGCGGCAGGCATCGTCACTATCCCGCAGGAGTTACGGCTTGTTCCAGCATTGTCGGTTGCTGAGAACCTCACGCTCGGCGACCCGCCACTGCGGCGCCGGTTGGGTATCAAATCCATTGACCGTGCGCGCATGCGGCGTGAGGCCCGGGCGGAGCTGGCGCAGCTCGACTTTGCTCCGGATCTCGATGGCCGCGTCGATCGTCTGAGCTTTGCCGAACGTCAGCTGGTCGCGATCGCCAAGGCGCTGCGCAAGCAGTGTCAGGTCCTCATCCTCGACGAGCCCACGGCGGCACTCGAGACCCGCGAGATCGAGCGGTTGTTTGCCGTGCTGGCGCGGATGAAGAGTCAGGGCACGGCGATCGTTTACGTCTCGCACCGGCTGGACGAGGTGGTTGCGCTTGCCGACCGTTGTACGGTGCTGCGCGACGGCCGCGTCGCGGCAACAAGCCGCCGCGGCGAGTTCAAAGTTGGTGATTTGGTTGCAGCTATGACCGGCCGCGCAGCGGCGAAAATCGAAACGCAAGCGCTCTCGCCCGGCGAGGTTCTGCTCGAAGACGCCACCACACGACCCGACGCTATTTGTCTGCGCGCCCGCGAAGTGACTGGACTGGCCGGGCTCCTGGGCAGCGGCGCCAGCGGAGTGTTGCGACGGCTGTTCGGTTTTGGCGGCGCGGCGACCGATGTGCGCCGTAATGCGGCGCTGCGGCGTATCGCAAGCCCCGCAGCGGCGGTCGAAAATGGCATAGGCTTTGTGCCCGGCGAACGCCGGCTGGGTCTGGTGATGAACCTGTCGGTTCGCGACAACATTCTGCTGCCAAGCCTCGACCGGCTGGCGCACGGCGGCGTCATTGACCGAGCGCGTTGCGATCGTCTGGTCGATCAATTGATGGAAGCGCTCGATATCCGCCCGCGACAGCCGCGCCTGCCCGTCTCGGCATTGTCGGGCGGCAATCAGCAGAAAGTCATCCTGGCAAAGTGGCTGGCGCGCGAAGTCGGCGTGTTATTGCTGGAAGAACCGACACAGGGCGTCGACGTGGCGGCCAAGGCACAAATTCACGTTCTGATCCGCGACTTCGCGAAACGCGGTGGCGGCGTTCTGATGCGCTCCAGTGAACTCGACGAACTCACTCTGATCAGCGACAAGATCCTGGCGTTGCACCAGGGCCGCATTACCGACAGCGTGGAGCGCGGCGACGGCTTCGACGAGAAGCGCCTGCATGCCGCGATCGGCGGGTGACCATGCCGCCGTCGCAGCAGCGCCTTAACTTGGCCGGCCAGGTTCCACTGATCGCGTTGTTGGTGCTGTGCCTTGTCACCGCTTTGCTGACCAATCGCTTTCTGTCGCCACTCAACCTCACCAATATTCTGGTGCAGTCCTCGATCATGGCGGTGATCGCCATCGGCATGACCTTCGTCATCGTCGGCGGAGGTTTTGATCTTTCAGTGGGGTCGACCGTTGCTTTCGCCGGCTGCGTCGCCGCCATGGCAATGGTGCAATTCGGTTTGGTCGCCGGCGTCGTTGCCGGGATCGCGGCCGGCATCGCCGTCGGACTGGTGAACGGCGTGATCATCGCCCAGCTCGGGGTCAATCCGTTCATCACCACGCTCGGCACGATGGTGCTGGTACGCGGGCTCGTCTATCTCATCACCGCCGGGGCTCCGGTCGGCGACGATCGCTTACCGGCGGCGTTCATCGCCTTCGGATCGGCGCGTTTCCTGGGAATTCACTACCTGGTGTGGGTCCCCGCCATTCTGCTGATCGTCTTATCCTGGGTGATGGCAGCCACACCTTACGGCCGGCGCATCTACGCCACCGGCGGCAACCGCGAGGCGGCGTTTCTTTCCGGCATCCCGGTCAACCGGATCGTTGCGTCAACCTATGTCTGGTGCGGGGCGCTCGGCGGCTTAGCAGGAGTGATGCTTGCGGCCCGTTTGCAGTCGGGTCAGCCGACCGCTGGCGAGTTCTACGAACTCACGGCGATTGCCGCGGTGGTGCTTGGCGGCGCGAGCCTCCAGGGCGGCGAAGGCACCCTCTACAAGAGCATTATCGGGGTCTTCATCATGATCGTGCTCGGCAACAGCCTCAATTTGCTTAACGTCGACTCCTATTGGCAGCGGGTCGCGATCGGGGCGGTCATCATTGCGGCAGCGGCTGCAGATCGGCTACGCTCCCACCGCTAGCAAGGAGAGTGTGCCATGCCGAACCTTCGTCCCGCCACGCTCGTGTTGGCGGCATTGGCGGCAACGATCAGCTACGGCGTTGCGCCTACGCCGGCGCAGCAAAAAATCACCATCGGCGTGTCGCTCGCTCAGGATGACAATCCGTTTTACATCGTAATGCTTAAAGGCATCCGGGCCCGCGCCGGAGAGCTTGGCTGGGACGTCGCTACGGTCTCTGCCAACGAGGACAAGGTCAAACAGATCAACGGCGTGCAGGACCTCGTGGCCCGCGGCGTCAAGGGGATTTTGATCTCGCCGATCGACGCCGTCGGCGTCAACGCCGCCTATGATGCGGCGAAAGCCGCGAACATTCCGATCGTCTCGGTGGCGCGCGGCTCGACCTCGCCCAATCAGACAATCCACGTCGCCATGGACGAAAAGCAGATCGGCCGCGACATTGCCGAGTGGACCGCGAAGGCGATTGGCGGTGAGGGCAAAGTCGCCATGCTGTTGGGCCCAAGCGGCGCGCCGACCTTCCGCAATCTTGGCGACGGCTACACCGAGATGATGGCCAAGTATCCAAAAATTCAGATTGTATTCCGCACTGACGGACCGCTGACGCGTGAGCGCGGCGTCAAGCAGGCCGAGGATGCTCTGGTCGCCAATCCGGACCTCAAGGCGATCTATTGCGCCAACGACGATGTCGCACTCGGCGCTGCCCAAGCCGTGATCGCCGCCGGTCGCTCCGACAAGACGATCGTGACCGGTATGAACGGCGTACCGCCGGCGCTGCACGCACTCAAGGACGGCAAGATCGCCATGACAGTCGAACTCAATCCTTTCCTGTGGGGCCGTTTGGGGGTCGACGTACTGGCGCAGTACCTGAAAGGCGACAAGGTCGAGTCGCGTGTCTTCATCAAACACGTCATCGTCGACAAGACCAACATCGACCAAAAGCTGCCGAAGCCATAAGGACAACAAAAATGGCCACCGTCGCGGCCGCCGCAAAACAAGACGACTTCGTCGCGCAATTGGAAGCGGCGAACCTGCACCCCCTGTGGGATCGGTTTCGGACGCTCACTCCGGTCAAGCCTCAAGCCAAAGACCCGCCGCTGATCTGGCGCTGGCGCGACATCGAGCCGTTCACCGGGCGCGCCGGTGCGGAGGTGTCAATCGACGACGTGGAACGGCGCGCGCTGATCCTCGTCAATCCGGCATTCGGCGGTGAGACGGTGACGACCTCGAACCTCATCGGCGCTTTCACCGTACTTGATCCGGGCGACCGCGCACGCCCCCATCGTCACACCTTCGCAGCGATCCGTTTTGCCACGCAGGCCGAAGGCGCAACCACCATTGTCAACGGCCGGCGCTGTCATATGCACGACGGCGATCTGATCCTGACGCCGCCGATGTGCTGGCACGGCCACGTCAACGACAGCGATCACCGCATCATCTGGTTCGATGCCGCCAACATTCCGCTGATCCGCAGCCTCGATGCCAATTTTTTCGAGCCCGGTGATCCCAAATCCAATCAGTTCTGGCAGTCGGACGAACGCGACGAACAGTTTTGGGCCGAGCCCGGCCTCGTCGGCGCGGACCTCGAGCATTCTCCCGGGCATTCGCCGAAATTCCATTATTCCGGCGACGCCACCCGCCGGCTGCTGGCTGCGCTTCCGGCCGGCAAGGACGGTGCGCGCACCGTGCGCTATACCAATCCCCTGACCGGCGACGCCGTCATGCCGGCGCTCGACTGCTACGCAATGCGGCTGACCAAGGGGCAAACCACGCGGCCAAAGCGCACCACCTGCAACATGATGTGCCTGGTGGTGTCCGGCGCCGGACGCTCGACCGTCGGCGAACACACCTTCGACTGGTCGCAGCACGACGTGTTTTCGATCCCGCACTGGAGTTTCGCGAGCCATACCGCAACCGGCGGCGACGCCGACCTGTTCGTCGTGTCGGACAGAGTGGCCTTCGAGCGCCTCGATCTCTTGCGCGAGGAATACCAATAAAACCACGCCCGACCCCGGCTCACGAAGGCATCGGCGCGCCGGTCCGCCGCGTCGAGGACGACAAATTCCTGCGCGGTCTGGGCTGCTTTGTTGCCGACATCGTGCAACCGGGAGAACTGCACGGCGCGCTGGTGCGTTCGCCGCACGCGCATGCGCGCATTCGGCAGATCGACAGCGCCGCGGCTGTTCAAGTGACCGGTGTCGTGGCTGTTCTCACCGGCGCGGATATGGCCGCCGACAATGTCGGACCGATGGCGCCGCTTTGGGCGATCAAAAGCGCCGGCGGCAAACCGATGGCGGAGCCGCCGCGCTGGGCGTTAGCGCGCGGAACAGTCCGTCACGTTGGCGAGCCGGTGGTGCTGGTCGTTGCCGAGACGCTCGCGCAAGCGCGTGATGCTGCCGACCTCATGCGCGTTGAGTATGAGCCGCTGTCGTCGGTGACCGATGCGAAGGCCGCGATGCGGGCGGACGCACCGCAGCTGCACGAAGGAGTGCCTGGCAATATCTGCTTTCGCTTCGCCCGTGGCGATGAAACAGCCGTCGCCACAGCCTTTGCCGGCGCAGCGCACATGGTGCGGCTTGATCTCGTCAACAATCGCCTGATCGGTGCTGCCATGGAGCCGCGCGCGCTGCTCGCCGACGGCGGGGTCAACGGCAAGCTCACGCTCTATTGCGCGACGCAAGTGCCGCATCACATTCGCCGCGTCGTCAGCGAGCAGCTCAACCTGCCGCAGACCGCGATCCGGCTGGTTGCACCCGACGTCGGCGGCGGCTTCGGCTATAAGGGCAAGCACTACCCGGAAGAGACAATCATTGCCTGGGCGGCGCGCCGATTGCGGCGGCCGCTGAAATGGATCGCAACGCGGAGCGAGTGTTTCATTTCCGACAATCAGGCGCGCGACCACCAGACCCATGCCGAACTCGCGCTCGACCGCGAGGGAAATTTCCTCGCCCTGCGCGTCGACACGATCGCCAATCTCGGCGCCTATATCTCGACCTTCGGCGCCGCCATTCCGAGCGCAATCTACTCGGCTCTGCTGGCTGGCGTTTACCGCACGCCGGCGATTGCCACGCAATCGACCGGCGTCTTCACCAACACGCTGCCGACTGATGCGTATCGTGGGGCCGGCCGCCCTGAAGCCTGCTACGTGCTGGAGCGGCTGGCCGATGAAGCTGCGCGTGTGCTGGGATTAGACCGGGCCGACATCCGGCGGCGAAATCTTGTTGCTGCCGACGCCATGCCGTACAAAACGCCGATCGGCCCGACCTACGATTGCGGCAACTTTCCGCAAGTCCTTTCGCGTCTGTTGGAGATTGCCGACTACGACGGCTTCGCCAAGCGGCGCTCCCAAGCCAAGCTGGAGCAGAAACTCCGCGGCTTTGGTCTCGCGTGTTATGTCGAATCGTCGGGCGTAGCGCCGTCACGGTTCGCTACCTCCCTCGGCGCCCGCGTCGGTTTCTTCGAGTCGGCTACGATTCGGGTGCAACCCGACGGTAGCGTGCAGGCGCTCCTCGGCACCCACAATCACGGCCAGGGCCACGCCACGACGTTTGCGCAAATCATTTCGTCCCGCCTCGGCGTGCCGTTATCCGGCGTCGAGATTATCGAGGGCGATACCGATCAGGTGCCGTTCGGATCGGGCACCTTCGGTTCGCGCTCGATCGCGGTCGGCGGCTCCGCACTCGATCGCGCAGCCGGGAAGATCATCGACAAAGGCAAGCGGATCGCTGCGCACCTCCTCGAAGCCGCCGCCGATGACATTACCTTCCTGGGCGGAATGTTTTCCATCGCCGGCACCGATCGCAACGTGACGCTGCGGGAAGTCGCTCGCGCCGCCCACGTTCCGAGCCTTTATCCGCCTGAGGAAGAACTCGGACTGCAGGACAGTGCGTTCTACGATCCTGCAGGCTTTGCCTGGAGCAACGGCGCCCACGCCTGCGAAGTCGAGATCGATCAGGATACTGGCGATGTTCGCGTCACCGACTATTGGGGCGTTGACGACGTCGGCACCGTGATCAATCCGATGATCGTCGAGGGACAAATCCAGGGCGGCATCGCCCAGGGCCTCGGCCAGGCGCTGCGCGAGCGTTGCGTCTACGACGCTACCAATGGCCAATTGCTGTCCGGCTCGTTCATGGACTACGCGATGCCGCGGGCCAGCGATCTGCCAGCGATCGTGTCGGAGTTCGACGAAAGCCGGCCCTGCACCCACAATCCGCTGGGCGCAAAGGGCTGCGGCGAATCCGGTTCAATTGGCGCTCCGGCGGCCATTGTCAGTGCCGTCCTTGATGCGCTAAGGCCGCTCGGCGTTATCGATGTCCAGTTGCCGCTGACGCCGGAGCAAATATGGAAGGCCATTCACACGTCGGGAAGGACCACACGATCTAATGTCTGAAGTTGAGCGCATATCGGTTGCGGGCCTGAAGGTCGCCAAGGTCCTCCACGATTTCGTGGTCCATGAGGTCATCCCCGGAACCGGCATCGAAGCCGCATCGTTTTGGCAGGGCCTTGATCACATCATCTCCCGCTTTGCTCCGTTGAACCGCAAATTGTTGCAACGGCGGGATGAGTTGCAGGCGATGATTGACGATTGGTACCGGGGACGGCGGGGGCGCGACCTCGACGAAGCCGCCGACAAGGCGTTTCTCAAAGACATCGGCTATCTCGTGCCAGAGGGGCCGGCTTTCAAGATCGATACGGCGAATGTTGACGACGAAATCGCAAGCGTCGCCGGACCGCAGCTGGTGGTGCCGATCAGCAACGCGCGATACGCACTCAACGCAGCCAACGCGCGATGGGGCTCGCTCTATGATGCGCTCTATGGCACCGACGCCATTCCAAGAGACGGCCAGACGCAAGGCAAAGGCTACGATCCCGAGCGCGGGAAACGTGTGATCGCGTGGGCGCGGCGCTTTATGGACCAAGCGGTGCCGCTCGCTTCCGGGTCGCACGCCGACGTGCGTAGCTATTCGATCAGCGCCGGTGCGCTTTCAGCCACGCTCGGCGACGGCAAGACAACCGGGCTGGCGGACCCAAAGAAGCTGCGCGGCTACCGTGGCCGCGCGGACGCGCCGGAAGTGATCCTCCTCGTCAACAATGGGCTGCGCATCGAGGTAGTCCTCGATCGCGCACACCCGATCGGCCGAACCGACGCAGCAGGCGTCGCCGATGTCGTCATTGAGGCCGCACTCACGACCATCATGGATCTGGAGGATTCGATCGCAGCGGTCGATCCCGATGACAAGGTTACGGCCTACCGCAACTGGCTCGGGCTTTGCCAGGGGACGCTGGTCGAGGTCTTTCAAAAGGACGGTAAATCCATCAACCGCCGTCTCGCCGCGGACCGCAGCTATACACAGCCTGACGGTAGCGCCTTGGTGCTGCCGGGCCGCAGCCTGATGCTGATCCGCAACGTCGGCCATCTGATGACGGACGAAGGCGTCATCGGCCGCGACGGGCAGCCGGCGCCGGAAGGCGTTCTTGACGCCGCGATCACCAGCCTGATTGCGCTCCACGATCTCAGGAGCAAGGGCACGATGCGCAACAGCCGGACCGGCTCGATCTATATCGTCAAACCGAAGATGCACGGGCCGGAGGAGGTTGCCTTCGCCAATGATCTGTTTGCCGCCGTCGAGGACATGCTGGTTCTGCCGCGCAACACAATCAAGCTCGGTCTGATGGACGAAGAGCGGCGCACCACCGTGAATCTCAAGGAATGCATCCGCTCCGTAAAGTCGCGGGTGTTCTTCATCAACACCGGCTTCCTCGATCGCACCGGCGACGAGATTCACACCGGCATGGAGGCCGGGCCGATGGTCCGCAAGGGCGAAATGCGCAACCAACCCTGGCTGCGCGCCTACGAGGACTGGAATGTCGATACCGGGCTCGCCTGCGGCCTGCCCGGCCGCGCCCAGATCGGCAAAGGCATGTGGGCGATGCCGGACCTGATGGCGGCGATGCTCAAGCAGAAGATCGCCCAGCCCGAGGCCGGCGCCAACACCGCGTGGGTCCCCTCCCCGACGGCGGCGACGTTGCACGCCACGCATTATCACCTGGTCAACGTGTTCAGCCGGCAAAAAGAGCTGGCGTCACGCCCGCGCGCCAGCATCGACGATATTCTAACCGTGCCGGTCGCCCGCGGCGTGAACTGGTCGCCCGACCAGGTTCAGCAGGAACTCGATAATAACGCGCAGGGCATTCTTGGCTATGTCGTGCGCTGGGTCGAACAGGGCATCGGCTGCTCGAAGGTTCCTGACATCAACAACGTGGCGCTGATGGAGGACCGGGCGACGCTGCGGATTTCCAGTCAGCACATCGCCAACTGGCTTCGGCACGGCATCACTACCGAAGCTCAGGTGATCGATACCTTAAAGCGCATGGCCGGCGTCGTTGACCGGCAGAACACCGGCGATCCGCACTACTCGCCGATGGCGCCCGATTTCGAAAAATCGGTCGCGTTCGCGGCGGCCTGCGATCTCGTGTTCAAAGGAGCCGCGCAGCCGAACGGCTATACGGAACCGATCCTGCACGCCCGGCGCGCCGAATATAAGCGGCGGCACCAGCTACAATGAGGCCCGCAGGCGGCTCTCCTCCAGCGCGCCTTCCCATTTGGCAACGACCAGCGTGGCGACGCCATTGCCGATAAGATTGGTCGGCGTCATCCCTTGCGACAGCAGGCGGTGCACGCCGAGGATGATCGCCACACTCTCGACCGGAATGGTCCCGACCGCGCCAAGAGTCGCGGCGAGCACGATGAACGCAGCGCCGGCAACACCGGCGGCTCCCTTCGAGGCTAGCAGCAGCACCACCAGCAGTCCGATCTGGTGCTCCAAGGTCAGCGGCGTGTCGGTCGCCTGGGCCAGAAACACCGCCGCGGTCGCCAGGTAAAGGCAGGTGCCGTCGAGGTTGAACGAATAGCCGGTCGGAATGACGAGCCCGACCACGCTTTCCTCACACCCCAAGGCTTCAAGCTTGGCGATCATGCGCGGCAGCACCGTCTCCGACGACGTGGTCGCGATCACGATCAACAGCTCTTCGCGGATGTAACGGATGAACTTGATGAGGCTGAAACCGCACCAGTGCGAAATCGGCCACAGCACGGCGAAAATAAAGACCAGGCAGGTGATATAAAAACTCACCACCAGCTTCCCCAGCGACAGCAGCGATCCGGCGCCGAACTTGCCAACCGTAAAGGCGATGGCGCCGAAGGCGCCGATTGGGGCGGCCCACATCACGAAGCCGACAATGCGAAAGAACATCTGCGCCGCCACTTCGATCAGATCGGTAAGCGGTTTGCCGGCTGGACCCATAAAGCTCAACGCGAGCCCGCACAGCACCGAGATGTAGAGCACTTGAAGGACATTACCCTCGCTGAAGGCGCCGACGAACGTGTTGGGAATGATGTTGAGCAGAAATTGCGCGGTCGTGCGCCTCTGGGTTTGCTCTAGATACGGCGCCACGCTCGAAGTATCGACGTGCGAGAGGTCCACATGCATCCCGGCGCCGGGCTCAAACACGTTCACCGCAAGGAGCCCGATGATGAGAGCGATTGTGGTCAGCACTTCGAAATAAATCAGCGCCTTCAGGGCGACGCGGCCGACCTTGGCCATATTGGCCATGCTGGCAATACCGTGCACGACCGTGCAGAAGATGATCGGCGCAATCAGCACGCGGATCGCCTTGATGAAGGCGTTGCCGAGCGGCTCCATGCGGGCGCCGACTTGGGGAAACAGCACGCCCATCGCCACGCCCATCGCCATCGCCACCAGCACCAAAAACCATAGCTGGAGATAAAGTGGCCGGCTGGGCGTGCTCCGGACGGCGGCATTTTCAGACGCGGCTTGATCCATGGCGATGCTGAAAGCTCGCGGAACGGCGCAACCCTCCTCCCCCCGCAGAGCGGAGGAAGGAAGGCCGCGGTCACCGCAATTTCGTTATTTCACCTCGGCGAACGCGCGCGCCAGCGCCGGCAAGCCGCGTCACGCATCATATTCGGCGGAAATATCCTGACCGGTATAGTCGGGCATGAAAGCCGCCGACACCAGGCTGATGACAGCGCAGGCGGCGATGTAGATCGCGATCGCATAGCCGGTGTGATATGCGGCAAACAAAGCCGTAGCGATCAGCGGCGCCGGCCCGCCGGCGATGATGGACGCCAGCTGATAGCCGAGCGAGGCGCCGCTGTAACGCAGCCGCGGCGTGAAAGATTCCGCGATCAGCGCCGCCTGCGGTCCGTACTGGATGTCATGGGGAATGAGCGACAATACGATGGCGATGAACACCGCCGACGGGATCGCCGTATCCACCATGCCGAAATATAGAAATCCGAACAGGCCGGTGATCACCACGCCGATCAGATACATTTTCCGGCGCCCGATCCGGTCGGAGATGTGACCGGAGAGCGGGATGGTGACGAACGACACGCAGGCCCCCACCATCACCGCCGTAAGAATCAAGTTTCGCGACATATGCAGGGTCCCAACCGCATACGCGAATATGAAAGCGGTAAAGATGTAGAATGGCGCCTGTTCGGACATCCGCAGCAGGGCCGAGAGCAGGATCTCCCGCGGCTGCTTCTTGAACACCTCGAGGATCGGTGTTTGCTCGATCTTGTTGGTGTTCAAAAGTTGCTGGAACACCGGCGTCTCCAGGATACCAAGGCGGATCCACAGACCGATGCCGACGAGGATAATGGAGAGCGCGAACGGAATGCGCCAGCCCCATACCGCGAACTGATCGCCTGACCAGGCGCTGAAGGCGAGAACCGCAATGTTGGCCAGGAACAGTCCGCTGGGAACGCCGAATTGCGGCCACGAAGCGACCAGTCCGCGTTGGCCGTGGGTGCGCGACCATTCCATGGCCAACAGTACGGAGCCGCCCCACTCGCCGCCGACGCCGATGCCTTGCAGCGCCCGCAAAACGGTCAGGAGCACCGCGCCCCAGATGCCGATCGACTCGTAGGTCGGCACAAATGCGATCAGAAAGGTCGCGATACCCATGCACAGCAGCGTCGCGATCAGGGTCGCTTTGCGGCCGATCCGGTCGCCGTAATGGCCGAAGATCGCCGCGCCGATCGGCCGGGCCGCGAAGCCGATGAAATAGGTGCCGAAGGCGGCGAGCGTGGCTGCAAGGGGCGCTTGGTTCGGGAAGTAAAGCTTGCCGAAGACAAGTCCGGCCGCGGTGCCGTACAGGAAAAAGTCGTACCACTCGATGGTGGTACCGATGGTCGATGCGATAACGGCTTTGCGCAACTGCGCGCTGTGCTCTGCCTCGGGCAGCGGCACGTATGTCGACGCCATAGCCATGGCATACCTCCCCGTATTTACCCCTTCGTGGCGCGGACGTTTCTCGTCCCGCTTTCACAAAAATAACAATATTTCGCGGCGTGGGCTATGGCTACGGACGTGAGGACGCAGGACGGCCCGTATCCGCCGGATTCCAGCGCCGGAACGCGCCTGAACCACCGCCGCTGGACGATGGTTCGCCTTGTTGTGGGTCGTGACGCGACGACGTCGCGAGGTTGATAAGCCGTGGATTTATTGGGTGGGCTTGCTGGACGCCATCACTGTAACCGGCATGTCGCGGTAGGCATCGCTAAACAGCCGCTTGAGATTCTCCACCTTGGGCGCATCGTTGTACACGATGTAAGGATAGGCCGGGTGGAGCACCGCGAAATCCTGGTGATAGTCCTCGGCCGGATAGAAACCGCGCAGGGCTTCGAGCTGCGTCACGATCGGCCGCGGAAACACGTGAGCCTTGTCGAGCTCGGCGATATAGGCGCCGGCGATCCGCTTCTGTTCATCGTTGGCGTAGAAAATCGCGGAGCGGTATTGCGTGCCAGCGTCCGGTCCCTGGCGGTTAAGCTCGGTCGGATTGTGTGCGACCGAGAAATAGATCTGCAGGATTTTGCCGTAGGAAATCTGCCTGGGATCGAAAGTGACCGCGACCGACTCGGCGTGCCCGGTCCGGCCGCTGCCGACTGCCTCATAATGCGCGGTCTGTTTCTCGCCGCCGGCATAGCCGGAAACGGCAGCCGTTACGCCCTTGGTATGCTGGAACACCGCCTGCACACCCCAAAAACAGCCGCCGGCCAAGACGATGGTTTGCCTTCCGGCACCGGCGGAAGCCGTTGCGTCAAGCGCCGGGGCCGGTATGACGACCGCAGGCTCCGCGGCGCGGGCCGCGTTCAGCGCGACAGCGACAAATGGAACCAACAACAAACCGCGCACACCGGCCGGGAACGAAAAGCTGCCACCGACTGCCATCTGCTCCTCCAGAAATCTTACGCACCATCGGCGCGCTATCAAGTGAGCTTACAGTTACGGCAAAGCCTATGCGCGGCGCCAATCACAATTGGCGAGAACAGAGGGTTCGGTTTAGTCACGACATCGTGTGTTGCCCCGTCACGTCTACCAAGAACCCCCTCGCCAAATCGCAAACTTAGGAGGCCGCCGCCATGGCGGTCTCCGGATGTTTCGCCTTCAGGCGCTCGGGCCACCAGCGGTCGTCGTATCGATCGTCCCACAGGTCCTTAAGATGCGGCAGCACTTCACGCGCGAACAGGTCGATGTTGCTCTTGCACAGGTCGGTCGGCATCGATCCGAAATGCAAGAGCGCCAGCAAGTGGCCGACGCGCAGCCGCTTCATCCCATCCATCAACTGCTCGCGCACGGTCCGCGGACTGCCGACAATCACGAAGCCGCGCTGGTAGAAGTCCTTGGCCTTGAGCTCACGCAGATTGATCGCCGCCCGCGGATTACTGCGCACGGCCTGCAACAGCGAGGGATATTCCAGGCATCCCGGAATCTGCTGGTAGTACGACGGCGTGTGCAGGAGCTTGTTGAAGAAGTATTCGGCGTGAGGGCCGTAGAGGTCTTCGGCCTCGGCATCGGTCTCGGCGACGCCGATGAGCTGCAGGAAACTAAAACGGTACGGATTATCATCGCGGCCCTTGCGCGCCACCAGCTCCCAGTAGCGGTCGGCCACCTGTGCGGCGTTTTTCGCACCGAAATAGCTCAAGTGGCAGAAGCAGTGATCGAGCCCGACGACATACTCCGCCGTAGCGGAGATGCCCGAGCCGGGAATCCAGATCGGCGGATGCGGCTGCTGGATCGGCCGCGGCCACAGGTTCACCATGCCGAGCTGATAGTGCTTGCCGTTCCAGGCGAAGACCTCCTTCGCCGACCAGGCCTTGACGACCAGCGACAGCGCTTCGCGGAAGCGCTCGCGCTGCTCGATCGGGACCACGGCGTTACTGACGACGGCGTCGGTCGGCAGGCCGGTCGGAAAGCCGGCGACCAGCCGGCCGCCGCTGCTGCAATCGAGCATCGCGTATTCTTCCGCGATGCGCGTCGGCGGCGTGGTGGAGGGCAGCGTCGAGCCGAGCTGGACGATCGCGACGTTCTGCCCGTTGGTCGACCTGGCAAGCACCGAGCCCATCAGGCTTGGATTGGCCATGAAGCCGTAGACGTTCTGATGATGTTGATTGGTGCACAGGCCATGCAGGCCGGCATTTGCCGCATAGAGGAGTTCGTCGAGGGTTGCGTTGTAGTACTGGCCGACCTTGTCGGCGTCGGCAACATCGAACCACGGCGGATCGATGAATGCCGAACTGTAACGCTGCGCGAAATCTTCGGGCAAATCGCGATACGGCATCAGGTGGAACATGCAGACTTTCACGAATTTTCTCCCGTTGCCGACTAGCTGCTGCGCGCATGCTACGTGGAGCACCCTGGCAACTCAATGCCGCTCCCCGATCGGGCGGCGCATAAATCTCGAAGCGTCGCCGGCGCGCTGAAACCACAGATTAACAATTTCCTACAATGATGTCGGTCGCGGCAAACGCACTCAATTTTGAAAGTACTCATACTTCGGCTGCAAGGGTATAAGCTTGGCAAACAGCGCAAAAGCGCCACTACGGGCCTCCGAAAAGGCGCCTGCCGAGGCCGCGAACGCCGACCGCAGTGCGCGCGTGCCCCTCGGTTTTGTCGTTGATGGGGACGCGAGCATCCGGAGCTTCCTGTCGCTGGTTCTCCACGGCGTCGGGATTGATACCGAGGAATTACCCGACGGCCAGACATTTCGCCTGGCGCTCACCCGCCGCGTTCCCGACATCGTTTTCCTCAATATCGCGCTTGAATCCGCCGAGGCGCTCGAATGCGTCATGGCGCTGGGCACGCGAGGTTACACGGGTTTTGTCCAGCTTATGAGCAACCGCGGCTCGGCGGTGCTTCAGCACGTCAAAAGCATCGGCCAGCAACAACGGCTGCAGATGCTGCCGCCGCTGAAGAAGCCGTTCGACACCAGCGTGCTCCTCAAAGTCCTGCACGACCTTAAGCTAGGGCATCCGCAATCGCTTGCGGCCCGCGTGGATCTCGAAGAGGCCCTGCGCCAGGGCTGGATCGAGTTCTGGTATCAGCCGAAGATCGATCTGCGGAAAAAGCAGCTGATCGGCACCGAAGCGTTTGCCCGTGCGCGCCATCCGCAACACGGCATACTGATGCCGAACGCGTTCATGCCCGGAGCCACCGAGTCGAGCCTGATCGCGCTGTCGGAGCAGGCGCTCGACCGGGCCCTGAAAGCCAGCGTCAACTTCGCCAACCTCGGCGTCACGCTGCGGCCCGCGGTCAATATTCCGGTCGAAGCGCTGGTCAAGATGCCGGTTGAGGACATCGTGCAGACCTATCGCAACAAGTTCGAGAAATGGCCCGGCCTTATCATTGATATCGCGGAAGAGCAGATCATCACCGAGCTGCCGCTGGCGAGCGAGCTGGCGAAAAAACTGCGTCACCTTAACATTCATCTGGCGATCGATCATTTTGGCCGCGCCTACTCGGCGCTAACGCGGCTTAAGGAGTCGCCGTTTGCCGAGCTCAAGCTCGACCGCGCCTTCGTCAACGACTGCGCCAGCGACAAGGTGAATGCACCTTTGTGCAAGACGGTCATCGACCTGGCGCACGGTTTCGGCAGCACCGCCGTCGGGATTGGGATCGAAAAAGCATCCGACGCGATCGCGCTGGTCAGCATGGGATGCAATTACGGCCAGGGATTTCTGCTCGGTCAGCCGATGCCGGAGGAGCGTTTCAGTTCACTCTTGCGCCAGCGCGCCGCCTCGCAAGGCCGGCAACTGGCCGCCGAACAGGCCGAGGCAGCGCGGGCGGCGCCCTAACACGCCTAAGCATTATTCGGGCGAAAGGCTCCGCCCGGCGGGCGGATCGGCGCCTCAGTGCGTCCAGGCCTCGCGGCGCGGATAAGCGAAATTGTCGGCGTAGGAGATGCGCGCGCGCACCGGCGGCTTGGTCTCGAACACCTGGTAAGGAATGCCGTTGCGTTCGCAATAGGCAATGGCTTCCTCCTTGGTGTCGAAGTGCAACTGCACTTCCTGCTTCATATCGGCGGAACTGGTCCAGCCCATGAGCGGCTCCACGGTACGCGGCTGCTCCGGCTCATAATCCAGCACCCACGCCTTGGTGTTGGCCTGGCCGGACTGCATTGCCGTACGGCTTGGCTTATAGATCCGGGCGGTCATGAAGAAATTCCATCTGCCGATTGAACCAAAGATGCCGCTTTCGCCAAAGCTTCTGCGAAACGCCCCCAACAGCCGCCGTTTGCGGGTCTATCCCGCCGAAGCGTAGCGAAGGCGGATGGTCGGGGCAGCAGGATTTGAACCTGCGACCTGCAGTACCCAAAACTGCCGCGCTACCAGGCTGCGCTATACCCCGCCCGGCGCGCCGGTGAATACAGGTTTCGGCGGATGCCGGCAAGCTCCGCGCCCGTGAGCTGCTATTTGAGGGCCGGGCTTGCCACGTGGTCGCCCGCCGCAATGCCGAGTTTGTGCGCGGTGCCGCCGATCACTTCAAGGACGGCGCGAACTGGACCGCCGGAAGGAATTAGGCGGTCGGACAGCGGTTCGGTGTTTTCGGCGATGCGCAGGATCCGCCCGTCGGCGCGGATGAAGATCATATCGAGCGGGATATAGGTGTTGTGCATCCAGAACGATACCGGCTGTTCGCGCTCGAAATCAAACAGCATGCCCCGCCCTTCAGGCAATTCCTTGCGAAACATCAGGCCGCGCGAACGCTCGGCATCGTTGGTCGCAAGCTCGACGGCAAAGGCATGGACGCCATTCTTGCTGACGATCTCGAGCGTCGCCTCCGCCGCCGATGCCGGCATGCCGAGCGTGGCGAATAGGACGACTAGCCATGCAACGGCGAGGCGGGACAAGGGCTGACCCCGCGATCCCGAATGCCCGGTGAACGCAGCTAGTGGGAAGCCGGACCGAGCGGCCCGCTCTCGGGACGGACTTCGGCCGCCATCATTCCCTTGGGCCCAGGCCCATAACGGACGAGCACGAACTGGCCCGGACGCAGTTCGGTAATGCCGAACCGGCGCAAGGTCTCCATGTGGACGAAAATGTCCGGGGTCCCTTCCCCACGCGTGACGAAGCCAAACCCGCGAAGCCGATTGAACCATTTCACCTGTGCCCGTTCGAGACCGCTCGTCGGGGTCACCGTAACATGGGTTCGCGGCGGCGGCATCTGTGCCGGATGGATCGCAGTCGATTCGTCCATCGAGATGACGCGGAACGCTTGGAGGCCCTTCGGCCGCGCCAGCACCTCGCACACCACCCGGGCGCCTTCGTACGCGGTCTGATATCCGTCGCGGCGCAGACAGGTCACGTGCAAGAGCACGTCCGCCATGCCGTTGTCCGGAACGATAAAGCCGTAACCCTTGGCGACATCAAACCATTTAATGGCGCCGGCTACCTCGATGACGTGGGCTGCGGCGTCGTCGGAAAAATCGACGTCCGGCTCGAGCCCCGCCCTGGTGGATTTTTGTTCGATCCCGTCCGACGCCATGACGCCGAGGCCGCCGCCGCTCTTGTGCTGACGCCCCGCCCGGGCGTTTCACGAATCTCTTGAATCGAAGATAACACCGACCATCAAAGGTAAAAGCGAAAAATGCAGCGAATGTGTAAAAGCTCACAACCTGTGAACATCGGTGGATGAAGCACAATCGGCGAACGGCTCAAGCACCGTGCCGATGTCGTGGTGCACCACGAGGTCGGCAATCTCGTCGAAGTCGGTCGGATCGCGGTTGATAATGATCAGCCGGGCGCCATTGCGTTTGGCCATCAAGGGAAATCCGGCCGCAGGCCAGACCACGAGCGAAGATCCGATGGCCAAAAACAGATCGCACGACCGCGTCAACTCTTCTGCCCGCCGCATTGCGGAATCCGGCATGGCTTGCCCGAACGAAATGGTCGCGGTCTTGATGTAGCCGCGGCAGGCCGGACAATCGGGCGCACAGCCATTGCCGGCATCCATCCGCTGCCGCACCCAGGACAGTTCGTAGCGCCGCTCGCAATCGAGGCACAGGGCGTAGGTCGTGTTGCCGTGCAGTTCGACCACGTGTTCGGGCGCGATGCCGGAATCCTGGTGCAGGTTGTCGATATTCTGGGTAATCACCGCAGGGACCCTGCCCAGCCGATAAAGGCTCGCCAGCGCGCGATGGCCCCGCCCCGGCTCGGCATGGCCGAACTCATCGCCCATGGCGAAGCGGCGCCGCCACGACTCGTTGCGGGCCTCCTGGCTGGCAAGAAATTCGTCGAACATGATCGGGCGGTTCTTGGTCCAAATCCCGCCCGGCGAGCGAAAATCGGGGATGCCGCACTCAGTCGAGATGCCGGCACCGGTAAAGGGCAGGATGACGTCGGCTTCCCCGATCGCCTGCTGCAGGCTCGCCATGACGCCGTCAAGATCGGGAGCGGACATCCTTCCTAGCTGCATCGCGCTATCCTACATAGCTAACGCGTGCCGGCCAACGGCGGTTCTACACCAGCCAGATCAACACCAGTCCATGGAGCCATCATGCGCTATCTGCACACAATGCTGCGCGTGCGCAATCTCGACGCGGCGCTCGACTTCTATTGCAATAAGCTCGGGCTGAAGGAAACCCGCCGGCGGGTCGACGAAAAGAACAAATACACGCTGGTATTTCTCGCCGCCCCCGGCGACGGCGACCTGGTCGCCAAGGGGGCCGAGAGCCGGGCCGCGCCGCTGGTCGAGCTTACCTATAACTGGGACAGCGGCGAGGATTACGGCGACGCACGCTATTTCGGCCATCTCGCCTACGAGGTCGACGATATCTATGCGCTCTGCGAGCGGCTGATGAAGGCCGGCGTCACGATCAACCGGCCGCCGCGAGACGGCATGATGGCGTTCGTGCGCTCACCGGACAAGCAATCGATTGAGTTGCTGCAAAAGGGCTCGGCGCTGCCGCCCAAGGAGCCATGGCTATCGATGCCCAATACCGGGCACTGGTGACGGGAAGCGCCGGGGCGAACCCAGAAGCTGTCGGAACCCGCTTGCTTGCCCGTAGTGCCAAACCTCTCTATATGTCGCGCCCTTCCCTCGCGCTTTTTGCGCGCGGGTCGCGCCCTTCGTCTAGCGGTCCAGGACGCCGCCCTTTCACGGCGGAAACACGGGTTCGATTCCCGTAGGGCGCGCCAGCGATTTGAATGACTTGGATCGGATCGGCGGTTTCCCCGTGTAGCTTCTTCAAGTTTTCTCTAATACGTGTTCCTGCCGCAGTCGGTGACGATATCGCAAGCGACGCGCGCCGGCGACGTTTATTGCACCGGGCTGAAGCAGGACTGATGCGGTTAAACCGGCAACATAACCGGCTTCGCCGCGGTTGGCGCTTGGTGGAAGACCAAGTCGCCGACAAATCGCCGAAGGAGCCTGACCAGTCTTCCGGTTTTCCTATCGAGACGCGTTAGTTCCACAAAGCCGGGGGCCACGATGCGTTTTTCTCCGCTTCTATCCGTGTTGACCTTGGCTGCGGCCGTCGCGGCGGGGGCGCGCTGCCCCGCCCTGTCGTTTGACAACCTTTCCTCTTATGGGCCGCAACTGGAAGGCTTCGATTATCCCTGGCCGGTGTCTCGCTTCTCGTTCACGTCGCAGGGCGAGATCCTGGAGATGGCCTACATGGACGTGAAATCGGCAACGCCGAACGGCAAGACGGTAATACTGCTGCACGGCAAGAACTTTTGCGCGGCGACGTGGCAAGACACAATCACAGTTCTAAGCGCGGCCGGATATCGGGTCATCGCGCCGGACCAGGTCGGCTTCTGCAAATCAAGCAAGCCGGAACGTTACCAGTTCAGTTTCCAGCAGCTTGCCGGCAACACCCGCGCGCTGCTCGCGTCCCTTGGACTGAACCGCGTAACGATGATCGGGCATTCGACCGGCGGCATGCTCGGCATGCGCTACGCGCTGACGTATCCCGACGACTTGGATCAACTTGTCCTTGTCGACCCTATCGGGCTCGAGGACTGGAAAGCAAAAGGCGTGCCCTGGCAAAGCATCGATGCGTGGTACGCGCAGGAGCTCAAAACCAGCGCCGACAGCATTCGCGATTACGAGCGCACGACCTATTACGCGGGAAACTGGGACCCGAGATACGATCGCTGGGTGCAGATGTTGGCGGGAATGTATCGCGGACCCGGCCGCGATATCGTGGCGTGGAATTCGGCGCTGCTCTACGACATGATCTATACTCAGCCGGTGCTCTATGAATTCGAAAAGATTTTAGTGCCGGTGCTGCTGATGATCGGCGACAAAGACACGACCGCCATCGGCAAGAACCTCGCACCGCCCGGCGTCCGCGCCACGTTGGGAAATTATCCGGTGCTGGGAAAGGCGGCAGCCGCACGCATGCCGCGCGCGCAACTCGTTGAGTTTCCAGATTTGGGCCACGCCCCGCAAATACAAGCGCCAAACGATTTTCACAAAGCCTTGCTCGACGGCATGCGGAAATGAACGGCACGTTGTGGAGCTTGGGCGGGGAAGCCGATTAAGAGAATGCAATTCGCTACGCGTTATCGCGCGGGCGGCCATGTCGTCCGCCGAGCGCCGACACCATGTTTGCCCGTTCAGGTACCGACACCGTCCGGCCGGATCGCGTGATCCACGGCCTTGATACGAGCTGGAACGCATCTGCTCTTCACGTCCGCTCTCACTCTCAAAAGGGTGCTCAATGGCGGCATTCCGCGTCGAAGTGAAGGCGCCGTATTCGCCCTCAGCCTTCAAATTCCGAGAGCAGCAATTTTTCGTCGTTAGGATCGACGATGCCGACAAGCCGCGCCCGACATTCTTTGCATTCGAGGCGGTAGCTTTCAAATCCGCAGCTATCGATCTGGGAATCTTGGCTTCTGCAGAATGTGAGCTGCGCGCCGCACTTCGGACATGCGACGACTTGAGCCCCGGTCAACGTAGCTGGTTTATAGGCACTCATGGGCCTGGTCCATCCGCCCAATCAGCTAAAGCCGATGATCGCCTGCCGATCCGACCCGCTCCCGGTGCTGAACGATGTACTCCCGATGTCCGAAAATAGTGCTTGAAAAATGTGTCGAATTCTACGTGCCGGTCGAACCTCACCTGATCGCCCGGTTTTAGCTAATGGCTTGTTGAGATGCTAGGGGCGGTCTAGGGGCGGCAGCGCCGATTGCCCATTGAGCATCCGATATCCGAAGGGGGAGAAATTCCGCTGGCGGGCGCCGGCCTCAGGCCGCAAAAGGCCGCATCGGCCGCTCGAACAGCATACGCCGTTCAAAGAAAGTCGACCGGAAGAAGGGAAACCGCCGGTTCAGTTCGTCTGCGGCGGCTAGATAAGGAACCGTCATCAGGCTGATTGGCTTGGCCAATAGCGGGTAAGGCCGCGATTTACACATCGGCGTGTAGTTGAGAGCCCGCTCGTAGAATTCGCGATGCCGGGCGCCGACCGCGGCGAGAACATGGTCGGCACGAAAGTATCGAGCCGCCAACATGCAAAGGCGGAGCGTAGCATAGGGTAATCCGCAATGCAGTCGAGAATAGCTCTCATCTGCAACAAAGTGGCTTGTTTCGACGATGACCTTGCCGGCATCGAGTTCCGGTTGCAAAACATCGGCAAACACTTCGAGAGACGGACACTTGGGATGTTTCGAGGATGCCGTGTGAAGGCGGATTGAGCTCGCCAACGCGTCGTCGATGTACAAACCTATTATATAGACATTGCCGGTCTCGTCATAAGCGTCCGAAAACGTCCGCGACGAGTTTGGGGAAATTGTTCCGTCCCGAACATACGCTTGATAGCGAAGTCGAAAGATTGCTTCGCGTTGTTTGTCGGAATTGGCGACCCTGTAGTCGATCCGGTCCGACAGCCGCGCGATACTGTCGGAAAAACCGCTCACTGAGCCCGAAGCCGCATTTGACACGAGTGCCCCTAGACTCACAATTGCCTCCTGGTGGGAATTACTGCTCAGTTTCGGCACTTTGCATTTCGGCTTTTTGAATTTCGGCCTTTTGCGTCAAGCTTTTTAATATATCGACGATTCGATATCGCCCCCCCAACTTGGGGGGTATCGCCAGGTCCGGGTAGCAAGATCAATGGTGTCCCGATTGGCGCGGCGCATACTCCGGCTTGGAGATGGGTCAATCCGGTCAAGATCGAGCAAGCGTCGGCCGCTTCGGCTTTGACGCCCGATTCCCGGACCTATCGCTGTCTCTCGACAGACGGTGTTCGGGGCCGATGAGCAGCCATTCCCGACGGCGGCGCGCCAACGACCTGCGGCTTTCGATGCGCCGCCTGCCTTGACAATCCCATCCCCGGGCTCAAGAATCCGATGGCGATATTCTGACGCGGAGGTCTCGATGATTCCACCGGGTCAAATGGCCGCGATGATTGCTGCGGAATACGTTCGGGCCGCGGCATAGCGGCAAGCACGCGGACGGTTCGCCGGGCGCGACCTCCGGAGTCGCATCAGTAGGGCAAGACTCCAACTCAGTCGCCCCCGGCGAATTTTGCCTGCTTGGCACGGGGCGCACCATGCCTGATCATAGATTTCGCGTCAGCCAGACCGTTTTTTTGCGTTCCTCCCTCGATCAAAACGTCCCCGGAGGGGCATATATCGTCACCAAAAAATTGCCAATCAAAGACGGAGAGTATGAGTACCGGGTAAAAAGTTTCAATGAGCCGTTCGAACGCGTCGTACGCGAAAGTCAATTGAAAAATGCCGGGCAGGACGGCGGTTTCAGAAAATGACGGCCGCAAAGGACTACCAGCGATACGCGACGCGATGCCTGCAAGAAGCCCGCACGACTGCCGATACCAAGCTTAAAGGGTTTCTGGTCGAAATGGCCCAAGCTTGGCAGAGGCTTGCTATCGAGCGCGTGACGAATATTACAAGCGGTCAAGACCGCTCCAGTTCGGAGCCGGACCGTGGCGACTGAGCAGTGCCCCTCAATCGACTAACTGTGTAGGCGCAGTCTGGCGGTTAGCATTTTCGGTCGTCTCCCGGGCGTCGCGAAAGTGGCTGCCGCCGAACTTGTCGGCGCTGGAGGATCATCTGAAACGTTGGGGATTGGGTAAGCGCGTGGCACGCAATCTTTGAGCGTCGTTTCCCGCTCCGTGGCAAAAAGCAAGTAGATTTCGATCTCGGTGCGATGGCCTTCTGCGAAAGGAGATTTTTGATGGAACAGCATCTTATTGAGACAATTTCAGAAGGCGTCGCGACGCTCACTCTCAACCGGCCTGATCGGCTTAACGCCCTTTCGACCCCGATCATGGAGGGTCTGCTCGAAGCACTGCCTCGACTGGCGTGCGATACAGGCGTCGGGGTCGTTGTGCTCACGGGGGCTGGCCGCGCCTTCTGTGCCGGAGGTGATGTCAAAAGCATGGCCGAAAGGTCCGCCGAGCGCAGCGTGGAAGAGGCTGTGATTCATTTAAGGGGCCGGATGGAAGTGTCTCGGCTGTTGCACGAAATCTCCAAACCCACGATAGCAATGGTGAACGGCCCGGCGGCCGGCGCCGGCATGTCGCTGGCGCTCGCCTGCGATCTGCGCATCGCAGCGCAGTCGGCACGCTTTGTGTCGGCTTTCGCGAACATCGGATTTTCCGGCGACTTTGGCGGCAGCTATTTTCTCTCCAAGCTTGTCGGTACCGGCAAAGCGCGTGAACTCTACTACACGGCGGACCCGCTGGATGCCGCGCAGGCCCTTGCCCTTGGAGTAGTCAATCGGGTGGTGCCCGACGCTGAACTTGCCGATGCCACGATGCTGCTCGCGCGGAAGCTGGCGCGAGGTCCGCGCATCGCACTCGCTTTGATGAAGCAAAATTTCAACGCTGCGGAAACTGATACTCTCGCTCAACTTCTCGACCTCGAGGCGCGGCATCAAGTCGAAACCGGCCGGACCGATGATCATAGGGAAGCGGCGCGGGCATTCGTGGAAAAGCGCCCTCCAAAATTCATCGGCCGATGATTTTGGGCGGATGAGACGACAAGTATCCTCAGCTGGTCGCCGCTCGTTGGAAACAGCCTGACTTGGCGGCTTTAGCCGTCGACCTGGACCAAAGCGCTGATTGAAGCCGACAACCTGCGTTTCGGCCGTGGGACAATGCTGTTAATCTGATCGCGGCCCGCGTCGCGGGGACCGCAGGCGCTGCCGACGGCAGGCAGCGCCCGACATTCAGGGCGGAAAGCCACACCGAGGGGGTCAGCATGTATAAGCGCATCCTACTCGCCTACGATGGTTCAGTAGAAGGCCGAACTGCTCTTCGGGAAGGCGCCCTGTTGGCGCAGCAGTGCGGCGCCCAAGTTTACCTGTTATCGGTCATCGGCGAGATCACGGGGTTGATGCTGGCCGAGGGATACCACCCCGGAGTGTCTGCTCAAGCTGAAGATGCTTTTATCGGCGTGCTCAACGAAGGTGTGGAGCGGCTGAAGCAACTTGGCTTCGATCCGATCGCCAAGCTTGTCAGAGGTGAACCTGCCGCCGAAATTGGCAATTTCGCCAGGCAGATCGAGGCGGACCTGGTCGTCGTAGGCCATCGCCACCAGAGTGCGTTTATGCGCTGGTGGTCGGGTCCTAACGGCGCCTATCTCATCGATCATATCCATTGCAGTTTGCTGGTTGCGCGTAGTGAAATCAGCGATCAGGCGATCAGGGATGCATTACCGACAAGCGCCGGAACCGTGACGTAACCGGCAGCCCCAACGCCGGTGGGTTTGAAACTGCAAGAAGCGCCAATTGCAGAGGGCGCTCGCTGACAAGCGGGAGGGAGAAATGACGCCGGACGTCGGACTGGCCAACTGGTTCTTGCAAAGGTCGTTGCGCACGCCGGAACGCGTCGCGCTCCGCTTCGAGGGCGAGAGCTGGACCTACGGCCAAATGCAGCGCTGCATCGAGAACTGCGCTGCGCGGCTGCGCGCGCTTGGCGTGGCAGAAGGCGGCCGGGTCGCGTTTCTCGGCCTTAACCAGCCAATGTTTCTGTTTTCAATGTTTGCAACGCTGCGTCTGGGCGCGATCTTCGTGCCGCTGAACTTCAGGCTGACCGGGCCGGAACTCGCTTTCATGATCAATGACAGCGGCGCCGCGGTGTTGATTGTCGACGCGCAATTGCGGCCGGCGATTGCCCCGGTCGAGAACGAACTGACGAGCATCAAGGCGCTGCTTGCCGCGGAGGACGAAACGCTTTGGCGCGACAGCGCCTCGCCCGCTGCGGCCCATGTCCCGTCGCGCGAGGACGATATTGCGATGATCATGTACACGTCCGGTACCACCGGCCGCCCAAAGGGCGCGATGCTGACGCACGGTAATTTCTGGTGGAACAACGCCAATACCATGCACGTACTCGACATCGTGCAGAACGACGTCACCTTGACCGCGGCGCCGATCTTTCACATCGGCGGTCTCAATGTGACGACGCTGGTGACGTTGCAGAAAGGTGGGCTGGTCGTCCTCCACCGCAGCTTCGATCCAGGCAAGGCCCTGGCAGACATCGCCGCCCATCGCGTGACGACTATGTTCGGCGTGCCGGCAATGTTCCAGTTCATGGCCCTGCACCCGAGCTTCGAGCAGACGGACCTTGCTTCCGTTCGTGTCCTCGTGGTTGGCGGAGCGCCTTGTCCGGTGCCGGTTTTGAAGGCGTATCTGGCCCGCGGCGTGCCGATGCAACAGGGTTACGGATTGACCGAGACCGCACCGATGGTCAGCTTTCTCGGTCCCGAATACGCGCTCGGCAAAGCGGGCTCGTCGGGCAAGCCGCCATTGTTTACCGAAGTGAAGCTCGTCGATGGCGACGGGCGTCCTGTCGTAGCGCCGGGGATCCAAGGCGAAGTGCTGGTGCGCGGCCCCAACGTCACGCCCGGCTATTGGCACCTGCCCGAGGCGACGCGGGCGGCCATCGACGACGACGGCTGGTTCCGGACCGGTGACGCCGCCTACCTCGACGACGAGGGGTTTCTGTTCATCAGTGACCGCGTCAAGGACATGATCATCAGCGGCGGCGAGAACGTCTATCCGGCGGAAGTCGAAAGCGGGCTAATGCGCCATCCGGCGATCGCCGAGGTCGCCGTGATTGGCGCGCCTGACGACAAATGGGGCGAGGCGATCGTGGCTATAGTCGTCCTGAAGACCGGGCACAGTGTGACGCTCGACGAATTACGCAGCTTCGCAGGCGAGTTCCTCGCGCGCTACAAGCTGCCGAGCCGTTTGGAGACGATCGCTGCGCTGCCGCGCAACGCGACCGGCAAGATCCTGAAATATCAGCTCCGGCAAACCTTCGCTCAAACCGACAAAGCCGCGGTGGTACAGAGCGGTAGATAGCCCCTGCGGCGCGCGCCGCTGATGAGAGCATGATCCGGAAACGCGGACGCCGGCGGACGAGGTCGACGGCCGGCCAGGCCCTTCAACTACTGAGAAAGCTCCTCAGTGCGCTTGATCGGCTCGGGTGCTTGAGCTTCCGCAGTGCCTTGGCCTCGATCTGCCGAATTCGCTCACGCGTCACCGAGAATTGTTGGCCAACCTCCTCCAGTGTGTGATCGCTGTTCATGCCGAGACCAAAGCGCATGCGGATGATGCGCTCCTCGCGCGGCGTCAGTGAAGCCAGCATGTGCGTCGTTGTCTCGCGCAGGTTCGACTGGATCGCGGCGTCGATCGGCAGGACCGCGTTCGTGTCCTCGATCAAGTCGCCGAGGTGGCTGTCGCCCTCCTCGCCGATCGGCGTTTCGAGCGAGAGCGGTTCCTTGGCGATCTTCAAGGTCTTGCGTACTTTTTCAAGCGGCATGTGGAGCTTCTTGGCGAGCTCCTCCGGTGTCGGCTCGCGGCCGATCTCGCCGAGCATCTGCCGGCTTGTGCGCACGATCTTGTTGATGGTCTCGATCATGTGCACGGGCACACTGATGGTGCGCGACTGATCGGCGAGCGAGCGGCTGAC
>VFSW01001291.1_pt1 | contig 38101 bp, 24 predicted proteins | sample 5358111 | NCBI WGS metagenome assembly VFSW01 (sample SAMN11554181, study PRJNA540505) | mine drainage metagenome | isolation source: sediment from site ElyBrook_90M | place: USA: Ely Copper Mine, Vershire, VT | collected 2017 | reverse complement strand
GCGATCGGCTCCTTGGCGATCTGCACCAGAATCTCCTGGCCCGGCTTGAGCAGGTCGCTGATGATGGGCAGGTCGGAGAGTTGTGACGAGCGGCGCGAGGGTCCGCGGCCCCGGATGCCTTGTCCAGTCTGTCCAGCTTGTCCGGTCTGTCCCCCTTGGCCAGATTGTCCCGTGGGCGCTGCGGAGCCCGCGCGTCCGCCGCGGCGTCCACCACGCGCATTGCGGTCCCGGCGCGTCGGCACTGCCGCGGGCTGGCCTTCGGCGGTGGGCTCTTCGTCCTCACCCTCTTCGTCGAAGCCTTCCTCGTCGCCGTTCTTGTCGAACTTCATCTGGATACGGTGGTCGAGGTGGGCTTCCTGCAACATCTCGCCCAGGGCGCCGGAGCGCAACTGCTTGGCCAGCGTCTCCTCTTCAAAGTCGTCCGAATCGTGGTCGCCGCCCTTGGCGTGGTGCGCATGACGGGGCGCGTCGAACTCCTCTTCCTCGATGGTCTCTTCCTCGATGAGCCCGCTGCCGGGCGCGTACGAAGAGATATGTGCGGTTTTGACCGCCGGCTTGGCCGCGCTCTCCTCGGTCTTCTTCTTGCCGCCCAGGCCAAAGAGCCGGAATCCGGTGGGAGGCTGCGGGTCAACTTTGTGCGAGGCGGTTGCATCGGCTTCCGGCTCAGCGGTCTGGCCGGCTTCAGTAAAGCTTGCCTCCGCTACGCCCTCTACCGTCACGTGCTGCGCCGGCGCGAAGGCAATTTCCGTGGTCTGCTCGAAATCATCCTCTTCGCCGGGCGCTGCTTCGAGCAGCAACTCATCCACGGCATCGGGGGCAGGCAGTTGCTGCTCGGCCTGGGCCGTTTCCTCGGCTAACTCCTGTTCCTTGATCGCGTCCGGGGCGTCGGTGCTCACTTCCAGAAAATAGGAAGTGGCGCTCTGCGGCTCACCCTGAGCGCCTGCGGCAGCTTCGCTATTCTCGCTCGGGCGGTTGCGGTGCCGGGAGAGCGACTCGCCCGGCAACAGACCGCTGCCATCCCATTCCAGGGGCGACTCGATCAGTGTGGCGGGCTTGTAGGCGCTCTTGGGGCGGGCGGGCGCGGCGCCGGCTGAGGCCGCTGAGCCTGGGGCGGCATCCGCGGCCGGAGCGCCGCCGTATTTGGACAGCGACTCGCCGGGCATGACAAATGCCACTGCAGCCTGCTCTGAATTGAAGCGGGGCGCGGCATTTCTGCCCGGCGACGAAGACCTGCTGCCGGAGGGACCGGCAGCCGCGTGGATCTGCGGCGCAACTTCGGATTCGCCATCCGGGACTTCCTCGATGTAGCTTCTCCTGGACTCGCCAGCGCTTCGCTGGGACTCGCCAGCGCCTCGCTGGGACTCGCCAGCGCCTCGCTGGGACACGACGGCGCTGCCCTGGCTCTCGCTGGAGCCTGCCTGGCTGTCGCCGTAGGTTGCCCGGCCTTCGCTACCCTCAGACTGGTCATCGGGAGAGCCTGCCGCACCGCGGCCGCCGCGACGGCGACGACGTCCTCGCCAGCGCTTGGCGCCGGGATCACCGGAATCCTGTTGTCCATCGCCGGCCGGCTCGGCGTCGTAGCCCGGCTCGGAAGCGATTGCCTGGCCGGCATCGGGAGCGGACTCCACCAGCAGGCGGCCGGGCTTTTCTGCTGCGGGCCCGGCTGATCCGGGCCTGTCAGCGCCAGGGCGTTCCTGTGCCGGGCGAGATTCCTGTTTTTGCTCGGACTTCTGTCCTGCCCGCCCGCCGCGGGGCGCATTGGCCTCGGGAGCGGCAGTGTGCCGGACCTCGCGGGGAGGCTGGCCGCCGCCACTGACCGCGGCTTTTTCCAGCTCGTCCGCCTCTTCCGGATCTTCCATTTCCAGGAAGTCGGTTACGTAGAGGAAGGCATCGCGCTCCAGGCCCACATCCACAAAGGCCGACTGCATGCCGGGCAAAACCCGGGTGACGCGGCCGTTGTAGATGGACCCGGCCAGGGTGTACTCGTTTTCGCGTTCGTAGTAGATCTCCGCGAGTTGATCGTCTTCAAGAATTGCAAGCCGCGTCTCATGCGGCGTGCTGGAGATACAAATCTCTTTTGCCATCGTACCTTTCCGCCCAGCGGCGTCTGCCTGCTGGGATCTGCGGCAAGATCGGATGGAGACGCGCGTAGCCGGAAGGGGAGGGGATGTGCGGAAGGGATGACCCGTGTGTCGCTGAATTTGTGCCGGTCGCCGAACCCCAGGCGGCTGTGGAAGGCGGCCAGCCCAAGGCACGGAAATGACGAACAAGCTGTACGATACGGTAACCCGATAGCAGAGAGTTTGTGGCCAAACTTACCGGAACCCACAGCGAAAGTTCTTCGTCGCCGGGTTGGTAAATTGCCGGAAAACCCGGCGGGGCCGTTCCGCCGCTGGCGTACACACGGTTGGTCCGCGCAAAGAGTCCGGGGATCAGCTCCCCTGATGGTCTCGCGCAATCCGTGCAACCTGTACGCTGCGAACGGTTTTCCCGTCTCTGCGTGCTCATGAACCCAATCCTGCCGGGCGCGCGATCCATCTGGACCTGGCCGGCGAAATGTCTAAAACTAAATCACTTGCGCGCCGGACGCTGCCGGGGAACGCAAGAGGTAAACCTGCGTGTGAAGCTCAGTTGACGAACCGGCGCATACGCACATTCATCGCCGTGCCCAGCGCCAGGAACGTAAACAATACCGAAGATCCACCGTAACTCATTAACGGTAAAGGGATTCCGGTGACGGGCATCAGCCCGATGACCATGCCCACGTTGACCCCAATCTGGAAGGTCAACACAGCCACTACTCCGATGATAATCAAGGAGCCGGACAGGTCGGCGGCTGTTTGAGCGTTCTGAATCAAACGCATCAATATGAAAAAGTATAGCAGCAGCACGAAAATCGCGCCGACGAATCCGTGTTCTTCGCTGAAAGCGGCAAAGATGAAGTCGGCGTGGGGGATGGGCAGGAAGTCGCCCTGGGTCTGGGTTCCCTTGGCCGCGCCCTGGCCCCATACGCCGCCGGAGCCGACCGCGATCTTCGATTGCAGAAGCTGATAGCCGGTGCCCTTGGGGTCGCTGTCGGGGTTGATAAAGCTGGTCAAACGGGCCTTCTGGTAGGGTTTGAGCACCTTGCCGCTGGTCCAGACGCCGACCACCAGCGCGCTGCCGCAGGCCAGTAGAATCAGCCCCTGGCGAAGATTGATGCCGCCCAGAAAGAGGCCGGCGGCCAGAATCGGCGTGTAGGTCAGCGCGGTTCCCAAATCGGGCTGCTTGAGCACAAAAATCAGCGGAATGCCCACCAGCGCGAAGGCCTTGAAGATGTCCTTCCAGGTGAGCGAGCGCCCGCCCAGGTTGGCAAAATAGCGGGCCACGGCCAGAATCAGCACCAGCTTGACCCACTCCGAGGGCTGGAACTGGAAGTGGCCGACCTTGATCCAGCGCTTGGCGCCCAGGGCGCTGTGCCCCACCAGCCTGACGGCCACCAGGGCAAGAATGCAAAGCCCGTAGGCCCAGGGCACAAAATCCAGCAGCTTGTGGTAATCGATCTTGGCGAACAGAAACATTCCCACCAGCCCGCCGCTGATCCAGAAAATCTGCTTGATATGGAAGCCGACGTACTTGGTGTGCAGCGTGGCCGAGTAGATTTCCAGCAAGGAAACGGTGCACAGCAGCAGCACCATGGCCAGCAGCGTCCAGTCGAAGTCGCGGAAAGAGAGGAAACGGCGCATCAGGGAAGTTTCTCCCCACCGCGGGGCGGCCAGTTCCTGAAGCGGAAGGGCAGGTTCAGCAGCCAGGCTGGCCAGCGGGGAGTGGCGGCCGCGGCCAGAGCGATTGACGACGCCGCTGGGGCGATCAGAAAATGCCCTCCGTGCAACTGGGCCGTCCGCGGTTCAGCTTGCTTGGCGCCATGGCTGAGCCGGCCGGCAACCTGCGGCGGCACATCCGACCAGACCGCTCCCATCTCCACGGGCTTGGCCAGCGCGGCCTGGTCGAGAATGTTGTGGTCCGCCGTGCGCTGCTTGTTCACGTAGACCGTGGCCACCTGCGCGGCCAGCCGGGCGGCGTTCGAACCCCAGTCGCCGTGCTCCCAGAGAACCGCGATGACGAACTGCGGGTTGCGGCGGGGAATGACGCCCACGAACCAGCCGTTGGCGCGGGTGTCCACGCCGGCTCCCAGCCGCTTCATGGCTTCGTGGCGGGCCACCTGGGCGCGGCCGGGCTTGCCCGCGAAATCCACTCCGGCCAGGTGCGAGGCGGCGGCGGTATCGAACTCGCCGGGCGAGGTGGCCTGGGCCATGCCGTTGGTGATCGTCATCCAGTTGGCCGGATCGAGGGGTATGGTGGCGTCGCCGGAGCCGGGAAAGCTGTCCACTATCGCCTGCCGGAAGGAGGGAGGAAGCTGTGCAGGGTCCACCAGCCGGGGGCGCACAAAGTGCCCGTCCGAGGCGATGCCGGAGATCATGCGGGCCAGTTGGAGGGGCGTGGCCGTGATCGGTCCCTGGCCGATGCCCACCGAGATGGTCTCTCCGGCAAACCATTTCTCGTGGTAGTTGCGCAGCTTCCATTCCGAGCTGGGCATATTCCCGGTGGCCTCTTCCGGCAGGTCGATGCCGGTGCGCTCGCCCAGCCCCACGCTTTTGCCGTAGCGGGCGATGGTGTCAATGCCCAGCCGGTTGGCCAGGGTGTAAAAGAAGGTGTCGCACGACCAGGGAATGGCGTGATCGATGTCCACCGCGCCATGATGCTGGTCGCAGGCGTAAAAGTGGCCGTAGAAGGTAGCGCCGCCGTTGCAGTAGACGTGCATGTTCTGCGCCACGCCCTCCTGCAGGCCAGCCACCGACATCAAAATCTTGAAGGTCGATCCCGGCGCCAGTTGCGCTTGAATGGCCTTGTTCATCAACGGATGGTTTGGATCGGTGACGAGCTGGTTCCATTGCGCCCGGCTGATGCCGGCGGCAAATTCGTTGGGGTCGTAGCTGGGATGCGAGACCATGGCCAGAATGTCGCCGTTGCGCGGGTCCATGACCACCACCGCGCCCTCGCGGTCGCCCAGCGCCAGCTCCGCCGCGCGCTGAATGTCGATGTCGATGGTCAGCTTCAGGTCCTGGCCGGGCTGGGCGCGCTGGGTGCGCAGGTAGCCCGCCTCGCGGCCGCGGCTGTCCACAATGACGTCCCGCGATCCGTCCTGCCCGCGGAGCAGTTCGTCGTAGGTCTCTTCCACTCCCGCCTTGCCCACCACGTCGCCCGGATCGTAGGCCGCATAGCGCGGGTTGTTCAGGTCGTCCTCGCTCACCTCGCCCACGTAGCCGATCAGGTGCGCCGCAAAGCCGTCGGGCGGATACAGCCGCCGCTCCACATCGATTGTCTCCAGCTCCGGCAGCTCGTTGCGGTGCGCTTCAATGAAGGCCTGCTCGTCGGCGCTGATGTTTTCCTTGATGGGGATGGGCTGATAGCCGGGCGCGCTCCGGTAGCGGCGCAGCGTGGCGCGCAACTGATCCGGGTCCAGGTTCAGGCCGCGCGCAATCAGCGGCAGGTCGGCGTCCACGCTGCGGTTCTGCTCCCGCATCAGGAAGCAGGAGACCGAGGGGTAATTGTCCACCAGAAGCCGGCCCTCGCGGTCCAGCAGCTTGCCGCGGGCGGCCATCACCGGCTCCTTGCGGATGCGGTTCTGCTCGGCCAGTTGGCGGTAGTTCTCCGCGCCCAGCACCTGCAAGTGCCACAAGCCCGCCGCCAGGCCCAGCAGCATCAGCAGAATGCCGTACTGCGCCACCGTCAGTTTGAGGGTGGAGAGCTTTTCGCCGCGACTGCTGCTGGAATACATTTTTTCTTAGAACCTTCTCACAAATTCGCTTTGATGTTGGTCAAAGTGATGGATCAATGAAACGCTGCAATCAAATTGCCAAGTCGGAGTTCCCTGTTCCCTTTTCCCTCAGTCTCTGATCTCCAGACGGTCCAGCAGCGGAAACAGCACTGCCGCGACCGCCGCATTCACCACCGCCTTTATGCCTTCGGCCATCCAGCTCCAGTCCAGCTCCAGTCCCAGCAGAATGCGATAGACGAAGACGTAAATCGTGCTGCCCAAAACCGACAGAAAAAAGGTCAGCAGCAGGCGGATGGTATGGTTTTCCACGTCGATGCGCACCCCCACCGACCCAGCCAGAAACCCGACCACGGTTTTGGCGATGCCGTTGACGCCGATGGCATGGTGGGTCAGCGCGTCTTCAAATATCCCCAACCCCGCGCCCATCAGCGTCCCCTGCACCGGATCGCGGCGCACCAGGGCAAAGTACACGGTGACCACCAGGGGCAGGTCAAACCAGGCATAGCCGTGCAGCAGCCGCGGCAGCCAGGCCTGCAGCACCAGCGCCGCCAGCGGCAACAGCGCATAGACCAGCAGCGGATAATGGCGACTCCCCATATCGCGGCGGGAGCTGACGCCCAGCATATCCATGGCTATGGATTCCTTCCTGCGCCGGAGGTCTGCGGCCGCGGCGGCTGTGCGCGGCTCGGATGGCCGGGCTGTGATGCAGGTTTGGAGGCCGGCTTGCTCTGCCGGCTCGGAGGGGCCTGGCTCGGAGGGGCGGAGTTTTCCTCGCCGGCTTCCGGCGTCGGCGTGGTCACCGGAGAAAACTGGTCCGGGTGCCGGGGTTGCAGCAGTTTGGGAGCTTGAGCCGGCGCGGCCCCCCGTCCCTGTCCTCCCTGTCCAGTCTGTTCAGTCTGGCCCGGCTGGCCAGCCGTGGCCGGCGCATTGGGATCGGTCAGCCCCGGCAGCCGCTCGGCCATGACCTGGGAGGCTTTCTGCTGCTCCGCCGCGGCCTGCGCCAGAGCCGCCGCTTCGGCGCCCTTCATCGCTTCGCTGGTGGCCATCTGCTGCTGATCCTGCGGCGAGAAGCGCGGCTCGGTGGAGGTAATCACCAGCACCTCGTCCAGCCGCTCCAGATGCGCCGCAGGCTTCACAATCACGTCGATGAACGAGTCCTGGTCGGGGTCCGGCAGCACGCCTTCCACCACCCCCACCGGCAGACCGCGGGGAAAGATCAGGTCGCCCCCGGCGGTGAGCACTTTTTCTCCCGGCTTGATGCGATCATCCTTCAGAATGCCCACCACCTGCAATCGGCCGCTGGCGTTGCCGCGCAGAATGCCGCGAATCCGCGTGGTCTCCAGAATCACCCCCGCGCCGCTGGTCGGGTCGTTGATGGCCAGCACCTGCGCGGTGTGGGGAAAAACATCGCGCACCTTGCCCACAATGCCGTCGGCGGTGATCACCGCCATGTCCGGCTTCAGCCCGTCATCGGCGCCCTTGTCCAGATAGAAGACTCGCGACGAGTCGCTGCCGCTCGATCCGATGGCCTGCGCCGCCAGCGTGGTGTACATGTACTTCTGCTGAAAGCCGTTCAACGCCTGCAGGCGCTCGCCCTGCTTGGCGTCCTCCAGCAGCTCGGCCTGCTCCAGCCGCAGTTGGTCCACGGTCCGCTGCAGATTCTGATTCTGCTGGCGGACGCCGCGCAGGTTCAGATAGTTCTGCCACAGGCTCGCCGAACCCAGCTTGACGCCGTGAAAGAGCCGCTCCGGCGGCGTCACCACGGCATCAGCCCACAGCCGGATCAGCCGCACTCCAGCAGCGTCCCGCGGATCGCGTGTGTCGCTTCCCGCGTCTGATCGGCGCACCTGCACCGCCAGCCCGATGATCTGCGCCAGCAGCACCACCAGCAGCACCACAAGATTCCGGTAGCGAGTGAAGAACGATTCCATAACCAATCAGCTCGGGAGGGGGTGAGAACCGCACGGGAAACAAAAGTAATACCAGTATACCGGCCACCCGCGTCACCCGCGCCACCTGCGGTGGGGCCAGCGGCTCACTGTTCGCTTGCTGAAGTTTCGCATCTGCCCAACCACCTCCGGTGGGAAAGGCAAAGGCGATACAGGTTGCCGGCCACGTGGAAGAGGCCTGATACTCCGAATGAGCGGTGCGGAGACTCCGGTACACCGTGAAAAAAGGGCCGCTATGTTCACGATTCATTCCCGTACTTGCTTACTCTCGATTGCGTTGATGCTGATGGCCGCTCCAGCCGCGCTGGCCAAGACCGCGCGCAAAGACGGCGCAGGAGCTTACGCTACCGGAAAGTATCGCAACCTTTTCGCCGAAGCCGGCCACTCACCCAAAGCGATTCACGCCAAGATCGACACCGCCTACGCGCAGCTCTTCCATGGCGACCCGAAGACGCAGGCCACAGCCTTTGCCGCCGGCAGCAACGACAACGGCCCGCTGATGTACGTGACCGACTGGGCCAACCACGACGTGCGCACAGAGGGCATGTCCTACGGCATGATGATTGCCGTTCAGTTGAACAAGAAGGCAGACTTCGACGCGCTGTGGAACTGGGCAAAGACCTATATGTACATCAGCGACCCGAAGCATCCGGCGTATGGCTACTTTTCCTGGTCGTGCAAGACGGACGGCTCTCCGAACGAAGAGACGCCCGCGCCCGATGGCGAAGAATACTTTGCCATGTCACTGCTGTTTGCAGGCAATCGCTGGCCGGGCGGCCATGGGATCTACGACTATCACGCCGAAGCTGAAAAGCTGCTCACCGCGATGCGTCACAGAGCGATCCTGACCGGCCCCACCAGGTTCGGGCCGCGCACCTTGGGCCCGGAGGTGAACGAGAACAACGCGATGATCCTGTTCGTTCCGGCGGCCACGCCCCACCCCTTCACCGACCCCTCCTACCATCTGCCCGCCTTCTATGAGCTATGGGCGCGCTGGGGACCGGCCGAGGACCGCGCATTCTGGGCGCACGCCGCCGCCGCCAGCCGGACGCTTTTCGTGAAGGCCGCCAACCCGCAAACCGGCCTCGCGCCCGACTACTCCAACTTCGACGGCACGCCGTACGTGACAAGATTTCCGCAGTCCGGAGAGTTTGGTTTCGACGCATGGCGCACGGCCAGCAACTGGTCCGTGGATTGGTCGTGGTGGCGCAAGGCGCCCGCCGAGCAGGAGCTGAGCGACCGCATCCAGAAATTCTTTGCCGCAAAGGGCATCGGCGCCTGCGCGCCTCTCTACACGCTGGACGGCAAAGAGGCGGACGCCACGCCGGGGAAAATTCATCACGACCTGCGGGCTGGGTTGCTGGGCACGAACACGGTTGCCGGGCTGGCAGCCACGGATCAGGCGCGCGCAAAGCTCTTCACCGATGCGCTGTGGAATGCGCCCATCCCCTCCGGCCATGATCGCTACTACGACGGAATGCTCTACCTGATGAGCATGATGCACGTGAGCGGCGAGTTCCGCATCTGGCCTCCGCGGTAGCTTGCATGGCTTTTGTCGGGTGCGCCTCGATAAAACCGAAGGGCATCTCCCGAGGCGGGAAGTCAGGTCTACGCTCCCAGGTCCCAAAACGGGGACCTGGTGCACCCGGCCCCTACCCTGGGGAGGCCCATTTTTACCGATCAATTGCTAATAAAATCCTCTGTTTCAATCATTTGCAAGGGAAATGTCAATCCTCTCCCAACTAATGTTTCACATATTTCCGCCGATACAGTTACCAGTAGTGGCCTTCAGTGGTAACGAGAGACGGGATATTTATGGAATTCGGATCCCCCAGATTCGCTTTCGCTTTAGCTTTTCTTGCGTCAGGTATGGCTTCAACACCTGCCCTTGCAGTAACTGCAACCGCCTCATTCAGTGTTACCGCGACAGTCGTGTCCGGCTGCCAGGTCACTGCGCCCACCGCGGTCTTCGCGACCAACACAACTGCGAAGCCCGCGACCTCTTCCATTTCGGTCACCTGCACCAACCCCACAGCGTACAACGTCAGCCTCAGTGCTGGACGGGCAAACGGCGCAATCACCACATCTGCAACCAAGACCACGCATAAGACAGATGGTTCAGCCGCGGAGTTGCAGGGACATGAGTTGTTGCCGGATCTCGTGCATGCCGTCAACCGGGACCCGATGGCCGGCAGGGATACTGTTGCCGAAACTGACGGCGACTACTTTCAACCTGCTGCCGTCTATGGCGAGACTGCGGGAAGGCAATTTCATACGTCCGCCCCAAGTTCCGATGTGATGGTCGTCACCGTTACCTATTGACCGGCGGCATCCATTGGCGCCTGGCGCCACTGAAAAACATTTTCAAGAATCGTTGTCGTCTTGCATGGTTACCTCTGCACAGGCAATATCGGCAGGGTGTGCGGGAGTTCCCGGAGAGACTCTCCAGAATCTTGTGTGCGACCCAACCCTGCGCAAAGGTAACCGCAAACGACACTTAAGATGCAAGTTAAGCCCTTTAAATAAACGAATACGGCTGACACAACAGAATATTAAAGCGCGATAATGACTCAACACTTCCAAATTACGTTCTTCGAGGAGCCGTTTCAATGAAACACTCACTTGTTGTGAAGTCCACATTGTCCGTCGCAATTCTTGGATGTCTGACGCTGGGTCTGGCATCTATACCCGCGGTTGCTTCAACCGCCACATCCACCTTCGCTGTCACCGCGACGGTCTCGACTAGCTGCACGATCACCAACGCCAATCCTTTGGCATTCGGGACTTACTCAGGTGTGGCTCTGAACGTGGCCTCGGGCGGTATCACCGTCAACTGCACCAGCGGCACGCCGTATAGCATAAGCCTCGATCAGGGCCTGAACGGCGGAACCGCAAACACGCGTTACATGATCAACGGAACGAACAAACTTGGCTATGCGTTATTCAGCGACACTGGCTATTCCGTTGCATGGAACAATACCACCGGCAGCATGGTGACCTCGACCGGCACGGGGATTGCTCAAACGCCTTTCATCGTTTATGGCACGATTCCGCAGGGCGAGGCTGTCGTAGCGGGCAACTACACCGACACGATCGGCGTCACCGTTACCTATTAACCGCCCACTGCGCCTTTGACTAAGGGATTTATGATTTCGCGGAAATTGTGTCAGTGCATGGCGGCCGGCAAAACGCTCGCCGCCATTCTTATCGTTTTTCTTGCCAGTCTGACGGCCGGAGCGCAGTCGCTGTCGGTTTTGCCTGTCAACATTTTCTTTGCGCCCGAACAGAAAGCCACGAGCCTGACGGTGACCAACAATGGGACCAGCACGACCGCCATTCAGATTCGCGCCTATAACTGGAGTCAAAAGGATAATAAGGACCAGCTCACTGATTCCAGCATGGTGTTGGTAAGTCCGCCGCTGGTCACGATAGCTCCGGGGTCTACTCAGGTGGTTCGCCTCATACTGCGCCAGTCGCCGCAATATGGCGAGGATACCTATCGCATTCTGCTCGACCAGATTCCTCCGCCAGCCGAGGCGGGAGTCGTGCATTTCGTGCTGCGTCTGTCCATACCGATCTTCGTCAAGCCGGAGATCCGCTCCTTTTCCGACGTTCAGTTTCATCTGGAGCGCAACGCCGGGCAGATCTATCTGGTGGCGCTCAACGCGGGCAATCTCCATGAATCGATCCGCGATATCGTGCTGACAGCGAAGGATGGCCGCACGCTGAAGGCTGACGCCGGCGCATCACCCTACATTCTCGCTGGCGCCACCCGGCGGTGGCGTATTGCCGTGTCAGATTCCCGGCAACTGTTAGACGATACTGTCCAGTTGACTGCCCACTCGGATGCCGGCGCTATCGAAGAGCAGGTCCGCTTTGTCCCTGGGCCATGATCCTACTGGCATAGCGAATTGGATCTGGCGCGGGGGGATTTTCTTCCTGGCGCTGGTCCTCATGCCACGGCTGGCCGTTGCCGCCCAGGATGTCAGCCCCGTTGCTGGCGGCGCTTCTTCCGATATTGCCATGGCTGCTGACGCCGATGCCGTCAGCGAAGAGGCCCCCGACACAAATGGCGACGAGGGGTTGCTTCTGGAGGTTCAGGTCAATGGTCATTCCACCGGCAAGATCGGCGAATTCACTCTGCATTACGGCAAGTTGATGGCCCGGCCAAAGGAATTGCACGATCTCGGATTCCGTGTTCCCTCTACACTCACACCGGGGCCTGATGGTCTGATCCCATTGTCTGCGCTGCCGGGCGTAACCTGGCGCGTCGATCTGCAAAACCAGGTGTTGCGCGCGACAGCCAGCGACAGCGCCTTGCTGCCGACGCTGCTGTTGCCCGAAGGCAGAGAAGCGGTTGGAGGCCGTCGCGTGATCGAGAGCGGCACCGGCGTGACTCTCAACTATGACGTTGCCGGCACATTTGCCGCTGGCCAGAATGGCGCCACCGAGTCACTGGATCTGCGCGCCTTTTCACCCAAGGGCATTGTGAGTTCGGATTGGATTGGCTATACAGGCGCCACGCAGAGCGCCACCGGCAAAAACACGGCAGTGCGCCTTGATTCCACTTACACCTTCGCCGACGTGAATAACATGCGGCGCTATAGCCTGGGGGATTTCATCACCAGCGGCCTGTCCTGGACCCGTCCGGTTCACTTCGAGGGCGTTCAGATATTTTCCGATTTCAGTACGCGCCCTGATCTTGTGACTTTCCCCCTGCCCACGATCTCCGGCTCGGCTGCCGTTCCTTCCACGGTAGACGTGATGATGGACGGCAACCTGATGATCGCGCAGCAGGTCGATGCCGGCCCCTTCGAGGTTCCTCAGCTCCCGGTGGTTTCCGGGGCGGGCATGATCGCGATGACGGTGACCAATGCGCTGGGTCAGCAGGTGAGCGTCTCCCAGCCTTTCTACGCCAGCCCCGCGCTGCTGAAACCGGGCTTGCAAGATTTTTCCGTGGATGCCGGCCTGGTGCGGCGCTTCTGGGGAACTTTCAGCAACGAATATGGGAAGATTGCGGGCACTGCCATCTATCGCCACGGCCTGACCCGCGATCTTACGGTCGAGGGCAGCTTTGAAGACACTCCCGGCGCCGTCATGGGGGGTGCGGGCGGCGTCTTCCAGGTCGGTCAGCTCGGCGTGGTCAATTTTGCCGCGGCGGCCAGCGCCGGCGCGGGAACCACCAGCGGCCTCTATTCCGTTGGCCTACAGCGCATCGGTCAGGTCTTCAGCATGGGCGCATCGGTGATTGCCGCCGGACGCAACTACCGCGATGTCGCGGCCATGAATGGAGCCGCTGTGCCACGCAAGCAGCTCAACGGCAACATGAGCCTGTTCCTGAAACGCATCGGCTCCATCGGCGGCGCCTATACGGAGCTCGACCAGGACAACTCGCCAAACCCGATGCCGGCGGGCAGCAACCTAGCGCAGCGGTCCAAGATATTTTCCGCCAACTACTCGCGTCAGTTTCACTACATCTCGATCTATGCCACTGAGTTTAAATACTTCGGAAGCACGGGCAGCAACAACGGGATGCAGGCAGGCATGGTGATCCCCTTCGGCAAGCGAAGCTCGGTAGATGCCAGTGGAGGCTCGGACGACAGCGGCGAGGTGCAAGTGCAGAAATCGGCGCCGTTGGTCGGAGATTGGGGGTATGATGCCTATCTTTCCGCCGGCAATTCCATGCACGAATTCGGCCAGATACAGTACAAATCACAACGCGGTCTGTTTACTGCCGGAGTCGATCAATCAGCTGGGTATACTACCGTGCGCCTGGAATCCCAGGGAGCTCTCTCGTTCGTCGATAAGCGCTTCTTCCTGTCCAACTATATCTACGACAGCTTCGCCATTGTGGACACCAATCCCGTTGCGCACGTACGCGTCTATCAAGAGAACCGCGATGTAGGCCGTACTAACTCGTCGGGCCGGCTGCTGGTGCCGGATATGCGCTCGTTCGATCTGAACCGTATCGCCATCGAGCCGAACGATATTCCGCCGGACGCCACGCTGGACGTTGCTACCAGCGAGATTCGGCCACGGGATCTTTCCGGCGTGGTGATCAAGTTCCCAATCAAGTTCAATCGCGCCGCATTGTTGAAGCTGGTGGATGGGGCGGGTGTGGCACTGCCGGTCGGCAGCACCGCCACCTTGCGGACCACCGGCGTCATTGCCCCGGTCGGTTTCGACGGAGAAGCTTATGTGGAAAATCTCAGCCCCCATAACGAAGTGACCGTCGAGCGGCCGAACGGGCGGAGATGCACTGCGGTCTTCGATTACCTGCCCCTGCCCGGAGATATTCCATCGATCGGACCACTGCTCTGCCAGGAGAAGCCCAGATGAATCGACTGATCGTGGTTTGCGTTTTTCTGCTGCTCTGCGGCGCTCGACTAGATGCGCAAAGCTGTCAGCTCGCCAGCACGACACAAGTTTCTTTTGGGACCTACAGCTCAGCCACTTTGCGAACGGCTGGCTCGATCGGTATCAATTGCACCAGCGGTACCGCGTATTCCATCGCCCTCAATGCCGGAACGACCGCAGGCGCTACGACGACAAACCGGATGTTGTACTGCGGCGGGTGCAATCCGAAGACGTTAGGCTATCAGATATTCAGCAATGCCTCCTATACAACAAACTGGGGAAACAATAACGGTGTGGATACAGTGAACGCGACAGGTACGGGAGCGACCCAGAACTTCACCACCTGGGCCCAGATCCCAGCGCTTGAGGCGTACTATTCGGGGCCCAATGGCAGCAACTACACGGACTTAGTCACAGTGACCATTGTCTGCTCCAAATGTACTTCTATCTCCGGCAACAATCAAAGTTTCAATGTAAATGTGCAAGGGACAGCCCAAGGATGCGGAATCAGCGCGAGCGACCTCAGCTTCGGAAACTATACGGGTGCGGTACTGAACGCCACATCGACGGTTCGAGTAGGCTGTAGCCGCGGTACAAACTACAATGTCGGCCTCAGCGCTGGAACGGCGACTGGCGCGACGGTGACCACCCGCAAAATGACCGGAACGGGCACGGCTGTGCTGGGCTACAAGCTGTTCAGCAACTCCGGGCGCACCATCAACTGGGGCAACACCGTGGGCGCCGACACCGTCGCCGGGCACGGTCATGGGCGGACCCGGTCTCTCACCGTCTATGGTCAAATCCCCGCGGGACAGTCCGTACAGCCTGGCAGTTACGTTGACACGATTACTGCGACCATTACCTATTGATCGTGGGATCACGATGGGTGTGGCTGGCGACAAATGGCGCTGCGGCACGGCCAACGGGTACTTGCCTCCTCAAGAGGGCGATCGAGCGGGTTGACAGCCGGATTTCTTTCAAATGTCATAGTCGCCGGTAGATTTCCCTTGCTTATTGATTCGTTTTGTTAGTTTAATACGGATAATCGGGTGAGTTGCCAGCGCGTTCGAGAGTTGTACCCAGCTTCCTTGGAGCGCAAGCCGCCTTTGCATTTGTATTGTTTCTGGTTTCCCGTTTTGCCGCGGTTGAGTTCTCGCTTCAAAATACAAGATGAAATTGTGGAGGCTATTGCATGCTTCTCACGTCGATAATCAAAACGGCTAACCGTTTCGAGAATCGGACCGCACCTCTTGTTCCCAGATGGTTTGTCCTGGCGTTTCTGATCATCATGGTCGGGATCAGCCGGCCTGCGCTTGGCCAGGCTCCTTCCATCAAGACGATCAGCCCGAGCACGGTGACCGCGGGCAGCGCCGCATTCCCGCTCACCATCACTGGCGCCAATTTTCTCAGCACCTCCGAAGTGGCGATCAGCGGGACAATCCTCGTTCCCACTACGACGAGCGCCGCGCAGTTGACGGTTACCGTCCCTTCCAATCTGGTCGCTTCGGCGGCGTCATTATCCGTTACCGTCTTCGATCCGGGCGCGACCGGCGCCGGTGCAACCTCCAACGCCGTTCCCCTTCTTGTGACCGCCCCGGCGCCAGCGCCGGTGCTTACCAGCGCCACGCCCCAGGCTCCGGCGCAGGGCGCCAGCCAGATAAGAATGACGCTGGTGGGATCGAACTTCCGGCCCGGCGCAACCGTGGTCATCTCCCCGCCACTGGCGTCGTTGAGCGCCTCTACGGGGAATACGCAGGCCGCGGATATCTCCGTGATGAGTGTCGTGCTGGTGAACTCCGGTCTGATGATCGCCAGCATTGACATCAGCCCCACCGCCGCAACAGCGCTGCGTGCCATTGATGTGCGCAACGCCGACGGCACCAGCACTATCGGCAGCCCCACCTCGTCCGGCTTCTCCGGCAGCACACAGCCGATGCGCGTGCAGGCAGCCAGTTCGCTGGGAGCACCGCTGACGATTCTGAATATGGGCCTACTGCATCCGCGCGATGGAACCGTCGTGATGCAGGGGCAGGAACTGGATGCCGACGCTATTCTGGCTGGCTCGGGAACGGGAACTGTGATTGGCCAGTGGGTGTGGGACGGCAATGTAGTCGAGCAGTTTTCCGCGTCCATTGTGGGCGGAAACAGTACGACGATCCGCACGCGCCAATCGCTGCCCACGGCGTTTCTGGGCGCGCACCGGCTGCAGTTGCGCATGATCCAGCCGAATCAGGTGGCAAGCGCTCCCATCACGGTGGTGGTCAATCCCGGCGGATGGAAGCTGGAGCAGTTGATCCTGCCCGCTTATGGCCGGGCCTTTGCCGCGGCCAGCCCTCCCACGTTCCTGTGGGCGCCGGTTCCCGGAGCGGAAAAATATCAGGTCGGCTTTTCAACACAGCCCTATCTGAGCACGGTCGGCCAGTGGTTCGATGTCGTTGACAATCGCTGGGATTCTCCCGCGTTGGTGTGGCGCAAACTGCCGGAGGGCAGGCTCTACTGGACCGTGCGCACCGTCGATTCCGACGGCGTGACACGCAAGCCCTTGCCAATGCGCGTCATTTATCACATCGCGGAGGGCGAGCTGAGCGCAACGCACCCGGCCCCATCGCAGACGGCCGCCGGTCACACGCTGCTGGAGTGGAAGCCGGCAGCGACGAATGGCTACTACTTTGTAACCATCAGCAGCGACTACGCCGGAGCCGATATTCTTCGCCAGTATCTGACCCGCGACCCGCAACTCGACTTGCGCGCCGTGGAAGCAAGGCTGCTTCCGGGGATGACTTACTACTGGCAGATCGATGCGCTTGCGCCCACCGGGCAATTGCTCTTCTCCGGGCCGGTGCAGAGTTTTGTTGCGGTCGCGGGGCCGCAGGCGGATGAATCAAGGGTAGCGGACCCGGTGCTATTAGCCTCGGTGGGGGCGCCGGCGGCACTTCCGGCGGCGCCGGACCTGAGCAGCGAAATCGCCGCTCAGACTCCCGCACCCGGCAGCAGCACCAGTCAGTTACAGCCCGCGATTTCGGTCAGCTTTCAGGCGCCGGTGAATCCCGGCGACGTAAGCCTGATGGGCGATGAGATCGACGTCACCTCTCTCGCGCAGGTCGCGGAAGACAAAGTTTCCTACACGCCACCGCTGGCCCTGGCCGGGGGAGAACACGACGTGAACCTTGCCGTAGGCAGCAATGCGACAACATGGAAATTCACGGTGCTGGCGCCTCCCGCGGCAACTGCCCCCAGTGCGCCCGCCGCACCGGCCGCGTTCGAACCCGGCACCGACGCCGAGGCTCCTCCGCCAGCAGCGCCGCCCCAGATGCCGCAGCCCCCGGCCATCGCTGCCGTGCGCCGCGCGAAAAAATCATCCGCGAAGAATACTCCGCGCCCGGAACTCGACGGCCAGCTTGGAGCCAACACGCAATGGGTCTCCGGATCAAATCCGCCGGACAGCAATCTTCTCTCCGCGGCCGAGCATCTGACCTATCAGAAGGGCCTGTGGCACATTGAGGCCAATGGAAGCGGAGCGCTTAACTCCGTGCTGAACCCTGAAACGCAGCGCACCAGCAAGGGGCTGGTGAACGATTACGTGCTTCAGGCAGGGTACAAGCAGGAAGCCTGGGGCGTAAACCTGCGCTTTGGAATCATCACCCCGGCCCTGTACACCGACGCGCAGTTTGTCACCGCCGCCACGCCACGCCAGGGAGCGGAACTCACCATCAGCTCGCCGGTCGGCACGCTCGGTTCCTTTGCGAATACAGACGACACCGCGCTCGGCGGAGGCTCGGGCATCAACTTTCATCAGCAGATACTGGGCGCCAGCTATCAAGCTCCTTTACCGCAATGGGCGCAGTTCCGGCTCATGTGGCTGAGCGCGCAGGACACCGGAGCGCCGACGACGGTCGGCTACGATTCGCAGGGCAACCCGATCATCCTTCCCAACCCCGTCGCCACAGCCTCGGCCGGCGATGTGATGGGCGCGCTGCTCAATGTGCATCTGAAGAAGCAATGGCTGTGGACTTCGGAGTATGCCATCAGCTACGACAATGCCGATACCGCCGATCCTGCCTCGACGCGCGCCTTTGGCCGCGCATGGCGCACCGGAATCTCCGGTACCGCGGGCACATTGAGCGCCAGTGGCGACTACCGCGAGGAGAGCGCCAACTTCGGAAATCCAGCCAACCCCAGCTTGACGCAGTCCAGCCAGCCGGATGTGCGCGGCGCCGATGCCACCGTCACCGACACTACCCACGCGGGCAACTTCGGGCTGACCTATACCTTCCTCGATAACAACACGCATCCCACCACCAGCGACGAGCTGCTCATGAATAGCTTCGACGAAACCTGGAGCAAGGCTCTGAACGTGAAGACTAACCTTTCAGTCGAGTCGCGCCAGTCGCTGACCAAAACCGGGACCGTCCCGGCTGCGCTCGCGGGCCTTCCTCCCGACCAGACCGGAGCGCAGGATCTGCGCGACATCTCCGGCACGCTCAACCTCACGCGCCAGGTCGGCGCCGTATCCATCACCGCCGGAGCCACGCGCGACTGGAGCCGCAACAATCTGACTCCCAGCGCCGATACCATCACTTCGTCCATCAACGGCGGCGTCAACCTGGCCACTCAGGGATTCTTCCAGTTGAATGCGCAGGTGAATGCGAACTGGGTTGCCGCCGATGGGCAAACCACAGGCACCACGAGCGACTACACGGTCAACGTGCAGCCGGCCTTCGCCTGGAAGCAGACGGGATTGCAAATTTCCCCGCTGGTCACGATCACCAAAGGGCAAACCAAGCTCTCCAGCGGCACGCTCAGCAGCAATTCGCTGACCGGCCAGTATGGCGGTCGGGTTGCCTGGACGCTGCCCGGCGCGTGGAAGTTCAGCACCTTCTCCGCACAGGGGAGTTACAACCAGAATCATGACACCGTGGCGGGGCTCGATCAGAATACAACCCAGTTGCTGGTTGTGTGGACCGCGACCTGGAGCCATAAGCATACGTTCTGAGGACACCGCATGATAGACCGCGCCGCCAAATCACGACCGCGCAAGCAGGGCGCATCGCTTGCGCTATGGTTCGCACTGTTCTGCTGCGGCCACGCCACGGCGCAATTGGCTCCGCCCTCGGTCATCGGCTTCACGCCCGCGCAGGCGACAGCGGGCTCCCCCGTGCCCCTGACCTTCACCGGGGCCAATTTTTTTCCGCGCCTGCAGAAGCTGGAGCTGATGCTCTCGCCGTCGCAGGGAATCACAGTCAGCGGCGTGCGCGCGGTTTCCTCCACGCAGGTTACGGCGCAGTTGCAGATCGCGGCGGACGCTCAGCCGGGCAGCCGCCAGGTTATCCTTCTAGATGCCGATCATAAACTGCAAATTTCTTCGCTCTTCACGATTACCGCCGCCGCACAAGGCAATTGCGTGCCGGGAATGGCCGCGGCCTCTTGTGGTCCAGCGCCGGCCGCGGCTCCGGTTCTACGCGATTTCACGCCGGTGCAGGGAATGCAGGGAACTACCGTTGCCCTCACCTTTACCGGGGCAAACTTTACCGCGCCGGCCGCTGTGCAGTTCATCCCCGCCAGCGGCATTACGGTGCAGTCCACTACCGTAAGCAACGCCAATCAGATTCAGGCCCGGATCGTCATCGCGCCCAATGCCGCGCTCAGTTCGCACGGAGTCGTGCTGGTTGTCGGCGGAAAAAGGCAGTTGACGGCAGCGAATACTTTTACGGTTGTCTCTGCCGTCAGCTCCGCGCCTGCGCAGCCCATGGAGATTCTGCGCGTGGTTCCCAACCAGATTGTGGCTGGCAGCCAAAACGTCGATCTTACTTTGGAGGGCGTCAACTTTGTTCCCGGAACGCAGGTGACGTTTACGGTGGGCGCCGGAATTCCCGCCGCGGTCTTCGCAAACGGCCCCGCGCGTTACATCGACAGCACCGAGATGCAGGTGACGGTGAGCGCGTTCCCGTCCGCTTTGCCCGGCGGCCGCGACATCAACCTGCAGCCCCCTGGCTTCCGGTTCAGGATGGCTGGCCAGACCAAGCAAGGGACGCAACACCCTGTGGTTGGAAAAGGCATGTTGGACGTTCTGGCTCCCGCGCAATCCAGCCTTCCAATGGTTCTCAAAATCCCGCCTATCTCGATTCAGAATTTTCCGCAAGGAGTCGTCACGCTGGATGCACCTCTCGGCGCGGCCACGGAGAGCGATGAAAGTGTAACCTACGCTGTCCCTCTGCTGGACGACAACGCGGTCTTCAAGTGGCATGAGCAGAATCCAGGCATGGCCGACTACTACGAGCTGCGCGTTTACTCCAAAGACGGAAAAACCTTGCTGGCAACGCAGAAGATTACGGGCGTAAAGACACTCGCATTGGGCGCGCCGAGCGGTTTTATTAATGTAGTTCCCACTTACTACCGGCCCGACCCAGAGTTTCTGAAGACCGTGCTGGAGCCAACCCGGCGGCTCATCTTCAAGGGGGCGCAACCGAGATGGACCGGCAAGCAGGCCGGCCCGCCGCCCGGCAACAACAATCCCGATGCGGGGGCCGCGCCCGACCAGTTGAATGGAGAACTGAGCCAGGGCGACCTGCAATGGGAGGTGGCCGGATTCCACACCTACAACACCAACGGCGTCGCCACGCAACCGCCTGCGAAGCAAATGATCGGCTTCAATACTCCGCAAAACCAGAATGCATCCACCGCTCAGAACGCTAGCAGCAGCGTCGATTTGCAGGTGGAGATTTCCGATCGCTGGCCTCTGATGGCGCCCGCCGCGCCCACGGGGATGGATTGCGGTGGTACGGGTACAACCAGCGGAAACCTGATGGCCGTGAATTTCTCCAGCAGCAGCAACGGCGTGAATAACGACACTAGCAATTACGTGGGCGATAACTGGTCCTTGACCGGAACAATCGATCTCTCCCGCTCGCCGTATCAACCCGATTACTCACCGCAGACTGCCGTGCCGCCCGGAAGTAACTGCGGCAGTGAATGCTTCAAGGATGTAACTGCGGTGCAATTCAGCAACGTTTACGTGGATTGGGGCGATGGAACTGTGCAACCTCTGACAGCGCCGCCGATCTCATCATCGCTGACGAACTGGGACCCCAGTCAGCCGCTTGCCCTGCCGACGAACTCACCCGGCCCGATGCAGCACGCGTATCAGACCACCGGCAGTTTCAAGATTCGCGTCTATCAACTCTCCAATGTCGATTTGCAGCATGTGAGCGTTGGCGCGGTGTCATCGAGCGTGGATGGCCCGGCAACACCCGTTCTGCAAACGGCGCTGCTTTCAAAAATGACCGCACAGGGAGCGCTGAGTCGTAACGGCCTGACAACTGCGGGCGTGCAATCCAGCCTCCAACAGGTTCTTGCGCAAGACAGCAGCGGAACTCCCGCGACGCAGGCGGCGAGCGATGCTTACATGCTTGTGTGTCAGCCGGTGATTATTACCGTGGTTGAAGACCTGGCCGCGGATGGACCGCTGCATCTGATGGGGATTGCCGATCCTGATTTTGGCGCGTATGAAATTTCCCCGACAATGACTCCGGTACTGGATCATCGTCCTGAAAAAGGTCTTTCCGGAAATCGGAACTTGCCGAAGGCCATTCATTCCTCATTTGCGCAATCGGATGGGAAAACAAACTTGAAGATGGCTCCCGGCCTTGCACAGCACTCACTTGGCCCCTTGCCAACCACACAACCTCCGGTGGCCATTTGCAGCACCTGCGACGACGGAATGGATGCGAATTCTTCGCTTCTGTATTACGGCACGGGACCAGCGCTTGTGACATGGACGGTGGATGGAGTGCAGTATCAGCAACCGCTCTCGCTGCCTCCGTCCACGCACCGCAAGAACCTGAAGCGGCAGGGGTATACGACTATCGAGATGGGTGGAATCCTGATTCCGGTTCCGGTCCCCGAGCCACATATCATCTACTCCACAAGCCCTCCGATATATTCGCCGGGTTTACAAGTTCAACCGTTGGGAAATCACACGGTGACGGTTGAGGCCGATGTGATGCCTAATCCCGCAATGCCCAATCTTTCCATTGCGGTTGGCAAGGCGTTGGGTTCGCTGATGCCGATGAACTTTACGGCAGGGCCACCGAGTGGAAGTAGCCAGGGTAGCGGCAAGGATGTATCCACCGCGCCTGACGTGTCGGATGCGCAGTCGTTACTGAAGACGCTGGCCGGGCCGGAGGGCAGCAATCTGCCTCCGCTGAAGATCGGTTTGCTTTCGTCGTCGAACCGGAGCGTTGCCGGGTTGGGTGCTGTGCAATATGTCAACAGTGCATTGCAGCAGGCCGTTTCGCAATTGCAGAACACGCTGCCCGATCAGCATGTTGCCTCGAATGAAAAGCTCTACGAAGTGGTTGCATCGGATCCGAAGAAGCCTTGCAGTTTTCTGTTTCCGGCCAATCATGGAGAAGTGTTTAAAATTTCCGGCTTGCAAAATCATGTCACGCAGCAAGGCTCGACGTATAACGGCACGGGCAATCTGATCATTTATATGGCTAACTCCGGCAGCGAGAGCTATGACGAGTATCCGCCTATTCCGGTAAATATCAGTAACTGGATTGTGCCCGATGGCCTGCATGTGCAGACAGGCAGCATCGATGTTTCTCCGAATCTGACGCTGGCGGCAGATGTGCCAGGATTGACGGGCAGCATTCAGCGCATCACCGGACAAGCGGGCGGAGAACTGGATGCAACGCTGAATGTCGCGCTGAGCGATGACACGCTGCGCCAGCCGGGTGAGCTGCCCGTGGCGTGGAACGGCGTCACGGCTGAACTTCACGCCAACGGCGACTGGAGCAAAGACGGCTTGACGCTTCCCACCACGTTGATTGGCTGGAGCTCCTTTACCATGCAGTCCAACTCGGTGCGGTTGGACCTGAGCCACAACGACGGCGATGCGCCGAGCCTGCTCTGCGGGACGCCGAAAAACGCCGCCGACTGGGTGGGCGTGCGCTTCCCCAGCCTGACCATTACTCCTTATACGATGAATCTGGTTTCAAGCGCCTCTCTGCAACCGGTCGTGAATGACTGGGGCGTGGCGGGAAATGGGCTCTGCGGCAGTCTAACGACGGGGCCTTTTACAGCAAGCCTCGGCAGTGGCAGTGTCAGCTTCGCCTCCATCAACGCGACCGCTTTCAACGGAACCTTCAGCGCGCAGTACAACGGAATGGATGTCTATGTTCCGTGGCTCGACACGCACCTGCAGGGCACCGCCACGCTGCAGTCGGGCGGCGGCAAGCAGGCTGACATCAGCTTCCCGCTCACCAGTCCGCAGGCGACGGTGACCAAGAGTTACGGAAATTTTGGCTTTACCGCCAGCAATCTCCAGTTCATGCAGCAGCAGAACCTCGGCTGGGTGGTGCAGGCCAGCACGCATTTTGTGTTCTCAGCGGAAAACACAACCTTCGCGGCATTCGATCATGTCTTCAACTTCGGAATGGACGGACGCGGCTACTTTGCGCAGGGCGCGTCCACAGAGGATGTTTCTCTGGGCGGAAGTTCGCATCTGGGCCAGACGCCGGTCGATCTTGCTTCGGTTCATTTGACAGCACCATCTTCGGGGTCGCAGGTGCTCGCCGCTTTGTTCAGCACAAGCGTGCATTTATCCGAAGTGATGGCGGCCTCGACCGCTCAGATCAACTATTCGATCGACAAGAACGCAACCACTTACACCACATCCGGGCCGTCTTTTGCGCCCTTCTCCATTGACGTTCCGTATCCTTCGGGTCAGCCCAGCGCCGATGCCAGGATTCATCCGGTGTACTCCGTCGCGAACGGATCTGGCGGCTCCAACGGGACGGAGATCTCCGGCTCGGTCGATCTTTCCGAGTTAGGCGGACCGCCCATCACCGGCGAATTCCGCCTCGGCTATCAGGGCGGCCACGACTACTGGCTGACGCGCGTCAGTTATGCGCTGGGACCGACCGGTCTGCCGTTGATCGATGTTCCTGTTCCCTTGATGAGTCTGTATCGCGTGCAGGGCGGAATGGGCCATAACTTCCCCATCAGCGCCTTTGAAGACACCGGATCGCTCAACGCGGAGCCGCCGGTCATGGACAATTCCTTCCTCTTCATGGCTGGCATTCGCGTAGGAATGCCGGACCAGTTCACCTACACCCTGGATGGCGACCTGACCATCAAGGCAGGAGGGCAGGATTCTGGCGCCCGGTTGGGTTTTCACGCGTGGCTGCTGAAGGTGGCAGATAATGGCAGCGGAGATTTTCAGGGCTATCTGCAATATGCCGGCGGAAACTTCGATGCGCGACTGTGGGGGCATTTGAATCTTCTGGATGGTATTGCCTCTGTGGATATGGGCAATAGCGCCAGCAATGCGGCCGTCGATCTTCACTTCGGCCCGAGCGGCCCGTGGCACATCGATGCAGGAAAGCAACAAGGCCCGCGGATCAGCGGGCAGCTTCTGGAAGCCACCGCGAACATGTATCTCATGCTCTCCGGCACGGGCCTCTCGATTGGCGGCGGAGAGGGCATCAATCTCGATATTGGCGACGACTCGGTAGCCTCGGCTTATGTTCGAGGCGATGTGGATTTCGGCTTGACCGTTACTTCGCAACCGCATATCTCCGGCGATCTTTCCGCAAGCGTCTCCGCTGGCGTGTGCGTGGACAACGTCTGCGTCCCCGCTAACGTCACCGCACAGATCCATGCCGAAGCCTTACCTCTGGAGGTCACGGCCAGCACCAGCATCAATCTTCCCTGGCCGCTAAGTCCGGTATCTTTCTCTGTTCATATGTAGCATCTGGATGGCAAAGAGATGATGAGTTATAGAAGGACATCGTTGTTGCTGCTGACTGCATTACTACTGCTTGCGGTGTTGCAAAGCCGCGCCCAGGAGGCTTCCGGCGCCATCTTCGCGGCCTCCGATGGCAATGGTCAAATATCCCTGCTCTGGTTTCCTCCGCCTTCCCAATGGCCCGCCGGGGGCTGGAAGCTCTCCGACTCCAGCGGGCAGGTCCTGGCTCCGCGCATCGTTATGGCCGACCCCGCCGCGCTGCAATCGCTCTCCGTGGAAGACGCCGACGCCGTTCGCCGTTTGCCCGGTGTGCTGGCCAAGCCCGCCGTCACGCCGAAGCAAAGGCAGTTGTTCAATATCCTCGGCCTGCGCGCCTTGACCGATCCGGCCTTTGCGCGCGCGCTGGGGATTTTCTGGACGCTGAACAGCGTTGCTCCGGGCAGCCGCACCTACACCGTCACCGGACTTGATGCCGCCGGAATGCCTACGGGGCTGCAACTGACTAGCCCCGCTATCGATAGCAGTACCGCTACTGCCTTGCCGCCCGCGCCGGATGGAGTGCAGGTAAAATCCGATGAGCGCGGAGTCCTGTTTTTCTGGTCGCCACCCGAAGAAAACCGTCAACTGCCCGCCATCGCCTACGCCGTGGAGCGCGACGGCGGAGGCCAGACGAACGCACCTGTTACGGCCAAGCCCGTCATTCCCGGCGTCAGTTGGGATGCGCGGATTCCTCTCCTGCTTGACTCCAACGCTCCGCCAAATGAGATGCTGACCTACCACATCTACAGCGTGGATGCCTTTGGCCGCCGCAGCGCTCCCACATCGATCCGCATCTTCTTTCCAGACTTCCACGCGCTCGAGCCGCCGCAGCCGGTCACGGCGTCAGCAGGCGCCGGGAAGATCGTGATCAGTTGGCCCGCCGCGCAGAAGCCCAACCTGGCCGGTTATCTTGTGGAGCGCGCGTTTCTATATGATGGCCCCTACGAAGCGCTCTTTGCGCAGGCGCTGCCGCCCGCGGCGACCGGGTACCAAGACGACACGGTGCGCGGCGGCACTACCTACTACTATCGCGTTCGCGCCGTGAACTCCCGCGGGGACCTGGGCGGTCCATCGAGTCCTGTCGCCGCACAGGCAACCAATTCCGGTGTGCCTCCAAAGGTCGAAGGGCTGACCGCCGATGCGGGGCAAACCCGCATCCGCCTTACGTGGAAGCCGACCGCCTTTCCCATCGCCGGATATTTTGTGGAGCGCCGCGTGACCACTGGCGGCGTCAGCGCCGAGCGGTGGACCCGGCTCAATGCCGGCGTTACCCCGGAACCCCTTTTCGACGACATGTTGGAACTCACCTCGGATGCCACGATGGAGTATCGCGTTCTTGCCGTAGGCTTCGACAATTCGGAAGGGCCGCCCAGCGACACCGTGCAAGTGGTGGTGGCTGATCGCTCGATTCCCGAACCGCCTTCCATCACCGCGTCGAGCGGCGCGGATGGCCATGCGCAACTCAGCTTTCTGCCCGCTCCGCCCGTTGATCGCACGGCGCAGTTTCTGGTGCTGCGCTCCGGCAGCGAGTCCGACCTTGGCGTGGTCATCGGCGATCCGCTGTCCGCCGATGCGCGCCAGTTTACCGACCTCTACGTGAGTCCCGGCGAACGCTACTGGTACCGGCTCGTTGCGGTGGGCAGGAACGGCAATCGCAGCGACCCCACGCCGTCCGTGGCAATCCGCGTCGGTTCGCCGCAGTTGCCGGCGCCGCCGGCTCCTGCCGGCAGTTATACGACCGACCCCTATCCGCACTGTGTTTTGCAATTCCCCATGCCGCCAGCCGGGATGAATCTGGTCGTCGAGCGCCAGACGCAGAAAGACGGCGGCTGGATTCGCATCGCCGGTCCGATGGCAGCCGCCCAGGCCACGGATCACAGACCGCCCGCATCAGGAGAAGTGGGCTATCGCCTCGAATATCTTTCTGCCGACGGCAAGGTGGGACCCGCTGGGCCTGTAGCGACGATCCAGGTGCCCGCCCAATAACCATGGTCTCTCATCGTAATGCGGGAAAGATCGCCAATATCTGGGTTGCTCGCCTTCAAGCCGCCCCACGCGCACCTTCACCCCCGTCGCAACCGGACTCTCGCAGAGCGCCATGGGTTAGACTGTTTTCCTATGATTCACAATGGACGCAGCCGGAAACTTTCCTTTGATCCCGACGAGGCGTTGGCTCATCTGCGCGCTGCCGACGCCAAACTTGGCGCGCTGATTGACCGCGCCGGCCCCTTCACGCTCAAGCTCGATCCCTCGCCTTCGCCCTTCGAGTCGCTGCTTGAGTCCATCCTCTACCAGCAGTTGCACGGCAAGGCCGCGGCCACCATTCACCGCCGGGTGAGGGAGTACTTTGGCGGCGATCCGGCCCCGCAGGCCCTGCTGGATACGCCGGATGAAAGGCTGCGCGCCGCGGGCGTTTCGGGGAACAAGGTGCGCGCGCTGAAAGACCTGGCCGCCCGCACCCTCGACGGCACGGTTCCCACTCACGCGGCCATTCGCAAAATGACCGATCCGGAGATCGTCGAGCGGCTTACCGAGGTGCGCGGCATCGGCCCCTGGACGGTGGAAATGCTCCTGATTTTCCGCCTGGGACGGCCCGACGTGCTGCCAGTGACGGACTACGGTGTGCGCAAGGGCTTTGCGCTGACCTTCCAGCGGGTGCCCAAAATCAGGCCTCTGGCCGCCGATGAACTGCCCCGCCCGGAAGTATTGCTCAAAAGGGGAAAACGCTGGGCCCCATTCCGTTCTGTGGCCAGTTGGTACCTGTGGCGGGCCTGCGATCTGGCGAAAAGCACAGCACCCAGCGGTCGATCCAGCCTGCAATAGTCGATCCTGAAATACTTGTAAGTATATTTACAATCAATAACATATATATTTATAATGTGCTGTAATTATCCCAGAAATAAGCTCAAACCGCCACGTATTCTGGGGAAAAATCATGTGACCGAAGAGAGAGTCGGAGCAGCCGCGGCGCGAGTGGATACGACCGCGCAAACTAAGTCGATTCGCTTTCCCACCGACGCGCGGCTTTACAATCGCTGCCGCGAGCGGCTGGTGAAAACGGCGTGCCGGCAAGGCCTCGCGATCAAGCAGAGTTATCAGCATACGGGTAAAAAGTTGCTGCTCGACGCGAGCCGCCATGCGCATGCGTGGCAGGGCACAGGCTCACCGCATCGGTGTACTGTGCAGCGAGTTCATCTGCGGTGAAGCTGGTTGCGTCGATGGTGTTGGTGTCGGTCACTGTTATTCGCATCCGGTTTGGTCGCGCTATCCGTCGCATACGGGAGGAGCAGAAGATCAATCAGGAAGAGGCCGCCGAGCGTTGCGGGCTACACCGGACGTACTACAGCGGGCTAGAGCGCGGGGTGCGAAACGTCTCTCTGCTGAATATCGAGAGGGTTGCCAAGGGGCTGAAAACACCGCTGCCGGAATTGTTTGGCCGTCTCTGAATTCCGATTGGCTGCCTCACCTTTGGCCTTTGCAGGGTGTACTCTGGTGAGGAAAAGAAAACCCCCGACGGGAATCGGGGGACGTTTGGTTTGGGGTGCCACTCAAATCATTATATCGGAGTGTGCCCAAATGGAAACTACTTACAAATGTGCTGATGGAGACTGCGGAGAAGAGCGGTGCAGTCGGGAGAAGTGTCAACAGCTCCACGAAGCGCACGTAGCTTTCGTTCGTAAACATGGTTGGATAGAAGTGTCGGCATGTCCTGTTTCAACAGCCGCTGCCAAGGAATAGGACTTCCGTCAGGTTGCTTCGTATTCATCAGAATCGCCTTGAGTCCAGTGATCTCCTGTTCAAGCGCAATAATCTGTTTGCCTAACTCAAAGGCCATCTCTTTGTCTGTCATGGGCGAAATTATACGCGCTTGGCTTGGTTCTCAGTCTAGGGCAATAATTCGTCCCGGCTTAGACCCACGGACGCGGGGTAACCGGCAAAAAACGACCTGAACGGAGTAGGATTTCAAACATGGCCGGACGTGGCGGAATCCGAAAGGGCGCGGGGCGCAAGTCGAAAGCCTCCAAACTGATAGAGGCTGGCTTCGTTGCGCCATGGTTCACCGCAGAATTTCAGGAAATCAAATGGAAATCATTCATCGAATCCAATGACGAGAGAATCGCCCTTGACGCAACCAAATACCTCACAGATCGGCTGTACGGTAAGGCTCCTCAATCGCTGGACCTGAGTCACGGCAGCGATCAGCCGCTGGAAGTGGTCGTGCGGCGCATTGGGCCAAAGGGCGATTAAGCGGGTCGTATCGGACCTGTAGACGCTGTAGCGGGAAATGTAGCGGGGGCCGGTTTAGACGGGGCCGAATCGCTGTGTACCAAACTGTGTACCACGGAACGCGCTATTGTGACCAAACACGCGCTAAGAGAATTTCCGGGCAAAGAAAAAGCCCACTGATTTAGCGGGCTTTAGCGGGTAATCTCTGGTAGCGCTACCGGGAATCGAACCCGGGTTTTAAGATTGAGAATCTCACGTCCTAACCCCTAGACGATAGCGCCACACGCTTGTTACAAGGCTATAAGGCTATATTGTTCAGCCGTCTCCAGCCACTCCTTCTAGTCTAACAAAAATTGGGCTGGCGGCAAAGAGCGCACTGAGAAATCCCCCGGGCAAACGCATTTTGGATTGCGCCGAACCAGCGGTCCGCACAACTTCGCTGCGCTCGGCGCATGGTCCTCAATGCCATGAAGAAGGAGGGATCGAAAGGCCCTTTGCGCGGCAAATTCAAACGCGCCGGGTGGGACGATGCCTTTCTCCTCAGATTGTTGGAGCTGTTTTGAAACGCGATTGCGGTGGGGGGGTGTCGGCCTATGGCGCGCTAGAAAGTGAGCGCCAGCCCGGCGCGGATGCCGCGCTGATCCTGGGAGAAGAGCAGCAGGGAGCCGTCGCTGGTCAGGAACGGACGGTAGCCCTGGGCCAGCAGGTTGCGGACTTCAAGCAGCAGATCGAGTCTGTTGGCGCCGTCAGTGCGCAGATGGAGGGGCTGGCGGAGGTGGAGGCTAAGGTAAGGCAGATCGCCATCGGGAGCAAAGGGAGCCACCGCGGTGATGGTGTCTTCCGGCTGCCAGCGGTAACTGGCCCGCCAGCGTGTTCCGCTGCCGTCGAGTGTGCCGGAGAGCGAGAGAGAGTAGCTCTGCGCGCGGCGCGGCTGGAGACTGGCCACCAACTCGGCCAGGGAAATACTCTGCGGGTCGTCTGCCGACAAGGCAGGCATCACCAGTGCGCCTCCGTCCGCGTAGCTCACCCGCATCTGATGGCCTCCGGGCAGCGCGTGTTGAAAGGAAGCAGTCACTCCAGCCGTGGAAAAGCCCGGCCCGGCGGCATGGATCAGGCCACTGACGCTGTCCAGCAGCACCATGCCCGCCGCCGGATCGCCGGCCGTGAAATTGCTCATGGCCTCGACGGCAGGATTGTCGATCTTGTCGGCGTAGAACTGGACGGAGACATCGGAGAGGTCTGTCTGTCGCTCCCAGCCGAGTTCCTGGTGCAAGCCATGCTCCATGGCCAGCGCGCCATCGCGAGCGGAGAGCGCGGGCAGCCAGGACTGGGCCTCTGTTCCCTGCGCGTCGCCGCGATTTTGTTCGTCAGGCATCATGGTGGTCATGCGGTAGCCTACCGTTGAATTGCCATTGATCCAGCCGGCGGAGGCGAAAGGCAGCAGGGCGACGACGGTATCCGGGGAGACCGAAGAGAGCCGAGCGAGGACCTGATTGGAACCCGCCTCAACCTCGAACTCGTCGCCCAGATGGATGGTCTCCCAACTGCGGACGGCGGCCTCGTTGAGCCCCTCGGAGCCGGCTGCGTCCATCTCCGGGTGAAGGGCGATGGCGGCCACTGACTGCACGGAGCCGGCAAAGCCCAGATCCTGGCGGAAGCCGAGCATGGACTCCATACCGGCATCAGTGCCGGGAGCAAAATCGACGCGGGCCAGCAGTTCGCGGCTGTCGGAGGGAGTGTTTTCCACTTCGGCCGAGATTCGTTCGCCGCTTTCGCCGAACGCGCCTTCCTGGCCGGAAGCCATCAGGCGCGCCATCAGCCGCGGACGCCTCCGGGGGCTGTCGGAGACGACCACCAGCGGACCATCCTCCAGCCAGCGCAGCAGGGGACGATTGGCGGCCGAGCGCAGAGTCCATGCCCAATCGTCCTTGCGGGCGTTTGCGGCGCGAGGGGTCTCCGGCAGCCACTGCATCACTTCATACAGGCTGTTCAAAGTGAGGTTGACGATGGTATTCGAACGGACCCGTACATTTTCCCTGAGCGAAGGCAGAAACCAGTCGCCCATGGCCTTGACCGCATAGCGGCCGGGCGCAACCGAGGCAATGGTGAAGCGGCCGTCGGAGTTGGTGTAGACGCTGGCGATGAGGCTGAGATCGGGGCGCAACAACTGCACCTGGGCGCCAACCTGCGGAATGCCCGCCGAATCGCGCACCAAGCCCGAGACCGACCCCCGAGCGGCTCCATGGAGGGGAGCGCTGCCCAAGGCAATCAGCAGGAAGAAAACAACGAGATGGACCCTGCGTGTCATCAGTATTGTTGGTGACCTGGCGGCGTCCCTGGCGTTTGTACGGCAATCCAGCCCGCGCCGGCTTCCGGATCTTGCGTCCGGTAGCCCCTCGGCGCGGGCTGCATACTATTCCACGACAAAAGGCGCCGATTGCGCAATCTCTTGTTTTGAAATTGCATCATCTATTTTGATCGTCACCTTGTACTTCCCCGGTTCCAGACCCGCCAGCGGCAGCGTTTTTTTCACTGTCAACTGATCGTTGTGCGCGTCCATGTCCTTGGAATTCAGTAGTTTTTGAAAAATCACCGTGTTGTCCGGCGCCGTGCCGGCGGTGTTTTCTCCGGTCTTGACGATCTGGTAGGTCACCGTGGCGTCATTGCTCTTGGTGGCATCGTTGATCCCCAGATTGTAAACCTGCATCCAGAAATTGAGACTCTGGTCGCGCTTGAAGCTGACCGACTTGGCCAGGCCGACGTTTACCCTGGGCCGGATGAAGGTGTTGCCGATGACAAAGTTGCCGCTGCCGATGGACAGCGAACAGACCGGATTCATGAGGTCGGCCAGAATCAGCGAGGAGGCGCCCAGCTTTTCATCGTGGTAGGCGGGCACGGCCAGGGCGCGGCCGTAAAAGCCCTTGTGGTCTGGATTGTTCACGTCCTTGATGGCGATGTCCAGGCGATAGAGGCCGGGTTGCAGGGGCAGCGCCTTCCAGTAAACAGACTCCCGATCCAGAGACTTCTCCAGCAGTTCGGACGGCTGTTCGATTTGAACAGTATCTTCAAAGGTCTGCACGGTCTTGTCGGCGATGGTGGTCACCTTACCCAGAATGTTCACCACCCCCTTGGCCACGCCGTCCTTGGTGATAAAGGTGATGTCGCGGTTCTTGATCTGCAGGGTGATGGGGACCATGTCCATGTTTTCCGTCACCTTGACGAAATCCGTGCGCACGTCGAAGGGGAAGATCGGGCCGGTGAGCAGCGTGTGCTCGGTGATGAAGGCATCCAGATCCTTGAATTTGACCGGCGGCGGCGCGAAGATCTTGGCCTCCAGCTCAATGCGGTCAAACTCCTTGGACTGCTGCGTGGTGGCCAGCGGGCCGGTGCCCAGGTGCTCCAGGCCATTGAACCGGTCGCCCTTCTTGGCCATGCCCATCTCTTCCCACTGCGTCAGGCCGGCGCCGGGAACGTGCAGCAGCGCATCCTTTTCGCCGCGGTCGATGGTGAAGTGATATTCGCCGCACTGGCAGGTATCGACGAACTCGAGATCTACATTTTCCCCGATACCTTCCAGGTAACGATAGTGCCAGGTCTCGAAGGGAAAGGTGGAGGTTTGGCCGCCGCCTTCATCAAAGGGACGCTGGTAGCTGCCGCCGGAGGGGTGCGAGTCGATCGAGTCGGGCGGTCCCCAGGCGATGTAGATGCGGCCGCGGTCGGTCATCCAGCCGGGCTTGCCGGCGGCAAAGTGCTCGTTGGCGTAGGCGATGCGCCGATAGTGCTCTTCGCGGAACTCGTTCTCCGGGGAATCCGGATTGGGATTGCGCCGCAGCCAGAAGTTCTCGATGAAGGCGTCCCGCTCCTCGTCGTTGCTGAGGTTCATGAACGCCTTGCGCTCTTCATCGGAGATGATGTACACCACGTCCTGATTCAGCCAGGTCTTGTAGGTGTCCTTCAGCTCCTGCCGGACCGCTTTCTGCGCCGCCCACCGTTCCCGGTCGGAACGCTTGCGCTTCAGAGGATCGAATTGCTGGCCAGCACCCTGGGCCGTTCCCTGCCCGGTTGCGCTGGAATCCTGGCTGTTGTCCGGTTGCGCCGCCGCGGGCGAATTGTCCTGCTGCTGCGCCCGAAGGCCGGCGGTGGGAGCGAAGATCATGCCGCAACCCAGTGCGGCAAAGAGAACACGATGGCGGATAAGCATCATTTACCTTGAAAACTCCTGCGATCCCTTATTCTACGGGTCCGGAAAGGGCTGGGCAAGACTCCCTGGCCAACGGGCTGTCCCTTGGACGCGAAAGCTCCCCCGTGGTAAGCAGAAATGACCGCCTGCAAAATGCCAAACAAGGCCACAAAGGCTGATTTTGAGCCGTTGCGGGCCATGCAGCCGTCCAAGAACCAGAGCGGCAGCTTTTTGTGGCCCTTGCGCCGCCCGGCAGGTTTCCAGTCGGGCGCGGAAAAGAGGATCTCCGCTTAAATCTTCATTGCCCTGCCTCGGTCTGGCGGTCCGGAGGCGGCAAGCACTCTGATACTCTTGGCAATCAAGGGAACCGGACCGCCGGCAATTGCGTACACTTGATTCGGAGAGAGCTGTACCGCAACGACCTTGACCGCTGAGCTGGAGCACGCACCTGCATGAAAAAGATAATTTTGATCGTTCTCGCCGTGGTGGCTGTCGCCGGGCTTGTGGGCTTTTTCATCTATCGGCAGCAGTCCGGCTACACCAAGGTTTTGCCCGCCCGGATCGCACGCCAGGAGCTGACCACCGTGGTCAGCGGCACTGGCCAGATCAAGCCCAAGACCTACGTGAATCTGGGCGCCACGGCGATGGGCCGCATTACCCACCTCTACGTGAAAGAGGGCGATCATGTGAAGAAGGGCGAAGTGGTGGCCACCGTCGAAAACGTCCAGCCAGAGGCTGCCGTCGCCGCCCAGCAGGCCACCATCGCCGCCGCCCGCACGGACATCGCATCGTACATTGCCGCGGAAAAGACCGCCGAGGCCAATGTGGCGCACGCCCAGGCCGATCTGGAACAGAAGAAGCTGGACTGGAGCCGCGCCCAGGCACTCTACAAGGACGGCATTCTGGCCAAGCAGGATTACGACGCCAAGAAGGCCGCCTACGACACCGACGTGGCCTCGGTGGCCCAGGCCGTGGCGGGCGTCAACCAGGCCAAGGCCAACACCGCCTCGGCGCGCGGCCACCTGCAAACCCAGGTTGCCGATCTGCGCAGCGACCAGAATCAACTCGCCCTGACCAGGGCCGTTGCGCCATTTGACGGTATCGTCACCAACGAGCCGGTCCGCGAGGGCGAAACCGTGGTGGAAGGCATCCAGAACACCGAGGGGTCAACGTTTATGACCCTGGCCGACTTGAGCGTTATCACCGCCGAGGTGAAGGTGGACGAAACCGACATCGTCAACATCCGGCTGGGCGAGGCTGCAGATGTGACCGTGGACGCGCTGCCGGGCAAGGTCTTCAAGGGGCACGTGACCCTGGTGGGCGATCAGGCCCTGCTGCGCTCCACCGGCCAGGCTACTTCGACCTCTACCTCCGGCACCGAAGAGGCCAAGGACTTCAAGGTGGTGATTACGCTGGACAATCCCTCCGATGAACTGAAGCCCGGCTTGTCCACCACCGCCAAAATCACCACGGCGCAAAAATTCAACGTGCTGGCGCTGCCCATCCAGGCGCTGACCATGTACAACCCGGTCGGCGACAAGACGAAAGGCGGCGTCCAGGCGGCGTCCAGCACCTCCGCGCCGGGCGGCGCAACCAGCGCGCCGGTGCAAGGCGTCTTTGTGGTGGAGAAGGACAAGAGCGGCAGGCAGCGCTCCAAATTTGTTCCCGTCACCACCGGCATCACTGGGTCCACTGACATTGAGGTGGTCAGCGGCTTGAAGGAAGGGGACACGGTGGTCATCGGGCCCTACAAGACGCTGCGCATCCTCAAAAACAACGCGCTGGTCAAGCCCGACACCGCCAACCCGGCGGCGGCTGGGGCAGGCGGAAACTCCTAGGCCGGGGAACAGGCCGCGGGCTTTCAATCGACTCAGCACCGGACAACGAAAAGCAACCAGACAGCGAACAGCAACCAGGCAGGCAGCAGCAACGCAGAGGAAAAGATGCAGATGACTCTGAACAGCATGAGAGAAGACGCGCAACAGGCGGCCCGGCCCAGCGGCGACGTGATCGTCGTCGAGAATCTCTGGCGCACCTACGACATGGGCTCGGAGCAGCAGGTGCAGGCCCTGCGCGGCGTCTCGCTGCGCATCAAGCACAACGAATATGTGGCCATCATGGGCCCCTCCGGCGCCGGACAGTCCACGCTGAGGCACCTGTTCGGCTGCCTGGACGCGCCCTCGCCGGGGCAGTATTGGCTGAACGGCCAGTTGGTCAGCGAGCTGGACGACGACCAGTTGGCGCGCATCCGCAACAAGGAAATCGGCTTCGTCTTTCAAACCTTTAATCTGCTGGCGCGGGCCACGGCTCTGCACAACGTGGAGCTGCCGCTGATCTACAACGGCACGGCGGCCGCGGCGCGCATCGAGCGGGCCAAGGAGTCGCTGACCGACGTCGGCCTGGAGTCGCGCATGTACCACAAGCCCAATGAGCTTTCCGGCGGCCAGCGACAGCGCGTGGCCATCGCCCGGGCGCTGGTCAACCGGCCTTCGATCATTTTGGCCGACGAGCCTACTGGCAACCTCGACTCCAAGACCGGCCTGGAGATCATGGCGCTGTTCGACACCCTGCACGGCAACGGCAACACCATCGTGCTGGTGACCCACGAGCCGGACATCGCCGAATATGCACATCGCGTGGTGCATATTCGCGATGGCCAGATCTACTCCGACGAGCCTTCCAAGCGATTTCGCTGAAGCGGCCAAGCGATTTCGCTGAAGCGGCCAAGCGATTCCGCGGAAGGCCAAGCGATTCCGCGGAAGGCCGCCGGCGCCTTTGCTGCCGAAGTGGGTTCAGCGCCAGGAAAACATGGATTTTGCATTTCTCCGAACCGGGAAGACAACTTGTCTTTCCGGTTCATGTTTTTTGCGCAAGCGCCGATGAAAACAATGTCGGCCTTGTAGTCGTCGTTTCAGGCCATGGAGACAGGCACGTTGAGAGCCATGCACAGCGCCGCTCAGTATCAGTCCCAGCCGTCTGTCTCTGGCCTGACCCTTGTGGAAGTCGATACTCCTCCAGGCACGCAGCCGGTGGGGGTCAGCGCCGCATGGCGCAAGCTGCTTATGCAGGCGGAGATGGCCGCGCCTTATGTGCAGGTGGCGGCAATCGAAGGCGAACACGGGGTTGGCAAGCACACTTTGGCGCGTTATCTTTTCAGCCGCTCTCCGCTGGGGAGCAGCAGCTTTCAGCGGCGCGATGCCAGGGAATGGCTGGTGACCGACGCCGATCCGGCCACGCTCACCGGCTTCACGTATTTGGATCGCGTGGACCTGCTGGCTCCTCCGGGGCAGGGATTGCTTCTGGGCGTGCTCAAATCCCTGCAGGACCGTCCGCCGGGCCGCTCCGTGCTGCTGGCCTCGTCCCAGACCTCGTTGCGCCAGATGGCCGCGCAGGGGCTTTTGCTGCCCGATCTGGCCTTCCGGCTCACCGCCGTGCGCTTTGCCATTCCCCCGCTGCGCCAGCGCCGGGAAGACATTGCCGTCCTCGCGCAGGTGCTGCTGGAGCGTATCTGCAGCCGCTATCAGCAGCGTCCGGTGGTGATGGGCCCCGGCACGCTGGCCCGCCTGTTGCAGCACAACTGGCCGGGAAACGTGCGCGAGATGGCCTCGGTGCTGGAGACCGCTCTACTTGAGGCCGTCAACGGCGTCATCCGTCCCGACGATCTGGCCCTGCCCTCCGGCCTCGAAGCGCAGCCGCAGTCCCAGCAACTGACAGCGCGCGGTGACAATCCCGTCGGCAGCCTCGGCAGCAATCTCAATCTGGATACCGTCATCCAACAGCATGTGCAGTATGTTCTGGACCTCAACCGGGGCAACAAGCTGCGCGCCGCCCGCCAACTGGGCATCAGCCGCTCCACGCTTTACCGCATCCTGGGCAACGAGACCATCCTCGCGCACTGAGCGGCGCATTATAGCGGTTCTCCAACAGGTGTACGCTGAAGCCCGTGCCCTGAAGTTGCTTTTTCCTCAAGAAAAAGCAACCCTGCCCGTGCCGTACGGGGCACATGAATTGGAGAACCGCTCTAATCTTTAGGCCCGCCCGCAAAGGGACGGAACGGACTCCTCCACAAAGGCTGAGGGAAAACTTCGCACGGAGGGAGATGATACGCGTCCCACCTACAAGAATTCTTGCTGAAACCAGCCAACCCGATCCGGTAATCTTGAAGTCGTGGAACGCATCTGCACCCATTGCCGCGCCTTGCTGGCCGAAGAGACCGAAATCGATTGGTGCCCAGCCTGCGGCGGAGCCTTGATCGAGCGCGCCCCGCTCCCCGTCGAGAATCTACCAACACCGGCCGCACCACAGGTGCTGGATCATCGCGGCATCATCCTGCCCCGCCGTCACGCCCTGGGAGGAATCATCACCCCGCAATAATTCTTTCCCCCTCGCGCGCCGGTCCAACAGGATCAGGAACTCGTATCGAATCAGGACTCGTATCCGGACCAACCGCCTCGGCCAGCCGCGCCTGCCGCTCGTCGAAGGTCCAGAAGCGATCCGCCTTCAGCTCCAGCGCGCAGGCCACATGCAGCGAATCCAGGGTACGGACACCGAGAGAACACGCGCCAGTTCCGCACGCAGACGGCTGTTCTCCATCGCTCGGCGGTCACTGGCGATTTACTGCTGACGCCTTTCAATGTCCCGTCACGATGCGCCTTGACCCAGTTGCTCAAGGTCTGCTCCACCACGCCCAGGCTGCGTGGCGCTGCCGCCATCGTCTGGCCCGACTCCACAATTCTAGAGCATGAAATCGGGAGAGGTCTGGGAATTGTAGGCGGGGCTTA
>VFSW01001290.1_pt1 | contig 38106 bp, 32 predicted proteins | sample 5358111 | NCBI WGS metagenome assembly VFSW01 (sample SAMN11554181, study PRJNA540505) | mine drainage metagenome | isolation source: sediment from site ElyBrook_90M | place: USA: Ely Copper Mine, Vershire, VT | collected 2017 | reverse complement strand
CTCCCGCGCCTTTCGTGTCTTGAACGGCCTGCCGCACCACTTCTGCCAGCAGCGAGCCGGCCAGGTCTTTTTCACGGATTTGAATCCACTGGACGCCGGCGGCAGCCGCCCTTTGCACGGCGGTGCGCAAAATCTGCACGGAAGAAAGCGGAGGCTCCGCCGCCGGTGAGGGGATGCGCTCCCAAACGCGCCGGTCGGTCACGTAACACAAAATCGGTCTATGCTCTGGAGGCAATGGAATTCGGCCGTTCCCGCAGCATGTTTGCCGCGAGGAAGATATCGAGAGCGCCGAGACCCGTCACGACACCCCGAACAGATGGATGCAGCAGTATGGGAATTAATCCGGGATACTTATCGAGAAAAAAATTGTGATCCCAAAAGCCGAGCCACGGAACCAGCAGCAACATGACGCCGAGCAGGAACACGTCCAGACAAAGCAGCACGTGAAGGAAAGATTTCATTCGGCGTGAAGTTACTGTGCCTTCCCGAGAAGGGAGACGCGCTCGGAGACATCCCGGTAATCAATGTTCATCGCGTAGACCTGGGAAAAACTTGCGTACGCGCCTGCCCGGTCGCCCGCCAACTCCTGCGCCACGCCCAAATCGTACCGCAGCGCGAGAATGGATTCCTGATCGAGCCCAGGTGTCTTGAGCGCCCGTTCATACCAGATTGCGGCAATCGCCGGCTGCCCCTTCTCCATGAACGCCAGCCCCAACAGCGTACTACATTGCATGGCGTAGCGGAATGCCGCCCCGCGATCGGCGGATTGGGCCACTTTCTGGAATTCGCTGATGGCTTCTTCGAGCAGACCCATTTCGCGATAGGCGATTCCGAGGTTGTAGTGCGTTTCGATGTCTTCGTCTTTGTTGACGTTTTCGCCGAGATCGGCGCGAAATTCCTCGAATAGGTCTCCGAGCGGACCTTCGGCGGATGTGCCATTCCCGGCGCCCGCCGGAGAGGAAGCGGGCGGTGCTGAGGCCGGAGTAGAAGACAACGAACCGGCTGAAGCCATGGATCCGGCAACAGGCGCGTGAGACATCGCCCGCACGGGCACGGGAAGTTCGGCGGGCAATTTCAGGGAGTTCGTAGCGGATTCCAGGTCTGCCATCAGGTCTGCCATTAGTTCGTCCGCGGAAAGTTCTCCATGGTCCGATTTTTCTTCCGCGGCGACCGCCTGCAACTCGAGTTCAAACGCGGGAGCTTCCGCGGCAGCCTCATCCTGGATTTCTTTCACGGAGTCGAGAATCTCTTCCGCCTCTTTCGGAACGGAAACTGGGGCGCTCGATTCCGGCGCCTCTTCCGGTGCTTGCGGGGAGGCCGAAACCTCCTGCTCAATCGCTTCGTCGAGTTGCTGGGAAAGCGCGGCCCACTCTTCGGAAAGATCTACTTCATGAACCACGGACTTCGCAGGCACGGGTTCCGGAGCAGTCTCCACGGCTGGCGCTTCCGCCGCGGTCTCGTGAACAGACGGTGGCGGTTCCGCGACAGGCATTTCATGCACCGGCTCATCGAGTTCCGCCTCGATGGTGGGCACGGAAAATTCCTGGGCGGAAACCTGCGAAGGTAAAGTGGTGGAGGTTGCAGGCGCCACGGAAGGAGTGAATCCCGCCGCCTTTTGATACCGGCGTCGGAATTCAGCATACCTCTCGATTGCAGGTTGATCGTTGCGTTCGACGGCGATCTTTTCGAGAGTCGTGGCGAGTTCCGCGGTTCGCTGCTCGTTTCCCGTGCCGAGAGAGAGGTCCAGCAATCGTTCCAAAAGGACAGCATGGCGGGGAGCGCGCAGGACGGCTGATTCGAGAAGCTCGATGGCCTTCTGGGTCAGCCCATAGCTGGAGAACAGGTCGACTTCCGTCAGGGCTTGTGTCACATAACGGCGCGTCTCTTCGTCGAGGCCCGTCTCGTTGGTTTCCACTTCCTGGGCCGGCGGCTCGTCCTGCGTTGCGTCCACAGTGACGGGAATCGCCCTTCCTTCGGGCGCCGGATCGAAACCCGCCTTCGAGCAGAGCAGCAAATATTTCCGGCGCGTGGATTCATCTTCGGGCGTGCGCTCCAGAAGCTGCTGATACGTCCTGATAGCTTTCTCATTGTTGCCTGCGTGTTCGTAGGCTAGCGCGAGTTGCGCGAGTGCATCCGGCAGGCGGAACGAATCGCTGGCGCGGCCGTACAGATCCACGAGCCATTCGAGAGGTTCCAGATCGCCCGGCCGAGCCTCGACCAGGCGCGAAATGGCTTGCGCCAAGTCCTCATGTTCGCCGGAATCGATCATGGTGTTGCGGACGAGTTGCAGCAATTTCCCGGCCTTGTCCACATCGCCTGATTCCAGCAGAGAATTGGCCACGCGATAGGTGATCAGGTAATTTTTCGGGTCGCGCGCGAATACACGTTCGGCCAACGCGTAGGCCTTATCCTTTTTACCGCGGGCGGCATACTCATTGAGCAGCATCGTCGTCGTTTCACCGCCGTCATCCTGGTCCGGAACATTTTCCAGCAGGGCAGCGGCCTCGGCGCCCTTGCCGCCCGCGGAGAGCGCCCGCACCTTCAGTTGAAACGCGGACTGTTGCGCGGGGTCCAATTTCAGAATTTTGTCCGCGAGGCGGACCACATCCTCATGTTCGCCCTGGTCAAAGAGCCGCTGCAGCGCCCCCTGGAAGCTGGCCAGCGCTCTCTTTTGATCCCCCATCGAAAGCTGCAATTCCGCCAGGCGCATCTGCACACGGAGGTTGTCCGGTTCGGCATCGAGCAGCTTGTCGAGCAGCGCCGCGGATTGCGGCTTATTTCCGGCCTTGAGTTGCGCTTCCGCGAGCTGCAGATAGATCGGCCGCGCTTCGCTGAGCACGCCTTGCTGGACGTAAAGTTCCGCCAGGCGCTCCAGGGGACGCGTCTCCTCCGGCGCGAGCTTGGCCACTTTTTTGTAGATGGCGATCGCCTTGGTCGTGAATCCGTCATTCAAAAATACTTTGGCGAGCCGTTCAAAATATTCGAGGGCCTGGGAGGTATCGCCCTGCCGGACGTGCAGATCGCCCAGGGTCATCAGAGTGACCTGGTCTTTCGGCTCATTCTTCAGGATCTGCTGGTATTCGGCGATGGCCTGAGGCAGCTTTCCATGCTGCAGATATTTCTGCGCGGCGTCCAGATGTTTTGTTTTGTTATAGGCCATCTTCAACCGCTCTTTGATCTCTCACGGCCGGGCAGGGACTCGGCCGTACGGAAATCACAATGCAGACGCTCCAGAATTGGTCCTCCCGGACTGTACACGAGCGCCTCTGTGCGTAGATTGGCCCTAAGGGCCATCCATGAACCTGCCCCGGCAGGCGCACAATTCACGCTAGCACGCTCGAAAAACGGAAGTCAACGCGGCGCATGGAAATGCGTTCGAGGCAGTAATCATCCCCCGGTACGGGCGAATTGAAAGCGAAATGTGCTGGAGTACCTACGTTCCGCTGGATTAGAGGATGTCCGTTCCGGACAGGGGCAGGGGAGTCTGTGTTGCTCCGCTCGCCCAACACGCGGATTCGCGCACAGGCGCAAACGAGTAACGATGGTGCGGAGTCGGTCCGTGTCGTCGTAATGCCGCCAGATGCTCCGGTGTGGCATAGCCCTTGTGCTGCGCCAGCCCGTACTGAGGATAGATAAGGGCCCACTCGTTCATCCGCCGGTCGCGCTCCACTTTGGCGATGATGGATGCTGCCGCGATCGAAACCGAAAGCGCGTCACCGTGAATCAGCGATTTCTGTTCGACGAGGACGTCCAGTTCCATCGCATCCAGAAGAAGGTAGTCGGGAGTGATTTTCAACTGCCGCAGCGCTTCGGTCATCGCCTGGCGGCTGGCTTGATAGATGTTCCAGGCGTCAATCCGGCGAGCGTCCACTTCGGCGATGGCCCACGCCAAAGCATGTTCGCGGACGCGCTCGGCAAGCACCACGCGCCGGTCAGCAGTGAGCTTTTTGGAGTCGTCCAGTCCGACGATTCGTCTTTTGGAATCCAGAATGACGGCGGCCGCCACGACGGAGCCGAACAGAGATCCGCGCCCGACTTCGGCCAGGCCGGCAATTCTTTGCCAGCCGCGCTTGCGCGCTTCGCGTTCGTATCGGGACGAGCAGCGGCGTTGCATCGGCGCGGATTTTATCATGCCGGAACCGCGGAGAGATGCGTTGGATCGGAAAAAAATCAAGGTGCCGCGGCACGTCTCCACAGCACGAAGGGCCACGCGAGGAATGCGATCCCCATCGCGGCTACAACGATACCGCCGATATGGAAGGACGCGTTCGGCTGGCTGAGCAGATCCAGTGCGGAGGGCGTGAGCGCCGTCACAGCCGTCAGCGTAAAATATCCCAGCATGTTGAACCGGACGATGTACGCAACAGCGATTGCCAAAACGGATACAGTGATGAGGCTGACGGCGCCCTCCCGCAGAAGACCTCCGAGCGTAACCACGTTCGCCGCGGACAGGACCGCATACAAAACGATCAAGCCAGCCCGCGCCCACAGAGGACGAACATATGAGCCAATGACCCCCGCTAGAATGCTGATCAAGCCGAGCGAACGAAACCCGTTCGCTACCGCGGAGGCAATCGCTCCGGCCGAAGGAGACAACAGATCCAGGCCCTGCGGAACGGAAGCGTCGAGCGTGTGCTGCAAAATCGGCCAGCGCGCGAAAAGATCCGGCAGGTGATCCAATCCAACCACTGCGACCGACCCAAAAAGCGCCACGAAAAAAGCGTCGCGATAATACGAGGCAGACATCCCGTTCCAGGAGGGGACGCACCCCTGGCCGAATGCCCGCTCCAGGAAAAACCATCCGAGGCCAAGAAGCAGAATCGTGACCGCAAAATCGAGCGATACGCTGAAAAATTGCGCAATACCGTGCATCGCGAAAAACATCTTCATCGGCGTCACAGTCGAATAGCCCGCAAGGAGAGCCGGCCAGCGATTCACGGAAATGATTACGGCTGCGGCAAGCATTCCCAGAGACCATTTGGCCAGCTGCCGCCAGGGCACTCTCGTAACCTCGGGCCGCCTCAAGTTGGACAGAAAAATGATCAGGATAGATATGACTATGGCGGCGATACAAACCACACGTCCGAATGTCTGTGCAAGCTGTGCTGAAGTCCTGCGGCTTTCGCGGTCTTGCCACAACTCCGGAATCTTGATGAAGATCCGGTAGCCGGAAACTTCATCCCCTTGCACATGCAACTGCACACGGATGTGCGCGCCCTGCTGGCCGGAATCGGGATCCAAAACCGCCTTTTGTTCCCACTCGAAAAAATGATCGGTTCGCGCCGGTTTCTTGTCGCTGCGCGAATCCACCAGATTCCAGCCGGAGAGGTCCATCTTCTTCTCGTTGCGGAGAAACACCTCCGCTCGAGCCAGCGCTTCTTCCTTGCTGAGATTCGCGCCCGGCGCTTTCTCGTCGAGCGTGTGATGAACGGAGTGCAGCGAGCCATCCGGTTTGAGCACTGCCAGATACTCTTCGTTTTGCGAGTCGCGGAAATAGCGGACGGTCCAGAAAGCGGACGGAACCTCTTCCCGATAGATGCGATTGACCGCGGCAATTCCGAGCGCGCGCCTCAAGTATTCATTCGCGTAGCTGTCGAAGGTATAGGCGATCGTCGCGGCGTGTTGATACGAAGCTGCGTCCACTTTGATGCTTCGGAGGGCCTGATCCCCGCGCGCCACCGCCTCTTTTGCGCCGATTTGGAACCGGACAAAATCGCCGATGGTTTCTGTTTTCGCAGCGGCCAGAATTCCCAACCCGATTACCGCGCAAACGGCGAGAGTGATCAGCGCCCGGGAGGACATGGCCGTGTAGCCATTGGAAGCAAGCGCCGCGGTTGATTCCGGTTTCTCTTCCGGCGGGGCTTCTGCTGGCTCCGCTTCTTCCGGCGTGCCTTGCTGCCTGCCGACATCCAACGCGCGGTTGAGAAGCGTCGGGTCTACTTCAAATCCCCCGCGCGACAGATAGTAGAACGCAGCGATGCCGAGAGGAATCAGCACGCCTCCGCCAACGATCGCTCCGGAGATGCGCAAGTAGGCGTCCGGCGAACCGAGCAGCGAAGTGCTGATCAGGAATGCGTCCACGGTATAGTGCCACGTGAGCGTGGCCCAGATTCCCCAGCGCAACATCACTATCCCCGCGACGATGCCAATCAGGCCGACCTCGATCCCGCGGATATAGGCGGGCTCCTGAGGATAGTTGCTGTGCAGGAATCCCCAGAAAAACGCGGGCAGAATCACGGCAAGCAGTTTCGACCGGGTCAGCCGATGCAGATAGGGAATGGCAAACAGGCGGAACAGAAACTCCTCGCTCGTCGCCGCATATATTCCGATCGTCAATGGATAAACCCACGGCAGGCGTGTGCTCAGCACGTTTTCATAGCTCAGGTCCTGCGGCGCCCACGCCCCCAGCTTCCGGCTGACGATGTAAAAGACCGTGATGTACCCGATATGGGCCGCGGCCATGCAAATGCCGATTACATTGGCGCGGAAAAATTCGCGTGAGCGCAGCGTGGGCAGGCGTAGCCCCAAAGTCAGGCGAAGCTTGTCCGGCTGCGTCACGCGATAGAACGGCTCGCCGGGCACAAACGCAATCACCACGAGCAGCGCCGTGAGCGCGCTTACAATCACCGCCTGCCCCACGTGAGAAAGAAAAAATGTCGAATAGGGAGTGTTCGTGTCGTAGCCGGCGCGGTCCAGCGGCCACTGGTTTAGCATCATCAGGAAATAGAGCCCCGCCAGAAACAGGCCGAGCAGAAGCCCTGCGCGCCAGTGAAGAAATCCCTGCCGCCCAAGGGAAATGATCACGTAGAGGCATCCACCAACGAGGAAGGCATACGGAATGAACGCGAAATATTCGAGCAGATTGTTGGATTCCCTCAGCCGGCCGTACGCGCGTTCCCACGCTTCCGGCACTTTCAGAAATTCGTCGTACCCGCTGATGCCGTCCCCTGCCAGCGTCACGCGCAGCCGGTAGGGCGCGTCCTTGGCGAGAAATCCTCGCCGCTCCCAGGAGAAGCTCCAATCGCGGCGGTTCGGCTTCTCGGTTGAGTTTGCCTCCTCTTCGCGGAACTCATACGCGGAAAGGTCCAGATGGAGCGTGTCGCGGAGAAAGCGTTCGGCCGAAGACTGCGCTGCCGCGCGGTCGAGGTGCACTCCCGGAGCCGTATCCTCGAGCACGTGCGAGTAGCCCACGATTTTTCCGGCTGGGTCCACGCGCACGTCGAACTCTTCCTTTTGCAGCGGGCGGAAAAACCGCGTCTGCCAGTACCAGATGTGCAGGTCGTCGCGCATCATCCGGTTGGCCCGGTCAAGGCCAACTTCACGTTCGAGGTAAGTTTTTGCGGTTTCATCCAGGTCGAAGACGATCGTGGAATCGTATCCATCCAGCTGCGCGCCTTCCGCCGCGGCGAACCCTCGCGCTTTGTTCAGCGCCTCGCCGCGCGGCACCTTGAATTCCACCGAGGCTTCCGGAAAGGCCCTGAAAAAATATTTGTACGCGACGCCCGCGCCGATCAGGCCGGCGAGAATCCACACGAGCAAAACGCGCGCATCCTTTGCACCCAGCTTCTCCAGCGTCAACGGCGCCTCCGGTAATGCAGTTGCTGCGCCCGCCATCTTTTCGCATGAGCCGACGGTTTGCAAGTCTCGTCGCAGTGCGGCGCGGGATGATATAAAGATAAGGATGGCCGGGGGTCCCATAACCGAACTGATGTACCTCAAGGGAGTCGGCCCGCGCAGGGCCGAACTCTTCGCCCAGCGCGGCCTGCGCACGCTTGAAGATCTGCTCGGCTACATGCCGTTCCGCTACGAAGACCGCATCCACTTCGCCAGGATTTCTGACATTCGTCCGGGACAAGTCTGCACAGTTCAGGCACTGGTCTTGAGCGGGAGCCTGGTCCGGTACACGCGCGTTCGCGGGGCGATGTTTCACCTCTCCGTCCGCGACGACAGCGGAATTCTCGCCTGCAAATTTTTTCACGGGAATTATCTCGAGGGGAAATTCAAGCCAGGGCAGCGCATCGTTCTGCACGGGAAAGCGGATTTGGATCCGATGCGCCCGGGCCGCATCGAAATGATCAATCCGGAATATGAACTGATCGGCAGCGACGACGCCGACTCGACCGAAGTCGGCCGGATTGTCCCAATCTATGAAGCGATGGGCGGCATCAGCTCGCGCATGATGCGGAAAATTATCTATCAGGCGCTCGAAAAATTCAGCGGGCCCATGCTCGATCCGCTGCCCGAAGAGATTCTCGCGCGCTACCAGTTTCCGTCCCGGCGCGACGCGATTCGCTTCGTCCACTTTCCTCCGCAGAGCGTTTCGGTGGAAGCCCTGAACGCGTTTCGTTCGCCCGCGCACCAGCGCCTGATCTTCGAGGAGTTCTTCTTCTATCAGATGAGCGTGGCGCTGCGGAAAAAAGTCGCACAGCAGCAACCGGGCATCGCGTTCCGCGTGCGCGATCCTGCCGTTCGCGAGGCGCTCAAGCGGATTCTCCCGTTCAAGCCTACCGACGCGCAGAAACGAGTTCTCCTGGAAATAGCCTCTGACCTCGAGCGGTCCGTGCCGATGAATCGCCTGCTGCAGGGCGACGTCGGCAGCGGAAAGACCATCGTCGCGCTCGAAGCTGCCACGATTGTGATCGAGAACGGCTATCAGGCGGCCTTGATGGCTCCCACGGAAATTCTGGCTGGGCAGCATTATCTCGCCGCGCGCAAAATCTTTGCCCTGGCCGGATACCGCGTGGAACTCCTCGTCAGTGGATTGAAGGCGGCGGAGAAACGAGAGGTCCTCGAGCGTGTGGAATCCGGCGAAGCGCAACTTGTTGTCGGAACGCATGCTCTGCTCGAGCCTCAGGTGAAGTTCGCAAAACTGGGCCTCGTGATTGTTGATGAGCAGCACCGCTTCGGCGTCCTGCAACGCAAGGAGCTCATGGACAAGGCGGCTGCGCCGGACGTTCTGGTAATGACCGCGACGCCCATTCCGCGCACGCTCTCTCTCACGCTGTACGGCGACCTCGACATCTCCGTGATTGACCGGATGCCGCCGGGCCGCGTGCCGATCGAGACCCAGTGGAGGGCCGAAGCGAATCTCCCCGGTGTCTGGGAATACCTGCGGCGCGAAATGGCGGCGGGGCGTCAAGCGTATGTCGTCTATCCTGTGATCGAGCAGGCAAAAGGGGAGGAGCGGAAATTCTCGCTGAAGGCCGCGATCGTCGAATACGAGCGCCTGAAAAAATTTGTTTTCCCGGAAAAGAAAGTTGGCCTGCTTCACGGCCGCATGAAGAGCGAGGAAAAGGAGGACGTCATGGAACGTTTTCGCCGTGGCGAACTCGATCTGCTGGTGGCGACGACGGTGATCGAAGTCGGCGTGGACGTGCCGAACGCCACGGTAATGGTCATCGAACATGCGGAGAGTTTTGGGTTGTCGCAACTGCATCAGTTGCGCGGACGCATTGGCCGCGGCGGCGCGAAGGGAACGTGCATCCTGATTGCTCCGAAAACTCCCGGAGAGAACGCGCGCGAACGCCTCGAAACGATGGTCCGCACTACCGACGGCTTTGCGATCGCCGAGACAGACCTGAATCTCCGCGGGCCGGGTGAATTCTTCGGCACGCGCCAGCACGGCGAAACCGGTTTTCATATCGCCAATCCGCTGCGCGATTTTGATCTGCTCGAAATGGCGCGGCGTGAAGCGCTTGCGCTTGTGGATTCTCCAGCTGCTGAGTCGGCCCGGCGCCGTCTCCTCGCGCGCCTGCCCGCGGAATGGCAGCGGCGGTATCGGCTTGCCTCCGTGGGTTGAGGACGTGATTCGTGATTTGTGAATCGTGATTCGTCAATCGGAAACCGTGATTCGTGAATCGTGATTTGTAATTCGTGAAAACCGGCGTTGAGAGAATGGAAGAAAGTCTTAAATGGCGACAGATCTGAACATGAGCAGATGGCTGTTTTCCGCGAGCGTGCCCCGAAATAGCGGCAAGTTCGATATTAGCAGCGCAAATCGCCCGACGCGCGCCACGAATTACGAATCACAAATCACGAATCACGGCTCTCCATGCGCGTAATCGCCGGTAAATTCCGTAGCCGCACCCTTCGCAGCCTCAAGTCGTTCGCGCTGCGCCCCACGAGCGACCGCCTGCGCGAGACACTGTTCAATATCCTCAGCCATTCGATTCAAGACGCAGCGTTCCTCGATCTTTACGCGGGGACCGGGGCCGTCGGCATAGAAGCGCTCAGCCGCGGCGCGCGTCACGCCATCTTCATCGAGGAGCATGGACCGGCAGCCGCGCTCATCCGGCGAAATCTGGAGTCGCTGGGCATCAGCCGCGAAGCGGAAATTCTTGGGGTGGATGTGCTGAAGGGGCTCGAACGCCTGGAAGAGCGGCGGGGACACGCAGATTTTATTTTTCTCGATCCGCCGTACGCGAAGAATGAAGAATACGAAAGAACGCTGGACTATTTGGGCGAGTCGAGCCTTCTGGCGCCCGGCGGGCGCGTCATCGTCGAGCATTTGAAAAAGCGCCTGCTGCCGGAAATCGCCGGTGATCTTGAGCTCGTTCGTAAAGTCGTGCAGGGCGCCTCTGCCATGAGCTTCTACAAGCTTGCGCTTGCGGCGTAACGGGTTGCCGGAAATGCGGACGCTATTTCTTTTTGCCGAACAAGCCTTTCAGCGTGTCCACCGCATTCTGCGGTGTAACCGGTTGGTTGGAAGGCGTTGACGACGGCGAGGTTCCCGAAGCGGAACTCCCCCCGAAACTTGGGATTCCCTTGCCCGGCGAAACCTTCGGGCTGTCTATCGTTCCCGCAATCGCGAACGGCACGGTGATCTTTCCTACGCGACTGCCGAGGAATCCGCCAACGAGTTGGCCTGCTGCTCCTGTGCCGAGTGCGGACGTCGGATTCACGGTGGCCGTCCCCTGATAATCGAGCGTCTGATCGAGGCCCAGACTCCCCTTCAGATCCACAACTCCGGCCTGGGAATCCAGATGAATCAGCTTGCTCGTGACTCGCTGGTCAGAAATGGTGAAATCTCCCTGGAGGACGGAGAAGGGAGTGTCGCTGCCGACTCCTGCCATTTTTGCGACGGACACAGCCGCCCCCGCCAGGTTTACGCCGGGCAGATGGCCGTTGCGCACCGCAAATTTTCCATTCCCTGAAAGAGTCTTCCGCCAGTCGCCGTTGAGCGCGCCGAGCAGTTGCGCGTCCAGTTCTCCGGTTCCGCCCATCTTTCCTCGGGCAGCCGGTGTGACGTCAAGCACCTTGGCGACATCCAGATTTCGTATCTGAACATTCGCGGTGAAGCGAGGCGGATCACTCGACCGGTCCACGCGCGAGGAGATTTGCAGCGTTCCGCCGTACATGCCAATGCTGATGGGGAAGAGTTCGGCCTTATCGGTGAACACACGGATCTCCACGTTAGCCGGACCCACTGTGTAGGGTTTCGTCGTAATTTTTTCCACATTAATATGCCCCTTTGCGAGGAGCTCACTAGGCGCAGAAGCAGGTGCTGCTGATTTGCCTTGACTGGAAGCTGAAGCCGCACTCTTTGCGGGAGCAGCCTTGGCCGGAGCGCTTTTTGCCGGCGGTTCGGAGGCAGCTGGGCTTGCCGCGGGAGTTGCGCTCGCACCACTTCCTGAGACGGCCATCAACTTGTCAATGTCCATCTGCGACGCGCTCAATTCAAAATCCACCTGAGGATGTTCGATGTCGGGGACGCTCACTGTTCCCTTGACATCAGATGCTTTAAACAGGTCGGCCACAAACTGGGCGTCCATCTTTCCACCGCTAATCGTCATCTTGCCGGATTGAAAGGCGACCGGCTCGCTGAATCCTTCGAGTCGTAAGGTAACGCCGTCCAGCTTCGACTCTACCTGCCAGTCACGGACACGCAGCGGCGAAATCGAAAAATTGTGAATCGTAATGTTGATTCCGTTTGCGTCAGATGTCGGCACGATCTGGCCGCGCGACACGGAGCCGAGCATCACTTCGGCACGCGTCAGATTAATGGTGTCAATCTGATCCACCGTCACGCCGGAGGATCCCCCAGACGGCGCTGGTGCCTGAGCGGGAGCAGCTGATTCAGCAGTGAAGGTGTAATTGTCCTTGCCGCTCGCGTTTGTGAGCAGGTTGACCTTCGGGCCGACCAGATCCACTGAGTTGACGTGAACCACCTTGCTGAACAGCGGCCCGATGGCCACATTCACGCGGATTTCGTCGGCGGAAACTACATCGCCTTCCGGAAATCCCGTAGGATTGCCGACGTGCAGGCCCGCCATGGTCAATCCCACTCCGGGGAAGACGTGCGCGCGCAATTCGCCAATCGTCACCTTGCGCCCCGTCTGTTTAGCGATCGCCTGGGCAATCGTGTCGCGATAGCGATCCACATTCAGGAAATAGGGAATCGCCAGAGCAATCAGCGCGAGCACAACCACAAGTCCCACTAAAATTTTCGCCCAAAAGGGGAACCCGCCTTTTGCGGAAGGGGGAGCAGCAGAGTCAACCATAATGTCTCGCCTTCTCGGGGCATCGTCTCTGAAAGACGTTTTCGCCGCCCGAATCGTCACTTTATCCTTAACAAATTGGCCCGTCTCAAGCAAGCCTTCGTCCCCGCCGGGACTGACCCCGCGGGATGAACCGGGGGCGCATCAAGAGGGGTATAATTTGCCGGGGGGGAGTTCGTTGCTTGGACTCGAAGGAATTCGACCAGAAGCCCCGCAGGTCTGCGTTTTATTACCCAAGCCTCGTGCCGGGACGGTTTCGCGCGACCCGGTTCTGGCGGTTGGCAAGCCGGATTGGCGCGCCCAGTTTCTCTCCAGCATCGAGGTCATCCTCAAGGAGCCGGCGCCGCCAAAGAAATTTCAGGGCGACCCGTTCTTTCGCCACTGCTGGATTGAAGGTCACTTCCCCAGGCGCGCTTTTGCCGCTGCGATCTCCCTGCAGGTTTTGCTGATCCTGTTTCCCCCTCCGATCTGGACGGCGCGCCCTCCCCGAGTCGTTGCGCCATCGCGCGACATGGAACTGACGTGGTTCGGTTCTGCGCGGGATTTGCCTCCCCTTTCGTCCTCGGCGCTGCATTTGAAGCCTGTGTCCAAAACTCCGGCATCGAAGCCGGCTATCCATCCCGGAGCGGACGCATTTCACCCTCGGCAAACGATTCTATCCGCCCCGTTGAGGCCTACACACCCGCGGCAGACGTTGATTCAGCCTTTATCTCCTCCCGAGCCGCCCAAGATATTGCCGGAGCTGCCGAATATCGTTCAGCTTGCGCGATTCGAGCCGCCGCGTCCGAAGGTGGAGCTGTCGGAAATGAAGCCCAAGGCCGCCTCGCATCTCGCTGCTTCCAACGACTCGATCCCAGTTGTCCCGATTGCGGCCAAGCAGCCAGGTCCCTTGAACATTGCGGCGTCGCTGCGCACGCCTGCGAAGCCTGCGCTTCCCGTAACGCCGATGTCCGCGCCGCGTTCGGCGGCGTCGCGTACTGTTTCAAATCTTTCGGCGCCTGAAATCGCGGCCAGCGGAATTGACAAGGCCACAATAGTCGCACTTTCGGCGGCGCCTTCCCCCGCGCCTCCGCCTCCGGTGATTCCCCCAGGAAATCTTTCGGCGCGCGTTTCCATTTCTCCGGACGGACCGCAACCCGGATCGCCGGATGCAAGCAAGGTCACGAGCGGCGGCCGTGGTCCGGAGGGAATTTTCATCAGCCCGGGAAACAAGGACAAAGCCAGCCCGGTTTCCAGGCTGGGCATTGGCTCTTCCGCGAAAGGCGCCGGCAGTCCGGTAATTTCGCGGATTGTTCCGCGCGTCCGCTCTCTCTCCGAGGATGCATCATCACACGCCCTCGATTCCGGAGCCGCCAGGGAGATGACGAAACTCGACATGCCGCCGGAAAAGATACTAGGCGCGAAACAGGTTTACACGCTTCACATCAACATGCCGAACATGACAAGCGCGTCGGGAAGCTGGGTGTTGAATTTCGCGGAGTTGAACGAAGACGAAACGCAGTTGCACGCAGCGGCGGGGACAGTGGAACTCAAAGGCCCCGTTCCGTTTCGGAAGATCGACCCGAAATATCCGCCCGAGCTTCGTACCACACATGTCGAAGGGGAAGTCATCCTGTACGCCATTATCCGCAAAGACGGCAGCGTGGACAGCATCCAGCTTGTTCACGGCGTGGATCCGCGGCTCGATGCCAACGCCATGGAAGCGCTCGCGCAGTGGAAATTCCGGCCGGCGGAAAAACAGGGGACTCCCGTGGACCTCGAAGCCGTCGTGCACATTCCGTTCCGGTCGCGAACGCCGGTGTATTGATTTCGCTTGCGGCTTCAGTGGCGCGGGCTTCACAGCTTGCGGAAGAATAGAAAATTTCGTCATTCCGAGCGAAGCGAGGAATCCCTCCGTATTCCGTGGCAAGGCGCAAAAAAGAGGTGGTGGGTCAGTTTGAAATCTAGCCCTATTTCTGGAGTGTACACTTATCCGGAACTGGGATGGGAGCGTCAAATGCGAAACCTACAAAGCACAGTAATTGGGATGGTGTTGATTATCCAGTTGTTCCTGCCTCTGAATGCCGGTTTGGCAATGGCAAGCCAAGAGACTACCCGCCAGCAAGGCACGACTGGGAGGGAGACAGGAGTTGATCTGCTCAATGAATGCGAAGCTTATTCTAGAGTGATGGTGTGCAAGGCCCCGAATCCCACATCCGGGGATCTAGTGGACACCGCAGCTTGTGTCGCATACCTGAACGGGTTCAGTGACGCATCAAGAGCGACTCAGATGCTTTACCAAAATCGATTCCATACCTCGGATGCATTCTTCTGTTTTCCGAGTGACGGTGTAACCGGAGAACAGCTAGCCCTGATTGTTGTAAAGTTTTTGCGTGATCACCCAGAAAGACTCCACGAGCTTTCGTTCGCTTTGGTGTTCGATGCTTTGAGGCAGGCCTTCCCGTGCAAATGACAGGAAAATGCCTGCGGAGGCAATTTGAGTTTTAGGCGTGTGTGACGATAGAGTTTTTCCCACATGTCGAGCAAGTCCCAGCACCCTAATGAATCCGCCAGAGGCAGCTCCGCCAGACGTGGCTTGTTGCACTTGCTGGTGCCTCTTTAGCTTGAGTGCGCTCTGGATGCAAGTATCGCAGTAAGGCGAAGGTTTGTGCGTTTGGAGGAAGTGCGCAACCTGCTGTGGGACGGTCACGTGATAATCGTAACATACCCAAATTTGAAATTGATCCACTACCAAAAAAAAGAAAGAGGGATTCCTCGCTTCGCTCGGAACGACGGCGGCGCTGGGGTGCATTTTCAGCAAGTGACGAAGCCTGCGCCACTCTCCGGAACTCCACAGGAATTTCTGAATCCCTGCTCGCCGGGGGAATTCCGGCATCATAGGTGATGGGAGAAACGCGGACTAGAAGTGTTCCCGCAAATTCCGGAAGCTCTGAAGAATCAAAAGACGCCCCGCGCCGCTGCGCAGCTCCCCCTGTTCGAGCGTCCAGGTCGCGGAATGCGGAATGAAGACAGCGTTGAGGCCCGCCTCGAGCGCCGGATTGATGTCGCTCCGTGGGCTGTTGCCGACCATCCATCCGCGCGATTTCACGACGTGATGCCGATTCACCAGCGTGCGATAGGTGTCCACGGTCTTTTCGTGCACGATCTCGATGGCGTCAAAGTGAATCTGCAAGCCGGACCGCTCGACCTTGGCCGCCTGCTCGGCCGCTTCGCCCTTGGTAAACAGGATCAGGCGGTGCTTTTCAGAAAGATAGGCCAGCGTCTCGACCACACCCTCGATGACGTTGGGCGGAACTTTTTCGAGGTCCTCGACGCGGTTGCGGATTCCGCTTACGGTTTCGCGCGTGGCAAAATGTCCGGCAAGTTTCATGTAGGTCTCTTCGAGCGAACGTCCGAAGCTGCGCACACCGTACCCATGCTGGCGGATGTTGCGGCGTTCGGTCTCGTTCAGGATATGGCGGGCGTACTCCCGTTTGTAGCCGAGAGGCTCGAGCAGGGTCAGGAATTCCTCGATGGTCTGCTCATAGAAGACGTTGTTCTCCCAAAGGGTATCGTCGGCATCAATGAGAATGGTTTCGCGAGCCATAATTCCGCACCCTTCGGGTGTTTTCCTCTCCGTTGCTGAAGTCCACAGGCGGGCGTGTCGGTCCTTCAGGAATGTGCCGGAGCACCGGACGCCAGTTTTTCGAGGATTTCCATGGCGACCTTTTGTGTCTCTCCATAGTGCGTCAGGTAATTCTGAAATTCCCGGTTCAACTCGACCGCATCCACGGCATTGAGCTGGGTGCGGAGAATCATGTCGCGCATCCGCACCGGATGAGGCAGCATGGCATCCTCTTTGAGTTCATCGAGCGCCGACTTGGCATCGTAGTGGTCCATAGTTTCCTCCCAACCCGAATCGCAAACGCCATTTTACCGCCAAACCTGGCGGAAACGAAAAAACAGTATGTGCCGTGGTGCTCGGCGGAAACTTGCGTGGTGAGGGTTCGGATCAAATAGCGGGCAGAAACTCGTAGCGATCAATTCTGGCGGCGATGCCCCGGCGGCCTTCGGAGGGTTCGACGCGAACCACTTCAGCCGCGCAACGAATGTGCACATCCCCTGCCAGGGTAATCTCCCGGGGCAGGGTAAGGATGAATTCGATCGAAGTGCCGGGCTCAAATTCAGCATCTGCGAGGAAGTAGAGGCCGCGAAAGCTGACGTCCCGCGTCTCGCCATTGCGTTCTTTGGCATCCGGTCCGTTGGAGCGGACCGTCAGCGGCAGCGTCATGGTGAAGCGCCGCGAGGCGCGGCGATCGATTGGCTGGGCCATCGTTTCCCCGACACAGAGGGTTTCGAAATCGGTGACAACGTAGCATCGCGCATGGAAAATCGCAATGGGAAACAGACGCGGAGGTTGATGATTTCAAAAGGGAAGTGAGGGAGATGATGACGGGCCGCGGATTACCGGGCTTCCTCGACCGCTGCCCAGTCGAGCCCCCAGAAGTTGTCGCAATTAACAAACTCAATTCCGATCCGGGCGCCCTCATTTCCGAGCGGTCGTTGCCAGGCGACGCGCGCTTCCACTTTCTGGCCCGTATCAAATCGCATGACATGCAGGTATTCACCGGGTTTCGCCGGATGCCGGCATTGGATGGAGGCTCCAAAGCGGCTCAGCAGCACCGTTTTGCTGTCTTCCTCCCAGGCGCCGCCCAGCCGGTCACAGACGAGTTGCACGGGAATCGTGGCCGCTTTCCGCGGGCTGCGGCGCAGGAACCGGCCGAGTTCGGTGGCCGTAAGAATAATATGCAGAAGTTTCGCACGGTCCAGATTGTCCAGCTCTCTCTCGGAATTTTCGATCTCGTCCGCCTGGCGGGAGCACTCATGAATAAAGTGGCGAATGGACTCGGCTTCTGACGCAGCCACGGTCCGCGTCTTCAGCAGGGATTCGTAAAGTTCCAGCCGCACGTAGCTCGTATCAATGAAATGCCGCCGGCAAAAGTTGTCCCCTTCGACCACCGCGGCCACGGGCTCGCTGCAATGCACGCTGCTGCACCCGGTGGATTCCCATGGTCTGCCGTTTACATTAAAATCATCCGCCGCTTTCATCCGTCACTCTCTTCCGCTTTTTACGAGCAGGCTGTCCAGGTCCACTCCGATCGGATTTCCATGACGGTCAATTTCGATGGTGCCTTTTACATAGGCGCCTTCCTCGACCATGATTTTCTCGGTCTTCAGGTCGCCCACCACCGTAGCCTCTTTCTTGATCTCAATCCGGTCTGACGCTCGCACATTACCCATAATTTCGCCGGAAATCACAACTTCGCGAGCCACAATTTCGGCTTCCACGCGCGCCCTGGGGCCCAGAGTAACGCGGAATCCTCCGATCAGGACATGCCCTTCGACCTTGCTGTCGAGCTTAAGATCTTCATTTCCGCTGATCTCACCCTTGATTTCCAGGCCCGGGCCAAGATATGAGGTCTGCTTTGAACCATTCCCGCTGGTTTGGGGGGCCGCCGGTCCGCGCTGTGGATCGTTATTGATTTGCATGATACCTTCCCGGGACTCTCAAGATTTGAGAAAGGACCAGAGCCGTCAGTTCTCAGGCTACTCAGCGTTGCGCAATGAAGCAAGAAGCCGATGTGCATGCGGTTCCCGTTTGAGCACCCCGGTCATGACTTTTACGGCACATTTTCGCCGCCGGAAAAAGCGCCTCTTCGCTCCTCTGCTGATCTCTCTTCCGCATCTATCGTGAAGAATTTGTGTCCGGCGCGCCTCTATGGTCTGATAGGTTTTCCATGCCCGATCCTCTTCACCGTTCCTTGTTCCTCCCCGGTCCCGCGGGACGTCTCGAAGCGTTGTTCTGGTCCATCGGTCCCCGGCCGGAATTTTCCGCGCCGCTCGCTGCGCTTGTCTGCCATCCGCATCCGCTCTTTGGCGGCACGATGCACAACAAGGTTGTCTATCAGACGGCGAAAACCTTGCACGGATTTGGCTTGCCCGTCTTGCGGTTCAATTTCCGCGGCACAGGATTGAGCGAAGGCAAGCATGACGAGGGGCGCGGAGAACTGGCTGATGTCGGCGCGGCGCTGGATTTTCTGGCTGCGGAGTTTACTGGAGCGCGGTTACTTGTTGCCGGATTCAGTTTTGGTTCCTGGGTGGGACTGAACGCTGGGTGCAGTGACGCGCGCGTAGCGGAATTGATCGGACTGGGCCTGCCCGTGGGCGAACATGTGGAAGACCGCGGGTTCTCCTATCTGCACTCCTGCGCCAAGCCAAAACTTCTCGTCAACGGCGAGTTTGATTCCTTCGGGCCGCCTCACCGGTTACATGCCGCCATCGAGGAATTTTCTCCCGCGGCAAGAGAACAGACCAGCGTGGCCATTATCGGCGGCGCGGACCATTATTTTACCGGACATCTTCCGGAGCTGGACCGCGCGATTTCGGACTGGTTTGCAAGACGCCATCCTGATCTTCAGCGCGTCGAAAACAGCACGAAATGAATTGTGCGGGAGGGGAGTGCGCCCTGATAGGAAATAAGGGTGCGATAGCCATTCACACCCTGAACCATTTGCGGTAAAAGCGCCCCCGCCATTTCCGTCATTCCGAGCGAAGCGAGGAATCCCTCTTTCTTTTTTGCGCGATGCCGCGGAACGCGGAGGGATTCCTCGCTTCGTTCGGAATGACAAAATAACCACGTTATCCGCAGTCTGAATTAATGGGACTTTCGCGCAAAGGGGTGAAAGAGAACTGGGCTAGGTCTGCTTGCCGCGCTCAAACAACTTTGAAAATTCGTCCCGTGAGGCGGGCGCGATTCCTGCGAGGGCGAGATTCGCGGCGACGTGTTCCGCGCGGCTCATGCCCACGAGCGCGGTTGTAATTCCCGGCGTCGAGCGCGCAAATTGCAGCGCGCGTTCAGCGTCCGTGTTCAAGCCCAGAGCAACTTTCACGAACGCGGGAAGGCCTTGCGACAATTTGCCCTGCAAAATTGCCGCGCTGGCCACGAGAGTAACGCCGAGCCGGTTCGCGGCCTCCACCATCGGCACGATGCGCCCATCCACGTGCTGGTTCGGGCGCGTGAGCGCTTCGGTCATTCCCAGATTGAACGGCAGTTGCACGAACCGGAAATGGTGCGATCCGCCCGCGACATCCCGCGCGAGCGATTCCATCGTCGCCAGCGAAAGGTAGTCCGCCGCGGTTTCCGGCTGGCGAAACGTATTCCATGTGGCCATGCCGTAAAAATGGATTTTGGCCGCGGCCACGGCTGATTCCAGAAACTCGAATGCGGCGCGCACGCGGCTGTGAAACATCTCCCGCGGCACTTCTCCCAGCTGCGTTTCCGGATTGTGCAGGTAGTAGACGTCCACGGTCTCCACGCCCAGATTGCGCCGGCTGCGCTCGAGTTGATCGGCAAGAAATTTCGGAGCGATGGAGTGGCAACCGGCGGCCACATCGCCCTCTTGCAGGAGACCCGTATCCACGTATTCGCGATTGAAATATTCTCCGGCGTCCGCGGGCATGTCGCCGTCCGGCGTCAAAAATCCGCCCTTGGTGCAGATGAGAAGTTCGTCGCGGGAAAAGCCTCGCTTCGCGAGTTCCCGAAGCGCCGCGCCGATCGAGCGTTCCGAACGCTGGAGCCGGTAATTAATCGCGGAGTCAATCACATTCGCGCCCGCCTCGACGGCGGCAATCACGGCATCGGTGTACCCTTTGTCCGTGCGCTCATCCGCCTCGCCGAGATAGGTTCCGATTCCGAGCGATGAAAGCCACAGGCCGTTCTGCTCGCGAAAGTGTCCGGCAGCCGCTCGAGACGCAAACCGCGCCGCATACTTTCTTGTTCCGTCCGTTGTCGCAAACGTAGGCATGCTGACCTCGATCAAGTAAACAACTGATTATAAGAGATTCTCGAACGAACTACGATACGCGCGAGCCTGGCATCATCACGGTTTGCCCGGCTCCGCGGATTCTTCCGGCGCCACGAGTCTCGAGCACGCGCGCAGGATTCTCCGATACGGCCATTCGCTATTACGCCGGGCGCTGGCGACGTCCACAACGCCCGTGGACGTGGAGCGCGGCGTAGCCTCGCGAAAAAAAATTTCACCGGCGCGCGGCTTCCTGTAGAACCAGCGCGCGAGTAGCCCCAGGTGATCTTCAAGTTTCCGGCAGCGCTCCGGGGAGTTCGGCGCCGGAGCGGCGTCGCCGCCGTTCGCGCCCGGTTCGAGCCATTCCCGCAAAATCTGTTCGACCGATCGCGGCTCGCTGGCCATCTGAGAAAAGCGCAGGAGTTGCGGTTCTTCGATTAGCCCCTCGCGCACCGCGAAGACGGCCACGGCGTCTTCTTCCACCGCGCGCTGCACGATGACGGCGTTCAGGTCCTTCACGCTGCGCGCCAGTCCCGGCAATCCGCGCAGCGCATCCGCGGCCTTCTCGATGCGGCGGTGGACCGCCGAGGCGCGCTCGAAATCCAGAGCTTCGCTCGCCGCTTCGCGCTCGTGTTCCAGTTCCGATGTCAGCGACGCGCCGCCCGAAGCAAGAAACGCAACCACGCGGCACACTTCGTTGTCGTATTCCTCTTTCGTGCATCCTGCGAAGCATGGGGCGAGGCACATCTTCATTTCTGAATACATGCAGCCGGGATACGCCGGATCGCGCCGGATTTTGATCTGGCACCGCCGAATTTTAAAGAGATCAAGAAATCCCGAAGCAAACAAATCCGCCGCGCGGCGCGACGCGAATGGCCCATAGTAAAATCCGCTCGTGCTGATGCGCCGAGTGGCAAAGCAGCGCGGGTAGGCATTCGCGAGGCTGACCTTCAATACGGTAGGCGGACGCAGCCGTGCCCGCTCGCGGTACTCGCCGGACCACAACCGCCGCGCCTGCTCCCAATGCAGGTAGCTCAGCTCGAACGGCGATCCGGCAACCCGGTACCGGATGCGCGCCGCGAATTCCCGGAGGTTGAGGCGTTTCGAGGAAGGCTCGGGCGGCCCAAGCAGCCGCTTCAATCGTTCGCGCAGATTGGCGCTCCGCAGCAAGTATGGCTTTGCACCTGCGAGTTCGGCTCGCGGCTCGATCAAAAAGACGGCGGCCCGCGCCGGCGCCGCGGCAAAACATTCGGCGTCGCGCGCCGCGTCAAATTCGATTGTGGGGTCAAGTTCCAGCATCGGGGAAGCCGTGATTCGTGAATCGTGATTCGTGAATCGTGATTCGTGATTTGTGGCTGCAAATCCGTGACTCGGGCAGAATACGGCCTCCGGAAATGGGACGGAAGCGAAAAGTTGGATCTAGTGCGCAGGCTTGAGAATATCAACTTTCGAGAACAGGGCGCAGGCTTGGACGAATCAGAATGGAGGGAGCATGGATTTCCTCATTGAGGAATCATAAATTTCAAATCTCAAATTTGAAATTTCAATTCTGAAATCCGTTATTTCAAAATCTCAGATCTGAAATCTCAAATCTGAAATTTAAAATCTTAATTCACGAACGCAACGCCACGCGCAGCTTCTCAAACGTCGTTTGCAGATCTTCCGGCTCCATGCGCGTCTCGCTCACCGATGTCATGAAGTTCGTGTCGCCCTGCCATCGCGGCAAAAGATGCAGGTGCAGGTGATCGGCGATTCCCGCTCCTGCCGAGCGTCCCAGATTCATGCCCAGGTTAAATCCGTCCGGGCGATACACGTGCGACAGCGCCGCCTGCACGCGCTGCGCCAGCGACATCATTTCCGTAGTGGTCGCCGCGTCCAAGCCGGGAAAGTCGGAAGTATGGGCATAAGGAACAATCATCACGTGGCCCGTCGTGTACGGATAGCGATTCAGAATGACGAAGTTTTTTTCGCCGCGCAGAGCAATCAGCGACTCTTCGTCGCGGTTTGCCGCCGGAAGCTCGCAGAACACACAGCCCGTGATGTTCCTGGCTGCGGAGACATATCGGTAACGCCAGGGCGTCCAGAGGTAATTCATAAGGATTGAGGTTGCCGCTGCAACTGTGCAGCACGGCAATGTTATGAGAGTCTCAGCTTTGCGTTGGAGCGGAAGCCGGTCCCGTGCCTGCTCCGGCCGCCGCCCCGCCGTTGACATGATCTTTCAATTCCTTGCTGGGCTTGAAGAACGGGATGCGCTTGGGAGGCACTTCGACTTTCGCGCCCGTCTTCGGATTTCTTCCCGTGCGACCGCGGCGCTGGCGCGTGCGAAAGCTGCCAAATCCGCGGATTTCGATCCGGTCGCCGCTTTGCAGCGCGCCGATAATGCTTTCAAAAATTGTTTCCACGACAGACTCCGACTCTTTGCGTGGAAGTTCGGTGACGCGGACCACTTCTTCGACGAGGTCCGCCTTGGTCACGGTGGAATCAGTCATTGACGTATGCTCCGGCACTTTCAAAGTTGCCCCTGTTTTGTGAACGGGTGGCGCGTGTCAAGGCTAACGCTCCACACGGCCGTCGCGAAATGCTATACCGCGAACCACCCTTGGTGGCATTTCCATATCACCAAATGAGGCGTAAGGGAAATAAAATTTACTACTCCGGTCCCTGGGACGCCGGAGCCGCTACTACATGGACCGCTTGGCCATGATGGCGTCGCCAATCGTGGCCTTCGCGGAAGACTTCGTCGAGCGATAATCCTCCAGGTCGCGGCGTTCCGACTGCTTCTGGGCGGCGCGGAAGCTGAGCCCGATCTTATGCTGGTCGTGGCTGATCTTCACGATTTTGAAATCATACTCCCGGCCGGGATCGAGCAGGCCGCTTTGCCGCACACCAGGACGCGGAGGAGCGGCCGGCTTGTCACCCTTGTTGCGGCGTTCGTCAATTTCGGAAATGTGGCAGAGGCCCTCGATCCCATCCGCCAATTCCACGAACGCTCCGAACGTTGTCACGCGCGAAACCTTTCCGCGCACCAGGTCGCCCACCTTGTGCTTTTCAAACCAGGACGACCAGATATCATTGACCTGCTTCACGCCCAGCGAAACTCGCCGCGAGCCCTGATCAATTTTCAGAACTTTGGCTTCGACCTCGTCGCCCTTCTTGTAGACGTCGGCGGGATTCTTGATTCGCCCGGTCCAGGAGATGTCGCTGACGTGAATCAGTCCATCAAAGCCCTCTTCGATTTCCAGGAAGGCTCCGAACTCGGTCATGTTGCGGATCTTCCCTTTGACGACCGTGCCCACCGGATATTTTTCCGCCAGTTGCAGCCACGGATCGGACTGCGCCTGCTTCATGCCCAGCGAAATCCGGCGCTCCTTGGTGTCCACGCCGAGGACGACCACTTCCACTTCGTCGCCCACGTTGACGAGTTTTGAAGGATGCGTTTTGCGCTTGGCCCAGCTCATTTCACTGACGTGGACCAGGCCTTCCATTCCCGGCTCGACTTCGATGAAAGCGCCGTAGTCAGTGGTGCCCATGACGCGCCCGGTGAGTTTTTTCCCGGCCGGATAACGTTCTGCGACAGACGCCCATGGGTCTTCCATCAACTGCTTGCGGCCCAGCGAAACGCGTCCTTTTTCCTTGTCGTACTTCAGAATCTTGACTTCCACTTCCTCGCCCGGCGATACGGCATCGAGCGGGCTGGCCACGCGCCCCCAGGACATATCCGTAATGTGCAGGAGGCCGTCTATCCCGCCGAGGTCCACGAAGGCGCCATAGCCGGTAACATTCTTCACCACGCCGCGCACGACTTGCCCTTCGGCCAGGGACTCAATCATCGCCTTGCGCTGCTCCGCCACCTGCTCATCCAGAATCGCGCGCCGGCTCACAACGATATTTCCGCGCTTGCGATTCAACTTCAGTACGCGGACCGTGATCTCGCGGTCTTTCCATTCTTCGATATCGCGCACCGGATGCGTGTCCGCCTGCGAAGCCGGCAGGAACGCGCGCACTCCAATGTCCACAACCAAGCCGCCCTTGATGCTGTCCACAACTTTTCCGGTGATGTCTGCCTTCTTCCGGTAGGCCTCTTCGATTTTGCCCCAGGCGCGCCGTCGCTTAACCCTCTGGTACGACAGCAGCACCATGCCGTCTTTATGATCGCCCGTGCGCTGCACTTCCACCGGCTGCCCCACCAGCAAGGGGAACGGTCCATCCAGCTCCGCAAATTCCTGCGCCGGGATCAACCCTTCGGTCTTGCCGCCCAGATTCACGACCACGCCCTGGTCCGTGATGGCGACCACCTGCCCGGATTCAATCTCGCCTTCCGCCGGCGCTTGATGCGGCGCGGCGTACTGCTCCATCAATTGTTCCATCTCGGCGGTGGATTCGGTGGAGGCGTCGCCAGATTCCAAAACATCACCCACGTCGGTATGCTCTACGGAATTGGCGCCGTCCGGTTCAGCAACCGGCTCGGTAGGCGACACGGTTACGGCTGCCGGTTCGGAGGTAACCACGACTTGATGGGCCTAGCTCGGCGCGCTGATTGAGGTGGAAGTTGGTGCTTCAGCCGGTTCGGATATTTGCGTTGGTTCGGTTGCGGGAGAAGCGCCTGTCGCTGCCTGTCCGGCCGACATCTCTGCGCCGGGGTTTTCGTTGTCGGAAAACATCTGAACTGCCTCCAGTGAGGTCCTGCGATAATTTACCCTGATCGAAATGCGTTATCTTCCGAGCCACGGGGCAGTGCAAGGAAGGAAATGCGGCTTCCCACCCACGGTCCGCACGGTGCCGATGATACCCGCGCCCGGAGGCCTATGTCAATGAAAGTCAGGGAGAAACGAGGGCAGTGACTGGTGACTAGTGACCGGTGACTGGTGATTCGCAATGGGCGTTTGGCGGCGAGTGATAGCGGCTGGAATCCCGTTCACGCAGGCGCCGCAAAGGGCGGATGTTGCTGTCCGACGGCCGGTTTTTCACCAGTCACCGGTCACCAGTCACGCTTTAATCCGTCCCGCCTGGCGGATCTCTCTGCGGTAATCCGGCGCGAACAATTCCACCGTCTTGCACATCTCAAAGAGCCGCGACCGGACGCGCTGCCCCAGCCGTTCGCCGAGGGACTCTTCGCGCGCAGGGGCGACCGCCAGGCCTGAGGGCAACCGCGGAACGACCGGTGTGGGAGCAGAAGGGTCCGTATCCAGATAGTTCGTCGTTATCAGAGTGGCTTTGCGATCGTTGTATCTCGCATTCAGAATATGTCCGACCGTCTCCATGGCCCAGGGGGAAGGCTTGCTGGCGCCGAGGTCATCGAGAAGAAGTACGTCGGCGGCCAATACAGGTTCCAGAACTCCGAGTTCGGTCGTCGGGTTTTCCGGGTTGTAGCTCCCTTGAATCTCTTTGAGGAGTTCGCGGTAGTCGTAGAACAACCCGATGTGGCCGCGCAAAACGATTTGACGAAGCGCGGAAACGGCCAGATGCGTCTTTCCCGAGCCGCACGGGCCCATGAGCAGAAGGCCCGTCTCAAGACCGGTCGGAAAGTCCCGCGCAAACGCTTCGGTAACGAGCTTGGCCTGCGACATGCTGCGGTTCCATCCCGCCTGCACGCCGGCCGCATCGTACACATCCGTATCGAAATTGCCGAAATCGCAGTGCTCGTAGCGCTTCGGGATGCGCGTTCGCGCCATCAAACGTGCAAAGCGGTCGCCTCCCGTGCAGTCGCACGGCACGGCCCAGACGCGCCGCGGGATCGCTACGCCTTCCACGGGCTTATTCCACATGACCCGGTTCGGTTTTTCTTCCTCCGCGATGCGTTCCACGGTCTTCCATCCCGTGCCTCCGCAGAGCTTGCAATCCGGTTGGGCCATGACGCCAGCATAGGCGTGCGCGGCGTGTTGCGCAAGACGTCGCGCGCTGTGGAAACTTTGCGGAATGTGGAAAAATGCGATGACTTAGAAATAGGGAGAGGCACAGACAACGTAACTGAAATCAGAATTTAGAGATTTTTCAAGGAAGTAGATTTACACGGCGCCTTAGGTTGAATAGTTGCGAAAGAATGGAATTCTATATGAAGGTCAATGGGACCATTTCAGGTGGGTTTCACCAGTCACCAATCACCAGTCACTAGTCACGAATTACGAATCACGAGTCACGACTCACGCGGTTTCCCCACCCGAATCACCTTCGGCGGAGCCACGCGAACCAGCGCATTCGGTTGCGGCCGCACTGCGGCCGATTGCAGACCTCGCGCCAATTCCTGCTGGACGAAATTGGTGAAGGCTTCCATCTGACACTGCATTTCGGCCATCTTTTCGCGCATGTTCAGGATAATTTCGATGCCGGCAAGATTGACGCCCATTTCGCGCGTCAGCGTCAAAACGACTTCGAGGCGCTCGAGATCCGTGTCCGTATAGAGCCGGGTGTTGCCTTCGGATCGTGACGGTTTCAACAGCCCCATGCGCTCGTAAAGACGCAGCGTCTGCGGGTGCACTTTGTACAGGTCGGCAACCGCCGAGATCATGTATCCGGCACGCGACTTTTTCTTTTTTGCGGGTCCGCGGGGCATGGCAGCCACCTCAGGCTTTGGCCCGGTCAAAAAGTTCCTTGCGCGGGTCCTCGGGAGTAAGTTTCTCGAGTTCCTTGAGCAGATGCCGCACTCGCTCGTCCACGGGTTTTGGCACCACAACCTGCAGTTCGACGTACTGATCGCCGCGGCGCGAGGAATCGCGCACGGACGGGACGCCTTTCTCGCGCAGCCGCAGTTTCTGCCCGCTGTTGGTTCCCGGCGGCACGCGCAGCAGCGAGCGGCCGTCAATGGTCGGCACTTCGATCTTGGCGCCCAGCGCCGCTTCGCTTACCGTAATCGGCACCGACGTGTACAGATCGTCGCCCCGGCGTTCGAAAAAAGGATGCGGCTGCACTTCGGTGATGATGTAGAGATCGCCGGCTGGGGCCCCCAGGGTTCCCGCGTTTCCTTTGCCCGGAACGCGCACGCGAGAACCGGTCTGCACGCCCGCGGGAATGCGGACCTCGATCGTGTCCACGCGGCGCACGCGGCCTTCGCCGTTGCAGTGGCGGCAGGTGTTGCGAACCCTGCCTGTTCCGCCGCAGCGCGTGCAGGTCAGGTTGAATCTCATGCGGCCGCTCGTCTGCGTCACCTGGCCGGAACCGCCGCAGGCCGTGCAGGTTTGCGATTGTCCCACGCTGCCCGTGCCGCGGCATTCGCTGCACGTGTCCAGACGCGAAATCGTGAGTTTCTTGACCGTGCCGCGCACCGCTTCCCAAAACGTAATTTCCACCTGGTATTCGAGACTCGAACCGTGCTCGGCACGCGCCTGCGTTTCTGCCGGGGCGGCGGCCCCCGCGGAGGATTGGGCCAACAAATGGCCGCACCACCGGCCCCGGAAGAATTGGCCAAACAAGTCGCGGAAGCTCGGCCCGCCCCCGGCGTTTCCTCCGCCAAAATCAAATCCGTTAAAATCAAAGTGAACGTCGCCCGCGCCTCCCTGGCCCGGAACCCCGCCGTGTCCCGGCGCTTCAAAGCCATACTGATCGTACATCTGGCGTTTTTTTGTGTCGGAAAGAACGTCGTACGCTTCCTGCACCTGCTTGAATTTTTCTTCCGAGGATTTATCACCGGGGTTTAGATCGGGGTGATACTTGCGCGCGAGTTTCCGGTAGGCCTGCCGGATCTCTTTTTGGGCCGCCTTGCGAGAGACGCCCAGTAGTTCGTAGTAGTCCTGTTTTGCGGTCGTTGCCATTGTCTGGTGACCAGTGACTGGCTTGCCCTGAGCCCCCGCGAAGGGTGGATCGTGATTTGTGACTTGTGATTCGTGTAACCCAACAAATGGCCGGGTTTCCGATTTCGGCCTGCTCTTACAATTTTTCCCAGCGCGCATTCATGGCGGACAGTTCCTGTTGCTCGCGCTGATGTTCTTCGCGGCGTTGCTTTCTTTCCTGATCGAGACGCCCGCCCATCGCGGTTTCTTTCTGATTCGCGCGGTCAATCCAACGGTCAATCCACGCGGTCTTCGCCTCGACGCTCGCGGCGTCCGTGCGGATGCGGATGAAGTTTCCGCTGATCTCTGCGGCGCGCGGCGGAAAATCCGGCGGCGGCGCTTGCTGCGTTTCGTAAAACAGGCGCTTCCAATCCGCGGTCGGCGTTTCGGATAGCGTGATCTGAACCATAAACAAACCGTCGCGGATCTTCTGGATCGCCTGCGGCGGCCCGTTCCGCTTGATTCCCTCGTACGTCGTCAACGTCCACTCCCCGTCCAAATTTTCTGCCGCCGGGTTCGAGCCGAAATACATTACACGATCCCTGGCGCTGATTCTCGGATCGCAATTCCAGCCGAATCGCTTTTCTATCCGTTCCTGGCGCACCGTGGCTGGTCGCGAGAACTCGGGCCCTTCGTTCCCCGTAGGGAATGCACGAAAGACCCGAGTGGAGAGCGATTAGTTCGGCTTCTTCGATTCGTCCACGTCCACATACTCGGCGTCAATTACTTCGCCGGGAGGCGTCGCTCCCGGCTGTGGTCCGCCGGCAGCTCCTGACGCCGCGTCTCCGGAGGCCGCGCCCGCCGCCGCTCCTCCCGCCGGCGCGCTCTTGTAAAGCACTTCGGCGAGTGTGTGCGAGGCGCGCTCGAGCTGCTGCGTCGCGGATTGAATCTGGCTCAGCACGCCGCTCGAAAGAGCCGTCTTCGCCGCCGCCAGAGCCTCCTCGACCGGCTTCGTGTCGGATTCGGAAAGCTTTTCGCGGTTCTCGGCGAGCAGTTTTTCGACCTGGTAGACGCGGTTGTCGAGGATGTTGCGCGCCTCGATCTCCGCGAGCTTCTTCTTGTCTTCCTCGGCGTGCGACTCCGCATCCACGCGCATCCGCTCGGCCTCTTCCTTGCTGAGTCCGGTGGAAGACGTGATCGTGATCTTCTGTTCCTTGTTCGTCGCGTGATCCTTCGCCGAAACGTTCAGGATGCCGTTGGCATCAATGTCAAACGTCACTTCGATCTGCGGCAATCCCCTCGGCGCCGGAGGAATTCCCATTAGATGGAATTTCCCGAGCGTGCGGTTGTCGCTGGCCATCTTGCGCTCGCCCTGCAGGACGTGGATCTCGACCGAGGGCTGATTGTCCGCCGCGGTCGAAAACGTCTCCGATTTGCGCGTCGGAATCGTCGTGTTGCGCTGGATGAGCGCAGTCATCACGCCGCCGAGCGTTTCCACGCCCAGCGACAGTGGCGTCACGTCCAGCAGCAGGATATCCTTCACCTCGCCGCCGAGCACTCCGCCCTGAATCGCCGCGCCCACCGCCACCACTTCGTCCGGGTTGACGCCCTTGTGGCCTTCCTTGCCGAAGAGTTCCTTCACGAGCGCCTGGATGCGCGGCATGCGCGTTTGTCCGCCGACCAGAACCACTTCGTTGATCTTGCTCGCGTCCACTCCGGCGTCGGTCATGCACTGTTTGCACGGCGCTACCGAGCGGTGGATGATCTCCTCGACCATCGCTTCGAGCTTGCCCCGCGTGAGGTTTTTCACCAGGTGCTTCGGCCCGCTGGCGCTCGCCGTGATGAAGGGAAGGTTGATCTCGGTTTCCATGGTGGTGGAAAGCTCGATCTTGGCGCGCTCAGCCGCATCGCGCAGCCGCTGCTCCGCCATCTCATTCCCGGATCCATACAGATCCAGTCCTTCGTCTTTCTTGAACTCTTCGACCAGCCAATCCACGATGCGCTGGTCAATGTTGTCGCCGCCGAGGTGCGTGTCGCCGTTCGTGGCCTTCACTTCGATGACGCCTTCGCCGACTTCGAGAATGGAAATATCAAACGTGCCGCCGCCGAAGTCATACACGGCGATGGTTTCGTCTTTCTTCTTGTCGAGGCCATAGGCCAGCGCCGCTGCCGTAGGCTCATTGATGATGCGCTTCACGTCGAGTCCGGCAATGGTCCCTGCATCCTTCGTCGCCTGCCGCTGACCGTCGTTAAAGTACGCCGGTACGGTGATTACCGCTTCGGTGACTTTCTCCCCAAGAAAATCTTCCGCGGCTTTCTTCAGCTTCTGCAAAATCATCGCGGATATTTCGGGCGGAGTGTATTCTTTGCCCTGCGCAAGCACGGCCACGTTGCCGGCATGCTGGGCGACTTTGTAGGGCACCATCTTCATCTCTTCCGAGACTTCATCGTACCGGCGCCCCATGAACCGCTTGATGGAATAGACTGTATTTTGCGGGTTGGTCACGGCCTGCCGCTTGGCCACCTGGCCGACCAGCCGCTCACCCGTTTTTGTGATCGCCACAACCGAAGGAGTGGTCCGCCCGCCTTCCTGGTTCGGGATCACTACCGGCTCCCCCCCTTGCATCACGGAGACAACGGAGTTGGTTGTCCCAAGGTCAATTCCTATAATCTTGCCCATTTCAGCCACCTTCCTTCAGTGTCTTGGCGGGCTCCCGAGGGGCCCAGCCCATTCGCGCGAGCGATATATCAGACTCGCAATCAAATTGCAGCCCGGCAATAGCCGGGAGTAATGCCTACCACGAGGGCATTATAAAGATTGAGTGTATCTTTGTCAAGTAATTTGATATTTGTTGTATCTATATCATTTTATTTGACTTATTTCCATATATGCAGCCTTCTTGCGCCACCCATTCCAGAATGAATCCGCTTGCCTTCCTCAACGCTACTCGCCCCCCAAGTTCACTCTCCTAGCCTCGCCCGTTTCCTCTATCCTCAAATGTGATAACCTTGGGCCAACATTTCGCGTCTATCCTGTACGGAAGTCATGGTTTTGGGGTTAGAATGCGCCGTTACAAAATTTAAGGAGAGCATCGCGTGAAACTCTTTGCATCCAGCCGGAACGGAATTCTGATCGTCGCGCTTGCAATTGCCGGCGCGTTGACAGTGTCGGCAAGCCCGAAACCACAGGCGCCGAAGACCACTGCCCCCGCCTACACGCCGCCCGGAGCGGCCAGCGGTACGCACAAGACGATCGGCTCGGCGAGCGCTCCCATCACGATGGAAATTTTTGGCGACTTCCAGTGCCCCGCCTGCCGCGTTTTTTTTGAGACGACGGTAAAGCAGGTGATTGACGACTACGTGGTCCCCGGCAAGGTTTACCTCGTGCACCGCGATTTTCCCCTGGACATGCATCCATACGCGCGGCAGGCCGCTCGCCTCGCCAATGCAGCCGCCGACCTCGGCCAGTTTGAAACCATGGAACGCGCTCTTTACGATCATCAGGACGAATGGGTCGGCAAAGGCAACATTGACGAAGTCATTGGCAACGCGATTCCCTCGGCGCAATTCAAGAAAATTCAGGCGTATGAAGCGGCTCATATCAATGAGATCAACGCCTCCATCGAACGTGACCGCACACTCGGCAATCAGAGAAATGTGAATCAGACGCCGACGGTTTTCATCACGTCACATGGAAAAACAGAGGGACTCCCCGGCGGCGGCGTGGATTACAAGCTGCTGAAACAATACTTTGACTACCTGCTGCGCCAATAACAATGTCTACTTCCGCCATTTCCGCCGAAGCCGCGCCTCGCGCATCCGCCTGGCCGGGTATTTTGCTGCTCATCGGGCGCATTGCCCTGGGCCTCGTGTTTTTGATCGCGGCCTACACGAAATTTTATTTCAGCGGCAATTGGCATTTCGGCGATTACCATTTCTTTTTTGGCATGGCGATTGACTCCTACCATCTGCTGCCGTTCTGGGCGGTCAATCTCCTCTCCCGCGGCCTGCCCGTGTTCGAAGTGCTCCTGGGGCTATTGCTGATTACCGGAATCGGCCTGCGCGGGACGGGTATCGCTTCCTGCCTGTTGCTGGGAGTTTTCATCACGGCGATGACTCACGCCTACTTCCAGGGCCTTCAAATCGCTTGCGGCTGCTTCGGGAATGCCGAAAAGCTCGGCCCGATGACGCTTCTCCGGGACGGCAGCCTGCTCGTTCTAGCCCTCGCCGTAACGATTGGAGCATTTTACAGTTCGAAACGTAAGCACACGGTTTCTTCCTGAACTCGCCTCTCTCTCTTCCCGTTTGCGCTAGAATGAAACTCCCATGGTTGAATTTCCACCGATTACACTGCGACTGCGAGGCCGCAAAGTTGTCGGACGCGTTGCTTTCATCGTTCTTCTAATCGGCGCAATCGCCGTGGGCGGACTCGCCGGATTTCTATTCGTTTATTCGAGCGACCTTCCGCAAATCCGCTCCCTCGAAGACTTCCGCCCTGACATTGTGACGGAACTCTATTCCGACGACGGCCAGGTCGTCGGCAACTTTGCTCTGCAGCGGCGCGTTCTCCTCACCTACGAGCAGATTCCGCAAGTTTTGAAAGACGCCATTCTCACCACCGAAGACCAGCATTTCGAGCAACACTGGGGCGTGGATTTTACGCGCGTGGCGGGGGCGGCCTGGAAGAATCTGCTCGCGCGCCGCGTGGTCGAGGGCGCCAGCACCATCACGATGCAACTCGCGGGCACGCTGTTTCTGGACCGTTCGGACCGCCGCATGGGCCGCAAACTTCAGGAGGCGCTCCTGGCGATTCAGATCGAGCGCCATTACTCGAAGCAGCAGATTCTCACGATGTACTGCAATCAGATCTATTTGTCCCACGGCAACTACGGATTTGAAGCCGCCTCTGAATATTACTTCGGCAAGCCCGTCGGCAAACTCACGCTGCCCGAAGCCGCGCTCCTCGCGGGAATGATTCGCGGCCCGAGCTACTCGCCCATTCTGCACGCGCAGCGCGCGCTCGCCCGCCGCAATGTCGTGCTGGATCGCCTGGCCTACGCCGGAAAAGTTTCCAGCGCCCAGGCGAAGCAGGCAATGGCTTTGCCGCTCGGGCTGCATATCCAGGCGCCGCGAAATACTCTCGCGCCCTATTTTGTCGAAGAGATCCGCAAATACCTCGAAGGCACGTACGGCGCCGAGACGGTGCACCAGCGCGGCCTGCGCGTCTACACCACGCTCAATGTCGCCATGCAGCGCGCCGCGAATCAGGCGGTGCGTGACGGCCTGCATGCCTACGATCGCCGCCACGGCTGGCGCGGCCGGCTCGACAACATTCTGCGTCAGCAGAGCGACACTTTGGAATCTTACGAAGACGACGACTGGCGCTGGCCGATCAACAAGGGTGACTTCGTGACAGGCCTGGTCACGGCCGTCGACGCCAAGGCCGCTGCAATCAAGATCGGCGCGTACCGCGCTCTCCTGACGCAGCCCGATTTCGCCTGGACCGGTCGAAAATCTCCCGCGGATCTGCTCAAGACCGGGGATCTCGTTGAGGTCAGCATCAAGGACATCAACGGCACTGTGGCGCGCGTGCAACTCGAACAGAATCCCGGCCCGCAAGCCGCTCTGCTCGGGATTGATAACGCTACCGGTGAAATCAAGGCGATGGTCGGCGGCTACAGCTTTGATGAATCCAAATTCAATCGCGCCACGCAGGCGCAGCGCCAGGTCGGATCTTCTTTTAAAATTTATGTGTATTCCGCCGCCGTCGAGCAGGGCTACACGCCCTTTGACACCATTCTCGATGCTCCCTTTACCACCATGAGCGGGGGGCAGCCCTACTCGCCGCATAATTACGATGAAAAATTCGAGGGCATGATTACGCTGCGCCGCGCGCTAGAGGGATCGCGAAACGTTCCTGCTGTGAAGCTCGCCGAAAAAATCGGAATAAACAGCGTCATTGACATGGCGCGCCGGTTCGGCATCACCAGCCCGCTGCCGCCGTATCTGCCGATCACGCTGGGCGCCGCGGACTTGAATCTTCTCGAGCACACTTCGGCATTCACCGTTTTTCCGGACGACGGCATTCGGATTGATCCGCACATGATCCGCCGAGTGACGACCTACGACGGAGCGCTCCTCGAACAGGCGCGGCCCGTCGTTCACGATGTGCTTCCGCCCGACATCGCGCGCACGATGACGGCGATGCTCGAAGACGTGGTGAACTACGGCACTGGCACGCCCGCGCGCGCTTTGGGACGCCCTGCCGGCGGCAAGACCGGCACTACCAACGATTTCACCGACGCCTGGTTCATCGGATTCACGCCCGAACTTACGGCCGGAGTGTGGGTCGGTTTCGACGACAAAGCCGTGTCGCTCGGAAAGCCCGAAACCGGAGCGGTGGCGGCGCTGCCCATTTGGCTATCGTTCATGCAGGCATCGCTTGCCGGCAAGCCCGTCCAGTCGTTTCCAAACGTTGTGCCACTCGACAAAGTGGCCGTAACGAAAAGCGTAATCGTGGATACCCCGGACAGCGCGCCAACCGAGGGAGGCGAAACGCCGAATCTTCCCGCTGAGCCGGACACGAATTCGGCGGCTCCTGAAAAAACTTCTCCCGGCGAAGCCCCTGCCAAGACCGCGCCTCCGGCGCAGAATTCGCCGCCTCCGGCCAATCCTCGCAGCTAGATTCCGCTTTTTACATCCAGAGCAGGGAAGCGCTGCCTGCGAAGTAGGACTCCATCGCGAATCCGCCTTGACGCGACACAACTCCCCGAGTGTAAGATTCCCCGCATCCCGGCCCTCGAAAAGAGAAATCCGAACTTGCGGAGGTGTGGAGAAATGCGAAAACTGCTCTGGAGCCTTGCGCTGGCGTTCCTATGCGCATCGAATGTTTCATTTCCTGCAACTGCGCAAACCAAGCAACCCGCAGAACCTGCCAAGGCCGCGGTCCCCTTCGACGCGCACGATTTGTCCGGCGTGTGGATGCTCGACCGTCCCCGGCCGAATACGGTGGTCGAGCGATACTGGGTCTACGAGCTGAACCTGGAAGAGCCGCCCATGACAGACTGTGGCAAGGCGAAATTCGCTGCCACGAAATCTTCGTTCGGAACTCGTTCTTATCCCCTCGCCGAAACGAACGCCCCCATCTTTCACACCTGCACGCCGCCCGGTTTCCCGCGCATTTTTCTGCATCCGTTTCCGCTGCAAATCATTCAGACATCGCAGGAAGTCCTGATGCTGTTCGAGTGGGATTCGATGCGGCACCAGATTTTTATTGATGGCCGCGCCCACGACACCACTCTCGGACCGCTCTGGATGGGCGATGCGATCGGGCACTGGGAAGGGGACACGCTCGTTGCCGATACCGTGAATTTCAACGAGAAGACCTGGCTGGACCGTATCGGCCATCCGCATAGCGGCGAACTGCACGTGATCGAGCGCATCCGGCGAATCAACCACGACCACTTGATTGATGACATCACCATTGACGATCCCAAGGCCTACACAAAACCGTGGTCGTCGCACCTGGATTTTTTGCTCCGGCCGACGTGGACGATTGCCGAGCAGTTCTGCGAGGATCAGGAATCGTTTGAGCAGATCGAGAACGACGAAACCAAGCCCGCGAAGTAAGCAATCCCGTTGGCATTGACATGCTTCGAGTCACAGTGGGATAGTGGCCCCAATGCAGATCGGGGTAAAGCAAATGCAGAGGGCCGCGGGGATTGCGCGGATCGCGATCAGCAGGGGGCGGAGAAATGAAGACACTGGCGCTTTGCTTGACGATGGCTTGCGCATCGCTTTTCGTCCCGGCGTCTCTTCCGGCGCATCACGGAGAGACCAACTATGACACCGAACACATGGTGACCGTGAAGTCCGCCACCGTCACGGAGTTTCAATTCATCAATCCGCACACGCAGATACTTCTCGAAGCGAAGAATGAAAAGGGCGAAGTCGAAAAGTGGACCTGCGAAGCGCGCAGCCCGGCGATGCTTGTCCGCAACGGCGGCTGGGACAAGAACACCCTCAAGCCCGGCGACGTGATCACCGCCATCGGTTTTCGCGCGAAAAACGGAACGCGAATCCTGCGCCTCAAAACCATCATCCTTGCCGACGGCAAAACTCTTCCTGATCTGTAGAAATCTGCTCTTCCCTTGACTCCCTTTGCCGGATAGACTCCGAATTTCTCGTGCCTCAACGCCTGAGCATTCCAGAGATTCGGATTAAGGAGTTTTCCCATGAAGATGTCCGTTGCCGGCAAAACGCGAATCAGAGTTGCCGGTAGAAGTCTCGCCATTTTGTTTGCATGTTTGCTGGCGCGACCTCTGTTCGCGCAAACCGAAGCACGCGGCACGATCACGGGCAGTGTTACCGCCGATCAAGGCGCCGTGCGCGGATTCCGCGTGACCGCGCACAACCTCCGCCACATGCTCTGGTACGTCGTCTTTACCAAGGACGGCAAATACAATGTGCCGCAAGCGTTGCCCGGCCCGTATGAGATCAGCGTGCTGCAGGACGGCTACGATTCGCCCGTCGAGAAAACCGAACTCACCGCGGGAGGCTCGCAAACCGTCAATCTCGCGCTGAATAAAAAGAATGACCCGCCAAGTGACGCCGTCTACAAAACGTTTGACGAGATGTATCCGCCCGGACCGGGCCTCGACCTCTTGAAGAAAAATTGTATCGGCTGCCACGGGCCGGACTCTTACAACACGATGCACCTGACGGAAGCTGGTTACCGCGCCGGACTGCGCAAGATGACGCAGGGCCCATTCAATCTGGGCGGCGTCGTGCCGCCGATGGCGCACACGCCGATGACGAAACACGAACAGGACCTGATGGTCCAGTACCTCGCGGCGCATTTTGGTCCGGACTCTCCCAACCTGCGATTAAAGCACGATCCCTACCCGGTAGACGAGGACGCGCTGTCGAAGGCCATCTATGTCGAGTACGACCTGACGAATGTTCCTCCCGCGCCCGCGATTGCGAAGGCAGTGCGCCAGTCGGATGGCTCGGAGATCACGATCAGTTCCGAGGCCCGCGAAGCGAGGCTCACCGCCGACCGCGCGAAAAATCCGAACCCGAAGCCGTACCTGCACGATCCGTTTATCGCGAAAGACGGCACCATCTGGTACGCCGATCCACCGACGAACGCCATTGTTCATCTCGATCCGCGCAATGCCGACGCGAGCGAACGCTGGAAATTTTATCCGCTGCCGCCGGACGCGCCGGGCGACGTTTTTCCTCACGGAATCACGCTCGATAGCCACGGGCACCTGTACTGGGCGGAAATCTACGGCGGCATGGTCGGAGAGCTTGATCCGGCGACGGGGAAAATGACGCGCCACCCGCTGCCCACCGTGGGCTCGCTGTTGCAGGTGGTCACCGATCAGCACGACAACATCTGGTACGATGACGTTCACGGCGAAGGGCTCGGCAAACTGGATGCCCGCACGCGCCAGATTTCACAATATCCCACGCCCACGCCGGACCTGGGCCTCTACGGCCTGGCGGTGGACCCGAAGGGCAATCTCTGGTCGGCGGCGTACGCGAAAAGCATGGTCGTGAAATTTGATCCGGTCGCGGAAGCCTACACGGAAATTCCGGTCCCCACGGCGGGAGGCAGCGCGCGGCGCATTGGCGTGGATTCCAAGGGCATCGTCTGGTTTTCCGAATGGGCGGGAGGCAAGCTCGGCCGCGTGGATCCTGATACCGGCACGGTCACCGAATTTACGTTCCCGGTTCGCAGCCGCCCGTACGAAACCTGGCCCGACAAGCTCGACAAAATCTGGATCAGCGAGGATTTCAATAATTCGCTCGTCTACTTCGAGCCGGACACGAAGAAGTTCACCTACTATCCGCTGCCGCAAGTCTGGCCGCTCGCTGGAGTGCCCAAAGTCGAGATCGAAGCCAACAATACCGTATGGCTCGGCTCGCGCTTCACCGAGCACGTCGTGGCCATTCACTTCTATCCGAACGGGTATACGAAAGACGCGCCGCCGATGCCATAGCCGCTAACCCGCATTTCTCACGAAATTGTATGTTTCCTGGGAACGCCAATCTCCTGAT
>VFSW01001289.1_pt1 | contig 38138 bp, 24 predicted proteins | sample 5358111 | NCBI WGS metagenome assembly VFSW01 (sample SAMN11554181, study PRJNA540505) | mine drainage metagenome | isolation source: sediment from site ElyBrook_90M | place: USA: Ely Copper Mine, Vershire, VT | collected 2017 | reverse complement strand
GTTCGTCGCGGACTCTCGCCAAATACAGTCTACACTATTTGCTAAAACGCTCTAACGGTCCACATCTTCTTCCTGATCGGCTTTCGTAACCGGATTTGGGTCTTTGCGGCCTGGATCTGGACCTATTTCACCTTTACCCATGGCGCGCGCCTCATCACCGGCGATCAGCATCTGCCCGGGTGGCAGGATCAAGTGGCTGCAGGACCGACGGATCGGAGAGCAAGGCCCTTAAAGTGATCGCCAAACATGCTAGGCCTCCTCACCGCTTTCCCGCCGGATCGCCGCCAGCAGCTTGCGGTCCTCCGCGCTCAGGGTAGCGCGCTCCAGCAGGTCGGGGCGGTTGGCCAGCGTCTTGCGCAACTGCTGCTCGCGCCGCCAGCGGCGAATCTCCAGGTGGTCGCCATTCAAGAGAACCTCCGGCGCGCGCAGGCCGGCAAACTCCGCGGGCCGGGTGTAGTGCGGGTAATCCAGCAGGCCACCGGCTCCGTGTTGCGAGCGCGGAACTCCCTCAACATCGGTATCGATTTCGGCGTCTGCCACGCCAAAGCTCTCAAACTCGCTGGAAGCCTCGTTGCCCAGTGCTCCGGGAATCAGCCGCGTGGCCGCATCCACCACCACGGCGGCGGCCAGCTCGCCCCCGCTCAGCACATAGTCGCCAATGGATAGCTCCATATCGCAATAAAGCTGGTTGACGCGCTCGTCTACGCCCTCGTAGCGGCCGCAGAGCAGCACCATGCGGTCCAGGGTGGCCAGCTCGCGGGCCAGGGCCTGGGTAAATGGCCGGCCCTGTGCGGAAAGCAGAATCACGCGCGTGCGCGGCGCGGGTTCGTCAGCTTGCCGCTCCGTCTTGGGCGCAATGCCCAGCGAGGCCAGCGCCTCGGCCATCGGCCCGGGTTTGAGCACCATGCCTTCGCCACCGCCAAAGGGGCGGTCGTCCACCGTGCGATGGCGGTCGTGGGTAAACTCGCGCAAGTCGTGGACTCCCACGGCGACCAGCCCCTCGGCAAGGGCACGGCGCAGGATTCCGTTCTCGAAGATGCCGGCAAAGAAACCCGGAAAGATGGTGACAATCTCAAACCGCATACTTCCCGATCATAGTCGCTGCTATTTCCGCGTGGGTCATTGACTCAATCTCCAGCTTCCTGGCTAGAGCTTGTTCTAAATCTCTGCCCACCGGCCACTAGCCGCCAGAGCGGGTTCTTATACTAAAAGCATGGCCAAAGCTCCGGTTTGCGGTTTTGTGCTGGAAGAAGCCGCGCGCAAGCGTGGCGCGCTGCGCATTGCCGGACTGGATGAGGTAGGCCGCGGACCGCTCTTTGGGCCGGTTGTGGCCGCGGCGGTGATTCTGCCTCCAGGAATAGCTTCAGGATTTCGCCTGCAAGGCCTGACCGACTCAAAAAAACTCTCTGAAAAAAAGCGTAACGAACTCGACCTGGAGATTCGCGCCAATGCCGTTGCCTGGGCCATTGCGGCAGTGGATGCGGAGACCATTGACCGCATCAACATCCGCCAGGCCTCGCTGCTGGCCATGCGCATGGCTGTGGAGCAACTGGCGCTGAGTCCCGATTTTCTGCTCATCGACGGCCGAGACACCATCGACTGGGATTGCCCACAGCAGGCCTGCATCGGCGGCGACGCCACCAGCCTCTCCATTGCCGCCGCCAGCGTGCTGGCCAAGGTCCATCGCGACCGGCTACTCGTGGAGCTGGACCTTGTCTATCCCGGCTACGGTTTGGCTCGCCACAAGGGCTACCCCTGCCCGGCGCACAAGGCCGCGCTGGAGCGGCTTGGCCCCACGCCTCTGCACCGCAAAAGCTATCGCCCTGTGGCGCAGGCCGTACTGCAATTCGATTAAACTGTGGCGGCGCGCGCCTTGAGATGCTGCTTCCAGGCCAGCACGGGCCGTGCCAGCAGCAGCACTGCCAATATGACGGTGATGGTAACCGGCGTCAACACCCCGGGCTTGACCTGCCACCAGTAGTGAATCACTCCGCAAACGGCAGCCGCGTACACCAGCTTATGCAGCCGGTTCCAGCGCTTGCCGCCAAGCTTGCGGATGGCCCAGTTAGTTGATGTGGCGGCCAGCGGCACCAGCAGCAGCCACGCGGCAACGCCCATGGTAATAAAGCGGCGCTTGAGGATGTCAGCCACCATAGCGTTCACATCGAAGCCGGAGTAGAGTGCAACATAAGTCAGCAGATGCAGCGTGCCGTAGAAGAAAGCAAAAAGCCCAAGCAGACGGCGGAACCTGACCAACCAGCCAAGCTTCGGAATCAGCTTGCGCAGGGGCGTAATGGCCAGTGTAATAACGAGCAGGCGCAGCGTGGCGAGCCCGGTGGAGAAGGCGATGGCGGCTGTCGGGTCCGCGCCCAGGCTATTGGTTGCGGCGCCGTAAACAAGCCATGCAAACGGCCATAGGCAAGCTATCCAGACCAGTATCTTGAGCGAGATGAGAGTCGATCGTTTCATAGGGTAGCGGAGTTGGCGGGGTTAGCGAAGTTAGAGTTGTTTGCGAAGTTAGAGTTGTGAGCGGAGTTGGCGCGCAGCCTGATTGCTAGCACCGCTAACACGCGCGCAGCGCGGCGAACACCGCTAACTCCGCTTCAGAAGTTTCTCCTCAGGTCCATGCCGTTGTAGAGCGAGGCCACCTGTTCGCCGTAGCCGTTGAACATCAGAGTCGTACGGCGCTGCGCGTAAAATGGCAGACCGATGCGGCGCTCCACCTTCTGGCTCCAGCGGGGATGGTCCACGTTGGGATTGACGTTGGAGTAGAATCCGTACTCGTTGGGCGCAAGATCGTTCCATGTGGTGTGCGGCTGCTTCTCCACAAAGCGCACGGCCACAATCGACTTGGCGGATTTGAAGCCGTACTTCCACGGCACCACGATGCGCACCGGCGCGCCGTCCTGGTTGGGCAGCACCTCGCCATACAAGCCAAAAGTAAGCAGCGCCAGCTCGTTCATCGCCTCATCCATGCGCAGCCCCTCGGAGTAAGGCCAGAAGATCGTACTCTCGTTGGCCCACTTCTCCACATGCCGGTCGTAGTAAGAGAGAAACTGAACGTATTTCGCGCCTGGCAGCGGGTCGCACTGGCGGATGAACTCCGAGAGCGAGTAGCCCACCCAGGGAATAACCATGCTCCATGCCTCAACGCAGCGATGCCGGTAGACGCGGTCCTCCAGCGGGCGCAGCTTCAGCAGCGTATCGATGTCGACGGTCTTGGGCTTCTTCACCAGCCCCTCCACGCGCACGCTCCACGGGCGAGTTGGCAATGCGCCCGCGTTCTTAGCCGGGTCACCCTTATCCACGCCAAACTCGTAAAAGTTGTTATAGGTGGTGATGTCCTGGTAGCTGGTCAGTTGCTCGCCGGTGGTGGTCAGCGGGCTATGAACGGTTTGCAGCTTGGTTCCGGCCTGCGCGGCAACGCTGGGATCGAAGATGTCTGCCAGGCGATCCGCGCCCAAAGCGGCAGCGCCCACGGCAGCGGCTCCCGTGGCAGACTTGCGCAGGAAGCGGCGGCGATTCATATAGCGGTCGTATTCGTCCTTGGACGTAATCTCTGAGGAAGAAATATCCGGCGGTTTGCCTATGAGCATCGAGTTGACCTCGCACAGGGAAGTGGCGGCTGCATCTATTAGACACCAGAAAAAGCCGGGCGCTTCGGAAAGTTGATCGCGGCGAATCCGGGGCCTATCCTTCACGGAGTTACTCGGTAACTCCAAACGGCCATTCTTTGAGCTTGTGCGCCCGCACCAGGTAAATCAGCGTCCCTGAGACGGCAATGCCGGCGGCCATCTCCAGCCCTCCCAGCGCATGGCTGCGGTTAGCAAGGATAAAGACAAAGCCGCCGATGGCCACCAGCGGGGGCAGCGGGTAGAGCGGCATTTTGAAGGGCCGCGCCATCTCCGGCCGCTGCTTGCGCAGCAGCATCACACCCACCTGTTGCAGAAAAAACTGGAGCAGGATGCGGGTAATCACCAGCATGGTAATCACCTGCGTCAGCGAAAAGAAGCAGAAGCCCGCGGCCACCACTCCCAGGGCCACCAGTGACCGGTGGGGAATGCCGTGCTTGGGATGCACCGCTGCCAAAAAGTGGAAGTAGTTACCGTCGCGAGCGGCGGCATAGGGCACGCGGGAGTAGCCCAGCAGCAGCGAAAATACCGAAGCGAATGCGGTCCACATAATCAGCGCGGCCATCAGGCGTCCGGCCATGCGGCCGAAGGCGGATTGGGCAATCTGGGCCACCAGTTGCAACCGGACCGTGGCTCCGGCGGCGGCTTGCGCGGCGGCATCTCGCATGGAAGGCAGCGCGGCCAGATTCATGGCCACATAGAAGGCGGAAACAAACAGCACTGAGAGCAAAATGGCGCGTGGAATGGTGCGCTCTGGCCGCCGCACCTCGCTGCCCAGGAAGCAGATGTTGTAGTAACCCCAATAGTCGTATGTGGTGATGAGCGTGGCCTGCGCCAGGCCGCCCAGGGCCACGGCCACGGACTGCGCGGGTGTGGCCTGCATATGCCAGCCGCCAGTGGCCGCCGCATGGGCAAAGCCAGAGACAATCACTCCGGCAATGGCCGCCATTACGCCCGCAAATAGCACCCAGGCCAGCCGCGTAACGGAGCTCAAATTGCGATAGAGCAGCGCTGTAACCATCAGGCAGGTTCCGGCGGCGGCAAAGCTGGAGTAGTGCAGCGCGGGCAATGCGGCAAACGGAGCCAGTTCCAGCCCTGGCCAAAACCAGGCTAGAAAACTCGACAGGCCAATGCATCCCGATGCGATGGAGAGCGGCGCGGAGAAGCTCAACTGCCAGACGAAGAGAAAGCTGAGCCAGTTGCCGGCGCGGTCAGGCCCGTAGATTTCGCGCAGAAAAGCGTACGAGCCGCCGGCGCGCGGAAAGGCCGCGCCCCGCTCCGCCCATACCCGGCCATCGCCCACGGCGATCACCGCGCCCAGCACCCATGCCCACCCTGAGAGCTTGAATCCGGCAGCGGCAATCACCAGCGGCAGGGTGATAAACGGACCCACGCCAATCATCTCCAGCATATTGAAGAGAACAGCGGACCTGAGCCCAATGCGGCGATGGAGATGCGCGGCGTTTGCGGATTGGGCTGAAGACGGAATCATGAATTGCAGGCGCTACTCGAATCCTACACTGGCGGATTGTAAACTGACGGAGAGATGATTCCAGCCGAGAGATTTCCACATACAGCAGCAGTTGTGGCCCTTGCGGGCCTGATTTTGGCGGGCGCAGGCCCGGTTTCGCTGGCCGCGCAGCAAGCGGCAGCGCAAGCTGCAAGCGAGTTTGCGGCAATTCCGCTCCCCGAGCCAAGCGCATACGCCCTGCCTTTGCCGGAAGACCGGGGCCAGGCCGATCTGGAACAGACCCTGAAGCGGTTGGGAACCACGGCCAGCGTGCTGATGATTGTGCCTCATCCCGACGACGAGGACGGCGGACTACTCACCTATCTCTCCCGCGGCCTGGGCGTGCGCGCCACGCTGCTGACCCTCACCCGCGGCGAGGGCGGCCAGAACGCCATGTCTGCCAGTGCGGACGATGCACTGGGACTTATCCGTACTAACGAGTTGCTTAAAGCCGGCGAGTTTTATGGCGTCAAGCAGCTCTGGGGCACAGAGGCGGATTTCGGGTTCTCAAAGACGCAAGAGGAGTCGTTTGCCCAGTGGGGCCACCAGCGCGTGCTCTATGACGCCGTGCTGGCAGTGCGCCGCGAGCGACCGCAAATCATCGTCTCCACCTTTGTGGGCGGCATTACTGACGGTCACGGCCAGCATCAGGTCGGCGGAGAAATCGCACAGGAGGTCTTCAAGGCGGCGGGCGACCCCAAGGTCTTTCCTGAGCAGTTAAAAGACGGCCTGGAGCCCTGGCAGCCCCTGGCCGTTTACTCCATGGTTCCCTTTGCGCCGGTCACCGCGCAGGGAATGTTTGACTACGCCACCGGCAAGTGGGCTCCCGCGCGCTTCCATAACTATGTAACCGGTGCGTGGTTCACGGGCGAGCCCTCCACCGACGCAACTATCCCGGTGGGCACGCTGGACCTGGCGCTTGGCCGCAGCTACATCCAGATTGCGCGCCAGGGCTGGGGTGAGCAGAAGTCGCAGAACGGTGGCGCCAACCCCACGCTCAGCGGACCGGCCACATCGCGCTATCACTTGTGGGCCGTAGCCCCTGAAGCTGCCAATCATGCGGACGCGAAGGTTAGCGACGGCAGCCTCTTCCTTAACAACAAAGTAAAAATCAACACCAGCATCGCGGGACTGGCCCGGCTGGTTGGCAGCGCCCCGCCGACCTGGCTCTCCTCTGGCCTGCGCCAAATCGACTCCGGCCTGAAGCAGTTTGAAATTGAGCGTCAAGGCCAGACTGGTACCGCTGCAGCCCGCAAGCTGGCCCCCATCTATGCCGAAACGCTCGCACTGCGAGCGCAGGTGGCAGGCAGCAATCTGGATGCCCAGGCCAAAGCCAACCTGCTGTTTGAACTGGATACCAAAATCGAGCTGTTCCAGTCCGCGCTCAAAGATATGCTGGGCCTCGATCTTGCGGCCTTCACCACCGAGGCAGCCAGCTTGCCGGGCGGCGGGCCCTTCCGTGGCAGCTCTGCCGACGAGACCCCGCGCAGTGTCTGGCCGGGCCAGCAATTCCATGTGCGCATCCATACCGCGCAGGCTTCCGGAGAGACCCGCCTGAGCCGCGTCTGGCTCCAGAGCCGCAGCGGAGATCCATGGGAGAGCGAAGACACCGCCGCGAAAAGCGATGCAGCCGCGCCGGTAAATGATCACATCTTCTCCGTGCAGGTGGCGGAAAACGCCCAGCCAACCGAGCCCTACTTCACGCGGCCTTCCATTGAGCAGCCCTACTACGACATCTCAAACCCGGCCTGGCGTGAGCGCTCATTTGCGCCCTGGCCGCTGGCGGCCTGGGCAGAGTTCAGCTTTGACGGGCTGCCTATCCGCCTCGGCCAGGTGGTGCAAACTATGCAGCACGTTCTTGGCCCGGGCGGCATTTACGAGCCGCTGGTGGTCACTCCCGCCGTCGGAGTGCGCATGGAACCCGAGGCGCGCATTCTGCCGCTCGATGGCTCCGCTCTTCCTGTAAAGGTTACAGTTCATGCGCAAGCCGCCGCCCAGGGCACGGTGGAGTTGAAGCTGCCTGACGGCTGGCATTCCGATCCGCCGCAAGCCAGCTTTCATCTGGCCAGCGCCGGAGATACCGAGCCAATTCTGTTCTCTGTTACGCCCGCCCAAACTCAGAATGGCGCTTACGCCATTCATGCTGTCGCGCACTCCGGCGGACACAGCTACGAGACCGGCTGGCAGAGTGTGGGCTACGCCGGACTGCGGCCCTACAACCTCTACCAAGCCGCTGAGTTGAAGACGCGGAAGATCGACGTGAAGCTGGCGCCGGGACTGCGTGTCGGCTATGTGATGGGCACTGGCGACCTGGTTCCGCAGGCCATCGAGGGCTTGGGCGTTACACCGCACCTGCTGACTGCCGCTGAGCTGGCCTCCAGCGACCTCTCTCAATGGAACGTGATCCTGATCGGCATCCGCGCCTACTCCGCGCGCCCGGAACTGGCCGCTGCACAGCCCCGGCTAAACGAGTTTGTGCGGAACGGCGGAACCTTGGTCGTCCAGTATCAGAGTTCCGGCTTCCCTGCCCCGCTGCCACTTGAAATGGGTGGACGCATGCCGGAGCGCGTGGTCGACGAGCACGCGCCGGTAAAGCTGCTTGCTCCCGCCAACCCCCTGCTCGCCTGGCCCAACAAAATCACTACAGTGGACTTCGACGGCTGGGTGGAGGAGCGCGGCCACTCTTTCCTCGACTCCTGGGACTCCGGCTATACGGCGCTGACCGAGACCGCCGACCCCGGCCAGGCCCCGCAGCGGGGCGGCCTGCTGGTTGCGCATTCCGGCAAGGGGACTTATATATATGTTGCCTACGCAATCTATCGACAGACCCCTGAGTTAGTCCCGGGATCTTATCGCCTGCTGGCCAATCTACTTAGCTCCGGTAAAGAACCATCCACCTCCTCTCAAACCACAGAGAAGCGCTGATCGCCCCATGGACAGCGGCGATTTTCTCCGGCAATAACCGGAGAAAATCGCGAAATATATATGAATAGAAGATGAACAAAGTATGAATGGAAGATAAATTCACCTCCCTCTCCGGCCTATATTGAACACCGCTCCGATAACTCTGTTAAAAGTGCGTGAATTAGTCAAACGTTAATAAAACTCTGCGACTCTTATGAACGGAAGCGACCCTGACAGGCTCAGCCTGCATGGATTCGCCTCCGCGATTTCGTATGTCGATTTTGCATTCCGATAACAGTCCAACCTGGCTTGATGTTTTTTGATCTTGGGGATGCGAAAGAACAGAGCGCTCACTGAAGCACGTTAGCGCAGTCACGATTCAACCTGATTCGAGAGGAAATGAGAGGCCCAATGAACTTCAAACTCACAACGGCTGCCGTCGCTGTAATGGCGGCCAGTCTATTTGCCTCAAACGTCTGCGCCAGCGCAGCCACGCCGCAGGCGAAGAAGCATGTAGCAACCAGGAAAGCCAAAACGCCTCCGCCACCTACGGTGCAGGAACAGATTCAGTCGCTGCGCCGGGAAATGGAGGGTCAGATCAACAGTCTGAAAACCGATCTGGCTACAAAAGATGAGCAGTTGAAGCAGGCGCAACAGGCAGCAGCCGATGCACAGGCAGCAGCCGACAAGGCGCAGGCAGCGGCCACAGCCCAGCAACAGTCCCTCAGCGATAATGCTGCGGCTGTCGACACGCTCAAATCTTCCGTCTCTGACATGAAGGGGTCGCAGGCTTCGCTGGCCACCGCGATTTCCGATGAAACATCCACAATCAAGAAGGCAATAGCCAACCCTGACGTACTGCACTACAAGGGCATCACGCTCTCTCCCGCGGGCAGCTTCCTGGCTGCTGAAACTGTTGACCGCACAGCGGCCACCGGTGGCGGCCTCAATACCGCGTTCACCGGCATCCCGCTGCAAAATGCCGACGCGGCGCAGATGAGTGAGTTCCAGGGCACGGGCCGTCAGTCACGTTTGGCCCTCAAGGCTATAGGCAAACTGAACAACATGACCTTGACCGGCTACTACGAGATGGATTGGCTGGGCACGGGCATCACCTCCAACAACAACCAGAGCAACAGCTATGTGCTGCGCCAGCGCCAACTGTGGGCGGATGTCGCGTTGAGCAACGGCTGGGACTTCTCTGGTGGCCAAGGTTGGTCGCTGGCCGCTGAGACCACCAACGGGCTTACGAGGGGATCCGAGATTCTGCCGGCCACCATCGACCCCCAGTACGAAGCTGGCTTCGTCTGGACTCGTCAATACAGCTTCCGCGTGTCTAAGGCGATCGACAAGAAAGTCTTTGTGGGCATCTCTGCCGAGAACGCCGAGACCTTGAATCCCGCTGGCTCCAATTTGCCAACCAACCTGTTGATCGGCTCGGCGGGCACAGGCGGCGGACTTTACAATCCCACGGCGAACTACTCCTTCAACATGACGCCCGACTTCGTGGCCAAGCTGGCCTTCGAGCCTGGCTGGGGCCACTGGGAACTCTTCGGCATCGGCCGTAGCTTCCGCGATCGCATTTATCCCACAGGCGCCAGCCCATATAACAGCACAGCGTGGGGCGGAGGCGTCGGCGGCGGCTTCCGCGCTCCCCTCGCCAACAATAAGGTTACAATCGGCCTCAAGGGTCTGTGGGGCCAGGGCGTTGGCCGCTACGGCTCATCCACCATCGCCGACATTACCCTGCATCCCAATGGCACCATCGCTCCGCTGCATGGCTTCTCCGCCCTCAGCACAGTGGAATTGAATCCCACTTCGCGCCTGAACATTTACCTGAACTACGGCGGCGACTATATTGGCCGCGACTACACCGGCACCGGGTCGAGCGCCGTCGGTTATGGCATTCCGGGCATTGACATGTCCGGCTGCAATACCGAGCCAAACCCCGGTGGATCGTTCAGCCCCAACGCTCCCTCCCATTGCGGCGCCAACAACAAGGACGTGCAGGAAGGCACCGCCGGCTACTGGTATAACATCTACAGTGGACCCAAGGGCCGTCTGCGCCAGGGCCTCCAATACAGCTACATCGTGCGCAATCTCTGGTCTGGCGTGGGTGGCGTGACCAATCCCAGCGGCAGCGCCGAAGGCAACGATAACATGATCTTTACCTCTTTCCGCTATTACCTGCCGTAAATCGCAAACCTGCGAGTTCGGCAAGAACAAAAGGGGCAGCTCCCAACCGGGCTGCCTCTCTTGTTTTTGGGCCCCTCCGATGCGGCTTGCTTGACAGCCAAAGCTATCTAAATTACACAGGGGTGTACAGTTGCGCAATTCAGATCGACGCTGAACTCGACGCCCGTATCTTGTCTCTCGGCAGAAGGGCGTGGAACTGCCAGGGAATCTCGCCATGCAAGGTTCGATGGGATCGACTCACCCTTCCGCCACTCCCGCGCCTGCCATGCCACCCGCTGGGCACGCGCCTGCATCGTCGTTTCTGTTGCTTGGTATCTTGATACTCGCGCTCATTGGCGGGGCGGCCTATTTATTCAGGACCGATGCTGCTGCCAGGCAATGGCCGCAGAGCTACGACCCTACAGGCATCTGGTGGTTCTCCACCGTGCTGGCGGCGCTGCCAGTGGCCACACTGCTGGGCGCAATGGCCATCTTCCATCTCAAGGCGCACATTGCGGCGGTTGCGGGCCTGGTCACTGCGCTTGCCGTCGCTATAGGCGTCTTCCACATGCCGGCGCGGCTGGCGCTCACCACCACAGCCTACGGCGCGGGCTATGGTCTCTTTCCTATTTGCTGGATCATTCTGCCGGTCATCTTTCTTTACCGGCTCACGGTTAAGACCGGCCGCTTCACCGCGCTACAGCAAAGCCTGACTAACATTACCGGCGATGGTCGCTTGCAACTGCTGCTCATCGCCTTCGCGCTGGGAGCATTTTTTGAGGGCGCTGCCGGCTTTGGCACGCCGGTGGCGGTCTGCGGCGCCATTCTCATCAGTCTAGGTTTCAAGCCGGTGCAAGCCGCGGGCTTGAGCCTGATTGCCAATACCGCCCCAGTGGCTTTCGGTTCGCTGGGCACGCCCATCATTGCGCTGCACGCCGTGACGGGAATCGACATTCTGTTGCTCTCCAGGATGGTGGCTGTGATTCTGGCGCCGTTCTGCTTGCTGGTGCCCTTCTGGCTGATCTGGGCCTTTGCCGGATTCAAGGCGATGATTGAAATCTGGCCGGCGATTCTTGTTGCGGCGGTAACCTTTGCTTCAGCCCAGTACCTGATGGCGACCTATACCGGACCATGGCTGGTTGCCATTGTGGCTTCTACTTCAACCATCCTTGTGCTGATCGCGTTCCTGCGCTTTTGGAAGCCCCGGCGAAGATTGAATCCGCTAGGCGAGGAGGTTGCCGCGCAACCGGACCTGCGTTTTGAGCATAACGCCAAAGCTACCTTCCAGGCCTGGCTGCCGTGGATGATTCTCAGCCTGGTGGTCTTTGTCTGGGGGATTCCGCAATTCCGCTTGGCCCTTGACAAGGCATCCACCATCGACATCCCGGTAGCGGGTTTGCACAACCTGGTGCAACGCACGCCACCAGTCGTCACGAAGCCAACACCCGAGGCTGCCGTATTCAAACTGAACTGGGGAACGGCCACTGGGACGGGAATTCTCACGGCGGCTGTGTTGGCGGGATTTCTGATGGGGCTTGGGCCGCTGACTCTGGCAAAGGAATTCGCAGAGACGGTCTACTACATTCGCTTCACCGTCGTTACGATTGCGGCCATGCTGGCCCTGGGATTCATCACGCGCTATTGCGGGCTGGATGCGACACTAGGGCTGGCGTTTGCACGCACCGGAGCGCTCTATCCCTTCTTCGGCACGCTCATCGGCTGGCTGGGCACGGCAACCACAGGCTCGGACACATCTTCCAATGTACTCTTCGGCAGTCTGCAAAAATTGACCGCGCAACAGATCGGCGTATCGCCGGTGCTGATGGCCTCTGCAAACTCTGTGGGAGGCGTCATGGGCAAGATGATCGATGCCCAGAGCATTGTGGTAGCCAGCACGGCAACGCAAAACTACGGAGAGGAAGGAACGATTCTGCGCTTCGTCTTCTGGCACAGCATTGCGCTGGCGTCTCTGGTGGGAGTCTTTGTCTATCTCATGGCGTACATCCACCCCTTTACCGGCATGGTTGTTCGATAAGAAAATCACACAGGTACAGTGTCCTGTCTCTAAAGTCCATAACATAAAATGATCTGTCATCCTAAGCGAAGGGGGGGCCTAACGCTTTTCAGTTTGGGTGGTGAGTCGAAGGATCTGCATTTATCCTTTCGCGATTTTCACAAGGATCTTTTAGAGACAGGGCGCCAGGATACATTCGAAGATTGAATCAGAAATGAGCAACCCGCAAAAGCAACTCGATGTCATTGCCGCGCTCTTGCGCAACCAAAGCACGGTGGCGCTGGCTACCGTGGATGAGCACGGGGAGCCATGCGTAGCGCCACTCTTCTATATTGTGGACGGCGATCTGACGCTCTACTGGCTCTCTGCCGCCGACAGCCTGCACAGCCGCAATCTGCAACGCTCGCCAAGGGCAAGCGCCACCGTTTACCGGCACGCTGAAAACTGGAGAGAGATTTGCGGAGTGCAGATGCGCGGCTCTGCAACCGCTGTCACGGAACAAAGCCTGCGCAAAGCCATGGTCGAGCGCTATTGCGAGCGCTACCGGCTGGGCGCACTTTTTCGCCTGCCCATCAGCCAGTCTGATTTATATGCTTTTCGGCCAGAGTTCTTCCGTTCCATCGACAACTCAAAACTCTTCGGGTTTAAGTTTGAACTTACGCGCGGGCCAAAAGGCTGGAGTTGCACGCGGCACTCCGCTTGACGGTTTGCGCCATCCCTATTGTGCGCGCGGTTCGCCGGTCGAAAGAAATGCGACACCGGAAACTTTATTCCCCGAGGCCAGCTCGTCTCTCAGTTTTTCCGGATTGGCTCCGCTCTTCGCGGCAGCCAGTTCCAGCAGTCGTAGCGCCTCCACGGGCGTGGTCTGCGGCGGCAGGCGGAAGATCCACGGAACATTTGTTGAAGTCAGCTTTTGGTCGTTGCTGAGGGCGATCACCGGAACAAAAGCCTTCAGCGACAGTTGCTCAGCCAAGTGAGCGGCATCGCTATTCAGGGCCACAATCGCCAGCGGATGCTCATCCATGATCGCATGAACCAGTTGGTCAGTGGCCGCCCAGACCTGCCAGTCGCCTGCCCGCCAACTCGGGTCGCTCCCCACCGGCAGCAGCTTCCACTCCCGTCCATTTGCAGCTTCGGCTTCCAAGTCTGCCTTTACCTCGAGCGACTGCGCCACCTCAGCCGCCTGCGGCCCAAAAAGCACCACGCGCACCGGGCCCAGCGGCACATCCTTCAAATGCGGACCGGCGTAGCTCACACCATCCTCGCCCACACGAGCATAGGGCTTCTGCTGCTTTCCATTCTCCGTTTGCGCCTGCGGTGCAATAGCATGTTGCGTCGCCTGTGGCTCCTCTTCCATAGTCGCGACGCGATAGGTGATGGCACCGTTATGGACCGTGCCCAGGTACATGGGCGCTACATTCTTCTGGTTGGGGTCAAAGACCATATGCCCGGTGACACCATCGTAAGTGGTCATATCTGCCAGCGCATCGTGAATGCGAGCGCGATTGAGCCCCGCCTCGCAGATGGCTTTAAGCAGCGCATTCATGGCGTCGTAGGCCAGCGACGCAAACTGCTCCGGCGGCTGGTGAAAGCGCGCTTCAAAACGCTGGTTGAAGCTGAGCCAGTTTGGATCCTTGCGACTGGGGTCGTAAGGGAAGACAGCCTCAAAGCCCTCGGCGGCCGGTCCAGCCTCGGCCAGCAGCGTCGGGCCCAGCGTGCGATAGGCGCCGAAGACGCGCTGCTTCATGCCCAGGGCGCGCATTTGCTTCAGAATTCTGGCAGTCTCCGCCTCGTCCGCCCACACCACAATGCCGTCAGTGCGCGAACCTTGAATGATCTTCAACTCGCGCGTAAAGTCGGTGTCGCCGGGCATGAACTTCTGCTCGATAACCACCGGATGTCTCAGCCGCCGCGAGGCGTCGCGAAACTTGGGAACGCCCATCCTTCCGTAGCGGTTGTTCACGCGCAAAATCGCCATGCGCTTCAGGCCCAGTTCCGTATAGATGCGCCGGGCCAGCGTGAAGGCCTGTACCCGGTCGTCCTGCAAGTCGGTAAAGTACCACGGAATGTAAGTCTCTGGAATGGTGGGATCGGTAGAGGCCGAGTTGACGATAGGTATCTCGGCGCGCAGCGCCACGCGCAAGATGATGTGTGTCGACTCGGAGTTGATCGATCCGAAGATCGCCCAATCCTTGTCGTCGTAGATCATCTTCACCGCTTCATTCGACGGCGAGCCCCAAATCGTCGGATCGGTAGAGCGGTCCGCGCCAGAAACCGACTTCGCTTGCCAGTTGTCGTAGTCGTTATGGAGCATCAGACGGAAGGGAATGCCCCCATAGCCGCCGTGGGCATTGGCCTCTTCCACGGCGAGCTGCGCGCCATGCAGCATCAGCAGGCCAAAGGCCTGTTCCGGAGTGTGCTCGATGGGACCAAAGAAGCCAATGCGCACTTCCGTCAGTCCCTTGGGGTCGGGAATATCGCGCCCCGCGCCGGAGTAAATATTGGGGCGAACATAGTTGAGATAGTAAGGCGAGGCAAACTTCTCATAGGGACTCAAATCCTTAGGCTCGCCGGCGTACGGCTCGACCGTCCGGTCCTTGGGCGGGCCTGGAGGATGCGCGCCGCACGCGCACGTTCCCTTTCCCGTTACCTTGATCGGACTCGCATTCAACTCCGCCGTATCATGGCTCGAATACTGCGCGGCAAGCTGCGCCGCACAGCCAAAAGTCAAAATGCAAAAACCAGCGAACAACCATCCCTTGCGCATGACAACTACTCCTTGCTGCTGCCTGCCTTATCGGTGCGGAACATGGCGATAGCCTCGATCTCGATCAGCAGTTCAGGGCGGCAGAGATGCGCCTGGATGCCAGTGGAGGCGGGCAGCGGGTCCAGCCCCTGCTCCTTGAAGAAAGCCGTGCGTCCCGCGTTGAAGACGTCGTAGTCGCGGTCGATATCGCGCAGGTAGCAACTGGTGCGCACAATGTCGTGCCAGGTTGCGCCCTCGGCCTTCAGCAGGCCGGTGATGTTGTCGAAGGTGCGCCGCAACTGAGCCTGAAAGTCGCCAATGTGGACGCTAACGCCGTTCTCGTCAATCGATGCCGTACCGGAGATAAGTAGAATTGCAACTCCGCCAATATCAATTCTCATGCCGCGCGAAAACGAGCTCGGCTTGGCATAGGCATAGGCTTCGTTCAGCACGCCGTGATTGGTGATGGCGCGCTTTTCAATGGGTGCGTGTGCAATGGCTTCCAGAATATCCGTAAATCCATTCATGTTAGTGAGTCTCCTTATGACTTATGGCTGTTGACGAATTCCGTGGCTTAAACCCTCGGCAGTAGCAACCCAGATGTCTTTTCCCTGGAAGTCGATACCGAGAATATAGTTGTGAGCTGGCGCAGTGGTAACCGGCACTTGAGTTACATTGCCTTTTGCGTCGCGCACTGTCATCTCCGGCTTGCCGGTTTTCAGTGATGGCGTATAGACGGCCCAGTTCACGCCGTCGTAATAGGCCAGCCCCTTGTCGGTGCCGAACCAGGCGCGATTGGCGTCTACGCCTTTGACTACATTTGTAAAGTTCGAGGGAAGTCCGCTGTCTTTCGTGAGGAAGTTGTGCCAATAGCGCCCATCGTACCGGCTGTCGCCAAAGTACGTGGCCGCCCAGAGAATATTGTCCACATAGCTGACCGAGGTAGTGATCTCGTGGATCAGACCCTGATCCTTAAAGAGAACAATCTCGGTTTCGCCATCCGGGTCTTCATACTTGTCCCAGCGCCCGGTCTTTTGATCGTATTCCAGGATACCGCTGCCCCACACAGCGAAGTAGACCTTGGTGGGCGTAGCGGAAACCCCGTACACCCAAATCTCGATCATGGGCGTATTACGCTCATTGTAAAGGGACCACTGGCCGGTGTGAAGGTTCAGCCTGCAAGCGCCTGCGGCTGTGGCCACCCACACATTCTCGCCTTCCACTGAGACGCCGTAGACCACGTCATTGCTAAGACCTGAGTTCAACTGCGTATAGCTGTCGATGCGTCCGCCGGAGATGCGGCTCAACCCGCCCAGGGTTCCGGCCCACACATCGCCCGTTCGCTTGTCCAGCGCCAGCGATACCACCGCGCGATGCGCCAGTCCATCCTTGGTGGTATAAATCTTCCATTTGCCGTTTTCGTAGAGACCCAGGCCATTGTCCGTGCCTGCCCAAATGCGGTCTCCATCCACAAGCACGCTGTAGACATGACTGTTCGGAAGCCCATTGGCGGTCGTAAAGTTCTCCCAACGAAAGCGCGGCATCTGCGGCACCGCGGACGTATGCGTTGTGGCGGACGCAGTTTTTGTGGCATGAGGCTTTCGCGCCACGGTCGCTGCTCCCTGCGCGGCCGCCCACGTCCCTGTAGCCAGCAGCAGTGCTGCCACGCATAGTTTATCGCCCACAAACTTCTTCATCACACCCCCCTTATCGAGACCTGAGGTACTCGATCAGATCGTTGAGTTCATCTTTTGTCAGGTCGTTGGTGCGGCCGTGCTTGTCGTCCGGATTGAAGATCGTCCAAATCTCTTCCAGCGTCTTCGCCGAGCCGTCGTGCAGGTAAGGGCCGGTAAGCGCGATATTGCTCAATTGCGGCGTATCCAGCAAGCCAGATTCATCGGTCGGCTTTTTCGTTCCCACATCAAAAGACTTCTGGTTGGTTCCCTTGGGGCCGCTGTGGCAATACGAGCAGCGGTTGGCAAGCGGAATCTGCTTACCGAACTTGTCCACGGCGCGCTCAAAAATCGCCTTGCCGCGCTCCTGGCCGGGCGTCAGTTCGCCGCCGGGCAGCCGCCAGCGATTGGGCCGCGACGGCAGGTCGCGAATATAGGTACTCAGATCGGCGAGTGTCAGATCATCGTAGTTTTCTGAGCGCCAAAAGTATTTTTCCGTCCTCGGCCCACACTCCGTGGGGATATTCGGATTGCCGCCGTTCCACTTATAAGGTTCGGTTCCCTTCAGGTCTTCAATTAGGCGGTTGTCCACAATGTCGCGGCCAAAACCATCCGGCTCCAGATCCCAGGTGAGCGCATCGAAGGTGGAGTCGATATGGCAAGTGGCGCAACCAATCTGCCCCTGAAAGGAGTAACGCGCAGTATAAAAAGTCTGTTCGCCGTGGCGCAGCGCGGAGACGGTTTTTGGTCCGACCAGCTTGATAGTCGAGACCACCCGGTCGCTGCGCGTGTCGATGACGCTGATGGTATCTTCAAGCCGGTTGGCCACAAACAGCTTGCTGCCGTCGCGCGTGAGAGTCAGTCCGCGCGGGTCGTGCCCCACGGGAATATGAGCGATTACGTAGTTGCCGCTGGCCGCTAGATCCTGGGCAAAGGAGCCGGATGCGGGACGCGGGTGCGCATGGAGAAAGCGCATAAGGCGCGGCACATCGATTACGAGCACCATCTCCGAGCCGCCGCAGGTGACGTAGATGCGCGACTTGTCCGGCGCAATGGCTACGCCGAAGGGACGCGCCGCATAACGCTCCAGCTCATCCAGCGGAATCTCGACCGGCTTGCCCACATCCGCGCCGAACAGCGTGAGCGTATCGGCAAACGCGCCGCCATGTTCCAGTTGCGCCAGGGGCACAAGATTCTTGGGATGGTACTCGGCCACCGCGCCCAGCCGGCCATCCGCCGAGAAAGCTAGATGGAAAACTCCGGCAATTGCGTCGAGCTGCATGCGGTCGTCCACCTCCGCGCGCGCCACGCCGATAACCGTAATCTCCGACTGCGGCACGTTGCGATCTCCCAGTGCCGTGCTTAGCCTGCTCGGGTTGGGATAAATATGCGTGCCGTAGATGCGGCTTCCATCGGGCGAAAGGGTAAGATAGCTCGATCCGCGCCCGCCCAGCAGCCGCCTCTCTTCCGCGCCGGTCTGCGCATTCAGCACCGACACATCGTTGCTGATACGATTGGCCACAAAGAGTCGCTTGCCGGCTGGATCTTCAACCACGCTGGAGGGCTCCGCGCCCACCGGCCACGTTGCCACCACCGAGAGCGCGCCTGTATCGATCACAGAGAGCGTATCGTCCCAGGAGTTGGTGACAAACAGCCGGTCGCCTGAAGGCGAGAGCGAGAGACCGCGCGGCACACGGCCTACTTTAATGTTCTTGAGAACGACATACGTGGAGGCATCCAGCACCCTGACTTCTCCACTTTGCTGGCAGAGTACATAGAGCCGCACGCCATCCGGCGAAAGCAGTACCTCAAGCGGCGATGCGTAATCCAATACATCGTTTACCGTATCGCGCTCGTCCGCACTCACGCTTCGTCCGGACCACAGCGCCACCGCGAACAGCGCAACGGCTGTAAGGGTCAGCCCTGCCGCTACGGCGGTCCGAATATTGTTCTGGGCGCGCCGTTTCACTTTGGTTCCTCCACCGTAAGCACGCGGTCCACGCCCTGATTCTCCAGCGTCTGTTCGCGCCCGCTAGGCCAGTGAACAATGATCTTGTCGATTGTGGTGGCAGCACCCAGGCCAAAGTGCAGGCGTGCGTCGTTCTGTGAAAGATAGCCCGATCCAGCCACGCGCTCCGCCGTCTGCCGCTTGCCCGCCGCATACACCTCGACGCGCGCGCCAAGGCCGTCGCGGTTGCTCTTGGTGCCCACCAGCTTGATTGCAACCCAGTGGCCCGTGTTGATGGAGACGTTATGCAGCAGCGTTCCCTTCGCGCCCAGATTTACCACGTAGGCATCCACTTTGCCGTCGTTGTCGTAGTCCGCAAAACATGCGCCGCGCGCGGTGCTGCGGATGTTGATCACTTTGCCGGCCGATTCTGAAACATCGGCGAATTTTCCATCGCCCAATCCGCGAAAAACGGTATGCTCTTCCGGAATAAGGTGAATAAGTCCGCCGTGAAAAATCAGAATGTCTGGGTGGCCGTCGTTGTCAAAGTCGTAGACACCAGTACCCCAGCTTACGTATTGCGCGTTGGTCTGCGAAACGCCATTCGACGCACCCACGTCCTCAAAGCCCTGCTTCCCCGCGTTACGCAGCAGACGGTTATAGTGCCCGTCTGTCACCCACAGGTCCAGCATTCCGCGGCCCTCTAGGTCAGTAAAAACCGGTCCCATCGACGAAGTCGATTCTCCGTTCTGTCCGTAGGCCGTGCCGGTATCGTTAGCCACTTCTTCAAATGTGCCGTCATGCTTGTTACGGAAGAGGAAATTTTCCGTGCGGTCGTTGGAGACGTAGATGTCGTCCCAGCCGTCGTTGTCAAAGTCTCCCGCGGTGACGCCCATGGTGCGGCCCACAAAGGCGCCAATGCCCGACTTGTCACTGACATCGGTAAACGTGCCGTTACAGTTATTGTGATAAAGCTTGTTGGTCTCGCCCTCGTAGTCCAGCGGCCCCGGATAGTTGTCTGCCGCGTAAAACGCGCGATACTTGGGATCGAACTTGACGTAGCGGCCCACGAACAGATCGGGACAGCCGTCCTTGTCGTAATCCAGCCAGGTGGAGCTGATAGCCCAGCCATCTACCTTGATACCGGCCTTGGACGTCACGTCGGTAAAGTGGCCGTTGCCATCGTTGTGGTAGAGAATCGTTTTGCCGTAGCCGGTGACCAGCAGATCTTCATAGCCATCGTTGTCATAGTCTGCCGCCGTCACGGCAATCGAATACATATCCGGATCGAGCCCGGACTGCTCCGTCACATCCGTAAAGTGGCCGTTGCCGTCGTTACGATAGAGATGGTTGTGCGGTGGCGGACTGGGCTTCACCTGCAACGGATAAGGGTGCATCGAGTCGTCCAGCGGCCGCCCGCTGAGCACATAGAGCGAGGGCCGTCCGGAGTTGTTGTAGTCGATCCAGACACAGCCCGCGCCAGTGCCTTCCAGCAGCGAACCCAACTGCCGCGAGCCAAAGCTGTGCGTAAAATCGATGCCTGCTTTGTCGCTGGCGTCTTCAAAGCGAATTGCGGGCTCCCGCGACGCCGGTGTCGCCGTGGAAGACGCTTGCGGCGCGGGCACCTGCGGTGCGGCAGACGCCGTTTGCGCGGCAGGAGAGCTTGGCGGGAGAAGAGGTTGCGCAGTGACCATTGAAACTGCACCAAACAATAGAAGAAAGCGAATCAGCATTAGTTGCCCCCCGGCTCAGCGCTTTTCGCATCGCCAGTCGTATGCGCGCCAGATAAATCCACCGGCGTTGTCGTGCGCAGCAGCACCTCTGGCACGCGGTTCTCCGAGGCGCGCTCCGGCCCCGTGTGGCAGCCCACGCAGATGCGCTGCTCGCCACTGCGAATCCAGAACCATCCATGCTCCTGGCGGACCGTTGCACCTTTTGCATCGAGCAGTGCAAAACGGATCGGCCTGTCAGAAGGCGTTTTTACAAAGAACGATCCATCCGGCGCCACCGGCGCAGTGCCCATCACTATCGCGTGGCCATTGGCATCCTGCATCTCCAGCCGCACCCGCGCCGGCACTGTCTTCAGGTTGCCCTCGCGCGAAAACCGCGCATCCAGCGCAAGTAAGTTGGCGTAGTTCCACAGATGCAGTCCGGAGGGGTGGCGATTGGGCCGGGTGCGCGGCGCCACCAGCACCGGCTCCACAATATCCTTGCCGCTCACAGCCAGCACCGTTTCCAGCGATGCCGTTCCGGGCTTCCACAGCTTCAGCGCGTAGTGCGTTCCCGCCGCGGCCCGTGCGCTCAGCAGCCATGCGCCCGAGGCAGTCTCCGCCATCGCGCCGGCATACTCGCCGCGCGGCGCGGCAATGCGCTCTTCATGAGCCAGTGCGGATGTAAATCGCGCCAGCGAACTTCCATGCGTAAACACCACATCGCCCGATATCAACTGATGCCCGCCCCAGCGCGCCTTGCCGTGATCGCAGCGATACGACTCGACACCCGAGCCATCGGCGTACACCAGATACAACTCGGGAGTCGAACCGGAGCCCAGGGGGAAGCCGGCCTCAAAAAGTATGCGTCCATCCGCCAGGACATCGGCGGGGAATGCGCTGGCCTGTATGTATGAGAGCGCCAGAGGGCCGGGAGCCGTCGTCGGATTCAGCGGTTTATATTCCAGCGCGTGCCCGTCTTCCACCGTCTCCAGTTCAAAGCCCTTAGGGGTGCGCAGCGCGTAAACCATCCGCCCGCCTGGCAGATAAAACGGACGCTCGGCGTCGGTAGAGGTGGTCGCAACCTTGCGCACGGAGCGATCGGCGAGCGTCATCTCCCATATCTGCCAGGGATCGCTCGCAGCCTTCTTGCCTGCAAACAGCACCTGCTTGCCGTCGAATGAAACATTGGCGTCCGCGCTTGCCGCAAAACCGGCCACCAGCGGCTCAGCCTTGCCGTCGTGAATCAGCAGCAGATCCGCGCCTCTGGGAAAGCGCTCTGCTCCGCGCAGCGCCGCCAGCGGCTCGTAAGCCGGAGCGGCAGTCACAATCATTTCTGCGTCGATCTTTGCGCGCTGGGGCGCATCAGCAAGAAAACCGCAAACCGGCAGCAGACAAACAGCGGACGCGGCAACAACCAGAGCCCTGGGAACCAATCTCATCCCACAGCCTCCATGGTCCGCGCACCGACCGGCTCACGCTGCAAAACTCCACGCTTGCGAGGAGCCAACTCCAGACCACGTAGCGCCAGCCAAGGGTCCAGCGCTTCCATCATGGCGTCAAATCCGGCAAAATCCAGCGATTGTTCTCCGTCGCTCCACGCCTTGTCGGGGTTGGGGTGAACCTCCACCAGCAGGCCGTCTGCGCCCGCCGCTACAGCGATCCGCGCCAGCGCGGGAACCAGTTCGCGATGCCCGGCCGCGTGGCTGGGGTCGGCAATCACCGGCAAGTGCGATATCTGCTTGAGTAGCGCGATGGCGGCCACGTCGAAGGTGTTGCGCGTGGCGGTTTCAAAGGTACGGATGCCGCGCTCGCAAAGAATGACGTTGGGGTTGCCGTTATCCAGAATAAATTGCGCCGAGCGCAGCAGATCGGCCACCGTGGCCACCATGCCGCGCTTCAGCAGCACCGGACGTCCAGAGTGCGCCGCCGCCTCCAGCAGAGAGTAGTTCTCCATGTTGCGGGTGCCGATCTGCAAAATGTCTGCATACTCGGCCACCATAGGAACGTCTTCCTCTGACATGACCTCGGTCACGATGGCCAACCCGCTCTCTTCGCGGGCATGGGCCAGCATCTTCAGTCCCTCAAGGCCGTGACCCTGAAATGCATAAGGAGAACTGCGCGGCTTGAATGCGCCGCCACGCAGAATGCGCGCCCCTGCGCGACGAACATGGTTGGCGATGGCCATCAACTGAAACTCGGTCTCCACTGAGCAGGGACCGGCCATCGTTATGAATTCTTCGCCGCCTATCTCCAGGTCCAGCACCTGTACAACGGTCTGTTGGCGCTGGGCGTCTTTCAGAACATCGGGGGACTCGGCAAATCCTTCGTACCAATCTTCACGCACCCTGTGCGCTCCGTTCTGGGGAAGCGTCAGAGTACCGCGTTGATCCACCACCCGCCTCCACCCAAAGGTGGAGGCGCGGAAACTTTCGCCGCACCGCCCAAACCAGCCGTTCTTAACTCACGCAACCAAACCATGTGCCCCATCCTTCCGCGTTTCTTTGCGGAAGGGTGAAATACCACGAGCCTCGACCGCCAGGTGGCCCAGATATGCCCCTCCCAAAAAGGTTTGTGTGCGCCAGCGACAGGTCTTCCTCGCTGGGTGATGATTCGCTCCTAACACCTGGGAAATCACAAATCTACGCGGTCAGGAAACTAGCCAATCGCCATCTGCGGTGGCCGATACCCAAACGCCTCATCCACAACCGCCGCAATGCCCAACGCCATCTCATCTTCAAAAGGCCGCGCCACAATCTGCACGCCGATTGGCAACCCCTCCGGCGACCGGCCGACGGGAACCACCGCCGCCGGCGCGGCCAGCGCGTTGAACCACTGCGTATGTCGCACCGCGTCGAGATAGGCTACTTCGCGGCCTTCGATCGTCCAGGTGCGCTCCCCGTGGCGAAAGGCCGAAACGCTGGCCACCGGGCAAAGCAGCACCGGGTAACGGCTCATCTCGGCGAGAGCGCGGGAGCGCAGCAGGTCCAGCTCGGCCCAGGCATTGAGCAACTCGACCGTGGTGAGCGGCGGCACGGACTCAGAGAAGCCGAGGAACTCATTGAAGATGGGGCTCAACCGGTCGCGCCGCCCACGGATATCCGGCTCATAAAACATGGCCCCGCATTGCACAAAAAACTTCCACCACAGTTGGCGCAGAGGCTCCAGGGTGCTCGGCCTGAAGGGTTCCACGCGAAAGCCTGCCTCGCGCAGCGCTGTCACCGCCTCATTCACGGCCGCGCGCGTCTCCGGCGTCACCGGGACCAGGCCGTCGTCCTCGAAAAATCCAATCGTGTTGGAGCGCAACTCATCCATGCTAGGCTCGCGCAAGGCAACCGGAGGACTCACCGGATCGTGCGTATCCTGGCCGCTGAGCGTGCGGAAGAGCAGAGCTACATCGGCCATGGTGCGAGCCAGCGGGCCAATCGCGCCCAGAACCGAGAACGGCCCCACGCACGGCGGCAGGTGGCCGCGCCCTGGAATGCGTCCAGGCGTTGGCTTGAGCGAACAAATTCCGGTAAAATGCGCGGGCACGCGCACTGATCCGCCGCTGTCGCTGCCCAGCCCCGCTGCGGAAAGTCCCGCCGCAATGCCCGCCGACTCGCCGCCGCTCGATCCGCCCGGCGTTCGGGCCAGATCCCATGGGTTCGAGGTGCGCCCGTGCAGCAGATTCGCAGTCTCGTAAGCCATCAGAAACTCCGGGCAATTAGTGGTGCCCAGAATCAGCGCCCCGGCAGCGCGCAGCCGCGCCACCACCATCGCATCTTCCTGCGGAATCTCGCCCTTATGCAGCAGGCTGCCCATCTCGCATCGATAACCCGCCGTGGCAATCGAAGACTTCACGGTGACCGGCAATCCGTGCAAAGGCCCGCGCGGCGTCTGCTGCGCGTCTAGTTGCCGCGCGCCCGCTCTCACGCGCTCCGCATTGAAATCGGCGAAGACATTTAACTGCGGATTCAGTCGCTCAATCTGCCGAATGTGCGCCTCGGCCAGTTCGGCAATGGAGACTTCGCCGCAGCGCAAAAGCTCCAGTTGCCGCACAGCCGATTGCAGTACCAAATAGTTCATGGCCGCGCCGCCGCCGCGGGCGCCTTGTCGTCCGCAGGTGTGGATGGCAGTTGCTGGTAGTCAAAGCGATACGCGCGCACCGGCTCGCCGGTATCGAAGCGGTCGTTCCAATTCAGCCGGTAATCCAGGGAGCCGTCGCTGTCGGGAAACTTTTCGCTAACCGGATACGGATACGCGCTCATCTCGTGGAAGGGCAGTTGCGCAACCGTAAACGGCGAAGCGTCCCACCAGTCCATATCTTTCACATACCCGTTGGCGTAGAAGAAATAATCGCGCTTCCAGCCTGCGGGCAGCGCGGACAGCTTGCTTGCGTCAAACTCCGCGGCAATCTCCTCGCCGCTGCCAAAGATCACGTAGCGGTCGTCAATGCCGGTCAGCAGCGGAGTCACATCGCCCATGCGCGTGTAACTGCCGCGCTGGTGCTGGAAGGGTCCGGTAAGGCTCACGCGGTTGTAGTCGTAGTCCAGGTCGCCGGGGCTTTTGCCATCAATCTGTGTCGGGTAGCCGCGGAAGTGAAGCGTGGCCGTAGTTAGCGGCATCTCCTCTGTCTTCGCTTCCGCGCCGGTGCTTTGATCGATCAGCACCTGGTCCCAATAAATCTCCAGGTTGGTCGTCAGCCGGATGCGCCGCGCTCCGGCGGGAATCTTGCCTGTCAGGTCCACCACGATGGTGCGCTCCAACCCCGCCGGGAAACCCACATCGTCCGCGATGCGCTTCCACGAGCCATCCGGCATCTGCGCTTCTGCGTAGGGCGAAATAGGCTTGATCCCCGCCTGCCACGCGCCATAGAGCGAGGTAGCGCTGAAGTAGTTCACGTAGCCGGTCATCAGCAGCCGCAGCGGCGCGCCAGATTTGACTGCTCCCAGATCAAGCGTCAGCGTGTGCGGCTTGGCAAAGCCGTCATACGGCAGCGGAGTAAAGCCACTGGCAAATTCATGATCGCGCTTGCTCACAGCGGCCAGCACATCGTGTCCCTTGCCGTCCCATGCGCCTACGGGCAGCCGCACGCCGGCCGAGGCCACCACGCGCCCCGAAGCAAACGGCGGATCGTCCAGGAAGCGCTCGTCGGGATTGACCTCGACATCGGCGGGATGATCCACCGCGACCAGCCGCAACTGGTCAATATAGTTGACCTCCTCCATCGGCTCCATAAAACGCAAACTCAGTTTGCCGTTAACCAGCGCAACCTGCGAGCCATCCACCTTGATCCACTCGCCGGGATTGGGAATGTTGCGCCGCTGGGGAGTAAACCAGTGGCCCACTACCGCCGCGCCAATCACGTCGGTGACCAGCTTGTATCTGTGTCCGTCCCAGGCAAACAGTACCGGGCAGGAACTGCCGCGCCGGTCGGCCTCCTTCATGGCAATCACCGGCTGATGCGGCAAGTCAATCTCGTCCTGCAACACACCGGTGGGCCACAGAATGCGCAGCAGGTCAATGCCCTCCGCATCGCCCAACCCCACCAATATCTGCGGCGCGGCCTGCGTCTGGTAGCCCGAGGAGCCGGCCAGCTCCCACTTCTGCCACTGGCCGTTGGCAAAAATCTCCACCTTCACGCCCAGCGCGGTCTTGTTGTCCGCAAAGCCGATCAGGTCGAGCCGCACAAAGTGATTTTTGTTGCCGCCCACGTTGCGCAACAGCACCGGCGGCGCGTTCAACTGGGTCACAATCAGGTCTTGCGCGCCGTCCCCTGCCACATCGGCGGCAATCAGTCCGCGCGGCGCGTGAAGCGCCACATGATCCAGCCCAAGCGCATGGCTCACATCCTCGAAACTGCCGTCGCCGCGATTGCGGAAGACGCGCACTTGCGGACCAGCCTTGGTCTCGACAATCGCCGCCAGGTCGATCCATCCGTCATTATCAATGTCGATAGGCGTTACGCCCCATCCGCGCAGCGCCCCATGCAAGGGCAGCTCCACCCGCTCAAAGCGCCGGCCAATATGATTCGGCCCCTCGATGTTGCGCCAAAGCGTAAGGCCGGGCGCGCCGGAGTGGGTCACGGCAACGTCCATCCAGCCGTCCTTGTTGTAATCCAGCATGGTAATGCCCACGCTGGCCGGCAACGTCGTACCCCGCTGACTCGCTGAATAGAGCGGCTGCGTCGGATATTTCCCCTCGCGCGGATTCACATAGAACAGCGGCGACGCGCCATCTCCCGTCACTGCAAAATCCACCGCATGATCGTTGTTGAAATCGGTAAGGATGATGGCCGCCGTCTTGCCGCTGCCGCCCAATCCGGTGGGCTCTGTCCACTCGGTAAAAGTCTTGTTGCCGTTGTTGCGCCACAGCACGTTGGACTGCGCTCCAGCTTTGAGTGGCGCGCCAGTCAGCAGCAGGTCCAGGTCGCCGTCGTGGTCGTAATCCGCAAATGTTATACCCGTCGGCCGATTCAGCGGCTTCAGCCCTGCCTCGGCGGTCACGTCTTTGAACTGCCCGTGCCCCAGGTTGCGGAATAGTAGCACCGCATCGTCCATGGCCACAGCCAGGTCGTTCAACCCATCGCCGTCGTAGTCGCCCACCGCGCAGGCCACGGCGTGCCCTTGAGCCTTCAGCCCTGCCGCCTCCGCATTTCCCTCTTCAAAGCTGCCGTCGCCGCCGTTGTGCAGCACGCGAATCGCCTGCGCGCCAGACTCCATCAGCACCATGTCCATGCGCCCGTCGCCAAACACATCCATCATGCAGGCGCCCCCGGTCGTCGTCCAAGCCGCGCCCCTCCCACTGGAACTGGGTGCCCCAGCTCCGGATTTTCGGACCTGGGAGACCAGCGGCTGCTCCACCAGCCGTACCGGAATCATCGCCCGCTTGCCCGCCGCAATCTCCTCGATAGGCGTAACAGTGGAGTAGTGGCCCTGCTCGCCATAAGCCAGCCCAATGGCCGCGGCAATCTTGGTGCTGGTCATGTGCTGAAAGCGCTGGAAATGGACCCTGGCCTCCGCCATGTGGCCGGTGCGCTGCAAAGTGCGCGCCAGCACAAACTCTGACGAAGCATGCAGCGGATCCACCTCAAGCGCCTTTTGAAGAACGGCAATCGCCTTGTCGTACTGCTTCAGCTCCTGGTAGCAGACGCCCTGAAAATAATACGAGTCCGCATCCCGCGGATCGGCCTTGACCGCCTGCTGAAAGCTGGCCAGCGCCGCCTCCAGTTCGTTGCCTGCGTGCTGGGCCAGGCCCAGGTTATACCAGGCCTGTGCGCTGTCGGGCTCCAGGGCAATGGCCTGCTTCAGCACGGTCTTGGCCTCGTCCAGCTTTTGCAGAAACAGCAGCGCAATGCCCTCGTTGATGGCAGCCTGCGCCATCTTCGGGTCTTTCTTGAAGGCCGCGGCAAAACTCTCCGCCGCGCGCTCGGTCAGTTGCTGGCTCATTTGCGCCACGCCGCGGTTGTTCAGCCTCACGGCCTCTGCGTCATCATGCTGCTGCGCGCCGGCCCATACCGCGACCGAGCCAAGAAGTGCAAAGGCCACTGCCCCGAAAATCTTCATCAATATCTTCCCCTACGCGGCTGGAAAAAAGCCGCGCAACTATCCAGTGTATGCGAGCCGCCAGACCAGCCGCATCCGATGAAAAGCTGGTTGGCTAGTCCTGCGCAAATCCATATTGCCTTGCCGTTTTATACTGCTTCAGTGACTCCTTCCGTTGAAAGCCTTGATTGGCGCAGCTTTCTGGCGCGTCCAGCTTTGCCGCCGCCCCCCGACGAGGCGCTGCGCGTGTTGCGCCAGGCGCCAATTCTGATTACCGGCGCGGCAGGCTCCATCGGCTCGGCATTAGCCTTACGCCTGGCAAGACTGGCTCCTCCGATGCTGGTTTTGATGGATGCATCCGAAAGCCATCTCTTTGCCTTGGGACGCACATGGGCAGAAGCCGGCGCCGCATGTCCCATGACGCCCATCCTGGGCAGCGTCGCCGACCCTGCGCTGATGGAAGAGATTTTTGCCGCGCACGAGCCACGCATCGTCTTTCATGCAGCCGCCTTCAAGCATGTGCCGCTAATGGAAGAACATCCGCTGGCGGCAATTGCCAACAACATCTTCGGCACAGAAACCGTGACTAGCGTAGCCGAGCGTCACAGCGCGCGCATCGTACTGCTCTCCACAGACAAGGCCGTCGAGCCTGCCTCGGTCATGGGCGCAACCAAGCGGGTTGCGGAGCGTATTGTGCTGACCCAAGGTGGCATGGCGCTACGGCTGGGCAACGTGCTGGCCTCGCGCGACAGCGTGGCCCCGGAGTTTGCGCGCCAGATTGCGGCCGGTGGCCCACTCACCGTGACCGACGCCGCGGCGCGGCGCTACTTTCTCACTCTGGACGAAGCAGCGAACCTGCTGCTGGCCGCAGCCGCGCTGGAGCATCGGCAGGCCCTGCTGGCGCCGGTGCTCTCTTCCACGCACCTAATCGCCGAACTGGCCCGCTTTATCGCGCGCGAGCTCGCCCCGGACCGCAAAATTGAAATCGAATTCACTCATCCGCGCGCAGGCGACAAGAGGTGCGAGTTACTGTGGGCCGCCGCCGACCGAACGCAGCCGGTGGGCCAAGGCTCCATGGTTGCCATTCAGACTGCGCAGCTTGACCAAGCTGATCTGCACGCCGGACTCGCTGGCCTGCGCTCCGCGCTTGATAGCCGCAACCTGGCCGCCGCGCTGGCTAATCTGCAAGCGCTTGTGCCCGATTACACGCCCAGCAAGGCAGTGCAGGAGATGACGCGGCAAAACGGCCCACTGGTGTACTCATGAGCGAAAGAATCAGCAGCAGGCGGCGCATTGCCGTCGTCACCACCTCGCGCGCCGACTATAGCCACCTCTACTGGCCGCTGCGTGAGCTGGCCGCGAGGCCCGATGTCGAACTGGGCGTCTTTGCTCTCGGCGCGCATCTTTCCCCGGAGTTCGGCAGCACTCTCAATGAAATTGAGCGCGACGGCTTTCCTATCCAGGCGCGCATTGAGTGCCTGCTCAGCTCAGACAGCGATACCGGCATGGCCAAAACCATCGGCATGGCAATCCTCGGCCTGGCCGACGCACTCTCCGGTTGGCGTCCCGACCTGCTGCTGCTCATCGCCGACCGCTACGAGATGCTTGCCCCGGCCTCCGTCGCCCTCGCACTGCGCATCCCCATCGCCCACATCGAGGGCGGCGAAATCAGCCAGGGCGCCATCGACGATCAGGTGCGCAACGCGCTCACCAAGCTTGCCCACATTCACTTCACCTCAACAGAGACCGCGCGCCGCCGCGTCATCGCTATGGGCGAGGAGCCCTGGCGCGTCACCAATGCCGGCGCTCCCTCGCTGGACCACCTGCGCCGCTCCACCCTTCTCGACCGCCACGCCCTTGAAGCTCACCTCGGCCTCAAGCTCACCGCGCCCACGCTGCTGGCCGCCTATCACCCGGTCACCATATTCAGGGACACCACCGCGGAGGCCAATGCCTTCTTTGCCGCGCTCGCACAGATCGAAAACCAAATCGTCTTTGTCTATCCCAACTCCGACGCCGGCAGCTATGCGCTCATTGAGCGCACCAAGGCTCTCGCAGCCACGCGCCCGCATACACATATCTTCATCAATCTCGACGCCGTGACCTACTGGAGCCTGCTCGGTGAGGTAGACGCCATCGCCGGCAACTCCTCCAGCGGAATTATGGAGGCAGCATCCTTTGCCCTGCCTGCGGTAAACGTGGGCATGCGCCAGCAAGGCCGCGAACGCGCCCGCAACGTGATCGGCGCGCCCGCCGAAACCGACGCAATCGTCAGCGCCATCCGCAAGGCTCTCGATCCAAATTTCCGCCTCAGTCTGCGCGGCATGGCCAACCCCTATGGCAGCGGAACCGCTGCCGCCACCATCGCGCACGTACTCACGACGGTTCCGCTCGACGCCCTGCTCATCAAGCAGCCCGCGCCCCTGGCTGAAGAAACAAACCCAAAGCAGCCATGACGGCCCGCATCCACATCCTATTCACCGCCGTTCTGCGTACACCGCAGCTGAACCTGCGAGCCAAGTTTGCCGCCTTTCAAACCACGCCGCACGCTAGGGCGTATCGGCATATACTGGCGCGACAGCGCTGGGAGCCATTTTTTCACAGGTCAAGGAAAGAGGAGTGACGCATACCGGGGCCTCCGCGAACAGGTCTTTGTTCGTGGGGTGGATACCGGGTGTCTGCTAGCGACGACTGACCCAGAAATGGGGAAAAATGGCCCCGGCCTTTCGGGTTGCGGAGAAAATCCGGCCATACTTCATTCTCGCCCTCGACGGTGGACCCGCCACAGCCCTCGGGCTCGGCTTCGTCTGGACGGATTTTCGCTCGCAACGCTGCGTGTCAGTATAGGTAGATACGCCCTAGCCCCGCCACCCCGCAATCGCCTCTCTCTGGGCCGGAACAGCAAGTTACTGCCTCGCTTCAAGAAGTAATTGCCCTCCAGAATTAATCCAGTCTCATGTTGCCTTTTTCTCTTCCTCGCGTCTATCCGTGTAACGGACATCTTCCGCTTTTATGTGAAGTTCCGGTCCGGATGTGCAAAATGGAACAGAATCTTCCGCAATTGCCTAATAAGTTTTCAAAACTTTCTCTGCACGTTTGCGCGCACATTCCGCAAGGTGATGCGCCTTGACAACTGTTCGCAAACGCTTGAGTTCGTAACCACACAATTGAATGTTTTCTTGGTAGTAGCCAAAAGACCGGTTCGTTCTCTTTAGGAATGCTTCATTTTGGGCAATTCTGAATTGCAAAGCGCCCTTTCCAGAGTTGTTGCCGGTCATCATACATAACAAGACCGGTAGACCGGATAAGTGAAAACACTATTCCCAAACCGGCTCTGCGGGCAGGTGCTCTCCAAATCGGGAACCCGCAACACCGATTTCAGGCACCCGTAACCGCCTTGGTTCTACCTAACTCCTTAGACTTACTTCATCCGGCGTTGAATGGCAGGTATTTATGGTAGTCAAAACGCATTGCAAGAGCCGCGGAGTGACTGGGCTTCACGTTGGAGTTACCAATGTCCGGCGTTACTTTCCCAAGCGAATAGCTGTGATCGAGTTACAACTGGATCATTTAAGGATTCAGTGCGGCTTATCGCCCGACTTCTGGCAGGGTGAGCCGGAGATTTACGATCCCAGGCTCTGCGCCTGGCTTGAGTCCAAACACTTGCACGGAAGACCGGACCGAAACCCCGTACCTCTGGCTATGATTCCAGAGGGGGAAAACTCTTTCCGGCTCCTGCCCGTTGCCATGAATGAGCATCACAATCCCAAGCCAGTGCTGGGCCCCATCGCCTTTGGATAATAGCCGCTCGCGCAGCTTCCGGTAGGACGCAGTGGAGTCCCTGTTCGCATCTGTCTTGAGTACTCGCCGCCTCACTCAAACGCCCGCCTTTGCCTGCACATCCAAATCGCAACCGCCCTGAGTTGATAAACTCGGTGTGCAATGACTATCAACCAGCTTCAAAAGGCAATCGAGAAATATTTTGCCGTCGGCCCGGGCGCAATCGGCGACTCCGCCGCCATGACGGTGTTTTTGGCGCTGCGCGCCGCACTGGAAAGCGGCGAAGTGCGCGCCGCCTCGCCTGATACCACTTCCCCGTCTGGCTGGCGTGTGAACTCCTGGGTCAAACAGGGAATTTTGCTGGGCTTCCGTCTCGGGGTACTCGACGAGTTTCCCGCCGCGGGCTTTTCATTTGTGGACAAAAGTACCTACCCGGTGCGCCACTTCAACTCGAGCGACGGCGTCCGTGTGGTTCCCGGCGGCTCCTCGGTGCGCGCCGGAGCCTACCTGGCCCGGGGCGTGGTCTGCATGCCGCCAATGTACATCAACGCCGGAGCCTGGGTAGACGAGGGCACCTTGGTGGACTCTCATGCGCTGGTCGGCTCCTGCGCCCAAGTCGGCAAGCGTGTCCACCTCAGCGCCGCCGCCCAGATCGGCGGCGTGCTTGAGCCGGTCAACGCCACTCCAGTCGTCATTGAAGACGATGTGCTCGTCGGCGGCAACTGCGGCGTCTACGAGGGCGCCATCGTCCGCAAGGGCGCGGTGCTGGCCGCAGGAACCATCCTCACCCGCGGAACCCCGGTCTTCGATCTGGTCAACGGCGCAATCCTCCGCGCCACCGAAGAGCTTCCCCTCATCATCCCTGAAAATGCGGTCGTGGTTCCCGGCTCCCGCGCCGTAAACAAAGGCAAGGGTCAGGAGTGGGGCTTGTGCCTTTACGCGCCGGTCATCGTTAAATACCGCGACGAAAAAACCGACCTCAGCACCGCGCTTGAAGACCTGTTGCGCTAGAGTGAGCCCGATGGAAGATCAACCCATGAACGCACGGCTGCAAACAATCCGATGGGGCGTTGTCGGCCCCGGACGCGCAGGAGCGCGCTTTGCCGAAGGGCTGCGCGCGGTCGAGGACGCATCGCTCGATGCGGTCTGGGGGCGCAACGAAGAAAAGACCCGTGCCTACGCACAGCAGTTTGGCGTTCCTCAGGCTCATGGCACGCTCCACGAGCTGATGGGCGCGGAGTTGGACGCCATCTATGTCGCCACGCACCCTGACACGCACGCCGAACTCTGTATCCAGGCTCTTGAGGCCGGCAAGCATGTCATGTGCGAAAAACCTTCCGCTTTGAACGAGCGGCAATTGGCCACGGTGCTGGCCGCTGCCCGGCGCTGCGACCGTCTCTTCATGGAGGCGATGAAGCCGCCTTTCTTCCCTCTTTACCAGAGGCTGCGCCGGCATCTCCAAGCCGACCCCATCGGACCGGTGGGCTTTGTGCGCGCCGGCCACGCCGACTCCTCGCGCGCTCCAGACTATCCGCTCTTCTTCCCCGAGCTGGGCGGCGGCGGCATTATGGGCATAGGCCCTTATGAGGCCTTTCTGGCCATCGATTGGCTGGGCAAGCTGAAAAACATGCAGACCATGGGCCGCGTAAGCGCGGCGGCGGTTGACACTCTGGCTCTCATCCAAACCGAGCACGAACATGGCATGGCCCAGCTTCACACCGGCCTCGACCTGCTCAGCCATGGCGACGCCTTGCTCTCAGCGCCGCGCGGATATGTACTGCTCCACGCCAACTGGTGGAACCCCGTCCGAGCCACCGTCCACTACCTCGACGGCCGCAAGGTCGAGTTGCATGAGCCTTTCACCGCTGGAGGCTTCAACTATGAAACCGATCACTTCTGCCAGTTGCTGCGCCAGGGCAAGCGCGAGAGCCCGGTGATTACACATGAACTCGCCATGGGCATGGCGCGGCTACTTGAAACCGCGCGCATCGCCCTGGGCGTGCGCTTTCCCGGCGAGTAACCAACCTCACATCGCAACCGGCTCGTTCAGAACTCCAGCCGCGCCTCCGGCGCATTGGCAGCATTGACAATCAGGGTTCCCGCCGCTTGCGCGCTGGCGGCCACGCTCCGCCAACTCAGTTCAATCTCCCTGGACTCATTCGGCATGAGCTCGAAATCGTTGTCGCTCATCTCCGTCAAATACGGCTTGGGACCAGCCTCCGGCCATTCCACCCTCATGTGAACCAGGTGCGCGTAGCCGCCCTTGTTCACAATGCGAACCCGACACTGCGCAGGCAAACTCCCTGCCGCTGCCACTGACTCCAACTTCGTCACATCAAGCTCCGTCTTCGGCTGCTCCTTGAGGGTCTGGAAGAGCGGCGTCTCATGAACCGCGAGCAAATCCGCCTCACGTTTTTGCCCGCCCGGCAGCACATCGGCCAGCATATCCGCAAACACGGCAAAGTAGGCCCGCGCTTGCGAATCGGCGATCAGGTACTCGTCAATCGGCATCGCGCTGGCTACGCTCGCCGGCGGAGTCACTCCGGTAAAGGCAGCCGTCTTGCCCGCGCCATATGCGCCGGTCACCAGCAGCGGATCTCCCGCAATCGAAAGCTCCGTGTGCGAGCCCGCCCGGCTTTCTACTTGGTTAAAACCAATTAGGCCGTAATGGCGCAGTAGGTCGAGACTCTGTGCGGAAGCTCCGGTCGCGCTGGCGTCGCTTCCCGCCGCAATCTCGCGAATCGGATTCTGCGTCGGCAGCGCGTCGTCCATTCCGTGCTCCCCGTAAATCATGTCCGCGCGGCCCGGAATCTCCACCGGCAAAATCGCATTCAACCCGGTGGCCTCAATCATGGCGGCGCGGCCCTGCCCGCCGTGGAAACCGCCATCGCCGCCCGTGATAACAAACCCTGAGCCGGCCTTTACCGCATTGCCAATCGCCTTGGCCGTCTCCGGCGGCAGCACCTTGGCCAGCGATTGGAAGCAGCCGATCCAGATCGCATCGTACCTGGCCCGCAGCGCCGCCCCGTCCACCAGCTCGCGGCTCATCTCATCCAACTTGCTTTCGTCGTATACATCCACTTCCACGCCCATGGCGCGTAACATGCCGGCAATCGGCGCGGCATACTTTGACTGCGCCAGCAGCAACACGCGGTGCGCGCCGCTGAATGCCGGGGGAACGACTTTGATGTAAGAGGTCTCAACCGGCGCCTCTGCTCCCGTCAGCTTGGCGCGCAACACATACACTCCCGGGGTTTGCGGCAGCGTAAGCGAAAAATCTCCCACCTTGCCGCTGCCATCCGCCGCAATGGTCACCGGGAAATCGGTGGCGGCAACCTTTTCGCCATTCAGCGCCAGCAGCTCCGCATGAACTGTCCCGCGCACTTCCTTGTCTGTATCGTTAATCAGCCACAGCGGCGCGGACCACTGGCTTCCCGCCAGTTGCGACTCCAGCGCGTCTTTATAGGCAAAGCTCAGCGCCACCGGCGACTGCGCCCGCTTCAACTCCCAGTAAGCCATCTTGGGAACGCGATCGTAGTCCACAACGCCAAAGCGGAAGCCCGGCCCCAGCTCCAGATAATTCCATGAGCGAATGCCGTTGATGGGGTCGTACTTCTTGCGGCGGAATGCCTCTGCTGCATAGTTCAGCACAAAGCCCTGATAGATCTGCGTATCGCTTACCAGCTCGGCCAGCGAACGCGGATTGCCATCCACAAAATGCTGGCTTCGGTAGAGCATGCTGTACAGGCCGTTGGTGTCAAAGCTAGTCAGGTAAGCGTAGGCCGCCGTGTCAATGGGTAGATTGAACCACCGTGGCTGGCCCGCCTTTGCGCCCCACTGCTGCGCGGGCGTCAGATATTTGCCCAGGTTTTCATACGAAGAGAGCGAGATGCCACCGTACTCTGAGACGAATCCCGTCTTTGCGGTGAAGAGATCCTGGTAGTTCTCCTGCGACCAGATCATGCCCGCGGCAGCAGTCCAGAAATGCTGTTCGCCCAGGTCGCATAAGCTGGGATGAAAGATGGAGCCCGGCGCAAGCCTGGTGATAATTGCATTCATCTGCGCCATAAACGTGTTGTAACCGTCTTGGTCGAAGGTGAAGCCTCCAAAGCCCCACTCACCCGCCTTTTCATGCGCCTCGGCCAGCGGAGCCCACTCCACAATCGACGGATGGTTGCGCAGCTCGGTCACAATCTGCGAAACCTGCAAGTTAGCCTGCTTCAGGAATGGCTCTCTGCGCGGGCTGTCCTTATCCAATATCTGAATCGGGCCAAACTGCGAAAACGGCAGCTCCGCCACCACCAGAATTCCCAGCCGGTCGCACAAGTCATAAAATGCCGGCTTCTCAACCACCGTAAAGTTCACCAGCAAATTGAAGTTGGCGTCGCGAAAGAGCCGCAGATCGCGTTCGTAGCTCTCCGCCGTGGGCGTGGAGCGGTAGAAATCCTCAATCGAAAACCACGAGGCTTTTACAAACATCTTTTTACCGTTCAGCCAATAAGCCATGTTGGCGTCGCGCGTAATCGTCCGGATGCCAAAGACTACTGAGCGCCGGTCGCCCCGCTGGCGCTTGCCGGCCGTCGTCGCGGCATCCATCCGGTAGAGATTCTGCGGACCCTTGTCCCAGCTCCACCATAAGTGGGCTTGCGCCACATGCACCTCGGCCGTTGCGCTCGTCTCGCCCGGAGCAGCGGTCAGCGCCATCGCGGGCAGTTCCTGCGCCGCGCCTGCAAAATTCTCAGGCGTCATCTTCAGCGTCACCGTGCGGCTGGCAGCCTCCTCGCCCGCATTGTTCAGCGTCACGCTCACGCGCAGCGTCGCGCTGCCGTCCGCGTTGATTGACTCTGTTTCCACGCTCAGGTCCGCAATCGTCACCAGGCTCGTGGTGCGCAGGTGAACGCTTCTCCAGATGCCCATCGCGTAAGCGGCATTGCCCTGTGCGGGCAGCGCATCCCAACTGATGTCCACAAAGTAAGGCGGCTTCTTCAGCGGCATGTCGTTCGGAGGATAGGCCATGCTGAAGTCGCCGTTGATATACTCCAGCAGCCCGCGCCCTTTAGGAACCCATGGGTGCGTAACAACCACCGCAATCACGTTATCCCCGCCATAGCGCAGCAGCTTGGTCACGTCGAAGGAAAAGCCCGTGTATGTGCCCTCGTGCGAACCCAGGAGCTGCCCATTCAGCCACACCGTGGCAAAGTAGTCCGCACCGTCAAAAACAATGCGGCTCACTGCGCCCGCAGCCTGTGGCCCGGCATGGAAGTGCTTCCGGTACCACCACTCCTTCTGGTTCACGGCGAGCAAATCATCGGTCTCGAACCAGCGGTTCACACCGGTAAAGCCGGCCTGCAATTGCGTATCTCCGGGAACCGTCACGGTGCGGAATCCGCTGTCGTCAAAATTTTCCTTCTCTGCCCCCGCCTTCAGCCCGGCTCCAAACTCAAACGAACCCATGCGCCAGTCTCTGCCATCCAGCGTCACATCCACGGCCCCCGTTTGTGCGCCTTTGGCCGCAATTCCGTGCGCGGGTTTCTCCGCCCGCGCGGCAACTCCGGCGCCAAGGCAGACAGCGGCGACTGCAAGCAGAACAAGCAATTTCCGATAGCGCATGATTCCCTCCCCTGTTGGTTTCAGCAGCGGCACAGCGCCGCGCGGATATACCTAATTTCACTCATCGAAACTACGCTTCGCAGCGCCTGTCAATGCTCTTCACGCCGGTCAGGGTAGAGCCAATTCGCGCACCACGGTTTTGGAACGCACCTTTATACCATCTCAGGCAAATGCGATGCCGTTTCATCTTGACGAGGACCGGTTCACGCTGCTCAGGTGGATAGCCTCCGGAGTGTAAACAGTCCCTGGCCGATGCGGATGCAAAGCCGGCATGAAGGAGGCTGAACTATACAAATCAACCGCAAAAGGCCATGGGTGTTAGCATCAAATCTGACAGATGCATACTAAAAAGCTGAAAATCATTCCTCTTGGCGGCCTGGGCGAGTTCGGCATGAACTGCCTTGCGCTCCGTTGGGAAGACGACATTATCGTGATCGACGCCGGGTTGATGTTTCCGGAGTCGGAGCTTCTGGGCGTGGATGTCGTGGTTCCAGATATAACCTATCTCGTTGAAAACAAGCAGCATGTGCGCGCCATCATCCTCACGCACGGCCACATGGACCACATCGGTGGGCTGCCCTGGATTCTGAACGAAATCAAGGTGCCGGTCTACGCCACTGAGTTCACCCTGGCCTATGTCGAGGGCAACCTCGAAGAGCACCAGTTGCTCGATGAGACCGAGCTTGTCGAGATCGTCCCCAAGGAAAAATTCACCATCGGCCCCTTCACCATTGAGCCAATCCACGTTACCCATTCGCTGGTGGATGCCGTCTCGCTGGCCATCGAAACCCCGGTCGGCGTGGTCATCCACACCGGCGACTTCAAAATCGATCTTTCGCCGCTCGACGGCAAGCTCTTTGACCTGCACACCTTTGCCGAGTACGGCAAGCGCGGCGTGCTGGCCCTGCTGC